>Ga0187803_10000039_pt1 | contig 56383 bp, 45 predicted proteins | sample NC_wetland_sal_i_2_FD_132425 | JGI IMG/M metagenome (GOLD analysis project Ga0187803, IMG submission 132425) | Wetland sediment microbial communities from Neuse River Estuary, North Carolina, USA - Control_3 | ecosystem: Environmental > Aquatic > Freshwater > Wetlands > Sediment | place: USA...
AGGGGCAGATGGTCCCATCAGCGTCAGATCGAACGCGCCGCTCAGGTCCACGTGACCCGCAAGGGTTTCCGCTTCCTGGCCGTCGATCAGGATGCGCAGCCGGCGCACCTGCGGCACCGCGGCATGGAGCGTTCGGGTAATGGCGTCGAGCGCGAGCTGCTCCGTCGAAATTCCGGAGGGAAGCTGGTGCGAGAGCGCATCAGAGAAATCCGCAACCGCGGTCCCGTCGTCCAGCAGATAAAACGCGAGCAGCGTGGTCTCGAGCGGCAGCGGCCGCTGCGCCGGAGTGGGCGCGCCGGTGATGAGCGATTCGAGGGCCACGCGCGCCCGTTCCGCCGGATCGGTGCCCAGCGGCAATGATGTCTGCACGGCAGCGAGTTGCCCGGGGTCATCCTCCGAGAGCCAGTAGATGGGCACCATTTCCTTTCTTGCTTCGCGCCCCTCGGCAACCGGACGAATCACTTCGCGTCGCGCCACTTCTTCCGTCTGCTCCGGGCGCTCCAGTCGCGTCACCTGCAGGCGGAGCGCGGGCAGCTCGAAGAGACCGGCGAGCACCGCCAGCACCAGCAGGAGTAGCACGATGCGGAGGGCGCGCGGGGTCACGGTCTGCCCTCGAGCGGCTGGCGGTACGCCGCGATGGCCTTGAAGAGCGCGGTGGCCAGAGGCGCCGCCGTCTTTTCGAGCGCTTCCGGATTCGCTTCCGCCACGCGCGACAGCTCGATGGCCACCGCCGGATGAGCCACCACGCGCAGTTGCCGCACCTCGGCGAATTGCGGAACGTCGGAAGACCGCGGCAGCTTCTGCGCCAGTTCCACCTGCAGCAACTCGGCGAGCCTCCGGCTGGCCACCACATACCCGGCCTGGGCATCGTCCCAGCGCACCGCCGCGATTCCCGGCGGGCGCGGCACAAAGGCAGGCGGCGCGCCGCCGTGCGGCGTGCCGAACGAATAGGTTTCCGCGGTGTTCGCTTCTCCAGTCGAGCCCACGTGGAGGCTCACAAAAAATCCCGCGCCCAGGCCGTTTGCCGCGGCGGCGCGATCGTTGATGGAGAGGCCCGTGTCGCTCTGCCGCGTCAGCAGCACGCGCACGCCTTGGCGTTCGAGTTCGCGGCGCATCCCGAGAGCGATGGCCAGCACCAGATCTTTCTCCACCGCTCCTTCTTCGGAGGGATCGCCGTGCGCCCCGCTGTCCGGCCCGCCGTGCGCGGGGTCGAGAATCACGGTGAATGCCGGCGGTGCTCCGGGACGCTCGACGGGCGGCGGAGGCGGAAATTGGGTGAGCGGCTGCTGCGGAGTTGAGGGAGCCGGAACCGGCGGTCCCGGCGCCTGCGGAGGCATGGGAGCCTGCGCTCCAGAATGGGCGGCGGCGAGCGTAGCCAGCGCGACAATCAGTCCCACAAAGGCCGGCGCGCGCGCACACGTTTTCTTCCGCATTCCGGCAAAAAGAATATCAGATTGCGCGCCGCGCTACGCTCCGTCGGGTCTGGCAGGCTGCTGTTGCGGCTGCGGGCGGCGGTGACGGGCGTGCGACTTGCGCCAGGCGTCGTACTTCTCGCGCTGCTCGGGAGTGAGCACCTCGTCCACCTGCTGCACTTGATTGCGGCGGACTTGGCGAATCTGGATGGTCTGCTGCTGTTCGTTGAGCGAGGTGTCCTTTTTGATCGCCTGCACCTGCTCCTCTGCTTGTTTGCGGATTTTGTGAATTTGCTTCTTCTGATCATCGGAGAGGCCGAGTTTGCTGAGCGGAGCTCCCTCCTCGGGCTGAGCGGCGGGCGGAGTCGCGGGCTGCTGCCCGGGCGCTGCCTGGGGTTGCGCCCCGGGAGGATTCTGGGCCGGCGGCGGTTGCTGCTGACCGCCGGAGCCATGGGCCAGAAGCGCCGGCGCCGCCAGCGAGGCGGCGCCGAGCGCGAGGATTGCGAGCTTTCCGGTCATTTGAATTCCCTCACCCCCCCATCCACTCGCAGGCTTCGAGCCTCGTCTAGTGGTGCGAGGTTTCGTCGATAAACTTCCCCACATTCTCCTTCAATTTTGCGAGCTCTCCTTCGTTTACGTACATCATGTGCCCTGCATCGTAATACTTCTCCACGATGTGGCCTTGCAGCTTGGCCGGCAGCCCCAGATGCTCCATGGTGTATTCGGTGGCGAAGAACGGCGTGGCCAGGTCGTAGATCCCGTTCTCCACCTCGACCCGCAGATGCGGATTGGCGATGAGCGCCTGGGACAGATCCCCCATCACGTTCGGCGCTCCGGGGAAAAATCTGCCGGGGCCCTCCATGCGGCGCCAATCCCAGTTGCGGCCGGGTTCGCCGCCCAGCAGGTGGTATTCGCGGTCGGTCTTGTACTTCAACTCTTCGCGGATGTAGTAGTTGATCGCCGCGGTGTAGGCGGCGGTGATGGCGTTGGATTGCGGGTCGTTTTCCGCGTTCTCGGAGAGCAGGTCGTAGGTGAACCCGGTAAAGCGGGCGTCGAGACGGCCAGTCGTCTCCCCAGTAGCTCGTTTCAACTCCTCCCGGAACTGCCCGAGGTTCACGCGCAGGTTGGCCTTGATCAGATAGTCTTCGCTCAGGCCCGTGTAGGCGGAGAGTTTCTTGGCCATGTCCGCTTTTTCCGCGTCGGAGAGCTGCGAGCCCTTCATCAGCGCGGAGGCGTATTCGCCGGCCGCGAACTTCCGGGCGTCGGCGATCAACCCGTGCATATCGCTCGGCGCGTTCTTGAGCATCTTGTGATACCAGGCCGTGGCCGCGTAGCTGGGAAGGTAGAGGACGTAGCAGCGGTCGTCGCCGGTTCCGAAGCGCAATTGGCTGAGGTCCAGCACGTTGGAGATCAGCACGATGCCGTTCAGGTCCATGCCGTCGTGTTGCTGCAAGTAGTTGCCCAGTGCGGCGGACCGGAACGTGCCATAGCTTTCGCCGAGCAGGTATTTGGGTGACTGCCAGCGGCCGTTGCGTGTGACGTACAGCCGGATCACCTGGGCGAGAGAGTGCACGTCCTGGTCGATGCCCCAGAAATCCTTGTTGGCCGCTTTGCCCACGGCGTGGCTGTAGCCTGTGCCGACCGGATCCAGCATCACCAGGTCGGTTTTGTCGATCAGGCTGTTCGCGTTGTCAGTCAGGCGGTAGGGTCCGGGCGGGGTGAACTTCGCGTCTTCCGTGACCACGCGGCGCGGCCCGAGCGCTCCCATGTGCAGCCACGCCGAAGCCGATCCCGGCCCGCCGTTGTACGCAAACGTGAGCGGCCGCTGGCTCATGTCCTTCGTGTCGGTGCGCGTGTAGGCGGTGTAGAAGACGAGCGCGGTAGGTTCGTCTTTATCGTCCCGGATGAGGATCGAGCCGAACGTGGCCGTGTAATTCACCACCTGCCCGCCCACCTTGATGCTGTGCTCGGTGGCCGACGTTTCCTCCTTCGGCGGCTCTTTTTTCTCCGGCGGCTCCGCCGGCTTCGCTTCCGGCGCTCTGGGCGCTTCCTGTGCGCGCACCGCGGCGGGAAAGCCCGCGAGCAGCAGCGCCACAACGAGCCATACAAATCGAATACCATTGCGATTCATATCGATTGCCCCTCCATTGGGAATTGGTGCGAGATGTCCAGCCCTGTCGCATCTCACGCTGAGTTTTACGCGGGGAGAGTATGCCACGTTTCAGGCAGGAACTCGCGGCAGCAAGCGCGGACTGCACGCGGCGGACGCTCTGCAGATGATGGGTCTCAGGCTGGAACAAGCCCATTGCGCAAACCGAGAGGGGCACGGTCACCCCTCGCGAACGGCTCCAGGACTCAGATCGGCTGCAGCACATCCTCCGAGGGTTGATAGAGCTCCAGTTTATGGACGATGGATTCGAGCAACTGCTCTTTTTGCTTCAAAACATGCTTGAAGTCGTGATGCTTCGTCCGGGCAATTTCCCTGAACAGTTCGCGGTGGTGCTCCTCGAGGATTTCCAGCAGCAGTTCTCGTTCGGTCGGGCTGAATGCCGGTTGCATAAATACCCCCAATCCGGCCAGAGAGAAGCGGCCCAGAAAGGTGCGAACGAGCCCGAATCCGCGCTCAAGCAGCTTCGGCTGCGCGATTCCCGGCCGCCACTCGGATGAGCCTGGGTTCAACCAATCTTTCGAAGTCCTCCCACGCCAGCCGCACAAGCTCGCGGTGCGAGCCGGCGTTGAAGGCAATCTCTTTATCGAGCGCCAAGCCTTGGTCGGCAAACACGGCCATGCCGTACAGGTTGCCGAAGGGGGGCATGGCCCCGACTTCGCAATCCGGGAATCTTTCCTTGAATTCGTTTTCGCTGGCCAGGTCAACGGACTTGGCGCCGGTGGCAGCCTTCAAGAACGCCAGATCCACGCGCTGCGAGGCGGAAACCACGGCCATCGCGAGGGTCCCATCAACCTTCACGATTACCGTTTTGGCCAGCTCTCTGCCAGGGATGTGCGTCAGTCCCGCGATTCCTGCCGCCGTATAGGCCACGGAGTGAGAAATGACCACATACTTTATCTGGTGGCTGTCCAGGAACTCCTTGATTTTGGGAAGCGACATGGAGGTCTCCCTTCTCAACACCATCGAGATTCGTTCCTGCCTGATACCCCAAGGTATCTTCCGCCGGTCCGCTCGCAAACTGCCGTGACCGGAGTCACAACTCAATGTGCGCCTGCGCAATCGGCGAAGCTATCCGGTCGCCGATGCCGCCTACTCACCAGGCGCCCCGGCGCTGAATCATCCGAGCATCCGGCGATTGATGAGGTCAGGAAGGTAATGGCTTATGGGCTAAGAGTCAGTGGCCACTTGCTGCCTTGTTATTCATAGCGGAGCGCCACCAGGGGATCGACGCGCATCGCGCGCCGCGCGGGCACCCAGCACGCCAGCAGCGCCACCAGCGTCAACAGCATGGCCACGGCCGCAAACGTGGAGGGATCCGTAGCGCTGACGCCGAACAACAGCGAGTACCGCGCGAGCAGTTGCGTCAGCCCCAGAGAAGCGAGCAGGCCCAAGCCGACCCCCAACAGCGCCATCGTCGCGCCCTGCCGGAGGACAGCCCACAGCACGTCGCTCCTCTGCGCGCCCAGCGCCATGCGGATGCCAATCTCACGTGTGCGCTGTCCAACGAGATAAGAAAGCACGCCGTAAACGCCGACGCTGGCCAGGGCAAGAGCGAGCAGGGCGAAGACGCTGAGCAGTTCCATGGTGAAACGGCGCGCCGCGAGTGTGCTGGAGATGATCTCTTCCATGGTCTCCGGGCCGTAAATCACCTGCTCGCTGCTCATCTGGCTGCTGGCGCGGCGCATGGCGTCGAACACGGTCTGCGCGGGCAGATCGCTGTGAACAAGAACGCCTGTGCCGGGAACGGAGAGTGCGATCGCCTTGTCCCATAGCTGCATGTAGGGCGTGTACAGCTGGGCGCGGAGCGCCTGGGAATCATCGGTGTCGAGACCCCACTGCTTGACGTGGCCGACGACGCCGACGATAGTCGCCGGGCCGGGCATGCCTGCCTGATCATCCAGGTTAATATGTTTGCCGATGGGATGTTCCTTCCCGAAGTATTTGGCGGCGAAGACCTCGTCCACGACTGCGACCCGAGGAGCGCGTTCATCGTCTTGAGGGGTGAAAAAGCGTCCCCGGCGCAGGGGAATACCCATGAGTTTCAGGTAATCGGCCTCTACGACATAGCTCAGCGCCCAGCTCATCTCGCTCATGCTGGTCGGCTTTGGCTGGCCCTCCAGCCAGAACAGCGTTTCGTCGTCGCCGCTCAACGGCACCGCGCCCCAGGAAAGCGAAATGGAGTCCACGCCGGGAACCGCACCAAGGCGCGAATCAAATTCGCGCAGGGCGGCGCGAATGGTGCCGGGGTCGGCGTGCGCGAGGGCCGGCGAAAGTGCGGCGCTGAAGGTCAGCACGCCGTTCGGCCGGAATCCGGGATTCACTCCCCACAATCGCTGCAGAGTACGGAGCATCAGCCCGGCACCGCACAGAAGCACGAGGGCCAGAGCCATCTCGCAAACCACGAACACCCCCTGCGCGCGCTGCCGGACGCCGCTTCCGCCACGGCCTGATTCCTGGAGCGTTTCCTGGACGCCTGCCTTCCACATGCGAAAAGCGGGAAAAAGGCCGAACAGCACGCCGGCGGCGAGGGAAAGCGCGGCGGTAAAGAGCAGTACCCGGTTATCCAGCGAGACTTCGCCCGCGCGCGGCAAGCCGACAGGTATCAGCTTCAAGCCGGCCTGCGTTCCCCACTGAGCAAACAGGAGACCGAGAGCTCCTCCCGCGAGGGCCAGTAGCATGCTTTCGGCCAGCAGTTGACGGATCACCCGCCCGCGGCTCGCTCCCATCGCCACGCGAACGGCGAATTCGCGCGTCCGATTCGCGGAGCGGGCCAGCATCAAATTGGCGACATTGCCGCAGGCAATCAGAAGCACAAAGCCGACCGCGCCCATCAGCACCAATAGGAAAGGTCGGATTCTGCCGAGCATTTCCTGGCGCAGAGGTGTTACGTTCGCCCCGATGCCGCGGTCCGCTTCCGGATATACCTCGGCAAGGTGGCGGGTCAGCGCATCCATATCGGCCTGTGCCTGCTCCCAGGTGACGCCGGGTTTCAGGCGCGCGAAGCCGTGGATCCCCAGGCCGGAGGCGCGGCTGTTCAGCAGCGGGTTGGTCCACTGCCCGATGGGTGCGTAAATGTCCGCGGGCTGAAAACTTCCCACGGAAAACTGAAAGCTCTCCGGAACCACGCCGACGATCGTATAGCTTCCCCCGTCTAGCATCAGGGCCTTGCCGCAGACGTCGCGGCTGCCGCCCATTTTTTCTTTCCAGAATCCGGCGCTGATCATAATGATTGGCGCGGCGCCGATCTCGTCTTCGCCGGCCAGAAAGCCGCGGCCCAGGCTCGGAGTCACTCCCAAAAGCGGGAAGAAGTCGGAGGATACGAATTGAACGCTCACACGTTGCGCCTGCCCCACTCCCGTCAGGCTGGCGCCGGAGCCGCGCGAGATCGCCACAGCGGAAAAGCTGTGGTTGTCTCTCTGCCAGTCGCGGAAATTGGGATAGGAAATAGAGCCCTTCGCGAAATTCGGTTTGCTCTCGTGCAGTCGCACCAGTTGTTCCGGATGGGGGAAGGGCAGTGGATTCAGGAGCACGCCATTTACCACCGAGAACAGAGCCGTGTTCGCGCCGATGCCGAGTCCCAGTGTCAGAATGGCCACCAGAGTGAACCCGGGATTTTTCGCCAGCATGCGAATCCCGAACCGCACATCCTGCCAGAAGGAAGTCATGGCGCACCTCCGCCCCATTTCGAGTGGCGCAAGTGCAAACGGGATACCAGCGCGGCAGCCCGTAATCGTCTGGAGGAGAAGCGCTTAGGCCGGGTCATCCCTACCTGCTCGAGACCGGTGCCCGCTTCCGGGAATCCACGTCGCAAGAGCGGACAACGCGGGCACCCGATACGCCGGGTAGTTTCGCTGCTTGCCCGCGGTTGCAAAGCCGCCCCGGCACCCGCTCCCCGGGTGATAATTGTCACTCTGCGGCGTGCCTTCAGTCACAGCGAGAAAAAGATTGCGCGTGCACTGTGAGGAAGTGAGGAGAGGCAAACCATGCCCGTCGACAGGCTTGCACCCAACGAAAGCACACAACTCCGCCCGCAGACTGCGGAATCCTCAGTCCCCCCCAGTCCCGAGTTGGGGAGGAAGGAAGTGACTCCCGAGGTTCCGGCAATGCGGATCCAGCTGAAAAAGATTCTTTTCCTGACGGATTTTTCGGAACCATCGGAAGCGGCCCTGCCGTTTGCGATGGCCATCGCGCGCGAATACGCCTCGAGCATCCACGCGCTCCATGTGCTTGTGCCCGAAGCCTTCATGTATTCCTCGCCCGAAGCCACAGTTGCGGCTCTGGAGGCGCAGGAAGAGTGCGCCGTGGCGGAAATGCAGCGAACGGAGTCCCAGCTTGCTGGCGTGACCCACGAAGGCAGCATCGTGCGGGCAGAGGAGATCTGGAACGCCGTGGCCGAGGCCATCGCCTCCTCTCACGCGGACATGATCGTGCTCGGAACACATGGGCGCACCGGCGCGCAGAAGGTGATGCTGGGCTCAGTGGCGGAGGAAGTCTTTCGGAAATCGCCTGTGCCCGTGCTGACCATCGGCCCTTGCGCGCGCGGCCGGGTCCATGGAGTCGCGCGGTTCCATCGCGTGCTCTACGCCACGGATTTCACCGAGGAATCCACGACGGCGGCCCCCTACGCGGTTTCGCTCGCCCAGGAGAACCAGGCGCAGCTCATCCTCATGCACGTGTTAAACGGCGGCCACAATGCGCCGGCGCGCGCCCGCCAGGCAATCTCGATCGCAGACGCCATGCACACGCTGCTCGAACTGGTGCCGGCGGACGCGGATCTGTGGTGCCGTCCTGAGCCCGTGGTGCAGTACGGGGCGCCCGCGGAACGGATTTTGGTGGAAGCTAAGGGACGCAACGCGGATCTGATCGTGCTCGGCGTGCGCAGTTCCGCGGGCCGGCTGCATCTGGCTACGCGGCTCACCCGTTCGGTGGCCTATCAGGTGGTGGCCAGCGCGCCCTGCCCGGTGCTGACTGTGCGCGCCTAAACCTGCAGGGCGGCCGTCTCGGCTATTGATTCCAGCCTCTCTTTTGCCGATAGTGGCTCCGTGAGCGAAACGAGCATCTTTCCCCAGAGTCAGGAAAGTTCGTCCGAAGTCCTCCAGTCAGAGGGCCATCCTCTCGACGCGCTCTTCAAGCCTCGCAGCATTGCTGTGATCGGCGCGACGCCGCGCGAAGGCACGGTCGGGCGCACCGTGCTCAGCAATCTCGCCAATCCCGCATTCAAGGGCAAGGTCTGGCCCGTCAACCCGCAGCGGCAGGAGATTCTCGGCCTTCCGTGCGTTTCTTCCGTGGGAAAAATTCCGGAGCCGGTGGATCTGGCCGTCATCGTCACCCCCGCGGCTACAGTGCCCGGGATTGTGGGAGAGTGCGTTGCCGCCGGGATCAAAGCGGCAATCGTCATTTCCGCCGGGTTCAAGGAACTGGGCCCGGCAGGGCAGGAACTGGAACATCAGATTGCGGAGCGCATCCGTGGCACGCGCATGCGCGTGATTGGCCCCAATTGCCTCGGCGTGATGATGCCGCACAGCGGTCTGAACGCCACCTTCGCGCAGGCCATCGCACGGCCCGGCAACGTCGCCTTCCTGAGCCAGAGCGGAGCGCTGTGCACCGCGATTCTGGGCTGGAGTCTTGTCGAACAAGTGGGATTCAGCACCTTCGTCTCCACCGGCTCCATGCTCGACATCGGCTGGGGCGACCTGATTGACTATTTTGGCGACGATCCGCACACGAAAAGCATTCTCATCTACATGGAGTCGGTGGGGGAGGCTCGCTCGTTCCTTTCCGCGGCTCGCGAAGTGTCGTTGAACAAGCCGGTGATCGTGCTGAAGGCCGGACGCTCCGAAGCCGCCTCCAAAGCCGCGGCCTCGCACACCGGCGCGCTCACCGGAAGCGACGACGTGCTCGAAGCCGCCTTCCGCCGCGTGGGCGTGCTTCGTGTGAACGCCATATCCGACCTCTTCCATCTCGCCGAGGCGCTCAGCAAGCAGCCGCGGCCGCAGGGGCCGAAGCTCGCCATCCTCACGAACGCGGGCGGCCCGGGCGTTCTCGCCACCGACGCGCTTATCGCCAGCGGTGGCGAGCTGGCGCCGCTCACGCAGCAAACGCTCGATGCCCTCAGCGCGTTCCTGCCGCCGCACTGGAGCCATGGAAATCCGGTGGACGTGCTCGGCGACGCCGATGCCGACCGCTACGAGCGGGCGCTCGAATTGGTGCTTGCCGATCCCTCGAGCGACGGCCTGCTCGTCACCCTCACGCCGCAGGGCATGACCCACCCCGACCAGATCGCCGAGCGCGTGACCCATCACGCGAAGCAAAGCAGCAAGCCGCTGCTCGCCAGTTGGATGGGCGGCAAGGACGTTGCCGACGGCATCGCCGCGCTCAGTGCCGCCGGCATTCCCACGTTTGCCTATCCGGACACCGCCGCCCGCGTCTTCGAGCTGATGTGGCGCTACACCTACAACCTGCGCGGGATCTACGAGACTCCGGTGGTGGCCGAAAACCCGGAAGAGGCCATCTGCGACCGCGCCAAGGCGCAGGCCATACTTTCCCCGGCGCGCGCGAACTCCCGGACGCTGCTCACCGAGTACGAGTCGAAATTACTGCTGGCACTCTACGGGATACCGACAGTGGAGACGCGCATCGCCCGAAGCGCCGACGAGGCGGCCGATGCCGCGTCGCAGATCGGCTATCCCGCCGTCTTGAAGCTCCATTCCGAGACGATCACACACAAGACAGATGTCGGCGGGGTGAAGCTGAACCTTGCCGATAAGGACGCCGTTCGCAAGGCTTTCGCGGAGATTGAAGCCTCCGTCGAGGCGCGCTCCGGCAAAGGCCATTTTCTGGGCGTGACGGTGCAGCCCATGGCGCGGGCCACCGGCTACGAGCTGATTCTGGGCAGCACCACCGATGCGCAGTTCGGGCCGGTCATCGTGTTCGGCTCCGGCGGCGAATTCGTGGAGGTTTACCGCGACCGCGCGCTGGCCCTCCCCCCGCTCAACTCCACGCTCGCGCAACGCATGATGGAGCAGACCAAGATTTTCCGCGCGTTCCGCGGCGTGCGGGGACGCAAGCCGGTGGACCTCGAAGCGCTCGAGCTGGCGCTGGTGCGCTTTGCGCGGCTGATCGTCGAGAATCCCGTGATTTTCGAATCGGACGTGAATCCGCTGATTGCCGGGCCGGAATCGATTCTTGCGCTCGACGCGCGATTCGTTCTCCACCCAGCGGGCGTGGCGGATGCGGACCTGCCGAAGCCTGCAATCCGGCCCTATCCCATCCAGTACGTTTCGCCGTGGGTGCTGAAAAACGGCACGCCCGTCGTGATCCGCCCCATCCGGCCCGAGGACGAGACGCTGATGCCCGATTTTCACAAAGCGGTCTCCGAGCGCAGCGTCTATTTCCGCTATTTCCACGCCGCGAAGCTGGACCAGCGCGTGGCGCACGAACGGCTGATCCGCATGTGTTTTCTGGACTACGACCGCGAGATGGCGCTGCTCGGCGACCGCACCGATCCCGCGACCGGGAAGCACGAGATTCTGGGCATCGGCCGCCTGAGCAAGCTGCACGGAACGAACTCGGCGGAAGTCGCTCTGATCGTCCGCGACCAGGTGCAGCGCCAGGGCCTCGGCATCGAGATCGTCCGGCGCCTGATCCAGGTGGCCCGCGATGAGCGCATCGGCACTCTGGTGGCCTACATGCTCCAGGAGAATATCGAAATGCAGGGGCTGTTGCGCCGAGCGGGGTTTCACCTTGCGGCTTCCGACGATCCTGCCATTCTTCTTGCCACGCTTGCCCTCTGACCCGCTTCGAGCTCCGCGGTCTCAGTTGATCGTCCGCCCCGCCCCGTCCGGCGCTCCAAGCCACCGCCGCTGTGTCCCAGATGGCGGGCCAAACTCGTGCTTTCGACGTTTAAGGGAGGCCAGGCTGGCCGTCTAGCGCTTGGGAGGCACCGGCCAGCCTGGTGTGAGGGCGCGGCACGCCGAGTTTATCGGCGCGCCGCGGAGAGCTGTTTCGACGGTTCGCTTACCGGGAGTTCCGGCCAGCGCACTTCCACAACCACTCCGCAGTCTTCGCGGTACGTCAGCGTGTACGTCTGCACGCACGACTCGCACAGCCAGTAATGTTTCGCGGTGCCCGAACTGTCTGCCACATTCGTCTTGGTGGAGTCGGCCAGCTCGCCCGGCACGAAGCGGTAGAACCTGCCCCCGGCGAGCCAATGGAAGGCCACGGCGCACGCGGGATTCGCGCACTTGGGATGCAGCTTGCCGAACAGGGGTTCTCCGATCGCGGGTGCGGCGCCGGCCACGGGTGCCGGTGACGCTGGAGCCGTTCGTTTTTCGCGGTCTTGCGTCAGCTTCTCGATCGTGGCCCGAAGCCATTTCTCGTATATCTCCGAAATCTCGCGCGGCTCGGCTTGGCGGTACAGTGAGTCCAGCGTCTGGCCCGCGGCATCGAGCGGGATATGCCTGCAGGGAATCGTCTGGTTGCGCTGCTCCGGCGGCACCAGCCCCATCAACACGCACTCGTTACAGGGCCCCGGATTATCTTTGGAATCGTAGTTCATGCAAGTGGGCGAATCCTCGAAAATGAAGTTCATTTTTCGGGGCTCCCGGGGTGAAGGGCTGTATCCGCCTTTTTCCACGAAATCGAGCTCAAACTTGAGGACATCCAGCAGGTCACGTTCGTCTTTTTGCATTTAAATCGCCTCCCAGGCGACCTGAGTGTGTGCCAAGGCGGCATGAGCCGCTGTGACCTAGGTCACGTCCTCTGGTGCGGTCCGTCACGGGAAGTTGCCCACGGTTGATGTGACGCTGGTACGGCAGATAGGGAACTCGCCGGGCTGAGCTTCCCGGAAGGAGCGCGTATGCCGCAGCGGATGTTGGTAATCCCCAGGGTCAAACGGCGTATAATTCTGCGCGGTGGAGAGGCGATGAAAACCCCGTATGGAATCAAAGTTATCGACAATTGCCTGAACTGTCCGGTTCACACCCAGAGGCTGTTCTGCAATCTTGCTCCTTCTGCGCTTGCCGATCTGGATTCCATCTCCTCATCCGCAACGTATCCTCGGGGCGCCGTCCTGTTCGTGGAAGGGCAGGAGCCGCGCGGCGTGTTCATCATCTGCAACGGGCGCGTAAAGCTGACCGCCACGGCTGCCGACGGCAAGTCCGTGATCGTCCGGGTGGCGGAGGCGGGAGAAATCGTGGGTTTGCCCGGCACGATTTCGGGCCAGCGCTATGAGCTCACGGCAGAGGCCCTGGAACCCATCCAGGCCAATTTCGTTTCCCGCAAGGATTTCCTGCAATTTTTGAAGGACCACGGCGAAGCGGCCCTGAAGGTCGCGGAAATGCTGAGCCTGATCTACCACGAGATGACCCAGGAAGTTCGCTATCTGGGGCTGGCGCACTCCGCGGCGGAAAAGCTGGCGCGCTTCCTGCTCGACCTCCAGCCCGTCGCCGGCAAGGACGCGACCGGCGGCCTGCGCGCCACCCTGACGCTGACCCACGAGGAAATCGCGGGGATGATCGGCTGCTCTCGCGAAACGGTCACGCGTCTGTTCGCCAGCTTCAAAAAGAACCAGCTCGTCGAAGTCCACGGCTCGACCATCATCATCAAGGACAAGCCCGGCCTCGAAGATCTGGTGGAACGCTAGGTGTCGCCTTCCGGTTCGTGTGACCCGCCTTGCAGGTGAGAATTTCCAGAGTGATACCGCGCTCAAATACCATCGCCGCAAAGCGCGGCGCGCGCCTGTTCCGCCTAATGTCATCTCAGCCGCAGCCGATAGTCGCAATAAGAGCCCGGTCACCCGGGATTGTGACCAGCGTCACAGCGGCTTTCCGGGCCTGGATTCCATACTCGTGGCGGGTATGATGTAGTCGCCCCGGTACCATCCGGCGCCGGGGCGATTTTTGCAGGGGGTGGGGATGAAAATGCCTTCACAGTTGGGCCGATTCCATCGGCCGTCCTTTGCGTTCGCCTGCCTGCTCGCTTCCACCCTTTCCTGTTCGGGGCTGGCCGCACAGCAGAAGGCCGCTGCGCCGCCCGACTCGTCCGAGTATGTGGGCGAGGAAACTTGCAAGACCTGCCACGAGGACATGCCCGCCAAGGGCTTCTATAAAACGTTTTCGGAATCGCGCCACTTCGTCACCACACTGGACACGAAAAAAGGGCCGGAGTTTCACGGCTGCGAGGCGTGCCACGGGCCAGGGAAAGCGCACGTGGAGGGCGGCGGCGACAAGACCAAAATTTTCACCTTCAAGAACGCCTCGGCCAAGGACGTGAGCGACCGCTGCCTCAAGTGCCACCAGTACGGCGAGGAGCACGCCAACTTCAGCCGTTCCGTTCACGTGCAGAACAACGTGAGCTGCGTGGATTGCCATTCACCGCATCACCCCAAGGAATCTCAGTTCCTGATGCGCCAGCCCCAGCCGCAGCTCTGCTATGGCTGCCACACGGAAATGAAGCAGCTCTTTACGCGCACCTTTCACCATCGCGTGAACGAAGGCCTGGTGAGATGCACCGACTGCCACAACCCGCACGGCGGCTCCCTGACCCGCCAGTTGCGCGCCACCGCGACGCAGGATCTGGTCTGTTTCAAGTGCCATGCGGACAAGGCCGGGCCGTTCGTGTTCGAGCATGAAGCCGTGAAGATCGAAGGCTGCACCTCCTGCCACTTGCCCCACGGTTCCTCGAATCCGCGCATGCTCAAGCGCAGCCAGGTCAACCTGCTCTGCCTGGAGTGCCACTCCTTCACCGTGGACGCGTCGGTGCCCACCGTCCCCACGTTCCACAACCAGTCGCAGAAATACCAGGCCTGCACAATGTGCCACGTGGCCATTCATGGCTCCAATACCAATCAGTATTTCTTCAAGCCGTAGGGAGGGGGAGAAGGCGATGGGCGGAATATTCAAAAACGCGAAAATTCGCTCCCCGCAGGCAAACTTGGGACTGTACTCCTTGGCGCTTGCCGCGCTCATCTTCGCCTGGGCCCCGGCGGCTCGCGCACAGGAGGACGACCAACTCGAGGGTATCAACCGGGACAATTACAACATCAAGCAGTCCATCGAGCTCGGCGGCCGCATCGACAGCATTTCCGGCAATGGCGACGTCTACAAGACCTTCGTCAATCTTCAGCAGGGCATGCGCCTGCTCGGGTTGACCACCGAGATGCGTTCGCTCGACAACCACGGCTTGCTTTTCGACCACCTCTATCTAAACGGCTACGGCTACGGCGGCGATCCCAACGACGTGACCCGGCTCCGCATCAGCAAGAACAAGTGGTACAACTTCGACGTCATGCTCCGCCGCGACGAGAATTTCTGGGACTACTCGCTGCTGGCCAATCCGCTGAACCCCACCACCGGCTTCGCCAATGGGCCCGCGGGGTTCGGTCCGCTGGCCACGTCCACCTGCACTTCCTGCGTGCTGGCGGATTCGCCCCACCTGTTCGACCTGCGGCGGTACTTGAGCGATTACAGCCTGCTCCTCCTGCCGGAATCCAGGGTGCGTTTCCGCTTGGGCTATTCGCGCAACATCAACGAAGGTCCCTCCTTCACCACCATTCACCAGGGCACCGAACAGTTATTATTCCAGGACGTGAAATCAACGGTGAACACGTATCGCCTCGGTGTCGATTACCGCGTCATCCCCCGGACCAACATCAGCTACGACGAGATCTGGAACGACTACAAGGGCGATACCGGCGCCACCGATCAGCTCCAACAGCCCAACTTCCGGCCCGACAATGGCCTGCCTCTCAATATCTTTCAGCTCTCCAACGGCACGCCGGTGGACCTGGGCGCAGCGTTCAACTCCACGGCCAACCAGCCCTGCGGCGCCACGTTTAACGCCGCTCCCGCCGGCACGGTGAACCCCACCTGCAGCGCCTACATAAATTACCTGACGCACAGCCGTGTCCGCACCAGCACGCCCACCGAACAAATCAGCATGCAATCGAACTACTGGAAGAACCTGGACCTCTCCGCGCGATTCAGCTACACCGCCGGCAGCGCGGATGAATTCGGCTACGTGGAAGACCTGATCGGCCGCGAGTCGCGCACCAATTTGTTCAATGGCCAGACCAACGGAAACGTGAATGGAGAGCGCGTGGCCTCCAGCGCCGACTTCGGCCTCACCTGGCACATCACCAATTCGCTCAGCTTCCTGGACGCCTATCACTTTTCGAACTTCCATAACCCGCTCGATTTCAGCTTCTCCGACTGCTCGTTCTTCACCGCGAACCTGCTCGCCACCCCGAATGCTTTTGCGGGCGCGGCAGGTCTCCCGGTTACCTGCACCGGGCCGCCTGGGACCCTCGCCGGCACTCCTGCCCATAACTCGAGTTCCGCGCCCGACCTCTCCCTCGACGTAAATGGCGGGTTCCTCAAGCAGTTGGAGAGTACCAATTTGGCGGAGTTCGATTATCAGGTGTCCTCGAAGTTCGGCGCGCGCATCGGTTTCCGTTACCGCCATCGCAACATCGACGACAACTCCTTCGCCGATAATATGGAATTCTTCTTCCCGTCGAATGCCAACCGTGGTGACTGCGCGCTCGTTGGCGGAATGTTGCCCGCGGGCTGCACCCCCCTCGGCGGCGGCGCCTTCGAATTTATGACGCCCACGGTTGTGTTCAATCCCGGCCAAACGCTGATCAACGAATATTCCGGGCTGTTTGGCGTGTGGGCCAGGCCGGTGAAGAACTGGCGCATCAGCTTCGACACCGAGCTGATGAGCGCCGACAACGTCTTCACCCGCGTGAGCCCACGCCAGTGGCAGGAGTACCGCCTTCGCTCGGTCTACAAGCCGGTGAGCTGGGTAAACATCAGCGGCACGGTGCGCATCTGGGAAGGCCGGGACAACGTCACCCAGATCAACAATCTGCAGCACGACCGCTCCTACGGAATCTCGGTGATGTTCGAGCCCAATGACAAATGGGCCTTCGATTTCACCTACGACTACAACGACGTCTTCTCGCAGATCCTGGTGTGCTACCCCGGCACGCCATCCGGCCCCGGCATCAATAAGTGCGCAAACGTGGCGGGACTCATCGAGCAGCTCTCCGTGTACAAGAACGACTCCAATTACGGCGGCTTCGATCTGATGTGGAAGCCGGTGCGCCACCTGACAACGCACCTGGGCGGGAATTTCACCGGCACCAGCGGCAGCGCGCTCTTCCTGAATCCGAATCAGGAGCCCGGGCCGCTGAATTCCAAATGGCTCAGCCCCACCGCCGGCCTGGATTATGCATTCTCCAGGAACTGGATGGGACGCGCTTACTGGAATTATTACGGCTACCATGAGGATTTCACACCGGTTCCGCAGGACATGTTCGCGCCACGGAACTTCCGTGGTAATACGGTCACGCTTTCAGCTCGCTATGCGTTTTGAGCGGGACAGAGTTTCGAGTATTGCAGTGGCAAGGGAAGACAAAACTAAGGAGGCTCCGATGAAGCTTGGGCTGCTCAGAATTGCTGTAGTGGTGTTCTTGTTGTTTGCAATGTTGCTGCTGGTTCTTCCCGCCGGCAGGGCCGATGACACTCCCGCTCTCTATAAGTCCAAGTGCGCGATGTGCCATGGCGCCGACGGCGGCGGCGACACGCCCACCGGCAAGGCCATGAAGGTGACCGACCTGCGCTCCGACGCAGTGCAAAAGAAGACGGATGCGCAGCTCATCGCCAGCACCACCGACGGCAAAGCCAAGATGCCCGCATTCAAAGGCAAGCTCACCGATGCGCAGATCAAGGACCTCGTGAAGTTCGTCCGCGAACTGGCCAAGAAGAAGTAGCCTTCGCGGCGGCCGCGCCGCTGCGGGGCTCTCCGGCAGCTTGAATCTTTGCGGCTTTGATGCCCGGCCTCCCCGGCTCCAGGGGCCGGGCAGTGTGCCTTCGTCTGTCCGCCATTCGACAAGCGGAGCAGGACTTGAGGACCGTAATGGAAAACCACGAATCATCTGATCGCGCGGCGCCCCGGCGCCGCGTGATCGAGTTCCTCCTCGGAGGCGGCCTGTTCGCCTCCTTCGTCTCCTTTGTCTATCCAGTACTGCGCTACCTGGTTCCCCCTCCGGTGGCGGACCTCGGCGGAGACGAGGTGGTAGCGGCCAAAGTGGGCGACCTGAAGCCGAATGGCTCCCGAATTTTCCGGTTCGGCTCGCGTCCGGGTTTGCTCCTGATGACCGCGGAAGGCGAATACCGGGCTTTGTCCGCGGTCTGTACCCATCTGAGCTGCACGGTCCAATACCGCAGCGACTTGCGCCAGATTTGGTGTGCTTGCCACAACGGTCTCTATGACCTTGCCGGGCGGAATGTCAGCGGCCCCCCGCCCCGTCCGCTGGAACTCTTTCAAGTCCACGTTCGCGGGGATGAAATCGTAGTCAGCCGGAAGCGGGAGGCCTGAAGTGCGCCTGCTGGCCACCGCCAGGGACTGGATGGACGAGCGCTTTCATTGGGCCGAACTGGCCGCTCCGCTGAAAAAGAAGACTGTTCCCCTGCACAAACTTTCTCCCTGGTACTTCCTTGGTGGGATCACCCTCTTCCTGTTCGGGATTCAGGTCTGCACCGGAATCCTGCTCTTGCTCTACTACCACCCGGGAGCCAACGAGGCGTTCGAGAGCGTGCAGTACATCATGACGCGTGTGCAGTTTGGATGGCTGGTGCGGTCGATTCATTCCTGGGCCGCCAACCTGATGATTCTCTCCGCCTTCGCCCACATGTTCAGCGTGGTGTTCCTCCGCGCCTACCGCAAGCCGCGAGAGCTCACCTGGGTCTCCGGCATGCTCCTGCTCTTCCTGGCCATGGGTTTCGGTTTCAGCGGTTACCTGCTCCCCTGGAACACGCTGGCGTTCTTTGCCACCAAGGTGGGGACGGAAATCACGGGGCAAGTGCCCGTGGTGGGCCACGCGATGATGGTGTTTCTGCGCGGCGGTGAGGATGTGACCGGCGCGACGCTCACCCGCTTCTTCGGCTTCCACGTCGCCGTCCTCCCCGGCATCACTGTTCTTCTCGTTCTCGTGCACCTCGCTCTGGTCCAGTATTTCGGCATGAGTGTGCCTCCGGGAGTGGAGAAGCGCTGGGAAGCGCATCCCGCCGAGGCCCGCCAGATGAGTTTTTTCCCCAACTTCTTCTTGCGCGAGCTGATGGCCTGGTACATCGCGCTCGGTGTTCTTGGCGCGCTGGCTGCCATCCTGCCCTGGGACCTGGGAACCAAGGCTGACCCCTTCGCGCCCGCGCCGGCCGGAATCCGCCCGGAGTGGTACTTCATGTTTATGTTCCAGACGCTCAAGAAAATTCCGGCAAAGCTCTGGTTCGTGGATGGCGAGGTGGTGGGCATCCTCGTTTTCGGCGCCGCCGGTGCCCTCTGGCTGCTGCTTCCTTTCTTTGACCAGGTGGGACGGGGGCGCGGGAGGCGATTCATCCTCGGCGCTGGCCTTTTTGCGCTTAGCTACATTCTAGCGATGACGGCTTATGGATACCTTGCGAAATAGTGCGCGATGCATCGCGTTCTGTCTGCCGCTGTTTCTGTTTCTCTGTGCCCGGCCGGCCTCTGCCCAGACGCAGAACACCTGTCTCGAATGCCACGGCTCGCTCGATCCCCCGCTGCAGGTGACAGCGGAACAGTTCGCGCGCGACATTCACGCGCAGAAGGGTTTGACCTGTGCCGCCTGCCACGGCGGCGATCCCACCCAGCTAAGCATGGATGCCATGAGCAAGTCCGCGGGCTTCCGCGGCAAAATCCAGCGGAACCAGATTCCCGAGCTTTGCGGCCGCTGCCACGCCGATTCCGAATTCATGCGCAAGTATGACCCCTCGCTCCGTACCGACCAGTTGGCCCAGTATAAGACCAGCGTGCACGGCCAGCGGCTGGCCCACGGCGACACCAGGGTGGCGGTCTGCGTTGACTGTCACGGCGTCCACGATCTTCGCGCCGTCCGCGACACGCGCTCCAAGGTAAATCCCCTCAACGTGGCCGAGACGTGCTCCCGCTGCCACTCCAACGCGGAATACATGAAGGCCTACGGTATTCCCACGGATCAGTTTTTCAAGTACAGCACCAGCGTGCACCACGAGGCCATGGTCGTCCGCGGCGATCTCAGCGCGCCCACCTGCACCACCTGCCACGGAAACCACGGCGCGGCCCCGCCCGGAGTCGGCTCGGTCAAAAACGTTTGCTCCACGTGCCATGTCTTCCAGTCGCAGATGTTCGAGAAGAGCTCGCACAAAGCGGCGTTCCAGGCCGCGGGCTTGCCGGGATGCGTCGTCTGTCATAGCAATCATCGCGTGGTCCATCCCTCCGACGCGATGCTCGCCACGGGTCCCGGCGCCGTCTGTTCCCGGTGCCACAATCCGGGAGATAAATGTGACCGCGCGACGGCCACCCTTCTCCGCACCCTCACTGGGCTCGACGGCGCTATCAAGGATGCCGACCAGGAACTGGCTGTCGCGGAGTCGTCCGGCATGGAGGTGAGCGAGGCCCGCCTGGCGCAGGACCAGGCCCGCGATTCGCTCACCAAGGCACGCGTCACGATCCATAGCTTTCGCAAAGAGCTCGTGGACCAGGACATTCAAGCCGGTCTGATCATTGCCGCAAAGAACCTTCAGGCCGGAAAGGATGCGCTTCGCGAGCGAGACTACCGCCGCGTGGGGCTGGGAGTCTCCGTGCTCGCAATCCTCATCGTGCTCTTGGGACTCCGCGCTTACATCCGGCTAATCGAACAGAATCCGAAATCATCGTCGGAAGTGTCGTCCTAAAATGTCATCCGTCGCCCGAGGACGCCTCCAATGAGCCTTCTGCGAACCTTCCGAGTGTGGTCGCGGCCCATCTTTTTCTTCGCTCGGAATCCCATTTCGCTTCTCGGAGTCGTGCTCACCACCAGCTCCGCTGTAACCCTGGTCGCTTTTTGGTTCTACTTTGTCTTCCTGCCCGGTCCGCCCCATCCCTATCTCGGGATTCTTATCTTCCTGACTCTCCCCGGCGTATTTGTTCTGGGACTCCTTCTGATTCCCGTCGGGATTCTTCTGCGCCGCAGGGCCTTGCGAGCGCGCGGAGAGTTGCTCAAGGAATATCCGCAGGTGGACCTCGCTCTCCCATGGGTACGCCGCAGCGTATCTCTGGTGAGCTTCCTGACGCTCGTAAACTTTGTTCTCATTGGCACCGCTTCCTACAAGAGCATCGGCTACATGGATTCGACGCAGTTCTGCGGCGAGACGTGCCACACCGTGATGACTCCCGAATTCACCGCCTACCAGAATTCTCCACACTCCCGCGTCGAATGCGTGGCCTGCCACATCGGCCCGGGCGCCTCCTGGTTTGTTCGCTCCAAGCTCTCGGGCACTCGGCAGCTCTTCGCCGTCGCTTTTCATACCTATTCGCGCCCCATTCCATCGCCCGTCGAGCAACTGCGCCCGGCCAGAGAGACCTGCGAACAGTGCCACTGGCCGCAGCGCTTCACCGGCGACAAATTCGTGGTCCGGCAGAAGTTCCAGGATGACGAAAAAAACACCCGGCAGACCACCGTGCTCCTCATGAAGGTGGGAGGAGTCACCTGGCAGGGACGTGTGGGCATCCACGGCAGGCATCTGGAAACCGGCGCGCGCATCCGCTACATCTCCATTGACAGGCAACGCGAGATCATCCCCGTCGTCAACTACCTCGACGACAAGGGAAAGACCATCACCTTCGTTTCCACCGACGTCAAGGCCACCCCGGAACAGCTCGCCAAAGGCGAACACCGCGAGATGGACTGTGTGGATTGCCACAACCGCCCCACCCACACTTTTGAAATGCCGGAAAGCGCGGTGGACAGACAGATGACTTCAGGCCAGATCAGTCCGGACTTGCCCTTCATCAAGAAAAAAGCTGTCGAGCTGTTGAAGGCCGACTATTCCGATCGCGACGTGGCGCAGCAGCGCATCATCGAGGACTTGAACGACTTCTACAAAGCCACCTATCCCGATATTTATCGTACCAGGCGTACCTTGGTGCAGGAGTCGGCCGAGCAGGTCGCGGCCATTTACCTGCGAAACGTCTTTCCTTCCATGCGGCTCACCTGGGGCACGCACCCGAACAATCTTGGACACAACGATTCTCCCGGGTGTTTTCGCTGCCACGACGGCAGCCATACCAGCCCCGATGGGCAGACGATTCCGAACGATTGCTCCACCTGCCATTCCCTGCTGGCCATGGAGGAGGAAAACCCGAAAGTGCTGGCGGATCTTGGCATGAAGTAGACCGTGGATGTGGTCCGGATGGACTGGACATGACAGCAAGAACAATTTCGAAGTGGGCGGGCAGCGCCCTTCTCGGCGCGCTGCTCCTGTCCTCTGCTTCTTCGATTCTCTCCGCCAGGAAGGCGGCGCCCGGCATTCCCTCACGCCCTTCCAATCCCGGTGAGGAGTGCCTGGCTTGCCACGGAGAAAAGAGCCTGACGACCACTCGGGGCGGCAGGACGGTTTCGCTCTTTGTGGAACCTAAGAGGTTTTCTGCTTCAGTACACGGCAGCCTCGGATGCACCGGCTGCCACGCCGACCTCGAGGGGAAAGACCTGCCACACGACACTCCGCTGGCCAAGGTCAAGTGCGGGACGTGCCATCCCGCAGAGCAGGAGCAGTATGCCCGCTCATTGCACGGGAAAGCTAGCGCCCGCGGCGATCCGCTGGCCCCCCGCTGCCTGGATTGCCACGGCAATCACGATATCCTCCCGGTCAAGGACGTGCGCTCCTCCCTCGCCCCCCTGAAGATTCCGTTCGTTTGCGGCAAGTGCCACCGGGAAGGAACGCCCGTTCAATTGAACCGCCCCATCCCGCAGGACAAGATCCTCGAAAATTATTCCGAAAGCATCCATGGCGAGGGTCTGCTCAAGAAGGGCCTTATCGTGGCTCCCACCTGCGCGACCTGCCACACGGCCCACCTGATCTTGCCGCATACCGATCCGGCCTCCTCTATCGCTCGCCGGAACATTGCCGCCACCTGCACCAGGTGCCACGGCCAGATCGAATCCGTGCATCGCAAGATCATCAATGGCGCCCTGTGGGAAAAAGAAGCCAACGTCCTGCCCGCCTGCGTGGATTGCCACCAGCCTCACAAGATCCGAAAAGTCTTCTATTCCCAAGGCATGGCCGATGCCGACTGCATGCGCTGCCACGCAAACGAGCGCCTCAAGCGCGCCCGCGACGGTGCCTCCCTCTACGTCCGCGTTGGGGAGCTGCTCGACTCACGCCACGTCAAAGTCGCCTGCAGCCAGTGCCATTCGGAAGTGAACGCCTCCCACGTGCGCCCCTGTGAAACGATTACTCGGCCCGTCGACTGCTCCTCTTGCCACGACGAAATTGGAAAGCAGTATCTGCGCAGCACCCACGGCCAGCTCCTCGCCAAGCAAGACCCCAATGCGCCATCCTGCAAGGAGTGTCATGGTACTCACGGCGTGCTGGGCAGGACGAATGCTCAATCGCGGACCTTTCCCACCAACGTGCCCCAACTCTGCGGCACATGCCACCGCGAAGGGCAGAAAGCCGCCGTACGCTACACCGGGCGCCAGCATGAGATCGTCGAACACTACACCGAGAGCATCCACGGCAAGGGCTTGCTGAAGAGCGGCCTGACGGTGACGGCCACTTGTACCAGTTGCCACACCGCCCACCGGGTTTTGCCTCGCACAGACCCCGAGTCCAGTGTGAATGAGAACAATGTGCCGGCCACCTGCGGCCAGTGCCACCACGGCATTGAAGAGCAGTTCGAAAGCAGCATTCACTCCAGACGAGTCTCCAAGACCCGCAAAGACCTGCCCGTTTGCAACGACTGCCACACTGCCCATTCCATCCGCCGCACCGATGCGGACATCTTCCGCCTCGATATCATGTCCAAGTGCGGGCGTTGCCACGAACAGATCGCCGAGGCCTACTTCGATACCTATCACGGAAAGGTCTCGCGCCTGGGCTATGCAAAGACCGCGAAATGCTATGACTGCCATGGTGCCCACGACATACTCCCGGTTGCCGATCCACGCTCGCACTTGAGCCGCGCAAACGTGGCGGCCACCTGCCAGAAGTGCCATGCGGGAGCCACGCGCCGCTTTGCCGGATATCTGACCCATGCCACGCATCATGACCCGCGCAAATATCCTTTCCTCTTTTATACCTTCTGGGGGATGACCACCCTCCTGGTCGCCACCTTTGTTGTCAGCGGCCTGCACACCCTGCTTTGGCTGCCTCGTGCGTTCGAGATGCGCCGCGAATTGCGCGCTGCCGAGGCCGCAGAGCTTGCCCAGAACCAAACGGACGCTTCAGCCTCCCCCGGGACGGCGCCGGCCAAGGAGGGCGCCGATGACTGAGGGCGGGCCCGAAAAACGCGAGTACGTCCGATTCACCCGGCTGCATCGCATCATGCACGCGGGCATGATTGTCAGCTTTCTGAGTCTCGCGCTCACAGGCTTGAGCTTGAAATTTTCGTATACGGGATGGGCGGCGGTCCTGTCCCATTTGTTGGGGGGTTTTGAGACCGCCGGGTACATCCACCGGACGGCAGCCGTGTTGATGTTTGGCATTTTTGCCGCCCACCTGACGGATCTCTATCGCATGAAGAGACGAGAACATGGTTCCTGGCGCTCTTTACTGCTCGGGCCGGGGACTATGCTCCCCACACGCAAGGATTTTTCTGACCTCGTGGCCACGGTGAAGTGGTTTGTGGGCCTGGGCCGGCGCCCGGCGTACGGCCGCTGGACGTATTGGGAAAAATTCGATTACTTCGCTGTGTTCTGGGGAATCGCCATCATCGGTTCCACCGGCCTTACGCTTTGGTTTCCCGTGTTTTTCACCCGCTTCCTTCCCGGCTCGTTCATCAATGTCGCAACCATCATCCATAGTGACGAGGCCCTGCTGGCCACCGGCTTTATCTTCACCGTGCACTTTTTCAACACGCACCTCCGCCCGGAGAAGTTTCCGATGGATATCACCATCTTCACCGGCCGCGTGCCGGTCGCGGAATTGAAACGGGATAAGCCCCTGGAATACGAAGCCCTCGTGGCTCGCGGCAAGCTCGAGGAAAAGCTGGAAGAGGCCTATCCCCCCATCGTCATCCGGGCGATTCGCTTCTTCGCCTGGGGCGCGCTGTCCGTGGGATTTGGAATCGTGCTCTGGATTCTCTACGCCATGCTGTTCGCATACCGGTAGCGGAGAGTTTGCGGTGGACGCAACTTACACCAATCGCGGCGCCCGTGCGGCAGTCCCTGCCGGACTGTTGATGGCACTCCTCACTCTGTTTTGCCCTTTGCAAGCTGCCGGACACGGGGGAAAACAGGCTCCGCCGCTCAAACAAGACGAGACCTGTCTCGCTTGCCACGGCCAGCCCGGCATGAAGTCGGAAGCCGGCAAGGAGATCTCCATCGATCCCGCCAAGCACGCCGCCAGCGCGCACGGGAGCCTCGCCTGCCGCGATTGCCACGCAAGCATCAAGGAGTTTCCGCATCCGGCGAAGCCTGCGAAAGTAAAGTGCTCGGCGTGCCACGCGGAAGAGTCCGCCGCTGTCCCCAAAAGCGCCCACTCGGCCCTCGCTGAGTCGGCCTGCTCCTCCTGCCACGGAAATGTCCACGAAATTGCCCCGGCGGCGAAGGCCGAGCCGGCCGTGTGCGCGCAGTGTCACGCCGACGAGCTGAAAGACTTGCAATCCAGCGTTCACGGTGCCGCGACGAAGAACGGCGACCGGCAAAGTCCCACCTGCCAGTCCTGCCACGGACCCGTTCACCGGATTCTCCCCGTGGGCGACCCGAACTCGGCCGTGGCCAAGAAGAATCTTCCGGACACCTGCGGCGCGTGCCACGCCAATCCTGAGTTTCAGGCTCGGCACCAGATTCCCTTCGCTCATCCCGTGGAGGCCTACCGTCTGAGCGTCCATGGCCGGGCAGTCGCGGCGGGAAACTCGGCCGCCGCAAGCTGCTCGGATTGTCACGGAACCCATTCTATTTTTCCAAACCAGGATGCCCGGTCGAAAATCAACCACTGGAACGTGCCCAGGACCTGCGCGGCCTGTCACTCCGCCGTCGCAAAGATATATGAGGAGAGCATCCACGGACAGGCCGTAGACCGCGGCTCCCGCGACGCCCCGGTGTGCACCGATTGTCATGGAGAACACACGATTTTGGGGCCGCAGGAAGCCCAATCGCCGGTCAGTCCCGGCCGCGTTTCCGCGGTCACCTGCGGCCGGTGCCACGGCGATGAGCGGCTCGACGCTCGCTACAATCTCCCGGCCGACCGCGTGCCCACCTTCGCGGTCAGCTTCCACGGTCTGGAATCCCGTGCCGGCGGCCAGACCGTCGCGAATTGCGCTTCCTGCCATGGTGTGCACAACATTTTCCCGTCCAGCGATCCCCGCTCTACCGTGAATCCGGCCAATCTGGCTCGCACCTGCGGAAAGTGCCATCAGGGCGCGGGCGCCCACTTCGCCATCGGGCCGGTGCACGTGGCCGCGAGAACGGCCAGCGAACCGGTCGCGGTCATGTGGATTCGCCGCCTCTACTGGTGGATGATCCCCGGTGCCGTCGGCTTCATGTTCTTCCACCACTTTCTCGATTTTCTGAAGAAATTGCGCCGGGCCGCGCCTCGTTCCGAGAGCGGCGAAGTGCTCCCGCGGATGAACCTGCACTTCCGCATCGCCCACTGGCTGGTGGTGGCGAGTTTCCCCGTGCTCGTGATCACGGGTTTTGCGCTGAAGTTTCCGGAGTCGTGGTGGGCTCGCCCGTTGCTGATCTGGGAGAGCTCATTCGCGTTTCGCGGCCTGGTGCATCGCGTGGCCGGCGTGGTTCTGCTCGCGGCGCTCGCCTATCACCTGGTCCATCTCCTGCTCGTGCGGCGCGACCGCGCCATTCTCCTGCAGATGCTGCCGGTTCTGGAAGATGCGCGCTCGCTCGCGCGTATGTTTGCCTACAATCTGGGCCTGGCGGACTCACCTCCCAAATTCGGCAAGTTCAACTACGTCGAGAAAATCGAGTACCTCGCGTTTCTCTGGGGCACGGTGGTGATGGCCGCCACCGGCTTCACGCTCTGGTTCAACAATTTCGTGCTGCGCCATTTCCCCAAGTGGCTTTCCGATGCGGCCACCGCTCTTCATTACTACGAGGCCATTCTGGCCACTCTGGCCATCCTCATCTGGCACATGTACACCGTGATTTTCGATCCCGACGTGTATCCCATGGACCGCGCTTGGCTCACCGGCATGGCTTCCGCCGATCATCTGCGCCACACGCGGCCGGCCTATTACGCCGAATTGCGCCGGCTCCAGGAACAGGAAGCAAAGCAGCGCGAAGAAAAGGAGCGTACGGAGCGGGCAAAGCATTAGCGAACCCCGGGCGACCCCCGCAAGGGTCCCCCGGCCAACGAATGACCGCGCTCTCCGGCTCGAGGGAACACAATCCAGCCGGGAGGGCGATAATCCAGTAAGGCGATGCAAACCGAAAGGAGCACTGAACCATGAATGGCAGAACGCTAGGAGCAGCAGCTCTCGCAGTTGCAGTATCCGTGCTGATCTTCACGCCGAGAACTTCTCGCGCGGCGGAAGACGGCGCGGCGCTTTACAAGTCGAAGTGCGCGGTGTGCCACGGCGCCAACGGAGAAGGGAAGCCCGCGCTCAAGGCGCCCAGTCTCACCTCCGACGATGCCAAAAAGAAGTCGGACGCCGATTTGACCGATCAGATAGCCAACGGCGGCAAAGAGAAGAAAGCCACCCACGCCTTCTCGAAAAAGGGCGTGACCGATGACCAGGTGAAGGCGCTCGTGGCCTACATCCGGGAGCTGCAAAAGAAGTAGCAGCGTCGCGCCAACTCGGTTATTTCGGAAGCGCACGGGCCCGCTCCTGGCCTGGCCCAATCGGGCTCGCTGCGTTCCCGGGGAGGTGTTTATGCGCATCATGGAAATGAGCGGGAAGGAATGCCGCGAACTGCTCGCGCGTCAGGGCGGTGGCAGGCTCGGCTGCGCCCGCGACAACCAGCCCTACATTGTGCCCATCTACTTTTCAGCCGAGGGAGACAATCTCTTCTGCTTCGCGACCCTCGGCCAGAAGATCGAATGGATGCGGTCGAATCCGCTGGTCTGCATCCAGGCGGATGAAATCCGCGGTCCCTCCGAGTGGAAGAGCGTGGTCGTTTTCGGCCGGTACGAAGAGCTGTCCGACGACCCCAAGCATGAGCAATCCCGACGGCACGCGATCACTCTCTTCTCGCAGCATGATTCCTGGTGGGTCGGGGCCTACGCCGCCGACCAGCTCCGGAAGCATCCCGGTGAGCCCACGCCGGTGATCTTTTCCGTGCACATGGCGCAGATCACCGGCCAGCGCGCCGACCCGGATCCGGCACAGACGGCTCTCGACGTGGCACAACAAAAGTGGTGATCATCCGGACGGATCCCACGCGCGCGGCCTGCGCGAAGGTTTGCCACGAAGGAGCACCACGATGGAAGAAGCTCTGACTCTGCACCGCTTGCAGTTCGCCTTCACCGTCACCTTTCACTATCTTTTCCCCCAACTCACGATGGGCCTCGCCCTCCTGATCTTCGTCCTCAAAACGATGGCTCTCTACACCGGCCGCGAGCATTACAACCGCGCGGTTCGCTTCTGGTCGCGCGTGTTCGGCATCAACTTCGCCCTGGGCGTGGTCACCGGCATTCCCATGGAGTTCCAGTTCGGCACCAATTGGGCCCAGTTTTCCCGCGCCGCGGGCGGCGTCATCGGGCAGACGCTGGCCATGGAGGGCGTCTTTTCCTTCTTCCTCGAGTCCAGTTTTCTCGGACTCCTGCTGTTCGGCGAAAAGCGCCTCGGGCCGTTTGGTCATTGGTTCTCGTCGTTTATGGTTTTTCTGGGCTCCTGGGCTTCCGGCTTTCTGATCGTCGCCACCGACGCGTGGATGCAGCACCCAGTCGGCTACGCGCTCGGTCCCCACGGCGAAATCCTGCTCGCCAGCTTCTGGGGCCTGCTGCTCAATCCCTGGGCTCTGTGGCAGTACGCGCACACGATGTCGGGATCGGTGATCACCGCCAGCTTTGTGATGGCGGCGATCGGCGCGTACTACCTCCTGTCCTCCCAGCATGAGAGCTACGCGCGAACCTTTGTTCGCGTCGGAGTGATTGCCGGCCTCATTGCCGCGCTCCTGCAGATTTTCCCCACTGGCGATTCTCAGGGGCGGCTAGTCACCGAATATCAGCCCGCCACCCTCGCCGCCATGGAAGGCCTGTTCGAGACCACGCCGGGTGCCCCGCTGGTAATCCTCGGCCAGCCGGACGTCCCGAATCGCAGGCTGGATAACCCGCTCGTCGTTCCGAAGGCCCTCAGCATGCTCACCTACCGCCGCTGGCAGGCGGAAGTGCACGGGCTCGACAGTTTTCGGCCCGCGGACTGGCCCGACCAGATTCCCGTCGTTTATTACAGCTATCACGTCATGGTGGGTCTCGGAACGATCTTCATCGCCATCCTCGTGCTCGCCGGATTTTCTCTCTGGCGCGGCAGTCTCTATCGGTCACCGGCGCTGCTGTGGACGCTCCTGCTCTCCTGCCCGCTGCCGTACATCGCCAACACCGCCGGATGGATTACCGCCGAGACCGGCCGCCAGCCCTGGCTCATTTACGGCCTCATGCGCACCCCCGCGGGAGTTTCTTCGAGAGTCTCCGCGGGCAACACCTGGTTCACGCTCATCGGCTTCATGGGCCTCTACATGGTGCTGGGCATTTTGTTCCTGCTGCTCGTCGGCCGCGAAATCGCGCACGGCCCCGAGCCCGAAGCGCAAGGGTGAGAGGAGCGCGCCATGGAAACCACCTGGTTCTGCCTGATCTCGGTGATGATCGCGATTTACGTCGTCCTCGATGGCTTCGATCTCGGCGCCGGCATTATTCACCTCGGTGTCGCGCGCACTGATGCCGAACGCCGCGCCGTGCTCGCCTCCATCGGCCCCGTGTGGGACGGCAATGAGGTTTGGCTGCTCGCCGCTGGCGGCACCCTCTATTTCGCGTTCCCCGCGCTTTACGCCGCCGGATTCAGCGGCTTCTATCTGCCCTTGATGATCGTTCTCTGGCTGCTGATTCTGCGCGGCTGCGCCATCGAGTTCCGCAGCCACATCGATAGCCCGGTGTGGTCGCCGTTCTGGGACGTGGTGTTTTCGGGCGCGAGCGCGCTGCTGGCCATTTTTTTCGGTGCCGCGCTCGCCAATGTGGTACGCGGCGTGCCTCTCGATGCCTCGGGCTGGTTCTTCGAGCCGCTGTGGACGAATTTCCGCCTGGGCGCCGACGCCGGGATTCTGGACTGGTACACGATTTTGGTCGGCTTGGCTGCCTACCTCGCTCTGACTCTGCATGGAGCGCTCTGGGTGGCGCTCCGCACGCAGGGCGAATTGCGCGAGCGGGCCCGCCGGGTCGTCCGATGGAGCTGGCTGGGCGCGGGAGTATTCACGCTGCTCGTCACCTGGGCCACCTTTTCGATTCAGCCGCAGGTGCCGCACAATTTTGCCGCGCATCCGTGGGGAGCTGTGTTTCCCCTCCTGGCCGTCGGAGGATTGGCGGGAGTGATTCTGCTCGCGCGGCGCGAAAATTCAGACCTGGGCGCCTTCCTGTCGTCCTGCGCCTACCTGGTCGGGATGCTCACAAGCGTCGTCTTCGGCGTGTATCCCTACGTTTTGCCTGCCTGCACGAATCCGGCGTACTCGCTGACGATCTATAACGCTTCCGCCGCATCCTATGGACTGCGTATCGGCCTGGTCTGGTGGGTCATCGGCATCGCGCTGGCCAGCGGCTACTTTGTGTTTCTCTACCGCCACTCCGCGGGCCGCGTTCCCACCGAGCCGCCCGGCCACGTCTGACGGAACGCGGCGAGTCCCTTTGGGCCCTGCAAGGCGGTGATTTGTTTTTCCGCGGAATTGGTGTGACCCTGAAGCCAGTGCGGCGGAACAGCGGGGAAAAATTGCTGAGCTCGCCGAGAAGGAGAACAGATGGCGGCAGGCAATAAGATCGGCATCATGACCGGCGGCGGCGACGTTCCCGGATTGAACCCGGCGATCAAGGCCGTCGTATACCGAGCCAGCGAGATGGGCCGCGAGGTCATCGGTATCCGCAAGGGATGGGAAGGACTGACCCACATGAATCCCGCGCTGGAGGCGGACACCGCGTACATCCGTCCCCTGTCGCGCGAGAATACGCGGACGATCGATCGCAGCGGTGGCACGGTGCTCCACACCTCGCGCACGAATCCCAAGCGCATTTCGGAATCGAAGCTGCCGCCGCACATCTCGCGAACCCGGCTGGAGAAACTTCCTTTCGACGGCAAATCGTATGACTTTACGCCCATCGTCATCGAAAACCTGCAACGGCTCGGGCTCGGCTGCCTCATCGTGATCGGCGGGGACGACACGCTGGGGTTCGCATCCGATCTGACCGCGGGTGGGTTTCCGGTGATTGGGGTGCCGAAGACGATGGATAACGACGTGCCCGGCACCGAGTATTGCATCGGATTCTCAACCGCCATCACGCGAGCGAATGAACTGGTGACCCGGCAGCGAACCACCCTGGGTTCTCACGAACGCATCGGGATTTTCCGCATCTTCGGCCGCGACTCCGGCTTTACTGCTCTCTACACCGCGTACGTCACTTCGGCACGGTGTCTGATCCCCGAGCACCCGTTTGACCTCGACCGGATCTCCGCCTTGCTCTTGGAAGACAAACAGAAGAATCCCAGCAATTACTCCCTCGTGGTGGTGTCCGAGGGCGCCGTGTGGCAGGGCCAGCAGGTCGGCGATTTCGGAGAGATGGATGCCTATGGTCATCGCAAGAAAGTGGACATTGGCCACGCCCTGGCCGCAGAGGTGAAGCGTCGGACCGGCGAGGACACCATGACCAGCGATCTGACCTATGACCTGCGCAGCGGCGAGCCGGACTCCATCGATCAATTGGTGGCCATTACTTTTGCAAACAACGCCCTCGATTTGATTCGCGACGGCATCACAGGCCGGATGGTCGCCGTTCAAAACGGATGCTACACGCACACGCCCTTGCCGGCCTCCTCTCTCGGCCCGCGCAGAGTGGACGTGGCCAAGCTCTACAAAGCGGATCGCTACCGGCCCAATTACGGTCACAAACTCGGTGCCCCGCTCCTGTTCGGCGGCGCGTGAGCCCCAGTGCCGTCAATCACCACATCTTGTTGTGACCACCATCACAGACTGCGCATTCAGCGCGGGTTGACCCTAACTTCAAAGAATTGAGTCGTCCGTGCGTGGGACGCCCCTAGCGGTGGGCCCGCCACCACGGCGTCAATCCGAATTCGGACTGTCGGCCCTTTTTTCGCCGCAGGAGGAACGCCATGGACTCTACCCGCGAGCAACGTGGTCCCCGCCTGGGTTTGGAAGAACTTCGCCTCGCCGCGCAGGAGATGCGCGCACTGGTCATGACCGATATTTTCGCCGCAGGCTCCGGACATCCGGGCGGCTCGCTCTCCATATTGGACATCGCGGCGGCTCTCTATCTCAACGTTCTCAACCAGGACCCCAGCCAGCCCTCATGGCCGGGGCGGGACCGCGTGTTCTGGTCCGCGGGCCACAAGGCGCCCGCGCTTTACGTGGCTTTGGGCCGCGCCGGATATTTTCCCGTGGAGGCTACGGTCACCCTGCGGCAGTTGGGCTCGCCCTTCGAAGGCCATCCCAACCGGCTGAAGGTGCGTGGAGTGGAGATTTCCAGCGGCTCGCTGGGCCAGGGACTGAGCGTGGCGGTAGGCAGCGCGCTCGCGGCAAAGCGCCGCGGCGAACCGCATCGCGTCTATTGCATCATGGGCGACGGAGAACAGCAGGAGGGCAACATCTGGGAAGCGGCCATGGCGGCGGGCCATTACCGGCTCGACAATCTGTGCGGCATCGTGGACCAGAACCGGCTGCAAATCGACGGCTGGGTGAAGGATGTGATGGGAATCGAGCCCATCGGCGCGAAATACGCGACTTTCGGCTGGAATGTGATCGAGATTGACGGCCACAACCTCGAAATGATTCTCGGCGCCTTCGATGCCGCGGAGAAATACAGAGGGTGTCCCACCGTCATCATTGCGCACACGGTGAAGGGCAAGGGCGTTTCGTTCATGGAGAACCAGGCGGCCTGGCATGGCGTGGCGCCCAATCGCGAGCAGTATGAGAAGGCCATGGCCGAGCTGGCCACGCCCGCTGTTCCGAGGGAGCGCATCGACCGGATGCTCGCCCGTGCCGAGGAGAACGCCCGGCGCGTCACCGAGGAAGTCCGGCGTCGGCTCCCGCTCTCCGGCCGCGACTATTGGTGGAATGCGCGCGACACGATGAAAGTGGCCATGGATCCCACTCGCATGGGGTTTGGCCGCGCGCTGGAAGCTGCCGGCGCAGACGAGCGCGTCTGCACGATTCATGCGGACATCTCCTCCTCCATCCGCATCGCGGATTTCGAAGCGAAGCATCCCGAACGGCTGCCCAGGGTGACCAGCGTGGGCATCGCCGAGCAGAACATGATGGGTGTGGCCAGCGGCATGGCCCGCGAGGGATTCATTCCGGTCACCGGCACCTACGGCGTGTTCGCATCGGGCCGCGCCTGGGATCAACTGCGCACAACCGTCTGCTACAACAATCTGAACGTCAAGATCGCGGGCGCCCACGGGGGCATCTCCGTGGGCCCGGATGGCGCGACGCACCAGTCGCTGGAAGAAATTTCGCTGATGAGCATCCTCCCGAACATGCATGTGGAAGTTCCCTGCGATTCGGTGGAGACGGAAAGGGCCACGCGCTACTCCCTGCTGGAACTGGAAGGGCCCGTCTACCTGCGATTTGCGCGCGAAGCGACGCCCCTGGTCACCACTCCCGAGACGCCCTACAAATTCGGCGTTGCGAACGTCATCCGCTACCGCGGGGAGAAGCCTCAGTTCATTGATGCGTTCGAAACTGTGCTCTCAACCGACTACCGCAGCGAGCAGGAAGATGTGGCCATCGTGGCCTGTGGTCCGATGGTGCCGGAAGCGATGCGCGCCGCCTGGCTGCTCAAGGAGGATTACGGGATCGAAACGCGCGTGCTCAATATCCACACCGTCAAACCGCTGGATGCGGCTGCCCTGGTGGCCGCGGCCGCTGCAACGCGGCTTGTCCTCACCGTGGAAGAGCATCAGAAGGGCGGCTTCGGCAACTTGGTCGCGGGCGCCATTCTCCGGGAGAGACAGGATTTTTCCCATCCTCTCTTGCTCGACATGATCGGAGTGGAAGACCGTTTCGGGCTTTCCGGAAAGCCCTGGGAGCTGGTGCAGGCCATCGGACTCACTGCGGAACACATCGCGGAACGCGTCCTGAAGCTCTACGCGAGAAAACGAGAGACGCGGCCTTCGCCGTTAAAGCCGGAAACGCAGGTGGCTGTGGTGGAGTGCAGCTTCTGCCATCGGGCGGTGGCCTTCGACGAGTATTTCCAGGAGTTTCCGCTGCCCATGGACGAGATCTGCGCGGATTGCGAAAGGGCATCGCCGGAGGTCTGCGCCGCGTGCTGTCTGGCCTGGATGCGCGCCAACCCGGCCTTTTCGTATCGCTGCCGCGAGTGCAGTGACGTTGTCGTGCCCTGTTAGCGCCGGCCGTTTCCATTCAGCCGCGCGCCGCCCCCATAGACGCGCTGGATATCGCCCGGCTCAGGGAAATTCCAGCTCAATCTCATCCACGTAGCACCAGCCCCAGGTTTCGCCCGGCTCGATGGATCGCATGATCGGGTGTTTCACCGCGTGAAAATGTTTCGTCGCATGTTTGTTTTTCGAGGAATCGCAGCAGCCCACGTGGCCGCAGATCAGGCACAGCCGCAAGTGGACCCACGAGTCGCCCATCTTCAGGCATTCCTCGCAGCCCTTGGTCTTCGGCTGCACGTCGCGGATCTGATTGGTATGCGTGCACCGTTTCATTTGCCTGTCCCTCATTCGGCCCGGACGCGTTCAGCTTGAAGTCTTACTCCGCCTCCGCCAGCGTGCGGTGAACCATGTGAACGGAAATCGCTCCTTCGCCCACCGCCGATGCCACGCGCTTCACGTTTCCGGAGCGGACATCGCCCACCGCGAATACGCCCGGAAGGCTCGTTTCCAGCATCTGGGGCGCGCGCTTCAGCTTCCACCCGGACGAGCCGTTGGCGGATTCCAGGTCCCGCCCCGTGACGATGAATCCCTTGCTGTCCAGTGTCAGGCAGCCGCGAAGCCATTCCGTCCGCGGATTCGCGCCGGCCATGATGAACACGTGGCAGATATTGTGGACGGAAGTCTCGCCGCTCGCTTTGTCCCGCCACACCACGCGCTCGAGTTGCGCGTCGCCCTCCAGGCTCACCAGTTCTGTTCCGTAGTGCATCTCGATCGCGGGGTTTTCCTCGATGCGCCGGATCAGGTAGCGCGACATGGTGTCCGCGAGCTGCCCGGAACGGACGATCATGTGTACTTTTCGCGCCGTCTGCGCCAGGAACACGGCAGCCTGTCCCGCCGAATTTCCTCCGCCCAGTACGATGATTTCCTGCCCCCCGCAGAACTGCGACTCCATGTAGGTCGCGCCGTAGTACACGCCCAGGCCTTCGAACTTCTCCAGATTGGTGATGCGCGGCTTGTTGTACTGTGCGCCCGTCGCGATCACCAGCGCGCGCGCGGCCAGCGCCGTGCCGTTGTCCAGGACCACCTTGTAGGGGCGCTTGTCGCAATCGAGCCGCGCCACGCTGTGCGCCACCATCATCTTGGCCCCAAACTTCGCGGCCTGGGTCAGCGCCCGGCTGGCCAGCTCCTGCCCGGAAATTCCCATCGGGAATCCCAGATAGTTCTCGATCTTTGAGCTCGATCCCGCCTGTCCTCCCGGCGACGACGTCTCCACCAGCAGCGCGTCCAGTCCCTCCGAGGCGGCGTACACGGCAGCGGCCAGCCCAGCCGGCCCGGCGCCGACGATGATCAGATCCCGGACCTGCGATTCGTCGATATTGATGTTCAGGCCCAGACCATCCGCCAATTTCGGAATCGTCGGATTGCGCAGCACCCCGCGGTTGCTGCAGATCACCACCGGAATCTCGTCGAGCTTCACCTGGAAACGGTCCAGCAGCTCCTGCGAGACCTCGTCCGTGTCCAGATCCACGTAGGTGTGCGGGTGTCCGTTGCGGCTCAGGAACTCGCGAAGCCGCAGCGTCTGCGCCGAGTGCTGCGACCCTAGCAGGATCAAATTCCCCTGACCGCGCTGGATCAAGAGCAGCCGCCGCAGAATGAACGCCCGAAGGAACACTTCGTTCAGCTCGGCGTCTCGGGCAATCAGCGATCGAAACTCGTCGCCGCTCAATTGGATCACTTCTCCCGGCTCGGTCACGCGCCCGCGCACCAGCGATCGCCGGCCGGAAATCATGGTCAGCTCGCCGGTAAACTCGCCGGGATCGTGGCTCGCGATGGGGCGTTCCCCATTGAGATCCGGCTGAACGATCTCCATCTTTCCGGATAGCAGCACATAGAACGAGAGGTTCGCGCAGTCCGGCTCAAACAGGATTTCGCCGCTCGCCACCTTGCGCACTTTGCCGGCAGCGCGTACCCGCCGGATCTGTTCGGGAGTCAGCGTGGGAAAAGTCTGGGTGCGAGCGTCGAGCGCGCTCGGCAGCAGCGGTGATGCCATCGTTCCTCCAGGCAGGCGAGTATAGAACGATTATTTGGATGCTCCCCACGACGGTTGGTTCCGGACCAATCGCAGGAGGTCGTTGATTGTGAGAGGGGTGCGGCTGCTCGTCGTCAGTTGCTGGTTTAAGGTGCGCGATCCATCAGAACGGCTTGGCGGCTGTGCAGCGTGGTTCGAATCGCTTCCAATCCTCTCTCCAGCTCGGGCATATCTTTAGGCAGCGAACCGCCATCCTTCCCGTTCACCATGGATCGCAACAGTTCGCACTGGCCCACGAGCTGCTCATCGAAATTGATCAGAGCTTTGAGAGTGGGCGCCGCCAATCAGGCCAGTTCGCAACTAACTTTCTTCGCTCAGGCGGCCTTGGCGTAACCTGCCGCGCACGAAATTCCCCAATTATTCCCGCTTTTACTTGGGGCCTTCCGTCTGCCCCGCAAGGATCGGAGGGGGTGGAAGTTGTTCCGTTGTATGCGGCGCTTCCGCCGGTTCGGCGAGGGAGCACTGTTCGAGAAACGAACGCAGCATGCCCTTGGTGGATTGCGCTTGCGAGCCCAAACGGGCCTCGAGCCCCGCCCAGAAAGCCTCCAATGGGACGGCGCGTGTGATACACAGCCAGGCAAGCACCGCCGCCGTCGCTGCCCATTTCGGGCCTGGCAGCCGGCGGAATGGAAGACGCAGGACTCGGCACGGCAAGTCGGGCAGGGCAATCTGGTCGTCGCTCAACACCAGCGTTGTCTCGTCGGCGGCTGCGAAAAAACGATTCCGTTCCAGCTCGCGAGCGCCGTCGTCGGAAACAATCAGGAGAGCATCTGGTTTCTCGATTCCCGTAAAGAGAATTTCTTCAGGACTCAGAATCAGTTCAGAAAGTGAAAAGCCTGTGCCCTGGGTCACCGGGTTGTCGTTCTTTTGGGTGGCGTGAAGACCGGCGCGCATGCCGGCCGAGGCAAGTAGAGACGCAGCGCTTTGCACGCGTTCTCCCGCTGTGCCGGCCAGGACAAGTCCCAACGGCCGATCCAGCTCGGAAGCAATTTCGCTCACGGCAATCGGCAACGTTGGGGCGTCCTCGCCTCGCCGCTTGTAGGTTGCCGCGAAGGTCGGGCGCGCCTCGTCGTGCAGGATACCGAGTTCGTACCCGGCGGCGTCGGCAACGCTCTTCAGTTGCGCTCCGGTCAGCGGGTTCCAGCGCGTCGCGTATGCGGTGCACAGCTCCAGCACTTCAACCACTGCAAATCCCGGATGGGCTATGGCGCGCGCGATGGTTTCGGCAAGGTCGCGGTCGGTGGCCAGTTTACGCGCCACAAACGGGGCGCGGCTGGCCATCAATAGCTTGGCGAGATCCAGAGGCGGCGTGGCGTTTCCCGCGGGTGTAGTTGCGGTGACAAACCCGGCCGGCGAGAATGCCGAATTTTGCCCCCCGGTCATTCCGAACAAGAAATTATTGTGCATCAGCACGGTCATGTTCGGATTCACCAGCGCGGAATTGACCAGATGATTCAGGCCGATCATGGCCCCACCGTCACCGATCAGCACGATGGGCTTCAACTGCCCTCCTCCCAGTGTTCCGTCGGCCAGGGCGATTCCTGCAGCGAAGGCGGGGGAACGGCCATGAGTGGTGTGGACGGTGTGAGGCGTCGAAAATTGCGCATCGGCCAGTCCCACGCACCCGATGTCCGTTACGATTACAACTTTATCCGGGGACAACTGGAGGCGTCCCAATGCCTCGCCGAGCGCTCGCAACACTTGTCCGTGACCACAGCCCTTGCAGTACGGCAGCTTTGCATCCGGCGTGAGGTACGTGTAGGCCATCATGCAGCCTCCGCAACCTCGATGATTTCCGCGGGCGTGATGAGCTGGCCCAGGCCGTTCACGCGCACCAGCCGCTCCTTTCCCACCAGGGGTTCCAGTACGGAGGCGTAAAGGCCCTGTAAATTCTCTTCGACGACCGCGACCCGCGAGCATCCTTGCGCTGCCCGCCGGATGGCCTCCGTTGGAATCGGGAAGAGTGTGAGGAGCTGCAGAAAAGAAACGGGCCGTCCAGCGCGAGTCAACCGGCGGCATGCGGCGCGCGCGGCCCGCGCGGAGATCCCGTAACTCACTATGAGCGTCTCCGCATTCGCAGCGAGCTCTTCTTCCACGATGGCCATCTCTTCCGCATGGGCGGCAATCTTGGCCTGGAGATGATTCAGCAGCTCGAGCACCTCCGGCACATTCTTGCGCAGCCGCCCCGCACGGTCGTGGAGCGAACCCGTGGCCACTACCCGCTCGCTGCTACCGAGCGGTGCAAACGCCGGAGGCTGCTCTGGACATTCACAACCGTAGGTGAGGAATTGCCCGTGGCCGCCGGCGAACGCCGCGCGCTCGTACTGCGGCCGGCGCTCTAGCGAAGACACATCAATGCTTTCGAGTGTCATGCCCACTTCTTTGTCCGAGAGAACCACCACCGGGGTACGCAATCGTTCGGACCAGTGGAACGCCGCCTGTACCATTTGATGGCATTGACGGGCAGTCGCGGGGGCAAACACCGGCAGCGTATAGCCGCCGGAGGTGCAGAACTCGACGAGCAGGATGTCGCCCTGAGCGCCCTGCGTGGCGCCACCGGTTGAAGGCCCCAATCGCTGTACCAGCGCGATCACCACCGGTGTTTCCGTCATCACCGCGTACTGAACGGTCTCGATCATCAGGCACCAGCCGGGCCCGGATGTCGCCGTCATTGCCTTATAGCCGCACATCGACGCCCCCACGCAGTGCGCCAGGGCGGTGATTTCGTCAGGCGAGGCAAGCGCCAGCCCGTTGCGGGCCGGTAGCTCCTTCATCATGGTTTCGTAGATCTCGCTCGAGGGAGTAATCGGGTAACCACTAAAGAAACGGCATCCGGCATCCAGCGCCCCCTGGGCCAGCAGGCGATTGCCGGAAAGCAGCTCGCGGTGCGCTTCTCTCACGATTTCGCCGATCCCGAGGCCGGCCGCGCCGGCGGCGACAGCCGCACCACCACGGGATGCTCGAGCTCTTGAAAATCCCGGATCGGAACACGGAAGCATTCGCCCGTCTTGCCGCTGAACATCTTCGGACAGAACACGAGGGTCCGAAATTGCAGCAAATTCTCGTCCAGATAGACTGCCGTGCCGAAAGGACTCTCGAACGGTCCCGTGCGCCCCATCTCGGTTTCGGGGAAAATCGCGTCCAGTTCCGAATCCGATATCGGCTCCACGTGCGCCCCGGCCAACGCTCGAGAAAGCTGAGCGGCGCTGAGTTCATATCCCTCCGGCACGATTGCCGAAGCGGGCAGTCCATTCACACGAAAGAGCAAGATTCGCGCGTGGTTGGGCTCCCCGCAGCTGCACTTGGGTTCTTTGCGGATGTCCCGGGGAAAATATTGCTGGAGGTGGCTGCTTAGCTCGCGTTGCAGATTCATGGGGCATGCCTCCTGGGGTTTCCCCGGCAAGGCATAGCCGCGAGAACCCTGGACACACGTGTTTCCAACGATGCCCGTCGCAATTCGGCATCATGCTATTCCCTGGCCTGAAGGCTTTCCGTGATGTAAGTCACTCACGGTCGTGACGCGCCTATTGGTCAACGGCAGTGGGCGCAGCGATGGCTTCCCAGACTTGCTTTAGTCGGCAGACGCAAAGCTGAGTGCGCTTCCTTCGCTTATCCTATAAACAAGCCCCCATTCGGCGAAAGCCACTGCCCTGTGAAGTACGAGCCGTCATCCGAGGCCAAAAACAGCGCGGTGGCGGCCACCTCTTCCGGCGTTCCCCAGCGCATTAGAGGAACGCGCGCAGTCAGCGACTTCTTGAGCATCGGTGAAAAATTCTCCGTCATCGGCGTGTCGATCCATCCCGGGCAGATTGCGTTCACGCGAATGTTTCGCGATCCCATCTCCTGCGCTACCGAGCGCGTGAACCCCAGGATGCCTCCCTTTGCCGCGCCGTAGTGCGACGCAATGGGGATTCCGTGCAGTCCCGCCACGCTCGACATATTGATAATTGACCCCTGGTTTTTCCCCGACATCAGTTTCAGCGCTTCCCGCGTGCAGAAGAACGTGCCGCTCAAATGCACCCCGATCATCTGCTGCCATTCCGCGTCGCTGATGGAAACCGTCACGTCCCAGTGGGACTCGATCTTGCCCCCGGCCATCACCTCGCGTATTTGGGCCTCGCCCTTGCGATTCACCTCGTCGCGCCGGCTGCCGGTCTCGCCGACTCCCGCGTTGTTCACCAGGATGTCCAGGCCGCCGAACCGCCGCGTCACCTCTGCAAACATCGCCCGGACCGCCGCGCTATCGGAAACGTCGGCCGCCAGCGCGCAGCCACGTTCCCGCGCTGCTCCCATGGCCTCCACCGTGGCCTCGGCCGCCTCGCGGTTCACATCGTTGATGATCACTCGCGCGCCTTCCTTCGCAAAAAGGGCCGCAGTCGCCCGGCCAATGCCGGATCCAGCTCCCGTAATCAATGCAATTCGTCCTTCGAGCTTTCCCATCGTTCGTCCTCCGCCAGGTAAAATTCGGGCCGGAAGTGTACCACTCGTATTCGCGTCCTCATTTCTGATTTTCGAGCACGCGAGCTCGAGCGCCCTCATACAGGAATCAGGCAACAGCCTTCGCTCCTGCGTATAATAAGGAGCACCTTTGCGCAAGCAGCAGCGGTCATCTATGTCCATCGAGCACTTCGATGTCGTGATCATCGGCGCCGGGCTTTCCGGCATCGGCGCTGGCTACCGCCTGCAGACGCGGTGTCCCGGCAAGCGCTATGTCATCTTCGAAGCGCGCCCCGAGATCGGCGGCACCTGGGACCTCTTTCGCTATCCCGGCGTTCGCTCCGACTCCGACATGTTCACCCTCGGATACCCGTTCCACCCTTGGAAAGACGCCAAGGCCATCGCCGACGGCCCCGCGATCCTCAAATATGTGCGCGAGACGGCGCGTGAATTCGGCATCGACCGGCACATCCGTTTCCAGCACCGCGTGAATTCAGCCTCCTGGTCCTCCGAGGAGTCACGCTGGCGGCTCGAAGTCCAGACCGGCGCGAACGGCGAGACCGTCCAATTCACCTGCGACTTCCTGTACGGATGCACCGGCTACTACCGCTACGATGCCGGTTACGAACCGGGTTTTCCCGGCGCCGACCGCTTCCGCGGCCAGCTCGTGCATCCGCAGCATTGGCCTGAAGATTTGGACTACGCCGGCAAGCAAGTCGTGGTCATCGGAAGCGGAGCCACCGCCGTCACGCTCGTGCCCGCGATGTCCGCCACGGCGGGCCACGTCACTATGCTGCAGCGCTCGCCGTCGTACATCTTGAGCTTGCCCTCCCGCGATCGCATCGCCGGCCTGCTGCGCCGGTTGCTGCCCGTGAGCGCGGCGCACAGCATCGCGCGCTGGAAAAACATACTGATCAGCCTTGGCATCTACCAGGTAAGCCGCCGCGCGCCCCACTTTGCCCGCCGGATGTTTCGCCAGGGAGCGGCGAAGAGCCTCCCGCAGGGCTACGAGATCGACACGCACTTCAACCCCAAGTACGAGCCGTGGGACCAGCGTCTCTGTCTGGTTCCCGACTCCGACCTGTTCAAAGCCATCAGTGCGGGACGCGCCTCCGTCGTCACCGGCCAGATCGAGTCCTTCACCGAACACGGCATTCGCCTCGCGTCCGGCCAGCAACTGGAAGCGGACATCATCGTCTCCGCCACTGGTTTGCAAATGCTCGCCTTGGGCGGCGTTCGCCTGACGGTCGATGGCGCGCTCATCCCTCCGGGCCACACGTTTGTTTACAAAGGAGTGATGCTCGGCAACGTCCCGAACTTCGCCTTCTGCGTGGGCTACACCAACGCCTCCTGGACGTTGCGCGCGGACTTGTCCTCGATCTTCGTCTGCCGCCTGCTGAATCACATGGATCGCCACGGCTATCGCGTCTGCAGGCCTGCATGCGATCCCGCATCGTTAGCGGCTAAGCCTCTTCTCGATCTCACTTCGGGCTATGTCCAGCGGGCCTCAGCCAACCTTCCCAAACAGGCCGCGCAAAAGCCCTGGCGCATCCGGCAGAACTACATTCTCGACATGCTCACCATGAAATTGGGCAGGCTCGAAGATGGCATCCTGAAGTTCGGCGCGCCCCTCTCAGCCACCCGCAAGGAAATTCCGGAACGCACACCGGCAGCATACTCGGCACACGATTAGCCGAAGGCGTTTCCGTGGGGCGCTCGGCGGTCCAACCGGAACCTCTGCCTTGGTTGTGCTCTTCCAAGTGGCGCATGCCGCGCCGCCTCGTAGATTGACAGTGAGTCAGCTTGCCCAGTAGCACAGACACTCTTGTCTGTGCGAACGCTCAACTGGCTCAGAACACGCCAGCAACGACAACGGAGAACACTTCTTCGAGTCCATCAGGGCAAACTGACCCACTACCCGTAGATTTGACCGTTTGGGCGGCGATTGTTAACCTTGAATGGTAGGAAGACCTCTGGGGGCGACACGGTTTCGACGGAAGCTGTCGCGGCCAGAAGGCATGCCGGGAGCCACCTGCCCGTGACAAGGTGGAAAACCATAGATGCCAACACCAACTTGGCTCTTGCTGCCTAACCAAAAGTTAGCGTAGCACGTTCCGCCGCGTGAGCCTGCGAACGCGGGCCGGAGCGTAACCTAGCAGGCTGGCTTGCTCCTTTCGGCCCGTAAGGAGCGGGTGAGATTCACCGGGCTAGCCGGACGCGTTTCTTGCCCCTTCTGAGCGCGGCTCGGCGAAGGCGCTGCAGACCCGCAAGGGCGAGCGGCGAAGGGAACGGGCTAAGCATGTAGTCTTCTGGTGGCAAGGCTTTTCGGACGGGGGTTCGACTCCCCCCGCCTCCACTGCATCCGACCAGGATGCAGTGTCCCAAGCGGAGCCCGGAGGGCGCAGTCGAGGGGCTCCTCTCCTTCTGTCATGTTCTTTTGCTACATCCTCGAGTGCTCGGACGGCTCGTTCTACGTGGGTGTCAGCGACGATCCGCAGCGTCGCGTGGACGAGCACAACCAAGGCAAAGGCTCGGATTGGACAGCAGCACGCCGGCCGGTGAAACTCGTCTGGACCGAGGAGCATGCCACCCTTTCCTCGGCTCGACAGCGCGAGAACCAGTTGAAACGCTGGGGACACGCGAACAAGGCAAAACTGGTCAGGGGCTCCACCACATCCGGCTAGGATGTGGTGTCCCGAGCGCAGTCGAGGGGCCAGAGCATTCATCCGACCAGGATGTGGTGTCCCGAGCGCAGTCGAGGGGCCAGAGCATTCATCCGACCAGGATGTGGTGTCCCGAGCGCAGTCGAGGGGCCAGGGCATTCATCCGGCTAGGATGTGGTGTCCCGAGCGAAGTCGAGGGGCCAGAGCATTCATCCGACCAGGATGTGGTGTCCCGAGCGCAGTCGAGGGGCCAGAGCACTGCATCCGACCAGGATGCAGTGTCCCGAGCGCAGTCGGGGGGCGTCCCGCCGGCCTTCAGTCCCCGGTCACTCGTCAGCATCCGACCAGGATGTGCGCTCTTTGCATCCCGACGCTTCGGGGCCGATCCTGCCTGTCCCGAGCGCAGCCGAGGGGAGCGAGCGGAGCGAGTCGAAGGGGCCACTGGCCATCGGAGCCCCGCTGCGGGGCGGGAGACGCGCCCCTTGCGTCCCGGACGGTCTTGCGGGACCCCGATTCCATCGGGACCCGCCTGCCCGCCAGCAGTGTGGAGGACCACTGAATTCTTAACTCCGCGGTGAATTCTAACGAGTGGTATCGTCACGTTCTGAACCGCAGCCATCCGTGGGGCCGAGAAATTCCGATGGGGCACCGGCCTGTCGGATCGTTAACCTCATGTGCCGCGCTGAATCCCGGACGGGGTGGTCTCTCGCGCGGAATTAGCCGAAGCCTTCGCCACTTGTTCGACGGCGTCGTCTGAGCGATGCACTAGTTGTTCGACGCTCTCAACCACTTTGATCAATTCCTCCCAAGAAGATTCCTGGGCTAGGTCCGCCTGACTGTGAGCGAGCACGTCCCTTAGCTTCTCAGCGCAAGTAAGAAGGGTTGCGCCCCCACCTTTGCTGGCGAACCCCAATTTGTTGCGCAGTTCCTCACTTTGCAGCACCAAGTCTCTCTTGTCGCAAAACTGCAAACACTGTAGCAAGGTGATGTCATTGTTCCGGCCCTTGCGTAGGTCCAAAAGTTTGTTAGCGGCCTCTAGGCGGCCGGGGTTCAGTGCCTGTTGCCAGGAGTCGTCCGGGTAGTGGCTCGACACCCAAAACTGCAGGTGCATTTCCAACAGGGAAATTAAGCCAAACAGGTAAACTCGGACCGGCGGTTTGTTCAGGTCAGCACGGGTGATGATGCCCCTGACGACTGGTCCCTCCAGAACGAAGACGCGCTCCCTCCCACGGAGAACTGCGAGAAGGTCGCCAAGAGATGTTGCATCGGAGACGAGGTGCTCGGAGGTCATGGCGTTGGTGTGATCGCGAACGTTTCCATCCAGGAGCTCACCCCTCAGGACGAAACCTACGACAGGTCCGTCCTCGGCAGCCTGGACGCCGGCTGCGTCGAATCCCCGTTCCCTGAGCAGGGCTTCGGCATCTCTTGCAGGCGCTTCTCTTGGGCAACTCTGGAGGGGCTCGGAAATGGTCCGTGCCACCACCCCCGCGCCGAGGACCGCGCGCAGTTCAGAAAGGCGAGTGCCTTTACGTCTGTATCCAGTAATCGGGGAGGTCCATAGTTGGTATCCCATTTTGTGCTCAACCTCGCAGGTGTCCCGTCCCGGTTCGATTGCTCCCCTCCCGCTGGGCAGGCCGAGGGTGATCCCAGGCGATTTTTCCTGGTCCACGAGTGACCGGGACTTACCAACTCCTATATGGAACTGAAGAAGGCAGTATTTGCCAGCCCTCGACGTCGGACGACAGCAGAAAGCTCTGGAGCGAGGAAATTGAAAGGGCCATGTGTGGCGTAGGCCCGACAATCACCTTTGAAAGCGATAGCCTGCCATTGTCTCGCGCCAGACCGAACTCTCTATAAGGGACTAGCATCGACTTGCCGACCCTCATTTTTGTTCGCGTGTTGTCGGAAGGAATCTGTTGCTCGCCAATTTCGCTAAAGACCCGCCACTCCCTTTCTTCGGAGAATGAAGGATGCTTAAGCGCCGGCGCAACAGTATACAGACCAATGAAAAAGGCAATTACGGCGTCCTCATGTTCCCCATCTCGGACCAGCGAGCCCGCTAGATTGATTAGCTCTTCCAGTAGGGCGTCATGCTCCGATTCCTGATATACGCAGCGCACAATTCTAAAGTGCTGTTTGTCTGCCAAAGTCTTCAAATAGTGGTAGTCAAATCCGATGCTGAACCCTACGCCGTTTGGACTGTATGCACGCCATTGGCTTAACAAGTCTCCCTGCTCGGAAAACGAACCGACGAACAGCGGAATGTCTTTGATCGCATCGAGCCTGTCGAGAACCGTACCATAGTACGTGTTCCAAGGGCCACGCTCGGCCCGAAGCTTCCGACCAAGTTTCGCTCGGCTGAGCTCGACGGCGTACGCGAACTCGGTCGAGTCACTGAGGTAACGGATGTCGCTGGTCCAGAGCGCCTTATCCTTGATGATTCCGAGAAGCCCTTCCATCGATGTGTAGTGGAAAATCGTGCCCCGTGCCGGGGCCTCCACCGCCAGCCTTTTGATAAGCGCCTTTTCTGTTTCGCCCATCGCGAAGGTCCACCCCTATCGTCGAGCGGAGTGACTGAACGCGTTCAGCCAGGGGCTAGCCGACTGGATCCGGCTCAGTACCTTAGAGTGTGGGAATTTGCGAGCAAACCGAAGAATACTCTCGTCCAGCGTTAAAAAGCGAGTTACGTACGGAAGATAGGATATGTGAAAGCAGTCCATCAGATTGCTGGGCTGATATCCGTGGCGCGATTGCCTTGCAGCGAGGGCCCCCATTCCAATAAAGGAACCCTCTGAGTGGAGGAAGCTGAGTTCATTGAATGTGTGTCGAATTCTGCTTTCCGAGTCCGAAATCCCGAGGAGCGACCACATCCTGTCAACCGCGTCCGGGAATAGCGTAAGCCTCGCGCAGAGGACCATCGTCGAAAAGAAGGCGGCACAGACTGAAGCAGACGGGGGCTTCGAACTAACGGGTCGCCTCCGCATCTCCCTCGTCCGCTCTTTGATTGCCTTGGGTATCTCCTCGGATTCAGCGAGCCTCAAGTCCAGCCCGGTGTCTACCATGGTCCCGTGTCGGCTGACGACGGCATGAAAGAGGCCGGTTACATCTTTTAATATCGAAACGAAGCGAATCGCGCTTGGCTGCACCACGAAGGTTTTTGCCTTGTTCCCGCGCACATCGGACCAGGTCTCCTGTAGCTGTGTTACACAGAACGGGTCTAGGAGCGCGAGGCTAACCAGCCGCTTGTCATTGGTTCTGGCGGCAATGAAATCGACGATCAGTGACTCCGGTTCTGCCAAAAGCCTTGGCCCGCAGATATGCTGCATGAGCAAGACAAGCCGCTCCCTGCGAGCAACGTCAGGGGTCGCCATCACCTCAACTATGTTCACCGGTGAAAGCGCAATTTCAATGCCACTCGCAGCCACCGATTTCTCCAGGGCTTGCAGTGCGGCGGTGCCGTGGGTGTGATCTATGATCGCGTTGTATACGTTTGTGTCGAGATAGATCATCGAAGAACTGAGTCCAGTGCGTAGAAGATACGTCCCATCCTCGACCTTACTCGGCTGCCGAGGATGGGGCGATTTTCAAATCATCCATTCCTCGACTCCAAGTGCTTGAGCCTTGCCAGAGTAAAGAGCTGTTCCCAATGGCTCATGCTCTCGCCCATGGCCTTGGGATTACGCCTTAGTTCTGCTTTGCCGGGCTCTTCTCCTTCCGTTCCGGGATGATCGTGCCCTGCTCGAATCGCATGAGCCACGAGCCGTGCTCGCGAGTCCAGACCCATGTCACGCGGAATCGTCGCGGAAACGGCTGGCCTTTGTAGGTTGCATCCAGTTCTATGGCGCAACTCAGGTAGGCGGCATCGCGGGTCATCAGCTTGAAGATGCAGTCCGACAATTTGTAGTCCTTCAGCGTCACATCAGACCAGCCCGCCTCGATGTCGGAGCGGTGGTACACATTGCCATCGCCGGCGACCTCCGCAAAATCCTCGGAGAGGTGAGAGAGAACGAAATGCAAGTCCTTGCGCTTCTCCGCTTCATACATCTGGCGAAGTGTGTCGCTGACCTGTTTTTGGGACGCCGATTCGTCTTGGGAAGGCAGTCCGTAGGCGAACACGGCAGAAACAAGGAGAACCGACGCAGTCAGAAACAACTTTGTGATCCTCATCGAAGCCCCTCCGGAGCAGCACCCTGGCAAGTCAATCCTGTATCATTCTGCGACTCCATTCCACTTTGGAACTCTTCTGATCTCCCGCACGCCCGTACTTCTGTCTCCATCTGAGACATTTAACTTTCGACTTTCGACCATCCGCGCTCCGCGTCCTGTCTCAATCCGCGACATCTGAATCTGATTCCGCCTCTCATCTCGCCACCCGTCAGCATCCGGCCAGGATATGCGCTCTTTGCATCCCGACACTTCGGGGCTGATCCTGAGCGAGCGGAGCGAGTCGAAGGGCCACGGCGTGTAAATATTTCCTATTGATTTATGATAACTATCTGTGATACACTGCGCCCGGCTAGACATCGATGACCGTCGCCATTCCAATCCGAGAACTCCCCTGCCAAACTCGGGCTAACTCTCGCAGTATGTGCAGATACGCGCCTCCCCGTTGGGCCGATCTGATAAGTTGTGTGCCATCAGCAGATACGGAATCGCCTAGCATCTGCACATTCTCCAGGTACTTAATCTTCAATCCCTTCAACACTTCTGTTCCCGTTTCACCTATGTCCTGCATTTTCTGCAGATGCGAAATACGGGGGGAGGGCGATACACGGTTCAAAAACAGTGGTGTCGAATTTCCGCTCCCTCATTTCTCTCTTTCCCCCTCCCCACTGTTCACCAGTCACAAGTCACCAGCCACCGTTTCTATAACTCTTTTAGAATGCATGTTTACAGAACCCCGTTTCGCTAACCCCTTTGGAATGAATGTTTGCGTCACTACCCGGGGGGGTACCCCCATCCCAACCGAAAGGAACTTTCAATGACTTCCAACAACTCCGACTCTCGCTGCCAATATAAGAAAGCGGATGGCCGCCGCTGCCGTATGCTCCGCGCCCTTGACCACCCCACCTACTGCGCCCAGCACGCCGGCTGGTTAAATGACGACAAGCCGCCCGAAGACCTCACCCCGGAGCTGCTCGGCCCTCTCGGCGACTTCCGCTCCATGGCCGCAATCAACTACGCCCTGGGTAAACTCGCTCTGCTCGTTGCCAGCCGCCGTATCCCCACGCGCGAAGCGGCCACCCTCGGCTATCTCTTCCAGCTCCTGCTCCAAACCGTTCCGGGCGTGGATCGCGAGATCTCCAGAACTCAAATCAACCAGATCGACAACCAGGACCTCATCCAAGTCCTCGAGCAGACCGCCTCGCTGAGAGGGGAGCGGAACTAGAGTTTACCCGCCGCGGCGGGTGGCACAGGCTCCCGAAACTTCGGGACTTGCCTGTGCGAATTTTGCCCCCAGGAGGGAACGCAGGGCCCAGCCCCGCGAAGAAAAGCGGCGTCAAGCCGCCCCTCAATTGCGCTCGGAATCTCCGACCGCACTCCAAAAGGGGCAGGCGGGACGACAGCCAGGGCGGTCGCCTTTAGTGCGTAATATCGCGGCCTGGAATGGAGACTAGCGTGAAAGTGCTTGGCTTAGCAGCCACGATTGCCGCGACCACCTCAGGCAGCGCCGGCCGGATGAGGGGCCAATTCGCCTTCTCGAGCACAACCACCGCGATTCTCCGTCCGGCCAGGTTCTGCTGGTGGGGCAAGTTCTGGTCTGTGGTCACCAGGACATCAAACCCTGCGTCCTCGGCGGCTTGCAATAGCTCGCCGTTCGTCAACGCGTCCCATCCCTCTGCTTTTGCTTCCTTGACCGTGTGCCCTTGGAGAGAACGCGCGATGCCGCGAGGTGTGCCGTGGTCAAAGAGAATCCGCATCAGCTAGGCACGGGGACTGCCAGACTGCGCGCCGCGAAATCGAGAACTGCGGTGATCTGCTCGCGCGTCACATCAAACTCCTCGATGATCTCGTCAATGGTCATGCCTGCTTCGAGGTTTTCAAAGATTATCGCCACGGGAAAGCGCGTGCCACGGAACACCCAGGCGCCGCTCATTTTTCCGGGCACACTTTCCACGGCGGGACATTGCGACCAATCGAGTGCAGCCATGGGGAAGCTCCTTTCTCCTTATGCTAGCCCAAACGATACCGTCGAGGAAGTCCCGAAGCGTCAAGTGACGAGTGCCCGCCAATGCCAGGGCTTCGGCGGCAGGGTTTGTGTCGTTGACCGCACGTTCGCCCGTCGGTATGCTTCGCAGGCTCGACCACAGGTCCCAGGGAGAGAACCACTATGTCGAAGAGATTCGGAATTTTCGTGTTCACAGCAATACTCTCGCTTTTTGCTTCGCTGATATCGGCCGATGAGCCGCAAATCAAACCCGATGTCTATGACGCGCTGAAATATCGCTACATCGGGCCGGAAGGGAATCGCGCGACGTCCGTGGTCAGCATCCCGGGAAATCCGAACATCTGGTACGTGGGCGCAGCCTCCGGCGGGATTTTCAAATCCACCGACGGCGGCATCCACTGGGATCCCATCTTTGACTCGGAGCCGGTGGCGTCCATCGGCTCGCTGGCCATTGCCGCGAGCGATCCGAACATCGTGTGGGCGGGCACAGGCGAACCATTCATCCGCAGCCACATTTCCGTGGGACAGGGGATTTACAAATCCGTGGACGCTGGAAAGACCTGGACACTCGTGGGTCTGGAAAAGACCGGGCGAATCGGCAACGTGATCATTGACCCGCGGAATCCCGACGTGGTGTTTGCGTGTGCGCTGGGCCATGCCTACGGGCCGCAGCCTGAACGCGGCGTCTTTCGCACCACCGACGGCGGGAAAACCTGGGAAAAGGTGCTGTTCGTGGACGAAAACACGGGCTGCTCCGACCTCGGCATCGACCCGAACAATCCGCGAATCCTCTTCGCCGGAATGTGGCAGATCGAAATTCACACCTGGGGACGCACGAGTGGAGGCCCGGGCAGCGGACTATTCAAATCCACCGACGGGGGAACCACCTGGAAGCGCCTCGAAGGCCACGGCCTGCCGCATCCGCCCGTAGGCCGCATCGCCGTGCGCGTGGCGAAGAAGGATTCGAACCGCGTCTATGCCGAGATCGAGACGGGCGACGGAGTGCCGCACACGGACATTCCCGGCTTTGCGAACGCTCCGGGACAGCTCGGCGAGCTGTGGCGTTCGGACGACGGCGGGGACTCGTGGGAGATGGTGAATTCCGACCGGCAGCTCCGCGGCCGCACCCACTACTACACGCGGACGGAGATCGCCCCGGACAATGAGAACGAAGTGTTTTTCTTTTCCGCGTCGTTTTCGCGAACGCTCGACGGCGGAAAAACGCTTACCAAAATGCCCGCCGATCCCGGCGGCGACAACCACGAGATGTGGATCGATTCCACCAACGGCGACCGCATGGCGGTGGTGAATGACGGCGGCGTGAACATCTCCGTCGATCGCGGCAAGCACTGGAACCACGTGAACCTGCCCATCGCGCAGATTTATCACGTGACGGTGGACGACCAGATTCCCTACTTCGTTTATGGCAACCGGCAGGACGGCCCGTCGTATCGCGGCCCGAGCAACAGCCTGCAGTTCGGCGGATTTTTCGGCAACACCATCTCGCGGGGCGCGTGGCATCCGGTGGCGGGAGGCGAAAGCGGCTTCGCCGTGCCGGATCCGGTGGACAACAACATCATCTGGTCCACCGGCACGGGAACGGGAAGCGTGGGCGGCACAGTGACGCGGTTCGACGAGCGCACGATGCAGGACCGCGAAGTGGAAGTGTGGCCGGAGTATGTCGCCGGGGCGCCCGCAGCCGAGGTGAAATACCGGTTCAACTGGGAATTTCCGATCGCCATCTCGCCGCACGACCACAACAGGATTTACGTTGGCAGCCAGCACGTGCACGTGACCACCGACGGAGGAAATAGCTGGCAGGTGATCAGTCCGGACCTGACGCGAAACGACAAGAGCCGCCAGCAAATTTCGGGCGGGCTGACTCCGGACAATATCGGCGTGGAATATGCCGGCGTAATCTTCGCGCTGAGCGAATCACCGAAGGAGGCCGGGCTGATCTGGGCCGGCTCGAACGACGGCCTGGTGCACGTGACGCGTGACGGCGGAAAGAACTGGACCGACGTGACGAAAAACATTCCCGGCCTGCCCGAATGGGGCACCGTGGACAACATCGAGGCTTCGCGTTACGACGCCGGAACGGCCTACCTAACCGTGGACATGCACCAGGTGAACAACCGCGACCCGTGGGTATTCAAAACCGCGGATTACGGAAAAACGTGGACCAACATCACGCACGGAATTCCGCACAACGTGCTGAGCTACGCGCACTGCGTGAAAGAGGATCCCGTGCGCAAAGGCCTCTTGTATCTGGGCACGGAGGGCGGGCTCTACGTGTCGTTCGACGACGGGAAGAACTGGCAGCCGCTGCAGTCCGGGCTGCCGCACGCGCCCGTGTACTGGCTGACGGTGCAGGAACGGTTCCACGATCTGGCAGTGGCGACGTACGGCCGCGGCTTCTGGATTCTGGACGACATCACCGCGCTCGAACAGTTGACGCCGCAGGTGACGGCGGCGAGCGCGCACCTGTTCGCCCCGCGCGATGCCTATCGCTTCCAGTCCACCTCGCAGCCGGCCGCGACCGACTACGACCCGACGACGGGGAAGAATCCGCCGTACGGAGCGGCCATCAATTTCTACCTCAAGGAAAATCTCAAAGAGAAAGAAGTGGCCAAGCTCACCTTCAAGGATGCCGGCGGAAAGACGGTGCGCGAGATTGAATGCAAGGCTGCGAAGGCCGGCTCGACCGGAAAAGAAGAGGCTGCCGTGGATGAAGACGATCCCGACCCGGAACCCACGCCGTGCGAAGCGAAGGCGGGAATCAATCGCTTTTGGTGGGACCTTCGCGGCGAGCGCTCCACGCTGATGAAGCTGAGGACCCCGCCGCTCTACGCGTCCGATGTGCCGCTCGGGCCGGAAGGATGGCGGAAGAATCCGGCATTCGGCCGGATCTCCGTGCTCGTCCCGCCGGGAACGTACAGCGTGACGCTCACGGCCGCGGGCCAGACGGAGACGCAGAAGCTGAACGTGATCAAGGATCCGCACACGACGGGCACCGAAGCGGACATCCGGGCGCAGTTGAAGGTGCAGACCGCGCTGTGGGAGGAATCGAACACCCTCGGCGCCACGGTGAACCAGATCGAATCGCTCCGCGCGCAGCTCGCCGCGTTCGGAAAAGAAATGGGCACCGACGATGCGTCGAAGGCGGCGCGCAAATCGGCGGACGAGCTCGCGGAAAAGCTCACCGGCGTGGAGAGCAAGCTGCTCCAGCTCAAGCTCACCGGCCGCGGCCAGGACGATTGCCGCTGGGCGCCCATGCTGCTGCACAAAATCGCCTACCTCTCCAACCAGCTCGACGGAACGGCCGATTTCGCGCCGACCACGCAACAGGCAGCGGTCCAGCAACTGCTGAAGGAGCAGGGCGAAAAGGCGCAGCAGGAATTTCAGCATCTGGTGGCGACGGACGTTGCCGCGTTCAACGCCATGCTGCGCGAAAAGGGAATCGCGAACATCATCACGAAGACGAAGTAGACGGCGGCGGACAGGGGAAGCCCCGCGGGTCGGAAAGATGCCCGGGCTTACGGCTATTGCCGTTCCGGCCATTTTTGATTTGCGGCCCTCGGCCCGCTGCCGAATGGCGCAGCAGCAGGAGCCGAGGATGCGTAGTCCGAACAGGTTGGAACGGCACTAGTTGACTTCTAGCGAGCCGGTTCCAATAATCGGCATTGCGGATTGCTGCCCATGGACCCAAGCCCACGCGGAAAAGAATCCTCGGCCCTCGAACAGGCTGTGTCGCGCGCCGTTCGCGATAATCTTCCCCTGGTTCAGCACACCGCCAAGGAACTCGGGCAGGCGATAGAAGATTTTGTGGCTGCGTGCGGGAGCACGCGCAATGCCAACATGCTGCCTGCGATGCTGCGCGCGCAGACGGCGGCTGCATCGCTCACCTCCATGTTGGACGTGCTTTCGCGGCTGCTGACGGCATCGTTGCAGCCGGGACGCGCCAGCGCTTCCGAGGCATATGTGGCGGGCATGACTGCGGTCGAAGCTCCGGCTGCGGAACCGGTCGCTCCGCCGCCTCCCGCGCCTGTGGTTGCTCCACGGCCACCGCCGCCACCTCCGCCGGTCGCGCGCATTCCCGAACCGGAACCCGAACCTGTAATGGCGGCTCCTCCACCAGTGGTCGAACCTCCGCCGCCACCTCCGCCACCGCCACCGGTGGTCGAAGAGCCCGTGGTCGAGGCGGCGCGCGGGCCGCTGGTTCCCGCCGAGCCCGAGCCTGCGCCGGTACACGAAATTGTTCCTTCAGCAGGAGCGGGAGCTCCGCTCGTCCCTCCGGAGACTGCGCCTCCTCTGCCCGCGCCCGAACCGGCTGTGGCGGTTGCGGCAGCGGCAGTGTTTCGAGTGGAAGATCTGCCGCCGGAACAGCAGGAATTGCACCGCCGCGCGAACCGCCATGCAAAGGTTTCCATGCAGGACATTTACCTGCTGCGGCCGAAGGACGTGAAGCTGGCGCGGGAGAACAAAGACATCTGCGTCCGCCTCCGCGGCGACATCGAGAAAGCGCGGAAGGAATATGTGCGGCGCTTCGGACCGATCCTCGATCATCCGGTGGACTACTTCTATCACTGGATGGTCGAAGTTCTGGCGGAAGGGAAGCCGGAGATCCTCGGAGAATATCCCTACCCCTCCGCCGCAACGCGCCGCTGATGCGGCTGGCCTCACGCCGGTGAACGACAGCACGATCGTTGCTCGATTCCGTGGTGGCTCGTCCTTCTGGAGTCACTCTGCCGGCGCACTGCTGTGCCTGTGTGTGTTGATTCCTGCTGCCGCGCCGGGTGCGGGTGCGCGGGGCACCGGCGCGCCGCCGAACGCCGCCGCGGACGAACTCGCCTCGCTCTCCCGCGCGCTCCGGGAACGCGATACACCCGCAAACTTCGAGCGCCTGGCCAAGTACGAGCGCGAACACGAGAACGATTCCGCCGGCCCGGTGGCCGCGCTGGCTCTCGGCTATCGCGATTACACCCATAACCGGTCCGCGGAAGCGGCGGCTTGGTTCGCCCGCGCGGAGCAAGGGACACTTCTTCCGGATTACGTCCTGTACTGGGAGGCGCAGAACGCGCGCGCGCAGCATCGCCCTGCGGCGGCGCTGGACCTGCTCGACCGCCTGGCTCGCGACTATCCTTCCAGCCCCATCCTGCCGCAGGCGCTTGAGGCGCTGGCCGGAACCGCGCTGGAACTGGGTAACGCGCAGCGCGCGCGATTCGCGCTCGAAGGCTACGCAAAAACGCCGGAGCACCCGGGACTGTTGCTGCTGCGGGCGTGAGCCCGAGAGCTGGACCACGCGGCCTCGCTCGCCGGCGCCGACTACGTAGCTGTTCACTACCGCTTTCCTCTCTCGGCCGAGGCGAAACGCGCGGGAGAACGCTTCGATCCGCTGCGCCGCGAGCTGCGCTCCGAATTTCCCGAAATCACGCCGGAGATGCGCTTCGCGCGCGCCGCAGCGTTCTACGACGCGCGGCAGTGGCGGCAGGCGCGCGCCGAATATCAGGCGATTGCGAAGATCCTCACCGGCACGGACCGCGAACGCGCGCTGCTGCGCGCGGCGGCGAGCACCGTCGGCCCGCGCGGAGGGCCGGGCCCGCTCGAACAATTGCGCCTCACAGACGCCGATCTCGATGCCGAGCGGTATGCGCTCTTGGCGGACGTCTATCACCGGAAAAAGAAAACGGACGCGATGCAGCACGCGGCGGAGTCCGCGGTCGCGCGCGCGCCCCACAGCACCGGAGCCGCCGCGGCGCTGTTCGAGGTGGGGAATTACTACTGGTCGCATCTGGATCGCCAGGCTGCCGCCGGTTTCTACCGGCGCTCGCTCGAGGCCAGCACGGCGGGTTCGGTCGCCGAGACGGCGAAGTGGCGGCTGGCCTGGACGGCGTATCTCGAGCGGGACGCAAACGCCGCCACGCTCTTCGATGAACACGTGCGGCAATTCCCCAACTCAGCGTATCTTTCGGAAGCGATCTACTGGCTGGGACGGCTGGCGGAACGCTCCGGCGACACGGCGCGCGCGCGAGCCTTTTTCCTGAAAGTCGCAGGCCGCTTCCCGCAAACGTACTGGGGCAGCCAGGCGCGCGCGCGGCTGCAAGGGCTCGGTTCCGGCGGCGATGCTTCCGCGGAAGAAATCCCGGTGCTCGCGCTTGTGCGTCCTCCGAAGCCTTTGCCCGATCTCGCCGCGCCGCTTCCGGCGGCGGCCGCGGAGCGTGACGCGCGCGCCCGCGCGCTCACCTCCATCGGGTTCGACGCCTCGGCGGATCTGGAATGGCGCGCGGGCTATGCCGAGACGGGCAATGCCGCGTTGCTCGTCTCGCTGGCGCAGACCGCGCTCGCCGCTGGTCGCTATGCCGTCTCCATCGTCACCATTCGTCAGGCTATCCCGCAGCTCGAAGCGCGGCGTTGGGAGGAGTTGCCGGTGGACGTGTGGGCCGCGGCATTCCCGATGCCGTTCGCAGAGCAGATTCGCAGCGCTGCGGCGAGCCAGGGCATCGATCCGATGCTGGTCGCCGGGTTGATCCGGCAGGAATCGGCATTCCAGCCGCGTTCCGTGTCGCGCGCGAAGGCCATCGGACTGATGCAGGTGCTGCCGGGCACGGGAAAGCGGCTGGCGCGCGAGCTGCGCATCCCGTACAGCCGCTCCAAGCTGTTCGAACCGGGCTACAATCTCCGCCTGGGCACGCGATATCTAGCGGATCTGGTGGCCATGTTCGGCAGCGAGGAGCCCGCGCTGGCCGCCTACGACGCTGGCGAGGACCGCATCGCCGGATGGCAGGCGGAACGGAAGTACGAAGAAATGGCGGAATTCATCGAGTCCATTCCCATCACGGAAACACGCGAGTACGTGCAGATCGTTTCGCGCAACGCCTCCATCTACCGCAGGCTGGG
>Ga0187803_10000040_pt1 | contig 56290 bp, 107 predicted proteins | sample NC_wetland_sal_i_2_FD_132425 | JGI IMG/M metagenome (GOLD analysis project Ga0187803, IMG submission 132425) | Wetland sediment microbial communities from Neuse River Estuary, North Carolina, USA - Control_3 | ecosystem: Environmental > Aquatic > Freshwater > Wetlands > Sediment | place: USA...
CCGGCACAAAGTATCCCGGAAACACCAAGACGCAGCCGGGAACTATTATTCAGGAAGCCCTTCGGGATGCTGATCCACCGGGCGCGATATTTGGATGATCAGGAACACTGGGAAGGAAACGAGATGTTGATCCAGGCCTGGCAGATCGACATCTTGAGACTCGAGAGACGGGCTGCCGATCGTCATGGCCGGATACTAAAGCGCATCCATCATCTTGGAATCGAGAACGATCCGACCTGTTCCCTGTGCGGCCACATCGAATGTAAAGGAGAGTGCCGTGCCAATCCGAGCTGAACTTCGGAAATTCTACAAAGGGCCGGGATGGGAAGCCAAGCGTGCAAAAATCCTGAAGCGCGCTGGCAACTGCTGTGAGTTCTGCCGGAAGCCCAACGGAAAACTGGTGTACGTGACGCGGGATGGAACGGGTCGGTGGAGCGAAGCGCTCACTCAAAAATACCGAAGCGTGAAGATCCTGGTGAAGCGGATCATGGAAGAGAATCCGCTCGCCACGTCGAAAGCCGCGAAACGTTTTACAGAACTCTGGAGATGGTTCGGATCCGATGGAAAAGCGCTGCCAGCAAGTTTTCCACCAGGAGAAAAGGATGACGGTCAGTGTCCCGAATCCGGTTATATCTTCTGCATCAAAGTGGTCCTCACCATTGCGCACCTGAACCACACGCCAGGAGATGACCGGGAGGAAAACCTCAAGGCTCTTTGTCAAAGGTGCCATTTGGCCTTTGATAAAGATCACCATCGGGAAATGCGGGCAACACGGAAAGACAAGCAGCGTCCGATCCTGGTTGAAATCGAAAGGCAGGCAGCGCAGCAATGATCTTTAGGAAGAAACTGAACGAACGCTTCCACATCGAAGTGGAACTCGAGTTCACTAGGAGTATGGCCGGTTCCGAGCCAACTTTTCGAGAACCAACAATCCGAATCGTGAATACCTCCAACGGTGAGCCGATCCCGGACGATGAGCCGAAGTTTCTTGTTCGCGGTAGAGATCATCTCGCGACTTGGTTATTAGCCAGATTCCAGACTCTGTGTGTCGAAGATGGATGCAGACTGATTGCTGACTTCATCCGTTTCCGGGATGAGCATCCCGAGCGGATGAAGCAGCCGGGGAGCACTCGAGGCCTATGAAAGTCGATTTCTATCTCTACTTCAAGACCATTGGCCTGGCAATTCAAGCGCGCCGGGCGATCCAAGCGGAGCTTAAAGCCGGGGAAGCACGAATCCGTTCCGGCGTGGATGAACGCTCAGAACAATGGCTGCTGGTGATCACCGGACCATTTCCAGATCCCGATTTTCTTCAATCATTCTTTCAGAAGATAGCGGATCGATACCAGGGCTCCTTTGACGGCTGGGCGAGGACTTAATGTGGCTTTACGTACCCTCAGCATCTGTACCGGCGGAACCGCAGGCCTCGAGCTGGGACTGCACATCGCTTGCCGGGAAGTTGTCCCGGTCTGTTACGTGGAGAGGGAAGCTACGGCTGTCCAGGCTCTGGTTGCGCGCATTGAAGAAGGGGCGCTCCCCGCTGCCCCAATATGGTCCGACCTCCGAACGTTCGATGGAAGAAAACTTCGCGGCCTGGTTGATGCGATTTCAGCAGGCCTGCCCTGCCAACCCTACTCGATCGCCGGAAAAAGAAAAGGACACGCCGATGAGCGGGCCATCTGGCCCGAGTTCATACGAGTGGTGGGAGAAGTGCTCCCAGCGTTGGTATTCCTCGAGAATGTCCCTGAGTTTCTTCGACACTTCCGAATCGTCGGAGAAAAACTATCAGGAATGGGCTACGTGGTTGAGGAGCCGCTATTCCTCGCAGCTTCAGACGTTGGGGCTTCGCACAAACGATTACGGATCTTCATACTGGCCCATCTCGGGAGCGCACAATTCGACGGGAGCGCGGGGGAAGGGATTCGAACTGACCGATCGCCATTACTCCGCTCACGATCTGCTGGCGAAAGTGAAAACGTGGCCGACGCCGGATGCGAACATGGAACAGGGCGAGCGGTCGAAACATTTGGAATCCGATCCCAAGGCCGGGAGAGATTTGAAAACGAGCGTAGTGAACTGGCCGACGCCTTCAGCGGTGGAAGGCGGTTACAACCAGAGTCCCTCGCCGGGAGCGGCCAAGAGACCACTGTTGAATTCAGCGGCGAAGAATTGGCCCAGTCCTCGAGCCGAAGACGGGGAGAGTTGCGGCAACCATCCGAATCAGGAATCGGATTCTCTGATGGGCGTGACGAAAACCTGGAACACACCGAAGACGGCGCGCGGCAATTACACCAGGGACCACGGGGATCCCGACCGGGAGAGACCGAGCCTCCAGGGACAAGCGGAAATGTGGCAGACTCCGGCGCCGGACTCCTCCCGCTCGCGATCGGGCGACAGGGTGGACGAAATGGGCCTAGATCAACAAGCGAGATTCTGGCCCAGTCCACAGAGCCGGGACTTCAAGAGCGGAGAAACGAAAGCGGATTACGGCAATTCGAGACCACTGAACGAATCGGTATTGGAATCCCTTTCGCTCCCGGTCCCGAGCATGGAGAACTGTGGCGAAGAATCCTCGAGCACAGTCCCCATCTTACGCCGGCGGTTGAACCCGGCTTTCGTAGCGTGGTTGATGGGGCTTCCCTGGTGGTGGACGAATCCCGGACGGATCAGCTCCGCTCGCTCGGAAACGGAGTGGTACCTCTTCAGGCAGCGGCGGCTTTTACGATTCTTGTTCGGAGAGCGGGAATCCGAATCAAAGGACTGATCTGATGGAAGACTTCACACAACAGGCACTCAGAAACGAAGGACGGAAACTGAGTACCGATCGGATTCTGATAAAAGCTGCGGAGATCACCGCCCAGGCTCTGGCCATAGAGAACGTCGCACTGGCGACGGAACGATTGGCCGAAGCGAGATTGAAGAACGCCCAAGCGATGGAGCGCGAAGCGAAAGCTCTGCGGGAACTGGAAGACGCCAAAGTGTTCGCTGAGATCGATGCGGCCAACCGCAAGCCTCCGCAGAAAGTTTCCCGGCTCCAGGAGGCTAAAGCACAATGAAACGAAAGCGATATCGCATCCGCAAGACCGCAAAGATAAGCCTGATCTGCCTTCTCGATATGCCGTTCTTCAAAGCGGGCGATCTTCCTCCACTTGGCTATCTCCAGAACGTCGAATGGGCGCGAGTTCAACTGCGGGCCGGGTTGAGACAGAAGCGCTGTAGAAAGTGCGGACTGTTTCGATTCCCCCAGGAAAGGTGCTGTTCATGACCGATGAAGAAAAAGACGCAAAGATCAGAGAACTGCTTTTGACGTATGAACCGGAAGAGCTGAAAGAACTACACGCCGATTGCGCAGAGATTCTGAACTCTTATGACCTCGGGAAGTGTGCTAGGCGGCTTCATCAGATTGCCGAGCATGAACTTTCAGACCATCAGTGTGTCGGTTCCGCCTTATACCTGAAAGCGGTCGCTAAACGGTTGGAATGGTATCACTCGCAAGTTCTGAAACTCCAGGAAGACGAAAAACGATCCCAGGTGATTCACTGATGACCCTGAAAGCTCCCTTCCCCTGGTTCGGCGGCAAGTCCCGTGTAGCGCATCTCGTCTGGGACCGTTTCGGCGCTTCGATTCCAAACTATGTGGAGCCATTTGCTGGTTCGCTCGCGGTCCTACTCGCGCGGCCAAGCGGCGCCGGACGAAACGAGACGGTGAATGATAAAGACGCCTATCTCGCGAATTTCTGGCTCGCCTTGAAATCAGATCCCGAGGCCGTGGCCTGGTACGCCGATTGGCCGGTGAACGAAGTCTTTCTGCACTCCCGGCACAAATGGCTGCTGGCTCAGAAAGAATCGCTTAAAGAAAAGATGGATCGGGATCCCGATTTCTATGACGCGAAGATCGCCGGCTGGTGGGTGTGGGGACAATCCCTGTGGATCGGCTCCGGCTGGTGCGCGAATCCGGAATGGAGAGGCCGCCATGCCTGCGAGCGGGCCGGGAAAGGGATCAACCGGAATCTCGCACTGAAGAGACCGATGATCGGCAAGGGTGGCCATGGCGTTCATCAGAAGAGCCTCGGCGAACAGGTTCCGCGGTTGAGCGGCTCACAAGGCGTTCACGCGAAAATTCCGTATCTGCATCGCGGCGGCCGGGGCATTCACCAGATTGGCCTTGAAACTTCATTAGAAGACCCGTGGCGCGTCCGCCCGGACCTGAAAGGCCAGGGCATCACCGCTCGGGAGTTCGGCTACGAAGCGGAGACCTGGCAAGCACGCCCGGAATCGAAGGGTCATCGCGGCGTAGTGGACCGGGCCGATCTCTACGATTACTTCGAAGCGTTAGCGATGCGCTTGAAAAAGGTCCGGGTGTGCTGTGGCGACTGGCAGCGGATCATGGGACCTTCACCCACTACGGAGATCGGCCTCACAGGAGTGTTTTTAGACCCGCCCTATTCGGTCGAAGACCGGGACGCCGTTTATAACGAAGACAGCCGGGACGTGGCGATTGATGTCAGGAACTGGGCCTTGGAACACGCCCGTGATCCCAAATTGAGGATTGCGGTGTGCGGCTACGAATCGGAGCATGAAAATTTTTTTCCAGCGGATTGGGAAGCCGTTCGCTGGAAAGCCAATGGCGGCTACGGCAACCAATCCGCAAAGACCAGGGGGAGAGCCAATGCCTCACGGGAGCGCATCTGGTTCAGCCCCAACTGTTTACGCACTACTTTATTCAACCAGGATCATTTCGGTGATCCCAACGAAATGATCGAAACAATACCTTCGGAGGAGAAGGACTGTTTAATACATGACACCCCAGACGGCATCATCCCCTGAATCAGGTCTGGCAAATGCTACACAAAATGGCGCACGCCGGCCGTATTATCCACGTTACGCCAAGGATGAACTCGCATCGGAACTACGCATCCTTCCACCTGAAGCCCGTTGTCTTGCCAATGACTTACGGGACTGGAGTTGGGCGCATGGAGGCGTGGAGGACTCGGAAGACGTTTTGTTCGCGATCGCGAAAACTTTCGGATTCTCGAAATACAGATTCCGAAAATTTTTTCCGTTGGTGAAGAATTTTTTCACGCCTCGGGACGGTTTTCTGTTCTGGTCCGAGGATGAAGGCTACCGTGCTAAAGTGATCGATATCTCGACTAAACGACGGATTGCAGGGAAGTTAGGTGGAATCACAAAATCTAAGAAGGCCCAACTGGAGGCCTCAGGACAGGAAGTACTCCCTCTAGCAAATGCTACCTGTTTGCCAGACAAACCACCACCATCTTCACCTGCATTTGCAACTACTACACCACCACCACCAGAAACAGAACCTGTAGTTTCGAACCGGGAGACGGCTGGTGGTGGTGAGGAGGTGGAGAAAATAATTTCAAACGGAAACGGCATGGACCAAGGCGCTGAAGACCAAAGGGTGCTTTCTGAGCACTGCCACCAGTTGGGATTGCCGGCGCCATCCCGGACACTCACCGTGGTACTTCGGGCGAAGTTTCCAGAACTCGCGATCGATCAGGTAATTCAACGGCTTCCCAGGTTCGACGGCCAAACAGGGCCGGGATTATGGCGCGGTATGAGCCGCGAACAACTGGAGCGCGAAGTGGAGCGGCAGAAGAATTCAGTGCCGAAAAAGAAAATGAGTTCGATGGATGTTGTGCGAGCGCAATATGCGGCTGAAGCCGCGAAGGGGGGATGATGGTCACGCCGGAATTTGCAGCGGAACAAATTATCAGACTAGCCCAATTGAACTACTATCCGCGGGAGGACGATTATGCTCCGGCGCTGCGGGAATTAGTGGAAGCGGCTCGAGGAGCGGACTCGGAAGATTGTCTAAAGCAGGCCATCGCCCAGATTCTTTATGATGCCGAGGATTGTCCAAAACCTGCGGATATCCGGCGCGTGGTGAGAATCGAGAATGAGCGCTCGCGTGAAATTGCGGAGTCCCAGAAGCGTGAAGCGGCCATACGACCTCAAGATCTTTGTCCTTTTTGCCGCGGGACTCATTGGGCCGTGAGAACCTACGTGATCATTAAATCCACCGAAGAGATCGATGGATTCGTGAGACTCAAGATCTCCAAGCGTTATCTGTTGAACGAAGAGGAAATCAAGGAAGCAAGAATAAGTCTTCAACCCGACCAGGAGATCCTCGAGGGCGTGGAGAAATGTAGTTGCTCGTCAAAAAGCGCTTCTTGAAATAGGTCCTGGAGATCGAAACCGAGCCTCCAGAAGGCCTGTTAAACGCTCCAGAATATCTCCGTAGACGGAGCGTTTCAGAATCTGATACGATTCCCTTTCGGAGGCTGCATTGAGCGTTTTCAAACCGAGAGCTGACAGGTGTAGAAACTGCGATGGGCGGTACACCCGGAAGCGATCGAATCATGACTTTTGTTCCGACAACTGCCGTAAGGAATTCTGGAAGTACGGAGGCATATCGGCCGGCAAGATTCAGAAGATGATTGAGGTCCAATTGAAAAAGTACTTGCCTCCGGTAGAATCGCGGCTGGCTAAGAAATTTGCGGACATCCTAAGGAAGTACCGGCAGAGAGTTCCCTCCGAGCTTCAACAGATGGCCGAAGGGAACACCACGGATATTCTCTATTCAGCTCGCTGCATGTGCGGTGAACAATTTCCACCAGGCTCTTCATTGTTCGCTCCACACGTGCAAACTTGCCGCGTGATCAACGTACAACAGCATTAAATGGAGAACAAGAAATCTTGAAGATGACATTTGGAAACTACCGGGGTGTGGACATCCGTGATGTCCCGGTGGAGTATCTGGAATGGCTCTTAGAAACGAACCGCAAAACAACAGTTGCCATTGAAGCGGAACTGAACCGGCGCCAACAACTCGAGGACTCCAGTGAATCCATGCTGGATTTGATTATTAAAACCGGATTCCGCGAACTCTCAAAACGTTTTCACCCGGACGCGGGAGGAGATCAAAACCGGATGCGTGAATTGAACGGAGCGAACGAAGAGCTGAAGGAATTGCTGTCCAAATTGAAGGAGTTCAGAACATGATGACTCCTCAGCCCACCATTCGAATCCGCTTACTCAAGGACTATACTCCTTACGCCGACGCCACGCTCCCGGTCCTCACTGAAGGCGAGTCTCTAGCATTAGCGGAGTGGCTGGGGCGAGCGCTGATCGATTTGGGCTATGCGGTTTTCGAAGAGCCGAAAGTTCGCGGATCATTAGGCTCATCTCGGTAGCGTAGTCCATCTCGCCCAGAAAAAACCACATCCGCTCTTTATCGGTCAAAGCCTCGAGCAACCGTTCGCGGCATTCGAGCCAGACAGCCGCAAGTTGGAAGAATTCACGCTGAAGGTGAATCGGCATGTCCCGGACATACGGTTAACACGGCATCGGTTCCAGGTGGAAGCGGTTTTAGTTTCTCTCCATCGATCATCTTCACTCCCATGAATCGCGAACCAGTTTGATGAGCCGGATTGCTTCCGACGCCCTGATCACTATTTCGTCCGGACCTTCCCAGCCTGCTCTCGAGGCTTGGTCTACTAGTTCAGTAATCTTCTCATCAGTGAATGGAGTATGTAAGCGCAATTGCAGCGGCGTCATTTCCTGATGCGTTCCATGGTAAGGCGGAGCCGAAACGGAGAGATAACTTTCCGGGTGATGAACGAATCGGTTTTCTCCATCGTTGGCCGGGAAGGTCTCATGCGGACAGATGGTAGTGCGGTATTCGTCATCGAAGTACTTTTCACAGTCCGAGCACTTAACGATCATGCGAGGATAAATTCCATTTCAGTCTTCGCTCTGGCGAGTTGTTCTCTCCAGTTTTCGCCCGTGACTTCCCATTCTCCGATGATCTTCACGTTTTTAGGATCACGGAGATCATAACCGGTCATCCGGCCATTGCGGGCGATCAGAAGCGCGTAGACACTATACAGCGGACTCTGTTCGGTTTCCTGTTCACCGGACTCCCAGCACAATTAAGTGGATTGCCTCACGAAGCTCTCCGCTGATCGTAGCTGAAGAACTCCTGCAGGAATTGAAAATACTTGGGCGGCTCCTTGGAGTCGGAACGCTGTACGGCATAAGCTGAAACCTGCCCCCAGATCGGAGAATAACCTCGGAGCAGATGATCGAAGGCTTTAATCCCGGTGGACTTCACCAGTTCGTATTGCTGCCGGCCCACGGGAGTCTCCGGGCCTTCCGACCACTGCACGCCGTCCGGAATCTGGACCATGCCTAGAAATGCTTTGGCGAAAGTCGAACCCGATAAGCCGCGGGTCTTCGGATCAAAGAAGTGTTCGAGGAAGGGCGCTTCGATGAATTCACAGAACATCTGGTTCTTCTCCGCAGTGGTCGGCTCTTTGCGCTCTTCGACCGGCGGCTGCGCGGGTTGGTTCGGTTGGATGGCGGTAGTGACTTCCTTGACGACTTCCTCCGTAGGTTTCCCTTTCCCGAAAACCATGGCGACCATGTTGGAGGCCAAGGCGAAGATTCCCATCACGGCCTGAAGATTCTCCGGTTTCTCGACTAACTTCTCGAGCCACAGAGATTTCGGTTCCGTCGGCGGGACGGAAGCTGCTTCGTGGTCGCCGCGGCGATTTCCCCAGCCGAAGAGATCTTTGAGGGCCTGGAGTTTCGGGGCCTCCTCGATCAGAAGATCGATTCCGCCTTTTTGCGGAACCATGGCCACAGTCTCGCGAGCTTGGCGTTCATCCCGTTCCCGCAGATAAGCCATGGTCTGGTTGTGCTGGTCTTTGGAGAGATCAATCACCATTTTGACCATCTCCAGATTATTCCCGTTTCCCTGTGGCTGGACCTTGGCTGCGAAGTCGAAGGCTTTGGTCATCATGTCCATGGGATCGTATTGTTTGGCATCGCCCAAACCCTGCTGTTTCAAGATCTCCATGCCGGCTTTCGCGCCTGCATCGACCATGGTCACGTAGGACTTCAAAGCCTCGAGCGCCATGTTATCGCCCGATCGACTTTTAGACTCCTCAGTCTCTGACTTCGCTTCCTTGGCGTCAATCAAGGATTCTGTGAGTCGGGTGTTCTGGTCCACAACGGTCTTCATCGCTTCGCCTACTACTGACATGCCTGCGGTCATTTCTTGTGCCTCCTGAAATTCAATGCCTTCCTGTCCCGGAATCTGAATTCGTTTCTGTTCGCACCATCGTTGATAACTGCGATTTGCGGTCTTGTCCCAAAGGACTGTTCGGAGATCGACCCTGGGCGGATACTTCTCCATGTCGGTGGCGTCGAAGAACGCCTCCATGATCTTTCCTTTGACACCCTTCTCATTGAGAATTACGTTCCACTCGCCCGAGAAGTACTTCTCGAGAAAAAAGTTCTGGTAATCCTCCGGCGGATCGAAAGGGATCTTGCCTTCGATGATGTCCCAGGTGATGTCCTTGCGGTTCGGCTCGGTCAGTTTGAGATCGACCTGCGGCCAGGTCCGGTATAGCTTCACTTCGATCAGATCGTGCTTGTCTGCGGGGATCGACGCCCAGTAGCGGAAGAACAAAACGGCGTTTTTCTTGCCCGGTTTGTCGAAGACTTTGATGAACTTGGGAGCCGGAAAAGTCGAATCCGGGTTCTTCCCGGTGTAAGTGTTTGACATGTTGCCTAGTTATCTCAGCAAAAACATATAACTATAACTTCCACTTGAACAGTAACGTGATGAAGGTTATCATAGTCCGAACTTCGTTCTGATGCAAACGGCCTATCATCCCGTGTTCGGCGGAAAAGTGCCTTTCCGTTTCGATTGGCTCCCGGATTCACCGGACGGCCAGGTGCGCGGAGCGGTTCACAGGGTCATTGCTTACATGCGGGAGGACGCCAAGTCTCCCATGATCCGCGAAGATGTGGGGCGCGCTCTCGAGCTGGGCGCCGGCGATCCGCTGATCGGAACCTGGAAACTGGTGAAGCCCTTGATGCAGTTCCAGCGGGATGAGAAGACCGCGGCCCAGTTAGAAACAGACGATCCCCGCATTCCAGACACAGTGGAGGTCTTCATCCGGCCCGTGGATCAATCCTTTCTGATCAAACTGCGTGGCATGGGAGTTGAAGACTGTGACGGATACGTAATGTACGCCGGCTGCATTCTGCTCGCCATGCGGATGCCGATCGCGCTGGTCACTGTGGCGGCGGACAAAACCGACCCGACACGTTTCTCCCACATCTACCTGGCGGCCTACCCCGATGGTTTCGGATCAGCGAAAAAAAGAATCGCGCTGGATCTTTCACACGGACCTTATCCCGGCTGGGAATGTCCGAACTTGGGGAGGCTCAAAGAGTGGCCCGTGCAGTATACGGCGCCGGAGCATTTCCTGAAACTGGCGGTTACGCTGGGACTACTGAGCGGAGTTTATTTCGGGTTGAGGAGGATCACGTGATTTTCGGCTTGGGGCCTCTGAGTTCGAATCTGAGTTCTCTATTCACTTCCGGCTTTGAGTCCCAGCGGGAATTGGTGGAGCGTTCGCTTCCGCCCGAGTTGCGGCCCACCAGAGCATTCCGAAAAAGCAAGTCGCGGAACCGGCAGACAGCGGTATGTCCGTCTTGCCGGGTCACGCTTTCCTGCGGAATGTGTAAAAACCGCATGGCTCGAAATTCGGAGTCGAACAATGAAAGAGCGTTTCACGGTGAACGTATATCCGGCCCGAGGGCACGCGGCGGGTTTCGGAGGGGACGGTGATCACCGTGGATTCAATCCCGGAACATCCATGAACAGGTGGGAGGCCGACCGGTTCTGCCCTAAACGCAGTCAGGCCGTCAATGACATTCTCCAGAAACTGCACTTGGAGAAATTCATTAGGGATGTGCCGGTGATACCGGATAAAGTTCCCGAACAGGAAACCGGAAGGAGAGAAGCGGCATGATGCTGCGCGTTCCATCCACCGTGAATGTTTATCCGGCCGGTTTCGGCGGAGGTCTGGGTCAGGACACTTCTATTCCGATCGATACCTCCACCTTCAATCCCAGCCCTGGGGACTATCTGCCCGGTGGCGGAGCGGTCGACACTTCGCCGGTGATCACTCCGCTCGATACGTCTGGCTATCAGACGGTCTCCACTCCCCAGGGTGATTATCAAATCGTCAATGGGCAGATTTTCGATCCCAGTGGAAACCAGGTCAGTTCGATTCCCGGCGGCGGCGTTCCGGTTTCAAAGCCTACTCCCGCGGGCGGAGGAATGACGAGCCAGCAATTGGCACAGATTCTCCAGGGTGCGGCCACGGGAGCGGTGGGAATCTACCGGGCTACGCAATTGCCGGGACTGGTTCCCGGGGCTCCCGGCCTTGTTTACAACCCGGCCACCGGACAATTCATTCCCTCTACTGGCGGAGTCAGTTTAGGAATTCCGGGAGTGACCACCAGCGTTTCGAATCCGGCCTTGATTCTGGGAGGACTGGTGATCGGCGCGATTGTTTTGATGATGGTGATGAAGCGTTAAACTATGCCGATGCGATTGAAGCGCGCTGTGCCCGGCCGGTTGGTACACGGGAGATTTGTTCCGAATCCCGCAAAGGAGAAAGTCTCCACGCCTCGAGGAACTTTCAAGATCAGGTACAAAGAGAAACTGGGCTGGGTTCTCACCACGCCGGAAGGGTTGAAGCACACTTTCTACACTCGAGAGCAAGCGGTCGGGTGGGCGAAACAGCATGGAGCAAAGAATCCGAAGATGCCCAAACTCGGCTCCGGGAAACGTTTCGAGCGCTGTGTAGAGCAAGAGATCGCCAAAGGGACGGCCATCAGTCCTCGAGCCGTCTGTGCAGCGCGCGGCATTCGGAAGTACGGCAAGAAGAAGATGCTGAAGATGGCTCGAGCTGGAAAGAAACGGCATAGCCACAATCCCAAAATCAAAGTCGTCAATCGCGGAGCGCATTGGTTCATGGAGTGGAAATCTGCCGGCGGTTCGGGAACGTCACGGCATGATTCGAAATCCGAAGCGCAACGGGCGGCTCGCGAATACCGGAAGATCCACAAGCGGGGATATCTCTGATGGCTGCGGGAAGTTATCGCAAAACCAAGAAGGCGGTTCGCAAAGCGCAGCGCGCCGGATTACTCGAGGCCGGGCGGATGTTTCAGAAATGGCGTAAGACCATAGGAAAAAGTAAGACCGGAAAGCGAGTGTCGGGAATTCCCAATCCTCCCTTGAACCGCTGGTTGAAAGTCCAGGGATCTCCCGTGAAGCAGATCCGTTTCCGTAAGGGCGGCAATGTCGATGTGGTGATCGTTGGCACTGGGAAACATGTGGTCAGAAGCGGGAATCCGATCTCTGCGGAAAAGGAGAAACTGTACCATGCGGCTGTAAAGGCCGATGAGCGTCTCCAGAAGGCCCTCGAGAAGAAGTACGGTTCTCGATCTGGGGATATGCGTTACCGGACTTCGGAATTGCCGGCCAACATTCGGCACCTCGCAATGGCCTATCAACGCGCTGCGGAGCGATACCGCACCGCAAATCCGAAACGGAAAAAGAAATGACCGGACACCCAGTGACCAGTTCGGTTGCGTTTGCGCCTTACATTTGGATTCCGAAACCCAGAGGTCTGGGCGTCCGACCGCTGACCACGGCAGAACAGTACGCTATCAAATACGGCATTGCGCTGCCCGGTGGACTCCGCGGACTGAGCCAGGGTATGACCTCTCAAAGTCTGGACGCGCTCGCCACCACGGGAGCTCAGACCACCGTTGGAATTCTCGTGGCGTTAGGCACTGTGGGCGGACCAGTGGGAGCGGTGATCGGTGGATTCATTGCATTGGCTTCCACGATCGCGAACATGTTCCACGGCTGTGGCCAGACCTGCATCATCGCAACGCAGGACGTGAACAAATTCGAGACTCAGGTTTTCAAGCCGAATCTTCAGACCTACATGTCCGCTCCGGTTCGAACCCGGAGTATGCAAGCGGCTGGCTTGAATAATTTCGATACGGCGGCCAAAGGTCTCTATCAGGCCTGTTCCGATCCTTCTCTCGGGGCCGCCGGCCAACGCTGTATTTCAGAACGTCTGGTGCGCGGAGGAACGGCGCCGTGGTGTCCGAATCCCGGTCACACTGGTTGCGACTGGTACGCGCTTTATCGGGATCCCATTGCGAACGATCCGAATGTGGTGGATGATTCAGCGGTCACGTCTAGTTCGGCCAGCGCTCCATCAACGGTCGGAGGCGGGACTGTGGCGATACCCACTACAACGAACATGACTCCGCTGTTAATTCTGGGCGGATTGATTGTAGCAGCGCTCCTCTTATGAGAATTCACGCAGGCCATCTCGGATTGGGTGATGCGTGCCTTTCGACGCTCGAGCCGGTCTCACTTCCCAACGGCGTGACACTTGCTCCACCTTCCGGGTCAGATTGTGGTCCGGTCTTTTTGGGGCCAGGCGGAATTCCTTCGCAGAACAGTTCCGGTGGAATGCTCTTCGCCGGCAAGTGGCAGCCTGGAAATAAAACCGTGGTGGGTCAGGGTCAGGACGCCGATAACACTCCATTCTCGATCCTCGCCGATGGAAGTCTGGTCCGGCACGCCTGCTATTGGCCCTATCCGGTGGTGAGTTCCGCTCTGAGTATGAAGCGAGCGGACGGAAACACCTGGTATCTCGATCCGGGATGCACTTCCGTCCAAGCGGATCCCAAAGCGCCGGGGCCTCCGCCTCCGGCCGGTTCACCCGTTGGGACTCAAACCGTGCCTTCGCCAAATCTGCCGGCCAGCGCTTTCGGGTTGACTCAGGCTCAAATGACGGCGCTTTCCACTGCTCCGCCGGTGAATGCCGGAGCACAGCCCGTCCAGACTCCCACGGCTTTCAGTTTAACGGGCTGGCTTCAGACCGCCTCGATTGGGAGTGTTCCGAATTGGATTCTGGTTGTGGGGCTTGTGGCGATCGGCGGATTCGTCTACATGAGGGGCCGATGACGGTACATGGCTATCTCTGGCGGCAACTTTTCTGGCGCGCTCTGCCAGCGGTCAGATGGATTGCGGTAACGCTTTCCATTTTCGGCGTGATATGGCTGGTGTCCAGATGAGAATTGCTTTGGGAGACATTCAAGCCTTCGCGGACGCTCCGAGTCTGCTGGCTTATTGCGCTTCCAATCCCGATGCTGAAGCTGGCTATGCTCCGCAAGGCCAAGGCGTTGCTCAGACTCTTCCTTGCCAGCAGTGGCCTTACGTTCTTCCGCCTTCTCAAATCGTATTGAGTGGCGCGACTCTTCCCCCTACGACCAGCACGAGTACGTTCACCAGCATGTTGACCTCGAGCGCGATCGGCGGAATTCCGAACTGGCTTCTGATCGGCGGATTGATCGCCATCGGAATTTTCGCCATGCGGAGGGGCGCATGAAACCAGCTCTCACGGCCGCGAACCTGGGATTGGGAGCCCTGAACCTTCCCAGTTTCAACACTCACCTTCCCTATGTCGGAGTAGTCGATCTGAAACAACCGATGGAGTGGGTTTTCTGGGGCGGGATGATCGTGGACCTGGTTTTCGTGCAGGGGATTTCCAAGTGGATCATTGCGGCCGGGATCATCGCAGCACGCTACGAACTGGGCAAACGAGGCCAAAAATGAAGTACAGAATCTGCCCTCAGTGCCGGAAACGAAAAAATGCAGTAACTGAGTTTGCTGATCCCTTTAGTGATTTATGTCTGGAGTGTTTGGAAGAGAGGGCCGGTGATAATGCCGATTGCGAAGAAACGGAGCTGACACTCCCATGACGCCGAGTCTCCAGAATTGCATCCCTTACCAGTGCGGATATGATCCCTTCAATCTTTCGGCCAAGTATGCCTGTTCTGCGGCTGGCTTCGCCGGCGTGCGGAGTTGTTTGGACCCAGCCTGCCAACCCTGGTGTCCGAATACCCAGGCAGCGCCGGGCGTCAAAGCGATTGCTCAAAAGTTCTACTTTCCTCCCACGCTGACTCCTCAGGATCTCGTCCGGCCCGTTCCGGCTATCACGGAGGCGCTGCGGCCCATCAACGTCACGCCTCAAGGCGGATGGTGCGGATTGAATCAGGCCATTTCGGACAACCCGCTCATTGCCGCCGGAGTTCTGGCGATCGCTTTTGTTTTTCTGGTGAAAGGCGGACGCCGTGGACGATAAGACCAAGATGATCCTGAAAGTGGCGCTTATCGGTGTAGCGGCGTACTTCGGATACCGTTACCTGCAATCTTCGGGCTTATGGGCGCAATGGTTCGGCGGCGTGGCCGCGAATTCTTTTTCGGATGCGAATCAGTTGCTCGCCTATTGCAAAGCGAATCCCAACGGCACAGCGGTTTACACCGGGAGCGGTCAGTCCGTGACGGCTACCTGTCAGCAATGGATCGCTTCCATGGGATCAGCTCCGCTCACTTCTCCAGTGAGTCCGACACCAACTCCCAGTGCCTCAGTTGCGCCTTTGAACATTCCCGTCCCGACTTCCGTGCAATTGCTCCAGGTCGTCAATCAGCAGCCCGGCACTTTGTACAGTTCCGATCAATGGTGTTGGGCCTACAACAAAGCGACGGGCACTCCATGTCCCTCGAATGCCGTCGCGGGATCTTCGATGAGTGCGGATCAATTCGTAGCGGCGCTGCAGGCCTATAACCGATCGGGCGGCCAGGTGGGAGTCGCGGGTCTCGACTGGCAAGGTCCGGTCCTCTATTCGAGAGTCCATTACAAGTGGCTCAGTACGAGGGTGCAATGAACAAAAACATTCTCATTTTCGGCGGCGTCGGCGTCGGACTGTATCTGTTGTACCAATATCTGAAATCGACTTGTGCCAGCCAAAGCACTGGCCTGTGCAGCGTGTATAACTCGATTTTCCAGCCATCCACCACACCACCGGCGAGCGCAGGGGGCGGGGGAGCGCCTCCTCCGCCCTCAGGCGGCACTCCTCCTCCCGTACAGCCGCAACTTCCGCCCGCTCCACCGCCGGCGGCGGCCGCTCCCACGGTGAAGATCATAGGAACGGTCTCGGCGAACGTCAACAATTCTTTGTCCGCCGATATTTCTCTGAACGGATCTCCCAAGATGAATATCGCGATTATTCAGGATTCCGGGCGCGCCTATGACAGTTCAGGGAGCGATGTCACCGATAAACTGACGGCTCTGGGCGTCGACGTTGGAGCCTTGCTCGCGCAATTCCAGGCGGCGTATATTCCACCGAAGCCAACGGTTGACCCGGTGGCCGTTCAAAATCTCAAGAACACCCTAGCTTCGCTTCAGACGCAATACGCCAATGCGGCCTCGAATCCTGCGATTCAGCAAGCGCTTCAAGCTCAGATTCAATTGATTCAATCCCAACTCTCTTCGCTCGGAGTTTCAGGAATCAATGATGGAGGATTCGATCTGGCCTATCCCTACATCTTTGGCAAGAGTTCACTGGGGGCCATCGCCGATGATCGGTTTGCACACTCGAGAGTTCCGGCTGTGCTGATTCACCAGGGACCGCGGCTGGTCTTCAGGAGGAGTTAATGACGATACCGGCAGTGATGTTCATTGAAATGGCCCTGGACATGTTCAAGGGGGAAAAACAGGAAGGTTTCGCTTCCGTCGAGAGCGAACTCAAAGAATTCCGGTCACTCGGAACGCGCCTCGAGACCGTGACATTTCCAGAGGGAACCAGCGATACGGAAAAAGGCTATTTGATCGGCCTGGAGACGGCACGAGCCATGCTCGCTACAAACCCGATTACGGCCGGAAAGGGAATCCTGTGAACCCGTACACCTGGAAACGGACTTGTTACGTGCGGCTAGATCCCTGCACTCAGGCGGCGATCGAAGCTCCTTGTCCCACTCCGGTCTGGTTCTGGTTGGGCGCCGGCGTCCTGGGGTTGTTCGCGATTTTCAAAGGAGCGAAGTAATGTTCGCCTCCCGGCAGAGCGTCGGAATTCAGGGGATCGGACAAGTGACGCCTTATGTGGGTCCGGTCTCTCCCGATGTCACGGCGGCTTACCAGGCTGGCCTGATCGTGGGCGCCGGAGGGACCAGTCCGCTGGATCTCTCAAATTCGACCGCGGAGCAACAGGCCGCCTTCAATGCCGGCTTCAATGCAGCACAAGCCCAGCCACCGCTTGTAACCAGTGGACCGAATGTCGGAGTGCAAACCGGAAGCGTACCGCTTACCGTACCACCGGCAGCACAGCCCACGCCGGTCATCACCAATACGGTGGTGTTCGCGGTCGCTGGCATTGCGGCTTTATTTTTGATCATCGGGATGGTTCGGCGATGACCTACTACGAACTTCTTCAAGTGCAGCCCGAAGCGTCTACCGAAGTCATCGAAGCGAGCTGGCGTGCGCTCATGAAGAAGTTCCATCCCGACAAACACAAAGGCAATGCTGAAGTCGCCAAGAAGTTGAACCAGGCGCACGATGTTTTATCGGATCCAAAAAAGCGCGCGGAGTACGATCTCCAGATGCACGGGGCCTATCGGATGCCGGGTGAGAGTCCGGGGGAATTTCAATACCGCCAGGCGCAGCAGAGCAACCCGTCACAACGCGCATACGGCCGGCGGCGCCGCGGCTATCCGGAAGCGTATCCGTCTCCTCCGAGGAGGAGTTTTTCTGAAGATCAGATCCAAACCGATGAGATCGGGGATGGACTGATTGAACAGTTGGTGCAGAATATCGCTACGGCTGGCCAGATGAGTCTGATGGATTTTTTGACGCACTTGAACGAAGAAGCCATCAAGACCAAGACCATCGACAAAGATCCCGTTTTGCGGGCTTTGTTCGGGAGGGGCCGGTGAGACTTCCCGGATCGGCTATGGGCTTGGGCGCGCCTCCGGTGGCATACGCCGGAACGTACTCGGATCCCAATTGTCCGACCTGGTGTTTTTTCGCCGGCAATGTGGTCGATGAAGCGATTTCGAACTCCTGTTGGCCGTGCCACAATATCTGTCCCGATGGAACGCAATGGGACAAGAGTTCCTCGAGTTGTCTTCCGGTGGGAGGAGGAACTCCGGCTACCACTTCTTGTCCCGGATACTGCAATTGGCTTCCGCTCGCGAACACGCTACTGACCGAATGCCAGCCTTGCAAGGGAACGTCCGGCGGAAGTGGCCTCACAACGTCTGGTCTGGTTGGTCTCGCGATCGGCGGACTTCTGGTGGTCACGGTTTTGATTATGGCGGTGAAACGATGAGAGTCCACCGCGCCCATTTGGGAGATGCCCTCACGATTTCGACGGTTGCCAAACCTCCTAATCTTTATCCCGGTGTACCTGCGGGCTACGCAGGCACCCTTCCTACGGGTGTGATTCCGGGAAACATCAGCGGTGAAACGCAGCCCACCGGAGCAGGCGGCCAGCAATGCGATCCTGTGACCGATCCCAATTGCTACACTGCTCTTCAAATTCAGCAGGTCTGCGAATCAGGAGGCGGAACCTGGGACTACGGAAACCAGGCCTGTGTTCCGCCGAAACCCGCAGCCACAAACTACACACCCATCCTCATTGCGGGAGTGATCGCGATTTTCGCGCTTCTGATGGTGGTGATGGGAGGAAGAAGGTAAACCATGAGAGTTGCTGTTCGCAATATTCACCAGGGCGGTAGAACACATCCGGGGACCGGAAGATCGGGCTACAGCATTCTGGAGCCGATCCGCATTCCTCCGCACGATTCCTTCGGAATGGGTGAGGTCGGAGACTTCGTGGCCGGGGCTTATAGCCTGCCGCAGAATCCGGTGAGCCTGGGAGAGTTTGTTCGAGGGGCGTACACGGTCCCGCAAAATCCCATCCGTGATGCCAGCGGAATGTCCGGTTGCGGTTGCGGAGGCTGCGGAATGGGAGCCGTAGATCTCTCCTTCCAAGGAACGGGCATCGTGAATTCTCTGGGCGTCACTACCGCGATTCCCAATTACGTGATCTATGTGGGCGTGGGCGCCCTGATCCTGCTGCCCATGATGATGGGCGGCGGAAGGCGGCGGAGAAGGTAATGGCCTTGATACAGACCGATGCCACTGCGACACTGACGGCCTCAGCGATCAGTGTTTACGTGATCCAGAAATTGAAGAACTCGGGCTGGTTCAAACTGTTGACTCCGGATTCGAAGTACATGAACATCTTTGCTTCGATCGTGGCCGCCGGCGTGAGCGCCACGGGCATCAACTACACGTTCAACGAATCGACCGGGACTTTGACCATCACCGGCCTCACGCTCACTGGAATCCTCACGATGTTGTGGATTTGGGCCAAATCTTTCGTCATCAACGAAGTTCTCTACCAGGGGACAGTCGGGGCTCCCAGCCGGGCGGCCAATGCAGCACAAACAGCAGTGCAGCAGACTTTGGCAGGAGTGATGCAAAAAGTTGGGGTGACGGGATCGGCTGCTCCTCCCTCTGCCGGCACAGGAATCGGAGGTCAAGCCAAAACCTAAAGATGGCGTCTCCCGCTACATCCCGGAACTCCTCCGGCCGTAAGGCCGTTCCAGCCCGGAATCTGTTCGGCTTCGGTGGAAAGAAAGAGTGTGCGCCGAGAAGCTCACTCGCTTTCTCGGCAGCGAAACGACAGGCCTATGCTGCTGGTAGCGCATCGGGAGCAAGGAAGCCCAAGAGCAAGGATTTCAATACTTGGCTGTGTTCGAAAGGTCTTCAAGACTCTCAGCGAGATATCGTCCGGCAACTGGAAGATGAATTTCGCAGGGGAGTCCGAGCCGGAGGAGTGGATACTTTCCAAGCCTCAAACAAAATCAAGGAGATCGCTTTCGATCACGGCTACCAGGATGCGAAGAAAGATCATGACCGCAATCTTTCATCTGAGGAAATCGCTGAGTATATTTCAGGCCAGCACGCTTCCGAGGCTTGGATCGAAAAGATGGGCAAAGCCCGCGTAGCGTCGATCTACAAGCACGAATACCGTCAAGGCCAGAAGAAGTGGAAAGCCGAAGAGAAAAAGGCGACTCAATCAGAAGCCAGAAAGGAAAAAGAGAAAGTCCGATCCGAAAAGCAGGAAGTGTCAGAACAGGCCAAGGAAACCAAAGAGGACGTCGTTTACGCTCTGGTGGGCCAGGGCATGTCCCGTGCAGCGGCGAAGGCCGCAGTCAACCGGAAATACCGATCTGGGGATACTTTCGAGGAACTCTTCCGTAAGACACTCGAGAAACGCTTCAGTAAGAATCCACTACCTGAAGGTTGGACACGAGTGGACAGTTTCAGAACTCGCGCGACAGCGTCGGATGTGGCCAGCCGCTATTCACCGAGTAAAATCATCTACGGTAATCGGAACTGGCAGGTCTGGACAAAAGAGGCTACCAACTCTAATCCAACTCCCGAACAACAGAAACTTGAGCGGATTGCTTCGGAGATCGTCAAACGGGAAGGAGTTGAATTTGTTCCATGGCGTGGCGGCAAGATGGCCGGGTATTCCTTCATTGCGAGCGATGATACAAAAGTGGTCCGAGCGCCCAGGCCTCGAAATCTGGACGGCCTGTTCATTCTTCTTCATGAAATTGGTCATCATCACTACGGCCATCATCGCGCAGGAAGAACAGAGAAGCCCGGACCCGATGAGTGGGAGGCCACAAACTACGCGCTTCGGATCCTCCGGACCAACGGCTTCAATGTTGGCGAAATCGAAGCCGAAGAACGCGAACGCATTCCTGAACAGTACGGACCGAAGTCAGGCTATTCACAGGAGGGAGTTCTGAGAATGGCGAAGAAGATGGGACAAAATCCAGCCGAAGAAACCTTCCTCTTCCAGAATCCGAAGATTTCAGTTGGACAATTCATCAAAGCACCATTTACTGACGGCACCCACACGGAGCACATGTGGGTGCGGGTTACAAGTGTCGATGAATCTGGCCGACAGATCAAAGGTGTACTTGATAACAAGCCGGCCAAGTTGACGAACATCAAGCTCGGATCGCAGGTCACAATCCCATTTTCGAAGATCGAACGGAGAATGAATCGCAATCCCGCCAAGTTCGACCGCTGTGTAGAGCATGTATCGAGGTCCTTGAAGAAGTATCACCGCAAAGGAAGCCCCTATGCCATCTGCCAAGCCTCAGTGGGCAAGAACCCGAAGGTTGTCACACTCCGCCAAGGCCGCGCTAGGGCGGAAGTCTACCGGGCCAAACTTTTAGGATCCGAAAAGTTCAAGGCGCTAGTGACGGCGCCGGGCGTAGCGGCCGTTTCCGATTCCTTCGGATCACTGCCGGCGGCCATGGGTTGGGCGCGCCTTCATCTTCACGAAATGGCCCACAATCCGGCTGCGCTCAAAGCGAAGGGATCCCGGAATCCATTGGTGGAAGCAACCAAAGTCTATGAAGAGTTTCACGGCTTACCATCGACCGAAGTGATCGAATACCTGGAGCAGGAGCATCATCATTCGGTGAAAGTGGGACTCGGAAAACTGGTCTGCGTGGATGTTCTGACTCAGGACGGACGTGAAATTCCGTTGATCGCTCCGGGCTTCCATTTCGAACCGGCGCGCATGTTGCGAAGAGATCTCAGGCACTCGAGCGAAGGACGGAAAGGAACCTGGGTGCTTGATCCGCAAACGGCTTTTGATAAAATCATCCAACTTACGGCGTCTGAGGACCGGCGCCAGTTATTTTTCACGGGTGGCGAGCAAGTGATTCCTTATGAGGTCATGGGGCTGAAGTCGGAAGACGCTCACGATCACATGTTCATCGGAACGATCGTGGAGATCACCTACCGCACGCGCAAGAGTTTCGAGCAGGAAGGAAAGCAGGAAGTGGATTTTCATCATGAGTTCGGGAGCCAGGGAAGCCGCGGCGTGATGCCGCTGCTTTGTTACTTCCCGCGCTCCAAGCGAATGAAAGTGATCGGAGGCAGATATGAGATCGCGCCCGTGCGGAAAGACATCGGCGCTTCTCCTGGAATTGTTGGATGACACTACAACTCTCATTACCGAAGTTTTCGATTTGCCACACCACGGCCAGGCCCAAGAAATGGAAAGTGGCTTATAATACGTGGCTCAATCAGGCGAAACATCCCGAAGACGTGGAGTACGTCCTCGTGGTGGACGCCCGCTGGGGATTCACCGAACTGCCGAAGCTCCGCCCTCAGGACAAAGTAGTTTGGAACACCGACAAAATGTGTCTGGTCGGAGGCGCGAATGTAGCGTGCGCCAACGCGACCGGACAGATCCTGATCATCAATTCCGATGACGTGTTCCCTTCCAAGGGCTGGGATGAAGCACTCGGCGCTCTCATCGACAAAGATCCGCTCTCAGAGGAATTTGTGATCCATACCTCGAGTGGCACGCCGGCCGATTCGAAACACTTGATGGTGTGCCAGATTCTTTCGAGAGCTCGTTACCGGCGCCTGGGATATGGACTGTATCCCGGCTACGATTCGATGTATGCCGACGATGATTTCAGTGAGCACGCGCGATACGACGGCGTGGTCATCGATGCGCGGCATCTCGTTTTTACGCACGTTCACCCGGTTTACAGCAAAACAGAGTGGGATCCAGTTTACGAACATGAGAACAAAAAAGCCAGTTACGCCAAAGGTGAAGCGATTCTCGCCACCAGACGTTCCCAGGCTTTCGGATCTCAATCAGGTCCAGTACTTGATCTTCAGCCCAGAAAAACAGTGGTGTGCTGTTTGCCCGGAATCCAGTTTTCGCAGGGCTGGGTTTCCAACTGGACTTCTCTGTTCGGAAGCCTGATGACCAAGTACATCACAGTTCCGATCTTCGGCTATTCGACCAACGTTTACGCCTGCCGCGATTCTCTCTTTGATCATGCCCTCCATCATGTGCATCCCACGCCGGATTATGTGTTGTGGATGGACGATGACAACATCCTCACGCCGGAGACTTTCGTTCAACTCGTGAACGATCTGGAAACTCATCCCGAACTGGACGGTGTGGCCGCCTGGTGTTGGGTGCTCAAAAACGTATTCGGCGGCGAGGTCACTGTCACATCCGTAGGCTCGCTGTTAGAAACAGGCCAGACCCGCTTGTGGAACTACGAAGAGCTGATGTCGGGAGAGGGATACTTGAAAGAATTCGGGTCTGGCGGGATGCCCGGTATCCTGATGCGCTACGACACGCTCCAAAAAGTCGGAAGGCGTCCATTCACCCCCATTATCTCGGAGGATTATCCGCATGGCCTTTCCGGTGAGGATGTATCTTTCTTCCTCAATGCCAGGACTCGAGGCCAATGCCGCTTCGCCGTCGACAAGCGGCTCAAGATCCCGCACTTGAGGTTGGGATGTCCCGAGCCTCAGTTCATTGTGGATCAACAGAATCTCGCCCGGCAAACCGGGAGTGAACTACAAACACAGGAGAAACTATGAACTTTCTGACGAAGTGCACTTTGGGTGCTGTGGCGATCCTCTTTATCGCGGGCGGAATCGCCATTCACCAAACTGCGGGTCATCCCCATGCGCTCTTGCTCATTTTGAGCATGTTGAGCGTGGTGGCTGGCGTCCCCGTAGTCACCTATCAATTTCAGCTACCTCCGCTCGGAACTGTATCGAGCACCACCGCTCCTACGGCGGCCCAGGCGGCGAACATCACCGTGTTGGTGGCTCAGGTGTTCATGGACACCTCGGACACCACCACCACGATCACGCACAACTGGGGACTCGGATTGTTGAATCAGGATTATTTTTATCCGATCATTGTTCCTTACTTCAACAATCTCGCGACCCAAGGAACTGGCGTGACCGGTCCGGGCATCGCGTTCTCTCTGCCGGCTGCTTCGACTACGCCGGCGAATTCGGTCACTGTCACCAAGAATGGAACCGGCGCCAATACGGGCTGCACGTTCACCGTGGTGTTGCTTAAGCCGCATACTTTGCTGGGCGGTGTGTAGAAACGTTTTTAAGCAGTATCGTTCTTTGAAATTTTAGACTTCTCCGGTTTTCGCGACCCGGAGTCACTCATCAAAGCGAGCCTTATAAGGGGGCGCGCTGGCAGATCTAATCCATCTGCTGGCCGCCCCCTTTCGCTTTGGTGGGCAGAAAGGAGATTTTTCGATGTACGTCGGCAAGACTACTCAGGTGGTCAATCCGTATGGGCGCGCCAGTCCCACGAAACGGCGCTCGAGTTCAGCAGGGAACCCAGCGTGGATGCTCACGCTTGGCCCGATCAATCCAAAAAGGAGAAATAGTGTGGCAAAGCACAAGAAACATAAGAAGGCGTCGGGCCACCACAAGGTGTCCCATCACGGCTCTTCCAACGCGAAACATCATCTCACCACAGGGCAACTCATGCGCCTGATGGGGAAACATCACGGCAAAAAGCACGGCAAGAAGCACCATCGCAGTGGTAACCCTTTTGGGGCTTCTTCGCTTGCGCTGGGGACCCCAACCAAGATCGCAACTGCTGGTTTTGGTGTGTTAGTCGGAGTGGCCGTCAACCGGGGCGTCGTTTCGATGCTCCCGGCGGCGGTGACTTCGAACAACTTCTATGCGGTCGCTGCGAGCCTCGCTGTGGCACTAGCACAATGGTGGGGCTTCTCAATGATCAACGCAGAATTCGGGGCGGCCGCCGGGCTAGGCGGAATCGCCGAAACTGGCTCGGTAGCTCTGAATACCTGGTTCCCGGCGATCGGGTCCAAGGTTTCGCTTGGTGACTTCGTTCCCGGCAAGTTCGCGGTTCCTCAGAACCCCGTACTTGACGCAGCGGGTGCGTATTCACCTTCCCGGCGTTCGTTCGCATACGGAGGGGCCTATCGCGTAGCGGCTGCCTAACGGCAAAGAGCCGCTTCCCGGCTCACGCGAAGACTCAAAAAGGAGAAACACACAATCATGGATTCGCAATCGCAAGCAGTCGCAAAAGCCGCGGCGAAAGCCGCTCTCGACAACATGCAGGCCGGCCAGCAGATGGTGACGGCTGCCACGGCCGCTATCACGGATCAGCAGATGTTCATCATCAATGCCTTCCGCGGCCAGATCTACATTTCGGACACTTTGGATGTGCAGGACACTCCGGTGTACGACACGCTCACCTATGCGGCGGGCGGAACCATTCAGCAGTCCAACAATCAATGGTTCGCCAATGTCGAACAGGGTTCGGGCAAGACCCAGGCCCAGACCAACATGACGCAGAACAACAAACTGGACGCTCCCGAAGCCATCTCGGTATTCGGGATCCGCGTGGGCTGGTCGGAGGACGCTCTGCGCTCCGATTTGCAGACGCTGATCAATTCCTGGGCGTATCAGTTTTCGCTTGGCAAGAAGTATTATTCTCTTGCCAATCTCCGGCATTATTCCGCCGGGTGGGGACTCACCGGCTTCTCCACCAGGACCTCGGAATCGGCATATACTAACGGTTTCCCTTCGCGCGGTTCGATGAACCTGCTGGAAATCAAACTGGTGATCGCCAATCAGATGAGCTTTTATGCTCAGTTGATCGGCAACACCTCGCAGGTTCTCTCTTCCTCGGGGACCGGCCTCACCCTGCTCAACGAGTTGGTGGGCCTGTACGCCCGCGGCGTTCAGTAGCGAAGGCGCGATACGCTCCGGGTTTCTACATGGTCTCGGAGCCGGGGAGAGGGCTGTCTTCCTCCGAGCGGTCCTCTTCTCACTTTTAGTTTTGTGAAAAGAACAAAGGAGAATTATGTCGCCAGTCTATCCGCTGAATCAGTTCGCGCCCACTTATTACGCCGGCGTGCAGGTGGCTCCCGCTACTGAAGTGGGCTTTGAGCCGAAGCCCTATGATTACGTCTACAATCCACCAGCCGGCCAGTTGACGGCTCTCCAGGTGCGGAACAATGACACGGTGGCGATCCAGACCGATGCGGATTTCCTGCTGTTCGGATGGTATCTTTCGCTTTTCACCGGCGCCTTTCAGATCCTGCTCACCGATGATACCGGCTATCAACTGTTCAGCGGCTTCATCAACTCCGGGGCCATTTCGCAATCGAGCTCGGACCCTACGGTCTTCAGCCCCTCACATCCCTTCCGGGCCGGCGGAAAGATCGTGATCGCGATTCAGGATCTTTCGAATGCGACCAATCCGCTGCAGATCATCTTCAAGGGCCAGAAGATGTTCCGCGTCCACCGGAGCAAGTAACAATGGCAGAAGACCGGAGTTACGCACCGCCCAATGGCTTTGAGGATTTTCCGTTCACTTACGTGTTCAATGCCGATCTGCTGGTCGACGGCCTGGACGCGCGCAACCAGTTCGTTTACATCGAAGGCGGCCTGGGGGATTTCATCCTGCGGCGTATCGTCGGATTGGACAGCGTAGTGAATCCCTCGGGAGGACAGTTTCAGATCGAGGATGATCTTCTGACCTATATCCAGGCCGATCCCGTGTTCGCTTCAGGCGGCGGAGAACTGGCCATAGTTCCTGAGACGCGCTACCGCGAAACGGGAGCGATCCGCTTCGATCTGTACAAAGTACTGAGAGCGATCTGATGGCACTCACTTTCACCTTTTCCACAAAAATCGTCGGGACCAACGGAGCGGGCGGCTCTTACGGCGGTTCAGTCTCGAGGATTTCCGGCGCGGGCGGCCAGGCGGGGAGTCCACTGTCCGCAATTTTGAACGCCGTGATGGTTGCATCCTTCAATCACGGTCCGGCCAGCGGCGGGTACGCTCAGGCGGATTACGCCTTGCTCTCTCCTTCCGGTTGGACCAATGGACCGCAACTGTTCGGTTCTGATGAAGGGCTGACCGACTCCATCACCTCCGTGGACTTGAGCGGCAGTACGGCAATTGCGGGAGACCCGAGCCAGGGCGGAATCGGCGCTGCTTATGTTCTGGTTCGCGATTCGGTGGGCAATTGGACGCAACAGCAGAAACTTGTGGGATCTGATTCGGCGGCCGGGGACAGTTTCGGTGTGGCCGTTTGCATCTCCTCCAACACGGCCGCGATCGGGGCCACTGGCAATGCAGCCAATACGGGCGCAGTTTACATCTTCAACCGCGTGGCCGGAGTCTGGAGCCAAATCGCGAAACTGGTTCCCGCCGATCTTTCCGCCGGTGACCTGTTCGGATCTCGCATCTCTCTTCTGGGATCGAATTTATTTGTCTCCACTCTGAGCCAGGCCACCAACACTGGTGCCGTGTACTGGTATCAATTGGTCGCGGGAACTTGGAACTTTCAACAGAAGCTGACCGGTCCAGCGATCAACGCCATTTTCGGACAAGGCATCGCATTTGACGGGATCACTTTGGTGATCGGGGCTTCGGGAGCGAGTTCCACGGGGCTGGTTTACCTCTACCAGTTATCGGGTGCCTCCTTCGTTCTCACTGGCACGCTGATAGGAAGCGACTCGGCGGCCTCGGACCAGTTCGGTTACTCGGTAGACATCCTGACTCCGGTGATCGTAGTGGGCGCGATCGTCAACGCCACTCACGGAGCGGTGTACGTTTTTCAGAACGGGGTGCAAGTCCAGAAGATCGTGCAATCGGATCCCACGGGCGTCGATCACTTCGGATCTCAAGTGAAACTCGCCGGCGGCTCCACTTCCTGGATCGTAGTAGGGGCCACGGGCAGCACGCTGGGGGGCGCAGCCTACTTTTTCTCGGGACCAAGTTTGGATCCAACTTTCAAATCCCAACTTGCCTTTCAGGGTGTACGCCGGGTGAAACGAAAGGAACGGGCGGAACCGGCGCCCTTCAATCCCAAGAGTTTCACTTATACGCTTCAGGTTCCTCTGACCACGCTGGGGCTTCTGGGCGGAAATCCTGTAGCTCCGATCGTCAACGTGCAAAAGATCAGCGATTACGATTTCGATTTATACGACATCAAGATCACCTACCAGGGCGCGACCGGACCTTTGCCCTTGAATCATGCCGTGACCAAGTTATGGATCTACGACATGAACAAGCAACAGATCTCCAATGCTCCCGTCTTGGATCTGTACTACAACGATGCCCCAGGATCGAAGTATGTCAATGGAGCAATCCAGCCGGCCCTCCATTACGCTCGCGAATCGACCTTGCGCATCGATGTGTTCAACCTGATCACCGATTTTTCCATTCTGCCGGTAACCATGACGATCCATCTGGTCGGAATGCAGAGGATACCGTGTTACTGAGGAGGACGGCATGACGGACAACTATCCGGTGATCGACGGTTTTCTTCTGAGTACCTCGCTCCGTGCCAACCTGACTTTTTTCTCTCTTGCCGTCCGGGAGTACGAAGCGCTGAGGCGTTCCGGGAATCTGCGCTGCCGGGCTTGGACGGTCCCGAATGACCCGGCCACGATTGCAATCCCGGCCGTGGATGCCTACGAGTTCCAGATTTACGCCGAACCCGGCTCCGCGATTTGGGGATACAGTTTCGTGGCGCCGACGGGCCAGTTCTCTTTTCAGGTGACGGACTCCTGCACGGATGTTCCGCTTTTGTCGGAGCCTGTCTTTTCCACCGGGCAGAACCAGGAACAGCAATTGCTGTCGAAACTCCTGGTGATTTCAAAACCGGGCCTTTTGAACGTGCAGATCATGAGCCTAGTGACTTCCAATACCCTAGGGATTCAGCTTATCCTGTGGGGAGGGGAACCGGTACCAGGAGCTTCCTTATGCTGACACGTCACTGGAAAGATGCGCCGGATGCGCTCTCGAGCGTTTTCCTCGAGGATCGCGAGAGCGCCGGCCAAATAACTGGAGCACGCATCGGCCAGGTGATGAAACTGGGCGGCTCCAGGGGAGTCTTTGAAGCCTTTCGTATCATTGATGAGCAGAATCAGCAGTACCTGGGTAATCGGCTGACATTGAGCGATGCCAAAGTTCTAGTCGAAAAACATTCGGGAAAATTCGAGGTGCAAAGTGTCTAGCTTGGGTGATTTTCTGGTCACGCCCGCTCCAGATTGCGAGACCTCGCCGCTCTCGGAGCAAGTTAAATATCAGGGCGGCCCCTGGGGATCGACAGTTCAAACTCCGCTGCCCAAGGGGCCCTGGGCGCATAACCCGATTCTGCCGGATTCGATTCTTCCTCCGGCCTTGCAGAGACAGCCGCAATACTACGATCTGTTCAAACCGAATGCCTGGGACCGGGAGATTCAGCGGGAAGCCCTGCTGTGGCTGTACGTGGCCGAACACGGCGGTATCCAGACGTGTTGTAGAATTCCAGAGCTGGGCGCGCCGATCTGGTCGCAGCCTCCCTGGGAGGTGATGCCGTCCCAAGCTCCCAGGATCGAGTTCATGCAATCGCTCCCCACCAATCAGGTATCGGGCGGCGGACCGTTTACCGGAGTGGATACGGTGATTGCGACCTACCAGGTTCCTTCGGGCTACGATGGCGCCATCAACCGCTTCGTGTGCAATTTCTCCGGCAATGGCTTCACCGATTTCTCAGGTTCGATCGTCTGGAGACTCAAGATCGGAGCGCGCTACGCACGCAACCTGGGAGCGGTCCTGAACACTTACGGGACTTTTCAAACGGCGTTCATCATTCCCGGTACGGCCATTCGACTGATCTCCGGCCAGACCGTCTCTTTGGTCGCTAACATCCCAGTCGGGAGTCCGGTGAACGGCGGCCGGGTGGCCGCTGGCATTTTCGGATGGACCTATCCGAGGCGGTGAACTTGAATTGGCGCAGGACTCCAATGGTGGTCTTAATCTTTCTGACCGTGGTTTATTGATCCGGCTCACGGAGCGCGTGTCCGGATTGAGTCACAAGATCGATGATATAAAAGGTGACTTTCATCAAGCGCTCAGCGAACACAAGAAGGACCAGGAAAAGACAGAGACGGATATGGAGAATCGGGTGCGGCTGCTGGAACGGTTTCGCTGGTGGTTCATCGGCGCCGTATTTGGAGCCGGCGCGCTATCGGGCGGTGTGGCCGCCCTAGTGACAAAACTGCTGAACGCCAAGTGATGTGATAGACTGTATCCCACTGGGCCGGATGCTTTCCCCTGGCCATCGGTTTTAATCTCGGGGGAGGTGGAATCGACGGTTGGAACAACCCGGCCCTAAAATCAAGGAGGAAGGAAATGTTTGAAAGCATCACTGCTCCGAATCGGCGCGAAAACGCAACTCTGGCAGATGGCAAAAATATTCTGCAAAAACTGATCAATCAGGGTATCTCTTCGAACCCGACTCTCTACGCCACCCAGCAAGGTGGCATTCAGGCGGGTTTCGTTCCGGCGTTTCCCAATCAGGACACATCGGGTCCGACACAACCGGAATTTCCGATTGCGGGCGGTAGTCTCACGGTCGGTGACTTTGCAGATCCACCGACACCGGTACCGGACGATCAACCGATCGATCTGGGTGTCTGGGTTTCAGAGTCTGGCGACGGTCAGGGCAACATGTGCGGAATCGCCGATATCCTGCGCTGGCTTGCCGCGGGTGGCAGTTTGGCTGCCAGCGTAGGCCGGTAAACCCTCGGGTGCGGCGTAGAGCAGCGGCTAGCTCGCCGGCCTCATAAGCCGGAGGTCGCGGGTTCGAGTCCCGTCGCCGCTACCAATTCAAAAAAGGAGGATTTCATGAAGAGACGTTTTCTATTCGTTCCGTTGCTACTCATCTTGCTTGTGTTGCTTCAGGCGTGTATCTCTGTGACCAGTACTTTGCAACTCGTGATCGCCGCAGCGGAGGCAGCCGTGGGCGTGATTGATCCGCCGGCCGCCGTGCTCATCAATCCCTATTTGAGGGCTGTGAGTCTAGCAACCAGTTTCGCGGCAACCGAACTCGCCTCGAGTGATACCAGCCCGGTCAAGGCGGAGAAAATCATTGCCCAGTTCGCCTCGATCACGGCGCCCAATCTCCCGCCTGGCATTTCACGAACGATCGTGGCCGCAGTCGAGGCCGTGACCACGGCAGTAACCAACTTCCTTGCGACAATTCAACCGGCCGCTCCTCCTCCTCTGACAGCGCGAACAACCGGAAAAGCAGCGCCACAAACAGTGCCGAAACAGATCAAAATCTCCTCCGGCGACTTAACGACGCTTACCAGCATCAAAAGCCGTGCCGATGCGCTGGCCGCAAAGATCCACTAACGAGTTCCTCAATGAAAGAGGATGTTATGCAGGTTTCGCTGACACTTGATCAGCTCCGCGAAATGCGGACTGCCGGCGGAGGCCATCTAATCCTCGAGCTCGAGAACCCCGAGACCGGAGAAATAACCGAAGCGAGAATTGACTTGACGTTGGAACAGATCGACAAACTGATCAAGCTCTGTGAAGCCAACGAACGGGCCATGAACAATTGACATCGGCTGTGTAAGCAGGGGGAAACCGAGCCTATCATGGGAAGGGTTGAGGCGCGCGCCAATAGACTGCCGATCCAACGGGACGTAAGGTTCCGTTGATCCTTCCCATTCCAAGCCGTCAACGCCATGGGCAAAGAACTCCGTGTTTCCAGTACAACCAGATCCGGCGCCATACGGGAAGGCGCATCCACCACCTGATCAGCTTTACCATGTGATCGATCTCTTCGGCTGTGAATTCACCGGCCATCAACGCCTCCTTTTTAGACCACCCCGAAAAGATCCAAGCCGTCAAACATCGGCCGGCCATATTCACGGACTAGCCGTCTTACCTCTGCCTCTTGCCACGGCTCGCTGTTCGGATGAACAAACGGCTGCTGATATGTGAGATTTCCGTAGGCCCACCATTCCGAAGGCACGCGCGCGTAATCCCATCGCTCCTGCGGTTTGATGGCGAGGTTATAGAGTTCGTCGATTTCATGGACCGGGCGGCGAGGCCAGCGGATACGCTCATTGACTTTCTGGAGCGCCTGTTTAGCAACTAAGCGTCTTTCGGATGCTCCCCAGACGTGTAGTACTCCGCCTTCTCCGTGTTTCACGCACGTCAAACAATTCCAGCGAACGCCTCCAGGCGGTCGCGAATGATAGCGGTCTCCAGACCAGCTCGCCTGGGGCGTGTCCTTGAACGCCACTGCAAACCAGCGATCAGCCCACACACCAGTGGAATGGTAACGATCAAGGGATCCGCGTAAGTTGTAAAAAGGCAGTACTAACATCCCGGCCTCAGGCAGGGCTTCGATCGGATCCCGGATTCTGTTGACCAGGTTTGCTGTGAGGATTTCATCGGCGTCGATGATTGCGATGTGTGTTGCCTTGCGGAGATTCCGTGCCCAGATAAGAAGTTGTTGCCGATGCTGCATTTCTGTCCAAGTGCTCTCCGGGTCGGTGGTGATTTGAACGCGGCCCGGCTCATGCTCCGCCTTGATCGCGTGAGCGATCTCTGCGGAACGGTCAGTGCAGGCGTGCATGTACAGCGCTATCTCATCGCACCATAGCAGCGCCACGCGAGCCGAGAGGCCGAGTATCCAATCCTCATTTCTGACCGGCATGATCCCGACAAGTTTCATGGCCGCCTCCAGGCGCAATCAGCAGTATGGGGGATCTTCCCGCAACTACAATTTGAATGGCCATGCGGACCAAGACAGTTACAGGGCAGTCCTGGTATCAGTACCGAGTTACAAGTGGGCTGATGGGGCCAACTCATGGATGATGGATACAACCCGGAGAGAAGAGCATCGATCTTCTCCAGTGAGTATTTCAGAACTTCCAGTTTGTCCGTGGTTGCTATCGTGCAGGTCGCTTCGTAATCTGTGCTGACTTGAAGGATGATACCGCCACTTTTGGTCCGTCTCCAGATTTCGATCGAGGGGCCGCCCTTAAAATCTTTCTGCCAGGAGACGTCGTTCCAGGGGTGTTGACTCTGAGTGTCTGTCATGCCGTGTTGTAAAGCCATGATTTCGATTTCGTCTCTGTTCATTTCGCCTCCGGCGATCGGCGGACGACACTAGCCTTCGCCTTTTGTGCCCTCTGCGCGAGCGATCAGCGCGCGAAACTCTTCGAACAGTGGCGGGTCGTAATCAGGGTCAAACGGCCTGGAAACGAGTGCCGCTCTCGCTCGCCGCAGCGCTTCCAGCAGTTCCGCCACCAACTCATCCATATATTCGGCGTGGTTTTGCCATCTGTCTTGTGCATTCCACTCTCGATCATCAGGATTGAGATACCTTCGATCTGTATGGCTCACTCACCACCCCCGTGCCGTCTGCTGGGCTGCTCTTCGCCTTTTGTGCCCGGCCAGCCGGTCCAGAAAATCGCCTGTCCTACTACGCCTTGGCGAATGCCACTAAACAGTAAACTCTTCGCGAAGGGGAACGCTTTGTCAGGTGCCCGCCCGGTCACTTTAGAAAATTGCGTAAGATTGATTTCTGCCTTGGCGAAAGCCAGAACCAGTTCGGCAAGTTCTCCGGTGACTATGTGTTTAGGTCTAGTTCTACCAACCGCCAATTTTTTTGCCTTCTGAAGCAGAGTCACGATTTCACCTCCGCCGATCGCTCGACAAAACAGGCACGCAACACAGTAGGTTTGACAACCATGAGGACCTTCGTATTTTCCACCTTGGAGACTCGCCAGTGTGTACGATCACCATGTTCTTCGATACTGAACCGATCACCGATCTTCGGTTCCGGGAATCGCTCCGGGATCTGGATAACTACACACCTGACCTTCCGTCCGCTTCTCAAAGTGATACGTTTCGCTGGTCCTTTGATCATGATTTGACTCCCGCCGATCGGCGTATCGTGTGAATGATGGCAGGTCTCGCCCATAGTCTTTGAAAGTTTTTCCACTCTGGCGCCGGCCGGTACTTTTCAGCGCTAGGTGTCTCGGGTTGCCATAGCATCGCATGAGGAGTGAAACCGATAGCCAACATATCGTTCAAACGTTTGTCAGCGGCTTGGAAAGTGTCCTTCGGATAACCGATAAGAACGTAACAGCGGAGACGATGAGAACAGGCCGTGAACCCAGCTTCGAGAAGACGATCAGCGGCACTCTTCAACGTTTCGAACGGATCTCCTGGATCATAAGCAAAGAAACAATTCGGCCGCGGCTTCAGATCAGAAAGAAGGCCAACTTGATAATCTTGAAGAGCCAGAGCTTCAAGACCTCCGGTGAACTCCACTCGCCGATCTTGGCGGGCCAACATTTGAAACACAGCTCGGACGTGAGGCTCTGGGCATGCCAGGAGATTATCGTCCAGGATATTCCAACCATCTTGGATTGGAAGCAACCGCGGAACGGGATCTCGTTTCCAGACCGAACAGAACCAGCATCGGCGGGGGCAACCTCGAGAGGTGAAGGTATATCCGTGTTTGATGTAGCGCCCTGGGACGAACTCGAGGCCAGGATCGCCGTAGGCAACTCCACCGATCTTGACAGGGGCTATGTGGTTCCAATCTTCGGCTAGGCTCTCAGCTCGAGGCTTGTCATAGGTGAAAGTCACATCGATATGAATCTCATCCGCTTGAACGAAGAGGTTAGGCGGACCAAAGAAAGCCAATTCATCATCGGGTGTGGCTTTCGTCCGCCTGGGAAACACTCGAGCGAGCCGTTTCCCGGCGATCGCCGGAGTTCTGCCGATAGAGATTAATTCCGTCATTTCACCTCCGTCGATCGGCGGATCTCTAAATACTCCACTGGTTCGTTTTCTGTTGTTCTCCGACCATCCCAAAGGACTTCGGCAAAGGGAAGCGGTGGTTCATCAGACCCACCGGTTTCATCAATCCATACTCTCGTGACAGTTCCTAATCGTCCGGCGAGTTTCCTCCACCGTCGACCTCGACCACGACCATTAAGTCTCACCCGAGTTCCTACGGTTATCTGTTCCATAACCACCTACGTTTCATCCCAGGCCTTCATCCGGTAAGACAGTCGGTCGGCGATGTGCTTGTAAGACCGTGGCATACGTGCATCCCGCCCGGCGATGATGAGGGCCTTGTAGAGCATGCGGAATTCTGTACTCGTTAATCTGATTAGCACACCCTTTTTGGGGAGATGTTCTAGTTTTGGAGCCTGTTCCATAACCACTACCTTTCCCCTGGCAGCACGAACGGAGCGAGTTCGGGATGTCTCCTGAGACAGTCCGGTCCAATTGGCGCTACCCACAACCCGGCTTCTCTTTCTTTCGCTGTAGCATCGTTCGGATGGAGTATCGCGAATTCAAAGCTGCCGTCATCGGCACGAGAAAGCAGAAGCCAATCCGTCCAAGCCCGGAACTTGATCTCTTTCCCGCAGACACAGCAATGCTTCTCTGAGAACAGGGAGTAACCGGATTCCCGACCTCGCGCGCTGGCGCGGTCGTAAGCCTTGTCATTCGGTAATTTGATCCTCCGTTCCATAACCACTAGCTTTATGGACGTCTAGGAACGCCCGGTAAGTCCTTCCTGTTCATCCCGCCTCGCCTTTCTGAGACTGATGGGTTTCCGAACAGATACGATAGGCTAAGCCGTGTGCTATGCCCAGCTCCCGCCCAATCTCCCGGTAGGAATAGCCTTCCTGCCGAAGCCTGAGTACTTCATCCCGCCGAACTACGCTCTTCTGGCGCCCGATCGTCTTACCGGACTTCGTTCCATTCTCCCTGGCATAGTCCAGACCGGCCAGGATGCGATCGCGCGTGATCTCCCGCTCGAATTCCGCAAAAGCGGCAATGATGGTGAACATCATCTTGCCGGCCGGCGTGGACGTATCGATCGCCTCCTGATGAGAAACGAAGTCGATCCCCAGGGACCTGAATTCCTCGAGCGCGTTGATCAGCTCCTTAGTCGACCGGGCGAAGCGATCGAAGCGCCAGACCACGACCACTTGAAAGAGACCGCGCCGCGCGTCTTCCATCAGCCGTTTGTAGGCCGGCCTCGAAGTAGAGGCTCCGCTCATCCGATCTTCGTAGATGATTGGCTTTCGCACATCTTCGTTAATCGGCAATTGCCACTGGCGGGCCTGTATCAACTTGATCAGCGGCTCGAGTTGGACTTTCGGATTCTGGAGGAACTTGTCTTCGATCTTCCCGATCGGAGAACCGGAAACTTTCTTCGAACCGGAGACCCGGATGTAGACTGCAGCGGCTTTAGTCATGGTGGCGATGAGGGGGATTACGTTTCGCGATCCCGAGTTGCACTCCGGCATCGGCGATCTGATTCAGACTTTCAGTCAATTCCTCGTAAGTGTCGCCGAGGACCCAAGGATACGCGACCAGAACAGCATCGATCTCTTTCCGTTTGCAGCGTTCTATCAATTCAAGAAAGCTCCGAAACTTTTCAGAATAAGAATCTTTCACGCGAGGCCTTCCTTCCTGGCCACGTATTCGATAGCTTCCTTCATGACCTCGAGGTATTCCTTGGAAGGCCGTTTATCGATCTCCTGGCCGCGGCGGTAATGCTTCCAGACCCGTCTCTGAATATCGATCGGAACCATTCGCCAATGGCGAAGGCACATAAGGAGGCGAGGTGGAATAGGCCGCCCGCAACCTCGAGCGTGACAAAGATGGAGTGATTCGTCACGCTCTCGCTGTGCTGGAACCGTTGCGCGAACGAACGCTTTGTTGCTACTACTCCTGTTCCGCTCCCGGCAACCGTGAGGACAACGCTCAAAAATCTGATTGAAGCGCTCATGTGTCCAACGTTCCCAGCGAGGCTCACGGCACTCGGTTCCATTGCATCCCCGCTCTGTTCCTGAACATGCGGCTTGGCCGCATATCCGCACATTGACGTACTGGACGTGCTCAATCATGTCCTCGACTCCCCTAAAACTGAGCTCCGCAAATTATCGTTGACACGAAATCGTGCGGCCATCCACAAATGCGGCCAAGCCACATGGAGCCATCAAGCTCACACGAGACAAAAAACCAAGCGATGTTGCGATGTTTCATGACTCTGTTCCTTTCTCTGCCTCGTCGAGAGTTACGAACCACTGGCCCGAATGTCTTTCATCGCGCGCATGATGGCGGCAAGTGAGTTGGAAAGACGGTTAAGCGCCATGGTCGTGTCCGCGTTACCCAATGCACCACGAGCCTGACTGATGGATTTCTCAGCGTCGGCAAGAATTGCGTTGACGTTGGCAACGTCTAACGTTTTCATGACTGAGTTCCTTTTCTCTGCCTCGAGAGTTCCGTTGACGAACCTGCACATGGTCTATTCTGTTCCAAAACCATGTTCCATGGGAAGAGTACTAAAGTACTATTTTTGAAAGAGAAAGGGATGATCATCCCAACAGGGTTTGGGGACTTCCGTCCGAGTCATCGTCCTCGAGTTCTACGTTTTCAATGTCACATCCGGGCGTTAGGCACAACCGGCCGCACTCTCCTTCACCAGGGCCGGCAAAGTACGCGAGGGTATTTCCGCAGGACGGACACACGTCTTCCGGGTTTTCATCCAACCTCCACTTGATCAGTTCTGGACCGCAGCCGCGGCCTCCCAGGTATCCGATTTCACCTCTCCGAATTCCCATGGCGATATCGCCCAGGATTGTCCCGATCTCCCGGATGATCTGGCCCACAGTTTCTGGACCATTGATATCAATCGTCAAGTGCACAACTATGTCCCCCAGGTCAAAACCATCGGTGTGTTCATGCTTCGGATTTTCTCAGAATCAGGGCTGGATTAAAATAGTACTGGCGTACCGAAATGACGGCTTGCCAGTCGCCGCATGGTGAGAACAGGGACACCGGGCCAATCCCGATCAAGCTGGTATACTTCTGCGATCTCATCTTGGATCTCAACAATGTGCCACAATACCGATTCTTCCAATCCCGTACTGTCTCGCAAGGCCCGCACCCGTTCCCGAGTTTTACTCCGGCGGTGATTTCTTCTCCGCTGGCACTCCCGTTGCCACACTCGCTGCCAATTCGGGCGCCATAACCAGACATCGACCAGATCCCGCGCAAGATGAGGCACGTAAGAAGGAAGAAGTTCCCGCCGCATTTTTCAAAGGACCCAGACCGCCCGCACAGTATCATCCGGCTGCCACTGGGCGGCAAGTGCCGGAGTGAGGATCAGGGTTCCTCCATTGGCCGGATTATAGGTGATCAAGTAATCGCCTGGTTCACTTTGAAAAGAGCCATTCCGATAAACCAGGATCAGTGCATGAAAATCGGGCAAAGGCAGATTGAAACTGGCAGGCGAGGTCCAGGTGCCATCGGCCTGTAGCATAAAGATCGCCCGGTAAGTTACCGGTGGATTCTGGAGCACTGGATTCTGTGGAACCTTCAGGACCGGGTAGGGTGCGCTGATCGTATCCACGGTGATACTGGGATCAAGACCCAGCGCAATGTAGGATCCCAAGGGTGAAATGAAACCCAATAGGCCCGGACCGGTCGGCATAGTGCCGGGAGTGGCCACGAATACCGTACTGGTGAAACCGGGAGGAGGATTGGTCACGGCGATCACGGGCGCGCCGATCAGCGGCAATTGCGCTGCGGTTGATGGCGCCGCAACTGCTTCACCGATGGGGGGAGCGGCTACAGCCCGTAGTACAGGCGTAGGCGGTGGCGTGGGAACGGTGATCGATGTCGTTTGATGGGAACAGCCGATGAGGAGCAGGATCGTCACTAAGAGGCTGATTCTCACGTTGGCAGGCGACCCACTTTCAGAAGCTGATCGGGTGTGCCATTGAACCAATCCAGGTCTACCTGGTTGGGGATCCCTGAAATCTTGCCGGCGGGTGTGTGCTGCCAGAACGTCCAGATCGCCTGAATTACAGAGCCGGGGATCACAGGTTCCGTCAAACCACTGCCGGGTGTGACACTCGAGTAATCGGCCAGCCATAAAGGATAGCGCGCGAAGCGTTCATCGGTGATCCCTTGGGCCACAGATCGATCGACATACAACACTGGAATTCGGCAGTAGTGCGCTTCGATCGATTCGAGCCACAGCAAAGCATTCTCGAGTTCGGCCTGATCCATGGGGCCCACTTCCAGATCGAGCGCCGGCGGCAACTCGCCCGGATCGTCATCAATGGCGGCAATCAGGCTCCGAACCTGGGCATCCACATCGATGGGACGGAAGAAATGATAAGCTCCCCGCAGAACTCCCTCATGCCGGGACTCGGACCAGTTCACGCGAAAATGGGAATCGAGAAAATATTCTCCATCGGTGGCTTTGATGTAGGCAAACCCGATACCCGCATCTTTGACTTGAGGCCAGGAGATTTCCCCCTGCCAGTGTGAGACGTCGACGCCCGGAGTCCAGAGACTCATGGGTCCATTCTACTCCCGCGGCAGGTTGTCGAATACACACCGTATCAGAAAATAGAGGATCAGGCAAATCACGAGCCAGGCCAAGATCTCGTGAGTCTCGGCATTCATCGGCGGGCCTGCTCGAGTTCGCTTTCGACGCTTTCTCCCTCGGCGAGGCCTGGGCGAATCCCGGTCTCGCATTCTGGGCATTTGCAATCCGAGCGATGTGGATACCGGGCTTCAAAGAGGAGAGCTTCTTTGATTCCCATGAACGGTTGAGGAACCTGTGCGCCTTGCATGGTCCCAGTGTGAACTCCGTCCTGGTACGGAGCAATCCTCTATGTACAGTACCGATATGACCGAAAGACCTTAGAAAAGCCTTTACTGGTTGGCGATCGTGATCACTCGAGCGGCGAATCCCACCGCAGGCGTGGCTTTTACGTTCACCAGGACCGCTGGGCCGGAGATGGTCCCGCCTGTCTCGTTTGTCCCGGAAGGAATCACGTTTGCTGTTCCGACCTTGCCGGTAGCGGTGACTTTGAACTGAGCCGGCTGGCCGGAGACCGGCGTCACAGTGACCACCTGGGCGTTATCCGTCGCGGCCGATTCCGCAGTAACGGTTGAAGGATTCTGGCCGGCGTCGATCGGATCGAATTCGATGACGGCATACTGGTTGTCTAAGATGTCAACTTCCATGTTTTCTCCTTTTTTACGGGTTCGATTCGGCGAAACTATAGAGTGTGGCTACGATATCCGGTGATGCGGCGCTCGACCCGATGTCTTGCACCATGAAGCCGTACTGCGCGGTCGTAAAATGCGCTGTATTGGATTCGGTATAGAACTGGGCGAAGGTGATTCCATCGCTCGACATGGAATAGATCCGGGCGCTGGCCGTTTCCTGAATTCTCAGCCACAGCAGCGGTGAGCCGCCGATGAAGGCAGTGTTGAAGCGTTGGATCACCGATGAGTTGGTGGTGAAGTTCGAGAAAAAGGTAATCGCGATTCCGAACGCATTGGTATAGCCGAACATCAGGTTATTCGGACCAGCGCCGCCATCGGAAAGCCACAACCCCGACTCACAGGTATTCGAAGGCCCGCAAGTGGCTAGACTGATCGCTTCAGTTACGGTAAAGGTCGCCGCGATCACGTTCTTTGAAATCGCCACGATATTTTGAGTATTCGAAGGATCATGCTGTTTGAGCGTGATCGAGGTAACCGGACTGGAATTGTTGACTTGAGTGGTCGTTACTCCTGCCCCCACGTTGAAGTTGCGGGCCGTGAAACTTCCCGATGAAGGTGCCGTCAGGGTTTGGATGAAGCCGCCTCCGGCGGAGGCAGCTTTGATTTCTGACGGGAAGAGATCCAGTGCGTACGTTCCCCCTCCGCCATTCGTAGAAAGCACCCGTCCGACCACTTGCCCGGATGTGGGATAGGTCGCCGCTCCGGTATCGTGGCAATTCCCTCCAGTCGTGCTGGAAATCTGCACGTAGTCACCCGCCGTGGTGGCCCCATCGAAAACACAAGTGCTCTGGCCTGAAATCGCGATAGTTGCCGTCCCAGTCGTGCCTGCTCCAGAATTCGTGATGCCGATCACTCCGCCGGTATCCGTAGTTGCGGCGATCACCGCAGTCGAAGGCGCGCCCGTTAGCTTCGTGAGTGTGTTTACGGTGGTTCCCGTTGAGCTGGCATTGGCGATCGTGAGCGTTCCTCCGCCGCCTCCCGAACTCGGTCCGTTGTTCGGCGAGAACATCAGGAAGTTCGCCATCGTGATCGTTTGACTGGCCGCCGACCAAATCGCCGTCAAATCCACGGTCTGAGCCGCGGTTGTGTCTACCGTGACCGTGGTGGTATTCACGATCGAGGCATTGCCAGGCGTCAAAGTCGCGAGCGAAGACGGGGCCACTTCGAAAATGGTATTGACAATCAGAGTTCCGCCCGTGCCCGTGGTGCGGCAGGTAATGTCCCCCCAGAGGCGCCATGCTCCATTGGTGACGCTCAGGATGGGCGTGATCGCTCCCGTAGTCCCTACGGTTACCGTACTCGTGACGCCACCCGAATGCTTCATGTTCAGCGTCAAAGTGCCGGGAACGGCCGTGGTCGAATAAAAGCCCGAGGCTTCGAACTTCAGCGTCGTTCCAACGGCGTAGAAATTCGCGGGCAGGATCTTGGAGCCTGAACCGGTTCCGACCAGCGAGGTCTCCGTGGTCTGGACTGCATCGCTAACGGAGTTGGTCTGTGAAAAGAGGATTCCGCCGATCGTGCAATCCGTGCGGTTGGCGCCGGCATTATCCACACACCCGCCATTCACGAAGTTGAGAATCGGCCGGCCCGTGAGCGCCACGCCTCCGTTCATGATCTGGTTATAGGCCTGCGGAGCGATCCCGGAAGCCCAGAGCAACACGGCGAGCAGGAAAAAGATGCCAATCCAAAGAAAGGTTCGTTTCATCGTGCCAATCCTGAATAAGTGATGCCGAAGTAATCCACATCCAAAAACGTGCTGGTGGCGCTGGTGGCCTGAATCATGAAATTCGGACTGGCCCAGTCGGTTGTAGCTGGTATGGTCGTAGAAAAAGAAGTTTCCGCTCCACCATCAAGGGACATCAGGTAAGTGCCGGCCACGGTCGATCTGATCCGCAAATTGTGCCAGGCGGTATCTGCCGCAACCCCTGAAGATGTGCGGACGATCGGACCAGTGCCGTCGTTGTGGGTGAACATGAAATTCGTGTCCGAAAGCGTTGTGTCGTAGTTCAGCGTGACGAATTTGTTTCCCGTGCCTTGGTAGGTTCCTCCCTGATGGACGATCAGTCCGATCTGTAACTGGGTCGCTGTGGTCTGCTCCAATTTGAATATCCATCGGGAATCGAAGGTCACTGCGGAAGGCCGTAACATTGCACCGATGGTATTGGTACCCAGATACAGAACAGTCCAGGTAGAACTCGCGTTATCGACGAACAATCGAAGGACGCAGGGATGATTGTTATCGAACGTGCTGGTGGCGATTGTAGCGGTACCGCCGGAACTGGTGTCGCCCCGCCAGTTGTTTTCGCCCTCAGTGGCTGCCAACGCTCCACCTGTGACCACAGCATTGCAAAAATCTTCCCGGAAACTGACTTGAGTCGTGTCCAACGCCGATGGGCCAGCCTGGACAGACCCATTGATATTGGACTGAGCCACCACTGAAGCCCACAAAATCACACAGAAGGCCAGGAAGAGCAGAACCCGGCTCAGTTTTACTTTTTGGAGCATCTCAAAAGAGTCCATATTGAACCAATCCTCCTCCCGTGACGGAGGCCCCGAGATTGATGCATAGAGCCTGGCTCGCCGGCACGATCAGCGGATCCCCGATGCCAGGGGAATCATAAGCGTAAGTGACGATGTTTTTATAGACTCCGGTCAGGGCTGTAGTCCCGCTTCCGCAATTCGAGCCAGTCCCGTACTCGAGCTGGAAATCAACGCCTGAAGCGAATGCCACCGAAAGATGCGAAATTCGGATGGACTTACTAGCGCTCAGAGCAACGATTTGAGTCAGGCCGGAAGCCGAAACCGAAATGGCAGTCGGCAATGTTCCGATCGTTGGAATGATCAGATTTCCATTGCCGTCATTTACAGAAACCTGAACTGGAGCATTCGCCGATGGGCTTCCTACCGCAGTAGGCCCGATGACCGGACAGGGATTGGGACAAGCCGTACCACCAGATCCCGAAGTGCCTGGCGAAGCCGTGATCTGATCCCCATAGATCGCTCCATCCACTGTTCCGGTCCCCGTCACAGCGGTGAGGTTCACGCGAATCCAGCGATAAAAGCCGGTGAAGACCGTTGTTCCCGAGACGATGTTAGTATTCGGATTCGAGCCGGAATTCACCGTGCCGGCGAATGTCACCCAGGTCCCTGGCACGCCAGCATTATCAGGGGCATCCTGGACCACCATAGAAATTACGGAGAATCCCTGGGAACTGTATTGGATCGTGAGATTATTGCACAGCGTCTGCAAGTTGTCGAACATCTGCTGGACCTGACTTGCCGCAGTGAAGTGGAAGGCCTGGAAACAAGCGTGGTTGGTTTGGGCGCGCGCTTCGGAGACAAGGAAGGAACTAGCCAGGAAGAACAGAAGGCGACCTGCACATCGAAAAGTCATGGTTTTCAACTCTCCTGCTTTTGATCTCCGCTCTGGTTCGTAGATTGCGAATGTGGGCCGTTCGCACTATGAATCTCGCGCGTTTCACAATACCCTACGGTTTCAAATCCCGTGTTGGTGGGCGCAAGTTGAACCGGAGCACACTGGAACCGTCGCCCGTCGATCGATTCGAACATGACCAAAAGACCTTTCAGACCTTTACGGCGAGCCTGCCAAGCGAGGATCTTGATGCTCAGTCTGTAAAACCAGGATGGGCCAGGCGGAGTCCAGCAAAACTCAATTCCCGAATCAAATATACGGGCCGCCATCAGTCCCATCATCACCCCCGTGCTTAAAGCACCACATCCACACGGGCAGATGATCGTAATCGATTGCACCCGGATATTCAGCGCGCGCACGGACGAAACCGAGTCTTTCTCAGCCGATGAGGGAAGCGCCGACATAAAAAGAGGCTCAGATGATCAGGACCATAGTACTACAACGAAAAGGTACCATTGACACGCTCCAGTCTTGAAGATAGACTCCTAAACAATGCTGGACTGGTTCAGCGGTCGGATTCTCCTTCGACTCAACAAATTACATCCTGCATCCAGCCGGGACGCGAGCAATGGAACCGGATAAGCGATGACCGTCCCACAAGTTATCACGATCAGGCCGTCACCCGACTATCCGGGGACCCTGGTCGTTCCCAAGTGCAAAGCGTGTGATCGGCAGGCCCGCCTCACAAAGGTATTACGCACTCACCGGATGTACTGTTGCCGGACTTGCGTTTTGACTCAAGGCCATCGTCATTCGTTAGCTTGCGACCAAGCCTGGAAGAATATAGTGGTAGTTAATGAGAACTGATGGTAAGTAAGATACTCATGAATTGGCGCTCTTCTCATTGCTCTTTCGCAGGTTGCGACAAAATGACGTTCGCGCAAATGAGGCTCTGGCCATGAACGACACACCAATCTGTATTTGCGAGGAATGGGCTCTGAAGCTCAGGCTAGACTCTAACTTTGAGCATCTGGCGATCACCTTCAATTGCCCGAAGCACGGAATTGTGACTTTGGATGACAGACCGATTCCGATTCCCCGACTCCCGCCTTATCCGAGGCGCAACCCACCGGGGATGAGATCTGGCGGATCTGGCGACGACACAAGAACCTTCGCACTGCCGAGGCCTGCTGTGAGGGAAGAAAAGGGTGCGGGAAAAGAAACCGTTGGTTTCGTTGCCCGCCCTCAGTCCCAAAACAGTGGAGAATAGTTGAATGGCCCAAGCCACGCTTAGAATCAGCCCTGATCGCGCGTTCTTCGCCTGCGAGACACCCGATGCCGAATGGGAACCGGAGCAGATCAACGAAGATGGTCTGAACCTGATTTATGACGACGACGAACCCGAACCGGCCTATCTGGTGATCACAGACGATTTCACGGGTTCGCTTCCGAAGAACCGGATTTACCAACTCGTCCCGCTCGAGACGGAAGTACTGCAAGGCGTGGATTTCGAAGTCGAAGAGGAAGAAGAAGAGGAGCCGGCCGGTTGATGTGGCTCACGTATCCTCAGAAGCGAGTCAGCAATGAAGTCCTGCCTCACTTCAGGACGACTTTCCAAAAACCGCCCAGACCACAACGTCATCCGATGGATGAAAAGTATCTTTGCGGTTTCGATCCTTTCGGTAAAACGCTTAAACAATGCGTGGAACACTGGCAAACCTGTAGAACGGAGATCTGCCAGATCAAGGCTGTGACCTGGCGGGACCTCAAGGACCAGTTGATCATGGAGTGGAGAGCACGCAGGTAGACTTAAAGAACGGAGGAATCTTGGCCAGACCGCTATTACCCCAGAATTTCGGACTCCCGCCTGAAATCTCCCAACTGATCGATGAATCGGTGAAACGTTTTGAAGATCAGTGGGGCCTCATGAAGGCCTACGCCAAACAGAATGGATGGCTTGAGAAGTACAGGCAGGAGATTACCGAAGTGGTGAAGAAGGCTTACCAGGAGGGACAAAAAGACATTGCTGGGCGCCAAATCTAAAATCGCCAATTGGATCAGGCAACAGTTTCCTTCCCGCTGGCCAGGCGTCACAGTTCGGAAGCGGGATGGAGAGCCGGATTTCATCCGCGGCGTAGTGCATACCATCAACCGCAACGGAATATGGATCGAGACCGAACGGCATACGATCGAGCCGCTCATGGGCGCTTCGTTTCCATTGTATTGTGCGAATTGCAAAGTCACGATTCCCGGTTCCGTGACCTACCAGCGTCCGCCGGAGGAGCGCCATTTCTGCCCGTATTGCGGACCGGAGTTTCCCCTCCGGGAACTGGTCAAAGGCGAGAAGGTGAGGCTCCATTACCGGTTCGCTCCCGATGGGACATCGGCTCAGTGGTTCGGCGAGAAGTGGGACTGGTGATGGAATACGAACAAAAGACCGTCACGAAGATCGTTCAAGGTTGCGGCTATCCGGGCTGCCAGGAACCCGCTACGGATTGGGATTGCGAAGTTTGCCATGTGCGTTTTTGTTTCCAGCATTTCCAACTGTTAAAGTCTGTGGCTGGCAACCTCGGTAACACGCTGTCACGTTACCAAGGCGGACCGTATGTGAGGATCTGTTTACAATGCTTGCAACAATCGAAGGCCTATCAGACTTTTGAACTATCGTGCAAACAGGTGACGGCGGTAGCTGAACATCTGGAAAATCTGATCCTCCAGGCAATACAGGACCTAGCGGACGCGAAAAAAACCGGATGAAGCCGATCAAGCCAACCCTGGGCATCGACACGGAAGGGATCGCCATCCCGATCGACGTTGAAAAACTGGTGGAAGGCCGGATGTTGATCACGGCCACATCCGGCGCCGGGAAGAGCTGGGCTTTGCGCAGACTCCTTGAGCAGACTCACGGCCATGTGCAACACATCGTCATCGATCCCGAGGGCGAGTTCTACACCTTGCGGGAGATCTTCGATTACGTTCTGGCTCGAGCGGGCAACGAAGGAGAGCGGGATTGCGGAATCAGTGTCCCGAGTGCCGCCTTGCTCGCGACCAGGCTTCTGGAGCTGGGTGTCTCCACGGTAGTGGATATCTACGATTTGAAGCCCCGTGACCGGACCGTCTTCGTTCAGCTCTTCCTCGAATCGATCATGGCGGCGAAGCGGTCTTTGTGGCATCCGGTCCTGGTCATCATTGATGAGGCTCACATGTTCTGTCCGCAGGCCGGAGAATCCGAGTCAGGCTCCGCTGTAGCCCATCTGATGAGCGGCGGAAGAAAGCGCGGGTTCGCCGGCTGCCTTGCGACCCAGCGCTATTCGAAACTCCATAAGGACGCAGCCGCCATGTGCAAAAACGTCCTGATCGGCGGATTCACTCTGGACGTCGACGTAAAGCGTGCCGTTGAATCACTGGGCTTTGTAGGTCGGGACGCCGGTACCGAAATCCGGGCCTTGAATCCGGGACAGTTCTATGTTCAGGGCCCCGCGTTTTGCCGGGAAGTCCGGCTGGTCAAGGTTGGAAATGTCCAGACCACGCATCCCAAGGCTGGCCAGAGGGCGCCCATGCCGGCCGTTCCTCGAGCTACCATCCGGGCCGTCCTTGAACAGTTGGCCGATTTGCCAGGCGAAGCGGAGAAGAAGGCGAAGACCGAATCTGAACTCCGCGGCGAAGTGCGGAAACTCGAGCTGGAAGTTTTGAAATTCCAGCGCGATCGCGAGAAATCCACCATTGATCCACAGGCTGTGATAAACGCTGATTTCGCGGGCTACAATCGCGCCTGGTCTGAAATCAGGAGTTGGGTCACCAGCCAGTTCAGCAGTCCACTCCAGAGTTCCCTCAGGGACATCAACGCCGTGGCCCAGGCATTGACACTACTGCAAGCGGCCAGCGAAAACTTACCGGGAGTGAAAGCCCTTTTAGATCAGTCCGGTCTTAAGGAGGCCGTCGTTCTTTCCAAGAGTCTTCCTATTATCCCGTCTCAAGCAGCCGTGGGAACAATGGCCGAATCGAACGGCCAACCGAAGAAACTCCAGGCCGGCGCCCGGCGCCTGCTCTCGGTAGCTGTACAGTGGTACGGAAAAGGGCTACCGGAGGGCGAATGGCGCTCGAAAGCCGGATTGAGGCAGAGCGGTTCCTATAAGACCTACAAATCATCTCTCAGGGCGCAAGGCTTGATTGAGATCAAAGACGGCAGAATCTTCGCCACCGAATCCGCATTGCTCCAGGCCGGTGAACTTCCGCCTTCTCCGCAGACCACTGAGGAGGTCCTCGCTTTCTGGAAACCGAAACTCCAGGCCGGCGCGCGGAGAATGCTCGAAAAACTGGTGGAGGCCAACCGGCCGATGTCCAGAGAGGAATTGGGACAGGCTTCCGATCTTCGGGAGAGCGGATCGTTCAAGACTTATCTCTCTTCCTTGCGAACGGCTGGCCTGATCAAAAAAGACGGCCAGAACTTTGAAGTGAACCGGGAGGTTCTGTTTCTATGAGCCATTGTGTATCTGGATTGCCGGAAGATTACGAACTCCGGCTTGAACATTTCAGCGAAGCACAGTCGATCCATCTTTACGGTCCGGCCGGTCTCGGTGACACTACTTCTCTGCCGTCACAGGATGAACCAGTTCGGACCTGGCACTGTACGATTAGTGGACAAAGCTACTGTGATTGCTGCCACCATCTCCAACAAAAGGGCGGTTGGTTCAAAGGCCACGGTCTGACTGCCGACGAAGCGATTGGCAAAGCCTGGAAAGTGATGGAATCTTATGAAAGATCTTCAGAAAAGTGACATCGCGTCTGCAACTACCGCAACTACTCAGGAGAAACAGGAGCGGGAGAATTGTCCGGCTTGCATCGCACGCCGGATGCACACCGAAGAAGAATGGAAGAATCATCCCAGACGCAGGACCGGCCAGGATTGCCGCGTAGCACCAGCATCATAAAGGAGCAACAGTGAGAATCAAGATGGCCGTTGATCCACATCTCGAATCGAATCCTCAACTCGAGCCACATGAACGGATGTTTCTCGGAGGCGATCCCGCAGCGCCGGCGCTGGCCGGCATCCGAAAATCGGAGATCACGGACAAGTTGGAACTCTACGAAAAGCACTTTGCAGAAGAGACCCGGCAACTCCCGGAGGAACTCGCAAAGATGCCAAGCGGAATTGTGCTTCGCCTGTTCGGGTGGCTCGGATTCCGTCACACGGAAAACGCATTAGCCCTCACACAAGGAGCTCTGAAGATCGCCCGGATGGAGTTGAAGGACCTGGCGATCGCCCACGCCACCGCGTTGAACAATCAAAACGCGGAAATCATCAAAGGTGATTTTTATAAGCAGTATACCGAGCTGGCTGGCAACCTCAATGACTTCCACCATTTTCTGATCGATAACTACCGCCGGGAAACCGAAGACGGAATCGCCACTCACCGGACGTTACTGGATATCGCCAAAGGCATTATCATTGAACAGAGGAAGAGGTTGCCGGGATGAAACTGCCATTACGGAAATTGACTATACGGTCTGAGGATTTGATCTTTGTCTTGGCATCGACAGCAGCATTTTCGCTGTGGTTTCAGAGGCCGAACGCCGATAAGTCGCAAGCGAGAAACGAAGAACCACAAAGAGAGAAGGAAAAATTCTTGTGATCCCGACACCACCCACCAAGATCACCGTAGAGCGCAAAGTGCTCGAGGCCCAGATTCGGCAGTGCGAAGCGGAACTGGGACTTTGGCGAATGCACTTGGAGGCCCACCTCGAGCGCGGAGACCAGGAAGTGAAGCACATTGCAGCATTTTCGATGAGCCAGGGCTACACACCGGCAAATCCTTATCTGATGGCGGTGAAAGCGGACTATGAAGCCAAGGCCAATCTGACCCGGTTGCAGATCTCAAAGATGGAAGCCCAGTTGATGGGCATGAGAGCGATGTTGGCCGAAGGCGAGAAGAAAGTAGCTACGCCGGGACTGTTCTGATGAGTTTTGCACGTAGAACCAAAGGCTATCCGGTCCGCCATTTTCGGGACAAACCGAATACAACCACAACACCCCACCTTCCGCCGTGATTTTGTTACACTACCGGCTAGACAGATGGCGCGAGAGACGGACCCAGCGACGCGGGCTAGCAAACCTCTTCATCCGGCCAAGGATGTGGAAGAGAAAATGCGCCCGATTGCACGCAATGCTTTTAAGAGTGTTCGTCCTCGCGCCTAAGCTGTTCATTTGATATCATACCTCACATCCTTGTCCTGATGGGATAATTGCCATGTATTATCAACTCCGCTGTAAGACCTGCAATGAACTCTTCAGTCCCCTGGTTGCCACCTCAGCGAATGAACTCCTCTTCCCTGATTACGAAGAAGCGGAGCAACAGGCCGGACCTGCCAACGCCGATCGGTTGAGGGCCTTTCACAAAGCCCACCACGGTCACGAATTCGAGGCCGTGACGTTCCCAAAAGAGTGATATACTTCCGGCATGTCATTACAGCTCGGCAAGTACCAAACCCGCAACTCCCGCCTGGTGGAACTCCATTCAAAGCAGGATCGTGAGATCACGCTGGGCGACGGATCCAAAAAGACACTGACCTTCTTCAAGGGAACCTTCTTCCTGGCGGACGGCAGGACTCCCGAAACGGATTACGAGTGGGTAGATACCATCATCCCTGGAATGCTGGGTGAATTCGTGCAGCCGCACACCGGGCGCCCGGCCGGTCAGACCACATTGAAGGATCTGGTGACTGTGGTCGAATTGAAACCCGAAGCACCTCTAGTGATTGAACTCCCTCCTCCAGTGATACCTGCAGCGGAACCCGAGCGCGCGCATTGGGAACCGCCGGCGGATCTGAAGCCTCCCACGGTGGAGGAGATCGTCTCCCGCGGCTATGCTCCCGCCGTGGCGCAACAAATCGCGGCCGCAGAACAGCGGAAATTCGAACTCGGTCAATTCCCTTACGGCAAGAAGGAAACCGAAGAGGAAAAGGAACCCGAGCCTGAAAAGCAGCCTGAACCTCAGCCCACGGCGTAGTGTGGACGATTGGCGCATCGCTGTTTGCGACGTTTGCCGCCTGCTCGATAACGATGTCAGGCCTAAACCTTGTCACTGGTGTCCAGACTGTTCCGCTTTTCTTTGTGAACGTGATCTGAACAATCCACTCCGGCGCGGTCTGGCTTGGGTAAAAAGAGCGTGGGGATTCTGACTTTCGAATCGATGCCTGAAGGAAACGCAACCTACGGTTTCTTTTCCTTCAAATCCTTTTCTTCCCTGCGGGATTGCCTCATTTGCGCGCACGGACGATGGAACAAGCGACGAAAGAACGATGAGAAAAGCGCCAACATAAGATCAATCCTTGAAGGCGAACCAGGCCAGGAAGAGTAACCCGAGTCCTCCTCCGGCCACAGCAACGATCGGAACATCGGTCCCTAGAATATTCACGGTTCCGCCCGTCGAAACTTCGGCGGGAGTCATATACGTGCTGTCTGTTCCGCTGGTATCTGAACCAGATGGAAAACCAGCGGACGGTCCCAGAATGTTCATCACAGAACTGATATAGTTCGAAGGCAGGTTTCCGCTCGAGACCGCTCCCGGACCGGCATTGTAGGCTCCCAGGACGCTCGGAAGATCGCCTCCGTACTGGCCATAATACTGGCCCAGCATCCTGACGCCGATGTCGATATTAACGGCCGGGTCCAGAGCTTGATCAGGAGTGAGGCCGTTCTGTTGAAGTGTCGCGCTGTTCAACTGCATCACGCCGTAATCTTTAGTTCCGTTGGGATTGGTCGGACTGACCGCAGTGGGATTGAAGTTAGATTCGTGCTGAGCCACGGCCAGCGCGACATCTGCGGGAATATTGTATTTCGCGGCGGCCGCCCGGATCATGTCCTGGATTTGCTGGGTGGAGTATTGTGCCACGGAACTATTCTATGATTTTCTGCTATGTAAACGGTGAATGATACTCACTTCTAAACCTTTGCGTTCTCGCTGGGCCTTTTCGAAATCGTGAAAGGTGACTTTACAACGTCTCTTCCTGCGAACCTTGGCAGACGGCTTGGCGTGGAAATACTCCCTTACGACCGTACCGAGACTTCCCGAAGTCGTGTCAACGATACCGATCAGATTATCGCCGCAGTGCGGACACCGGGCCGATGGTTTCAATTCACCGGGCATTTTTATTCTCCTATTCGCTGTTGGAACGGAGCATCCTTCAGGGACTGCTCCGCTTTGCGCCGGCAGATGGCGCACAGGCCGATACTCGCCGCGGTCTTCAAATCTTTGGCGTAGAATATGCGTGTGCTGGGCCTCTTCACCCGTTCATTGCGGCACAATGTCAAACAGAACTTCTCCAGCGGAAGCAGATGGAGCGTACTGCCTTTGGTCCTCACGTAGAGAATCGATCCCAGGGCGAACTTTTCCAGGGCCCTCTTCTCAGTTTCGTTATCCGCATCAGCCTGGAAGCAATCGCAGATCAGCTTCCCTTCCGGTACTTCGGCGCCGCATTTGGAACACATCATGGCTTTTCTCCGATCGGTAGGATCATCCAACTGTTTCCACTTGCTCCGTACCAGTGAACCCCATCGATCGAAATCATTCCTCGGTCTACTTCGATCACGCGACGTTTAGGGAACAATCTTTTGCGGGCGTTCAACATGATATCCGCTCTCCAGGCCCAGGCTGATCCATGGACACTGGTGTAAAGAGAGATGTGAGGGCCTGTGCGGCGCATCGAAGCCAGAAAGCGCCTCATTTGAGCAAATCCTTCTTGAGCATCTCCCTAGAAAAGTGCTGCAGGGCCTTTTCCATGAAACTCCTGGCGACCTCGGCGGTGAGGAAGTTGGTTTCTTCGACTGATCCATCCGAACCATCCATGATGATCCGATCGGCCACGCGGACCGCTTCCCGGACGATCTGTTCCCGCCGATGCTGGGAGTTTTGGATGTCGTCTCCGTTCATATCTTCTCCGGCTGGACCACAATGACCCGGCTCAATAAATAACAACCGGGGAGATCCTCAGTCCATATCACAGCGGAGTGGCCGTTCAGGACCTGGGCCGGAGTCCTGGTCTTGGTCAAACACTTCACGCCATTGTCTTGGCGAACCATTACTCTGGTGCCAACCGGATTCTTTTCATTCCACCGGATACATTCCAGCTCGAGTTCCGTTTCACTCGGCGGTACACGATTACGTGGCATTGGCTTCATTCCAGGCTTGCGCCTCTTTCACTTTCTTGAGATTAAGGGCCGTCTTCAAAACTTCAACGATCGTTTCTTCCCGGCCTTTGGGCGAAACGGCCATGACCGCACCCACCAATTTCTCTCCGTCCCGAATCAGAATCGGCAGCACTGTGCCACCGATGATGACTTTATGTTTGCTTTGCTCACAGCCGAAGAATTTAGAACTTGGCCACTTCTCCCGGAAGAGATTGAAGAATTTTGCTTGTATCAAGTGACCGGAATCGAAGATCACCGTCGCGTAACCGCCCAGATCAGCGACTGCCAGGGGATGAAGTTCGTAGACCTCCCGTGAGAAATGCGGCTCTATGCGCTCCAGGGATATTCGTTTATCAACGGGCTCATTTTGTAGCGGAGGCTCTCCCAGGCAGACAATGTGACCTTCGGTCCAGGCTTTCTGTCCCTGAAGTTCACAGATACGGAGGTAGGTTTCATCCGGCCAGTTCCAAAACATTGGCGAGTACTCCGAGATGAGAACCCAACGGATGTCAGGCATGTTTTCCTCCTTGCATGGCGGAATATATCGCTAGGCCGATAGCGGTCACATCGGCGGAAGAGAACTTGATCGACATTCCTCGAGAAGTCGCATAGTTCTCAGCAAGGAGACACGCTTCAAGTGCTTCCTTGAGAGCATTTTCAAGCATCGTCTGAAACGGATTAGGCTGTGGCATTCTCCTCCTGATCGAACAACGGCAGCAATACTGCCTGAATCCGTGCCTCTCTCCGTTTCGTTTTAATGCGGGAATGAAGTTCTCGCGTTACTTTCTGATGGCAGGGAATACACAGCGTCCTGTAATTGGAGAGGCCGCATTCTCCACCTCCCTCGATTACCGAGATGATGTGATCGGCGTCCCACCAATCAGTGGTAGTTCGCCCGGCCGGAATGCCGTGGACTTTGAGAAAGTCTCTCCGCGCATCCGTTGAGTTTTCATCCCAACCCTGAGATTTTGGCAAAGTCCGATACTCTTTCTTGAGCGCCTCAGTGTCTACATTGCAAAGAGCGCAGACGCCGTGATCCCGTTGGCGCAACAGAAACCGCATGTGAGACGGACTTGTTTTCGTCCGCCATTCCTCCGAGCACTCCGGCGAACAGTTGTAGGGCCGTCCTTTGGGAAGGGCCTTCCGGCAGTTGTAGCAGAGTTTTTCTCCGTTCGGTCCCAGCGGTCTGGGAGTAGACCAGACACCTCGAGTCCGGCGAATAGTGCTCATGAGGCGATTCTCAACCGATCTTTACAACAGAGGTCCTTACAGATGCGCCAGGCCGCCTTGATTCCCACGGCGTAGTGAGGGATTCCAGAGACCGGACAAAGCCAGAATGTCTCGCTCTCGAATTCGGCAACGAACCAGCGGACGAACAGGAGCCTGGACTCGGGTACGGTGTATCTCCTCGAGATGAAGATCCGGGGCTTCTTCTTCAAGCGCTCGAGGATCTCATTGATGTTGAGGCCGTACTTCTCTTCAAAAGCCCTTCGCCCTCCCGGTCCGCCTAACTCATCGTGATGAATCATGCAGGCTGGGATGGTGTCCAAATCAGAAGCCTTCTGGTCCATCCCATGAGGCCCGGTGTGCGCCGCTTCAACGCGACCACGGCACAACTTCCCGCCCTTGCTGATCCTCCCGCATGATGCGATCACACAGGGCAGTGTTCTAATCCAGCGCTTGTGTGCTTCCGAGCGTATCGGCTTCATCAGTCCCTCGTGGCAATGGCCAGACACGCAAAGATCAGCGCTGTCCCGAGTGTCAAAGCGGCCTGTTTCGGATCACCTCGTGCGAAGTTTCCGGCCATCGCTAGCAAGACCGCAAAGAGGAAACAAACAGCACTCGCGTAACTCACTTCCCCTCCAGTTTCATCCTCACGGCGTCCCAGTCGTTCCAGATCGGATGGGACGGATTCTGAATATGAAAGCCCAATTGCCGCAGAAGGTGCATGGCGTTTTCAGCCACGCCCAGGAGTTGAGGCGAGGCGGCCATGAGCCGGCCATTGCCGGCCGTTTCGAGTTCGCTGATTTGTTTCGGAGCGAGCCGGGCCAGCATGATCTTCCGGCGCCCTTTTCCGACTACCACCCGGCAACAATCGGAAACGCATTCCGCTTCCCAGGGAAGGGGCGTGTGGAGGAGATTCATTCTGTTTTCTCCACTCGAAACGGAACAAAGCACGATCCACCACCGGGAATGTAATCAATGGATATGGATCGTCCCGGAGTTGTATCTACCCAGGCGTCTTCAGTTGATCCGTCCCCGTTCGTGAAGTAATCCTTGAGGAGAACATAACCAGGAGGGCACTCCCAATCTTTGGCGTGAAGGATGGCCGGCTTCGGATTCTGATTTCGGAGCCAGTCTGGAATTCGCGAAGGAAAAGGAGCTGAAGGAAGAGGAGCGGAAGGAATTGGAGAAGTTGAAGGAGACGATTCGGGCCGGGCCGTTGCTCGCCATTCGTTCATAGCGCGAACGAAGTAAAGCCGAATCATTTTCCACAGCCGGGAGGAGTGCCAAAACATAGAGAACCCGATTATACGTCCGAAGGAAGCAGCTTGTGAATAGTACTAAAGGCCTAGACTTTGGTTGAGGTTAAAAACTTCCCACTTTTCACAGAGCGTGCTTGGGTGTATATTACTAGGGTGTCTTTCCCCTCCAGTGATCATAAAATGCCTGCGGGCCGTGTAATGCGCGGGCTACGGCTGTTCGCTGATTGGGGAAAAGAGCAAGGCGAGGTCTGCAATGAGTAGGTTCTAAAAGCAAACGGCGCCAGGGACGAACCGGCGCCGTTCAGGACTGTTTACCAGAGTCAGTGACATGACCATCAATGACATGACCATTTTATCGTATTCCCGCCGAAAGTCAAGTACCAGGGAGGGGGTTCCCTGGCATGGCTAAGATTCAGATCTCCCACTCTCTCGGTCACGTGGTCACCGATGTGGGCGTATTCCGGCAAATAGCCCTGTTCTGGTGTCCGGCCTGTAAAACCCACATGTGGTTTGCCCTGGGAACCTCCGATGACGGCCAGCCCACGCCCTGGCTCTGGAACAGAGATACCGAAAAACCCACAGTTACAAAGAATCCTAGGAGTCCAACTTCTGCTCTACATCACCGAAGGCCGCCTAGTTTTCTTATCCGATTGTGGTCATGAACTGGCGAGCCATACCATTCCGATGGAGGACTGCAAATGGTAGAACGGTCCAGTCGTACTCGCAATGGCTACACCCGAACCGGCCTCTGGGGAGTGATCGACTCCTGGATTGAGAAACTCCTTTCGATCGACCGGCGCAAAGAGCGGGCGGCGGCGAGAGAGCGGGAACAGACTGCGGCCAGGGAGCGCATTCGCCGGGAGAATCGAACCGCAGAAGCCTTCGACCGGAAGATTCTGGAACGGAGACGCGGCGCATGAAAGTTCACGGAGAGTTTGTGGTCAAAGATACCGGTCGGTATCTGTACGAGACTTACCTCAAAATCTTTGGAACTGTTTTCGCTCCCAGTTGGCGCGAGTTGACCGAAGAGAGCCGGACCGGTTGGGCGAAGATCGAATGGCAAATCGCCGTATTGGGTGAACCGTATCCATTGGTCCCAGGAGGTGTAATTCAGAGCGCAAACGTCCCAGAGCCTGAACCTTCCTCGAGTGCTGAGGAGAGCGCCGAGAACAAAGAAGGAAATCCGCGTGGCTAAATTCTCAGGCCCCGCTCCGCAGCAGAAGATCGAAGGTGCCGATCAGGTCTTAGGTTCGATGCTGATCACGGTGGATTCCGGCAACGTATGCATCTGCACGCCGGCCATCAATGGCACTCGAGCAGTAGTCTATTTGGTCTGGAAAAAGCCAGCCACAAACTCGGAGATCAATGAGGTCTGGGAATTCCTCGCCACACAAGGAATGCCCATGCCCGAACAAACACAGGTAGTCGGCGATGCGCAAGCGGCTTCCCGCTGGGCCAGGGATTATCTCAAGAAGGGAAAACAATGAAGGTCATTGATCCGGGCCACACCTATTTATTGCAGCGGTATGACCTCAAGCGCTGCAACAGTCCGCTCTTTGAGAAAGTCCAATTCGTAAAGCGGACCGGCACAAAGTATCCCGGAAACACCAAGACGCAGCCGGGAACTATTATTCAGGAAGCCCTTCGGGATGCTGATCCACCGGGCGCGATATTTGGATGATCAGGAACACTGGGAAGGAAACGAG
>Ga0187803_10000042_pt1 | contig 56213 bp, 100 predicted proteins | sample NC_wetland_sal_i_2_FD_132425 | JGI IMG/M metagenome (GOLD analysis project Ga0187803, IMG submission 132425) | Wetland sediment microbial communities from Neuse River Estuary, North Carolina, USA - Control_3 | ecosystem: Environmental > Aquatic > Freshwater > Wetlands > Sediment | place: USA...
CGAACGAGCCGCGCTCCGCGGTCATGCGAGGAACTTCACCTCGACGGAGGCATCGCTCGCCGAGTTGTCGATGAGGAGGGAGAGCTCGCCCGGGTTCTCGTCCTGCGCGATGGCGCTCGAGGCCGGGAGCGTCTGGATGGCGACGCCGCCCTCCGGGGCCGACCTATCCTTCGAGTAGTAGTACTGGACGGTCTTCGTCGGGCTCAGGTTCCGAAGGAGCCACCCGCGGCAGTTGGGCGGGATGCTCTCGGTGAGGGAGAGGTAGAGGTTCCCCGCGACCAGGGTGTTCGGCAGGTTGTTGAGCGTGGTCGACCATTGCCGGTAGAAGACCGGCCTCGGCGGCGTGAGGAGCCGGACGAGCTCCCTGAGCTGGACCAGCGAGTCGGTGAAGAAGCCGATGAACCGCGAGAGGAGGTCGCGCTCCTCCTCGTCCCCCCGCGCGCCGCGCGGCGCGGCGCCGTCGGTGCTCGCTCCGCAGGCGGGGCAGTCTACCACGGGGGCCCCCTTAGAGGCCCGCCCCGAAGATCAGTCGGACGAGCATCTGGATGTCCAGCGACGTCGCGGCGCTCGAGAGGGCCTGGAACTTGAACGTCGGCCAAGCGATGACCCGGAAGGCCGCCGTCGAGGCGATGAGCGTCGAGGTGTTCGCCGCGAGCTCCACCTCGAGGAGCACGACGGTCGTCGCGCCCGAGACGATCTGGAGCGTTCCCTTGATGGCGGAGCCGGTGACGTTCACGAAGCTGACCGCCTGCGCGATCATCACGTAGTTGTCGGGGCACGTGCACACCGTCGTCCCGCCCTCGAAGGTGACGTCCGTCGAGGTCGTCCCGACGTTCGCCACGCTGAACGGAACCAGGTCGGGGACCTGGTAGTCGTCGCCCGGCAGGCTGTACTCGAGGTAGTCGCTCATTGGCAGTACCCCAGCTTGGCGAGCTTAGGGACCGCGTCCGCGACCGAGAGGTCCAGGACCTCCTTCGGGATCGGCTTCACCTTTCCGTAGGAGTCGGAGTCGAAGGGGACGCTGTTCTGCGGGTTCCCGACCGAGGTGTGGTGCGCGGGGAGCCTCCGCTGGAGGAGCGCGAGGGCGAGCTGCGGGTCGGTCACGGGCCGCACGAACATCCGGTTGATGACGAACAGGAACCGGGGGTTGATCGGCCAGGGGCCCGGGTTGTAGAGCGCCCAATTCACCGAGAGGTTGCGGAAGATGGTGAGCTCCGTCTCCTTGTTGGGCCGCGAGAACGGCGAGTCGAAGCCGTGGATGAACCCGACGTCCGGGTAGGTGCTCGACGGGTTCACGTTGTTGTCGAGGACGCCGACGAATTGCCCGTAGGGCTGCTTCGCCCACACCCGAAGCTGGCGCGGTGCGACGCCGAACCACACCTGGAGCACCTCGTAGTTCTGCTGGATCTGGAAGATGTCCGTGACCCCCGCGATGCTCGTCACCGTGGACGACAGCGCAAAGAGCTGGTTGTCGAGGAAGGCCGCGACCTGGCTGCCGGACGGGGTTCCGCCCGCCTGGACCATCTGACCTCCGAGGACCCCCTGCTTCACCGGGTCGTAGGGGAGCGGGAAGACGGTCGCGCGGCGCACGACGAACGGGACGGATCCCGCCGAGTCGCCGAAGTTCGTGACGAAGTAGTCGTCCTTCTGGAGAGGGCGCAGCTGACCGATCGTCGGCATTTCCGTTGATTCCTCCGTTTTCTCTGTGTGGAGAGGGGGGAAGGGGTTGCGTTCGAGATCCCCGAGCGGGCGCTACGTCCCCTCGTACTCGACCGTCAGGGTCGAGAGTCCCGTCGTGACGGTGGCTCCGTTGGGGAGCTCCTGGAGTCCCTGCGTCCCGCCGCCCGTCACCTGGAACAGCTGGTACTTGAAGGTCTGACCGGACTCGGACCCGGGCTTCGGCGACGCGACGATGTAGGACGTCCCGAAGGCCTTGAACTTCGCGTTGACCATCCGCTCGATCGAGACTCCACGGGTGACGGTGCCCGTGTTCCCGCCCGTGGCGTAGGTGAGCGAGGACCCGAAGGAGATGTCCTCCTCGAAGTGCCGGCCCTGGATGGCAGGGTTCGGTGCCATGTTGTTCTCCTCCTCCGACTCCCGAGCGACGCCCGCCTACTCGGCGGTCGCGTAGTCGGGGGTCTGGAACTGGAGCCCGAGGATCTCGTTGATGGAGGCGCCTGCGGCCTCGTAGTTGACGTCCAGGGTGTACTGCTGGGACTTCTGGATCAGGATGGCCTCGTCGAGCTCCCAGATGTTCAGGTCGTTGACGGTGTGGATGAACGGCAGCGACCGGACCCCGAGGGGCTGGAGCGCGGCGTTCTTCCATTGGTACTCGAACATCTTCGGGCTCGAGGCCAGGTCGGTGAGCCCGAGGGCGAGCATGACGACGCGGTTCTGCGGCGAGATGTTGACGGTCGCGCCCGTCTTGTTGAGGTTGATCGTGAACGCGGCGGATGCCCACCCCGCGGCCACGGACGACAGGAGCCAGTTCTCCACCGCGGACCCGCCGTTGGCGTAGACGGTGACGGGGCGGATGAGGGCCGGGACGATCGCGGAGCCCTGCGACGCGCGGCCGATGGTCCCCGTGAGCTGCTGCTTGGCGATGGCGCTCGAGGCGGCGATGACGGGGAACTTCGTCTCGAACATCGCCACGTCCCGCTGCTGGAACCGCGCCCAGAGCTGGGTGTACATGAGGGCGATGAGCTCGATCCATTCCGGGGAGGAGAGGGTCGTGGGGCCGGGGTCGAGCTTCGGGTAGAGAGCGGTGACGAAGCCGTCGGGCCACACCGAGTAGTTGCCCGCCATTCCGCCCGGGGCCGCGGCCGCGACCACGTCCAGGGCGCCCATCTCTCCACCGGGGTTCGCCTGGAGATAGGCGAAGATCTGGGCCATCCGCGCGCTCATTCGAGGCGAAACGTCCGTCATCGAGGGACCTCGCACGGTTCCACGTCCGGGGGGGTTTATTTAGGCCCGTGAGACTACGCCGAATTGTACGACGGGGCGCGGTTGACGGAACGTACCGAGAAGATCGAGGTGCGCGTGCCTCCTGCGGCAAAGGAGGAATGGGAGACGCTGTTCCACGAAGCCGCCGGTCGGAAGCGCGTCAAGAATCGAGGAGATTTCGTCGTCGACGTCCTGCGAGTCTATCGTGCGGCCCTCTCGGGGAGGGAGGGTGGAGAACGCCCTCTGTTCCCGAACCGCTGAAAAGTAGGAGAGGGACCGGGGGGGAAGTCGCCCCCGGTCCCCTTGGGGTTCGGAAGGGTTTACCCGCGGAGCGCGCGGATCAGGGCCGCGTTGCGCTGGGTCGCCACGGGGGCCCCGGCCGACGCGGGGTTGCTGCGCTGGGGCGGCGGGTAGCCGCCGATCGTCGCGGCGTAGGAGTTCGTCCCCGTCACCGCTCCCGCGATGGCCGGGACGAGTCCGCCCGCGACGAGCGCGGTGAACCCGTGGCCGAGCAGCCAGGCCGAGAAGCCCGGGTGACGGCCGAGCGCGGTCTTGCCCGCGCAGCCGATCAGGCCGAGGATCGTCAACAGGATGCCGCTCCCGATGTTGATGACCTGGCCGTTGGTGACGCCGCCGACCCAGGAGGCGCCGAGCGAGCCCTTGATGTCCAGGACGCGGGTGACGATGAGCTGGAGGCCGCCCGTGCCGACACCGACCACTCCGGCCGCGAAGGCCGAGCGGTCCAGGTTGAAGACCATCGTCTCCCTCCCTGGTGAGCCCTACGGGCTCAGAGGCCTCGTCCGCCGCCGCCGCCGTAGCCCGATCGCAGGGCCGCGGCCTTGGAGCGGAGCCCCTGGACGATCTGGCCGTTCTGGGCGTGCTTCTCGTCCCTCGCACGGGCCTTGTCGGCCCAGTACGTCGGGTTCACCTGCTTGCCCGAGAGCTTGATCTTGACGTAGCCCGCCGCGCCGGGGAGCCCGCCGATGTTCGTCATGTTCCGGTCCCGCGCCTCGCCCGCGGCCTCCGCGAGGTTCGCGTTGGCCTCCGTCACTCCGGGCTTCACGCCCGAGAGGTTCTTGTACGGAGCCACGGTCATCCCCTTCTTGCTGTAGGGACCCGCTCGCTTCAGGACCATTCCCGCCGCAATCCCGCTCGTCAGCCGCGACATCGCTTTCTTACTTCCCGGTTCGCCGTTAGGCGTTCCTGACGTTCTCACGTCCGGTGGAGTTTTTAAATCGAAGCCCGCATATGCGGGCGCGTGGGACGCACCGCCCCGGGCTCCGGCGACCGACTGTTCAACGTGCGAGTCCTGACGGACGAGGACACGAAGCGCCAGTTCGTCGCGCGGTGCATCGACGAGGGGAAGACCCAAGAGGCCGCGCTCGGTGATTACATGCGCCGCTGCGTCGCGGCCCGAAGGCTCCTGACGTGACCGACTCGATCCGCGGCGTCAACTGCCCCTACTGCCGCGACCCGATCTTCTTCACGGACGACGAGGACGACTACGAGGCCCACAACAAGACGCATCCCAACTCCGGGCTCGAGCTCGTCGGGGGAATCGACGTCCGCGGCTGGGCCGTCGTCCGCGAGCTCGACATCGGTGGGCGAAAGCTGCGGCTCACGCGCAACGACGTCCTCGGCTACCGCATCTACCCGATCGGGTGCTCGAAGTGCCACCTCGTCTACATCGCGCGGCTCGACATCACGAACCTGGACAAGGTCCTCCACTACGAGAAGGCCGTTCGGCTGTACCACCCGCCCTCGCTGGACTTCCCCGAGGTCGGCCCCGAATGGGGGTTCGTCGGCCAGTCCATCGAGGCGTTCTGCGCGGACGTCAAGGCGATCCGCAACCAGTTCGTCCGCGAGATGGTCCTCCGCCACCTCCACGAGGCGGGCTTCGACTTCACCCTCCTGCGGGGCGTCACGTAGTCAGTAGATAGAGGGCGGCGGCATCTCCGCGAGCTCGGGGAGCGCGCGGCGCGTGATGGCGAGCCCCTCGTCGTGGCGCCGCCGTGCGAGCCGGCGTCGGATGGGCAGCTTGTAGTCGGCGAGCTCGCGCATCTCGCCGGCGAGGTCCTCTCCGAGGAGCTGGACGTACCGCTCCTGCTTCTTCGCCGCGCGACGCTGCCGCGCCGTCGGCTCCTTCGGGAACAGGAGGCGCATCGTGTCCTGGACCGTCTCGGCGGCCACGGGGATCCGGCCCGTGGTCCTCCGACCGAAGGAGGTCCCTGCCGACTCCGCGAAGGCCGCCATCGCCTCGAGCTGCCGCGGCGATCGGAGCGCGACCTCGAGGCTCGCGTCGGGAACGCGCTGGAAGAACTCCTTGCCCCCGCGCTTCACGACGGTCAGGACCATCCGTTCCCCCGTCTCCGGGTCCTCGACCTCGACCGTCGTCACGAACGCTCCCCCTGGACTTCTTCCCACCGCGCGTTGAGGAACCCGATGCCGGCGCGGAGGTCGCCCTGCGCGGCGACCGCGACGTCCGAGAAGACCTTGTCGGACGGGAACGTCCACCCCTCGCCTTCGGCCACGTGGCGGAGGCCTTTCTCGGTGTCGTCCCGCGAGAGGGGGGAGAAACGGTACGTCTCCCCGGCGGCCCGGGACTCGATGGCGGGGAGGTGCTTCATCGGGTCGTTCGAGATCCACACGACCGTCACGCCCTTCCCGAATTGCTCGAGCGGCCGCAGGAGGAGCTTCTGATTCTCGGCCGAGAGGTTCGCCACGTCGTCGAAGACGAGGAACCGCTTGATCGACCCGCCGAAGAAGCCGGCCGCTCGGAGGAACGGCAGCACTTTCGTCGTGATGAACCCGGTCGGGTCGTCCTTGACCTTCGCCGCGCTCACCTCGAAGTAGCCGCCCTCGGGGAAGCCGTTGGGCCCGAGGAGAAACTCGGCCTGGCGCTGCGCGAACTTGAACTTGAAGTAGTCCCGGGCGAGCGCCTGCGCGACCGTCGTCTTGCCGAGGCCCGGCGGTCCGGTGAAGACCATCATCGCCGGGAGTTGCGCGGACGACCGAACCTTGAGCTTGAGGCGGTTGAGGATGTTCGGGTTCCCGAGGACGTCCCCCAGCGTCCGGGGCCGGTACTTCTCCGTGAGGAGCTGCGTCGCCTCGGCCGCGTAGAACTCGGCGGGGACCGCCACGCCCGGCGCGGCCTCCGCGGCCGGCGCCGTCGGCGTAGGAGTGGGGCCACGCTCGAGCGTGAGGCCTCCCACGGGCGGCGGAGCGGGCGGGAAGATCTCGGGCGCCGGAAACTTGAGCACCTGCTCGAACCGTCGTCGGGCCGCGTCGTACGACAGCGGCGGCGGGCGGACGTTCTGCTGCTTGAACAGAGCCGCCCACGTGGCGAACAGGTTGGTGAGCTCTGAGCGGCCGTAGGTGCGGATCTGTTCGGGGCTCGGAAAGGACGGGTTCTTCGGAAGCGGTAGGGCCGGCGGCGTCGCGACCGCCTCGTCGACCTCCTTCGGGGTCGGGGCCGGCTCCTCGGGGGCCTCGGGCGCCTCCGGCTCCGGGAAGACCGCCGTGCCTCGGGTCAGGTGCACGCCGCCCTCGGGGCGAAACTCGATCACGGACGGGGGGCGCGCGGCCTGGAGCTCCTCGCGCACGATGCGTCGGAGCGTCTCCTCTGGGAACTCGGCCTGGACGGCGAGCGGCTCCTCCTTCGACCGGAAGGCCACCGGGACGATCTCGTAGAGGTCCGGCGCGTAGAACTCGACGACGACGGCCGCGATGCGCCCGACGTCCATCGGGCTCACGCCCTTGAACGCTCCCGTGGGGAGGTGGAAGATCTCCGCGAGCGACGCCGGCCGGAGCGGAGCCCGTTGCCCGAGGGTCCGGATCTTCGTCGTGAACATCTCGGCCTCTCGCTCCTTCCGCACGACCACGTCGACGGCGTCGCGGAAGAACTCCCAGGTCCGGCCCGGCGAGCCGAAGTCGAGCTTCCCGTCCTTCACGAGGTAGAACGCCTTCTGGATGTCCTGAGCGATCTCGGCCGGTGACTCCGCGTCGAACCCGGCCTTGGCGACCTCGAGCGCGCGGTCCGCGCGTGCCCGGGGGTCGAGCCGCGCGGGGTCAATCGGAGTCGCCATCTTCGTCCTCCGAGACGTCCTCGATGAGCTTCCCGCCCTGGAAGATGCGCTGGGCCTCGGTCACGAGCCGATCCTCCGTGGTTCCCTGCGCGTAGACCACGTAGCACGTGGCGACGTCCTTCCCTGGCGACGGCCGCACGACCCGGCCGACCCGCTGGATGAGGCGCCGGTGCCCGGCACCGCCTCCGAGGAGGACGGCGATGCCGACCTCCGGGACGTCGATTCCGCGCGTGAGCACGTCGACGGACGCGACCACCTGGACGTCGAGGCCCCAATGCTGGAAGATGAACCGTCGGTCGTCCCGGGACGTCGCGCCCGAGATGATGCGGCAATGGATCCCGCTCGCCGTCAGGTAGGCGCAGGCCTCCGCGAGCGGCTCGACGCGCGTGCCGAACGCGAGGATCCGTTCCCCGGGGTGGGCCTGCGCGATCGCCAGGAGCGCCGAGGTCCGCTCCGGGATGAGCGCGAGGATGGAGCTGCGGAGCTGGATGAGCCGGAGATAGGCCCCCGCGGCGTGCGCCTTCGTCGGTACGTTCGACGCCATCATGCGACGGATGCGTGTCGGGTTGCCGGTGCCGAGCATCCGTCGAAGCTGACGGATCTTCCGGTCGGTGTCCTGGTACTGTCGGTTCGCCTCCGGGCCGAGCGAGATGGGCCACGGGACGACCGCGACGGGAACGAAGAACCCCTGCTCGATCATCTCGCGTGGCGACCGCTTCACGAGGACCGGGAACGACGCGAGGAGCTCCGACCGGCGCTCCCGCTCGACCGGGAGCGTCGCGGTGAGCACGGCCGCGTAGGGGTGCTGCTTCGCCTCCTCGAGGACGGCCTTCCAGAACTCGCCCGTCGTCAGGTCGCCCTCGTCGAAGACGATGAGCGGGAACGAGCGGATCACGTCGGGGTTCCGAAAGAGGGACTGGTAGGTCGAGATGGTTACGAACCCGGGCCGCTTCTCCTCGCCGAAGTAGACGCCCGCGTGGATCCCGCACTCCGCGAGCTCCGGGAGCCACTTTTGGTCGATGAGCGCCTTCGTCGGAACGAGGACGACCATCGGCACCTTGAGCTCGATGACGAGCGCGGCAGCGATGAGCGTCTTCCCGGACCCGGTCGGGAGGTGGAACGTCCCGCGGCCCTCGACCCCGAGGGCCTTCACCGCCTCCTCCTGGAAGTCCCGGAGCGGGTGCGGGAGGTGCCACGACGTCATGTCGTAGGCCGGCGGTGGGACGATGCCGTAGCGGTCCAACGGGCGGGCGCCGTTCGCCACCGTCACTCCTGCGCGCTTCGGTCGAGCGTGAGCCCCTGCGAGAAATCCCTCGCCGTCGCCTGCATCGAGGTCGGCGGCTTCACCCGCACGAGCTCGTAGAGCCCGAGGATCGCCAGGAGGACCCCGGCCGTGCTCGCTACGATGCCGATGCCCCAACGGATCGACTCCGTTCCCATCAGCGGCGCCTCCGGTTCTCGCGCAGCGCGCGCGCGATGGCCTTCATGGCCTCGTTCTTGACGGCCTGGCGGAACGGTCCCTTCACCGGGAAGTTTCTCCAGACCGCGTCGAAGGCCCGGTCCTGATTGAAGTGCGCGACGGCCGCGAGCACGTTGTCCCCGGTGAGCTCCCCGCGCTTCGCCAGCTCGAGCACGACGCCCTCGAGCGAGTGGATGGGATCCTTACGGTGCGCCGGGCCGTGGCCGTGGGCGGTGGAGTCGACGAGCCTCTGAACCTTCCGCCCGGGGTCGCGCGCCCCCATCAGGAAGTTGAGCTCCTCGTGGAGGTCGCCGCTCGGCACGCCGGAGTCTACCTCCGGGCCCCCCGTTAAGCCTGCCGTCCGTCCGTGAGCGCCTGCTGCGGAATCGGGATGAGCGGGTTGTTCCCGGGAGGCGGCGCCATCGGCCGGTAGTTCTTCGGGCGCGCGACGTAGCCGAGGAGCCCCTGGAGCTCGTAGCACGTCCAGTTGAGCCAAACGTGCCCGCGCGGCGTGTCGAGCACGGCGGCCTTCGTGGGGTCCGTTCGTTTCAGCGTCGACAGGATCCACCCGGGATTGCGGAGGCGCACGTCGATCTTCGACCATTGCGCCCGGATGACCGACTTCGCCAGGTTGCCGATGACAAACTCGTCGAGCATGGCCTTCTCCCGGACGAGCGGACGGATGTCGACCATGCGGACGACCGCGGCCTGGATTTCGTCCACCGAGAAGCTCTCGAACAGGAGCGCCGTGTACTCGTCGGCCTTCTGATCGGTCAGGTGGACCAGGTCGTAGAACCGCTGGAACGGGCTCTGCTTCCAAAGCGCCTGAGCTCGGGCCGACGCGCTCGGCGGCGCCCAGCTCGGCGGGTCGCTACCTGGAGCCATCGTCCGTTCGGGAGGGGTCCTCGGCCGGGGCGCCGGAGATGATCCGCCCCTTCTCGTCGACCACGATGCGCGTGTCGCCCTGGAGCCCGAACGCACCGCCCGGGATGCCCGGCGGGGTATCGACGACCGGCTCGGGTTCCGCGGCCGGGGGAGCCTCCGACGGCGGAGCGGGCGTCGGGGCTGGGGCTGCGGGGGCCGGGGCCGGTGGAGCGGCGGGAGGAGGCGCGACGGTGGGGGGTGCGGCCGGGGCCGGCACGGCGGGCGGTGGCGCGCGAGGCGAGTTGGGATGAAGCGGCTCGCGCGTAAACGGATTCAGGACGGGGCCCTGAGCCGGCGCGGGCGGAGGGGCGTGTCCGTGCTGATGGGGCATGGAGCCCGGAGCGGCGGCAGGGGTCGCGGGCGCGGCGGGCGAGGACCCCGCGGGCGCCGTCGTGTCCCGGATGACGGGCTTGTGGCCGGACCTCATGTCCTCCCGAACGGCCCGGATAAACTCCTCCCGGGAAACAGTGTGGTTCTCCCCCTTCTCATCCGTGATCGTGTAGGGGACGTTCTCGGGGAGCGCGGTCACGGGGACCTTCGTTCCGTCCTGGAGCTCCAGGATGTCGTCCTGCGGGGGCTGCGCGCCCCCGCCGGGCGCGTCGAGGTAGGCCGGCGCGGCGGGCTGCGTGAGCGTGGCGTGCGGAGGGACGCCGCGCTTCCCGGCCTCGACGGCCGCGACGCCCTCCAGGCCTCGGCCGAGGAGGTCCGCACCCTTGTCGATGACGCGCTCGACACGGTCCCACGTATCCGGCTTCCCACCGCCCGCTCCGAGAGCGGTTCGGAGGCTGTCGACCGTGCTGACCATCTCCTTGAGCTCGGCGACGGCGGACTTCGGGGGCTCCTGACCACCAGCCCGAAGGGTCTGGATCTGTTCGATGCGCGTCTCGAGAGCGTTCGTCCGCTCCGCCAGGAGGTTCTCGAGGGCCACGGTCCGCTGGTCGGCGGCCTGAACGCGCTGCTCGAACCCGGCTCTCTCGGCGGCGGCGGCGCGCTCGTTCGCCGCGTCGATGCGCTTGTTGACCTCCGCGAGCGCGTTCTGGAGGAAGGCCTGCGCCGGCTGGTCGTCCCCGGCCATGTCCTTGAGCACCTTGAGCTCGGCCTTCTCGGCGAGTAGGTTCTTGAGCCGTCGGGTCGCGGCGCTGCCTCGCTCCCCTTCGTCCTCGTCGTCGTCACGGTGCCGGCGTCGGGGCAGGCGGTCGTCGAGGACCTGGGCGACGGCGACTCCGACGGCCTGGGCGATGTCCTGCTGCGTGAGCCCGCGTTGCTGCCCGCCTCCCATGCCCGTCCCCTCGTCCATCGACCGAAGGATCGCCATAGAGGTTCGTTGCTCGATGGCGTCACGGAGCGCGTCCTGGAACGTGCGTGGAGGAGCGGCTCCCGGAAGGTGCTCGGTGAGAGGAGGCGCGTAGGGCCGCATCGGCCGAGGCGCCGAGTTGAGCCGCTGCCGGATGACTTCCTGCGGCGACGTCCCGGTACGCGCGACTTCGTCGTCGATCTGCTTGGCGAGCTCCTCCGGCAGCGCATAGGTGCGCACGTTAGCCATTGTCCCCTACCCCCTCTCCGCGGCGGGCAACGCGACGGGAGGAGCTTCAATGGACGGGACCACCTCGACCGGCTCGCGGTCCGCGACGTCGAGATAGCCCTGGAGCGTCGTCGCCGGGAGCGGGTGCCCGTTCACGGCGGCGGCCAGGGCGAGCATCATGATCTCGTCGCGACGCTGCCGACGGATCGCTGCGGGCGCGTACTGCTCGGCGACCTGTTGGAGCGCCAGCTCGGCGACCTCCGCGCGCTCGCGGAGCTGCGGGATCAGGTCCCGGTTTTTCCACCAAAAGTCGATCGTGGCGTTCACGAGCTCCCCCGGCGACCCGAAGATGGAGTCCAGGTGCTCCTCACGCCACTTGCGACGCATGATTTCGCCGGCCTGGAGGTCGTCCGCGTGGATCTGTCCCGCGTCGGCGACGACGCGCGAGACGTGGTCCGCCACGATTCGGGAACGGGCAGCTTCCGCGGCGACGGCGGCCGGGTCGTCGGTCTTCGCGTAGACGACCTGGTCGAGGACCTGACGAACCTCGGCCCCGACGGCGGCGGGCACCGTGGGGAGGACCGCGAGGAGCTGGTTGAGGAGCAGGCGGACCGTCGTCTCTCCACCGGCGGGGTTCGCCGGAGCCGGATTGGCAGCGGGCGTTGGGGTGGTAGGTGTCGGAGTCGTCGGGACACCGGGAGTCGGGGGGACGGGGTCCGGGTCCCGCTTCGCCGGGAGGCCCATCTGTCCCAGATAGACCCGAGCGGTGTCGCGGGTGATCCCCGCGGCGTTGGCGTAGGCCGTCACGGTGAGGTCCTGGGACGTGCGGGCGTGGTTCTCCAGAGCCTTCCGGATCCTGTCGCGCTCAAGCGAGGTGGGGCGGGCCACGGCAAGCGGCCTAACTCGTCGGCCCGCTTAAACGTGGCGTCTAAACTCGTCGGAGCTAACTCGTCGGGCGCTTCAGACGGAGAACTCGTAGGTAACTCGTCGGATCGAGCAAGGGCCGACGAGTTTCTTAAGGGGACGGCACGAGAGAGAGGCAACCGAAACCCGTCGGCGACGAGTTACCATTACCGGCCACCCCCCGCGCGGGCGGATGCGTAGCCGAGGTGCTCCTCGGCTACGCGGTGGGGGTCACGCGGCCAGCATGTCGGGGTAGTCGGCGGGGAACGGGGCAGGGGCTTGCCCGCGGGCGACCGCCCGGGTCCGGGCCCGCTCGCGGCGCTTCTGTCGGCGGTGTCGGTCCACGGTGGCCCACGTTCGGTCGTTCAGCCTCTGCATGAACTACGGCGACGGCGTTACGGCGGGGAGCCCGAGGGGTCCCGCGCGGCGCGCGGAGGGCCATCCTTGCGCCACACGGCGGACGGGAACGGAGCGGCCTTGGTCCCGTCGCCGAACTTCAGCCGGCACCCGAGGAGGACCACGCGGAACGCGTACGCGCTATCCTGCCACCATTGCGTCGAGGGGTCGCACTTGACGAGCAGCACGACCGGCCCTGGGTGATCGCGCGCCTTCCGCACCCACGGCCCCGGGTCCGAGTAGGGCGGGTTACAGAACACCGGGACGTCGGTCGGCCACCGTCCGAGGCCGCACGACACGCGAAGGCCGTCCGGGTTGATGGGACACGCATCGAAGTACTCCTTCCCGTCGAACAGCAGGTCGAGGAGCCATCCGGGGGTCGCCCAATCGTCGCTCACGTCCTACGCGCGGCGCCTTACTCCTCGACCATGTCGGCGACGTAGTGGAGCAGGTCGGCGACCAGCTCCGTGCGGACGAGCCCGACGAGCGGGACGGGCTGGCTCTCCCCCGCCTCGGCCTCGGGGAAGAACACTCGCGGCAGTACGTCGGTGTTGGCCTTGAGGTGGTCCGATAGGTGGCGGAGCATCGCCACCCACCGCGCGCGCTCGGGGTCGGGGGGCTCGACGTAGCCGACCGAGCCGGGGCCCTTGTAGGGGCAGGGCTCCCCCACCTCGACTCGGTCGCCCTCCACGCCGCAGAGGTCGCACTCGGTCGTCGGGTTCTCGGGGTCGTACGGGTCGGTCCTCACGGGTCGGTGGCTCGGGTGGTACTCCATGCCCTACGCCGCGCGTGTTACGCTCAGTCGTCCTCGGGGAACATGAGGGTTAGGACGGGCTCCCCCGCGTCCCCCGGCCCGACGTGCGCGATGATCGAGACGGTCCGCCGCCGGCCGTCGCCGTCCCGTACGAGGACGTCGTAGGCGAGCCGGTCCCCGACCCGCCCCGCGCGGACCGCCGCGCGCATGGCGACCGACGCCATGTAGAGGACGTCCCAGAGACGCCCGCTCTCGTCCTGGATCCCCTTCTGGCTCTCGGGCACCTCGACGCATCGGTTCCAGACGGACCGCGTTAGGACCGTAGGGATCGAGAGCCCCGCCTCTCTCGCCTGCGGTCCCGCGTCCAGCAAGAACCCGTCGTCGATGGCCTGCGCTCGGCTGTAGCTGTGGATTACCTTGCCCCAGAAGGGGTCCCGCTCGGTCCCTGCCATGCCCTTCGGTGCCGACGTTACGTAGAACCGCTACCGATGGCGGACGTACACCGGCCGACCCCACCGTACCGCGTCACCGATGGCGCGCAGCCGCCTCGCCTCAACCAAGAACGCCCGTCGCTTGACCGGCATCACGTTCGCCGCGTCGCGTGCCCGCGCCTCCGCGACTCGGCACTCCTCAACTACTCGGACTACGGCTCGGTTCCAACGGTCCCACGCGACCATCTCGGACGTCATGCCCTCCGCTTGCGGCGTTACGATTCCCTCAAAGGAACGACCGCTCCATCACGGCGAGACGGCGGTGCGGGTTGTACTTCGGGTACGCCCACGGGGCGTTGAGCACGACTCGCCGCCCGCGCGGGAGCTTCTCGGCCTCCGCAATCGTGCGGTCGATCCGCTCCAAGAGGAGCCCGGTGGCGAGAGCGTCACCTTCGAGGGCGGTCAATCGCTCGTTGATCCGGGTGATGTCGTAGCGGAGGCCCTGCGCCTCACGGTCCATGTCGCCCTTCGCCCACGCGGCGCGGACACGGAGCCGGCGAAGCTCCCCGAGAGTCAGGTCGATAGGCACGTTCGGGTCCGAGGACTGCGTAGGGTCGTTCATCAATCGAAGGAGTCGAGCGTTACGGTCGGCTCGGGTGAGGGCGGCGCCGGGGCGGGCGCGGGACCCTCTGGGGTTGTGTAGGCCGGGACGACGACCACGGAGTATCGCCCGGGATCTTTGAAGCCGTGCGCCTCGCGGGCGGCGCGGGTCGCGTCCCGGTGGTCCCCCGGGTTGCGGGATGGAGGACATGACGTCATCGCGCCGGCCTCCAGGGCGGCGGTGTCCCGGGCGAAGTGGACCTTCCCCTGAACGGGGTCCCAGAGGTTATGCTCGGAGGGGCGCCGGCAGATTCGCCCCGGTGCCGCGCGGCACACGGGGCACGGAACGTCCAGCATCAGGAGCCGATGCCAGGTGAGGCCGCACCGGATACAGGTCAGCGTTGGCATCAGTCAAGCCTCCGAGCCCGTACGACCCGACCCTCCCGGACCTTCTGCGCGGCGAGGACCCTCACCTCGTAGAACGGCCCGCGCCCCGCCTTCCCGATGAGACGGCGGAGGTAGTGAACGCGCGCGGCGTAGTAGCCGAACATCCAGAACTTGTTTCGGGCAGCAGCGTCCCATGCTTGGGCCTCTGCCTGACGGATCTCTCGTTCGAGGTTCATCAAGCATGAGCCGGAGCCGTTACGCTCGGCTCCCCGAGGCACCGCTGGGTGACGCGCCGTCCGTCACCGTTCTGATCCAGCGCGGCCTGCGCCCGGAGCCTCCACCCGGCGAACCACTCGACCAGGTCGCCGCCGTTAACCTCGGTGTCGTTCTCGAAGGCGGTCCGCTCGTAGGCGAGGGCGTCCAGCAGGAGCCCGGCGTAGGCACGTCGGACCCGGTCCGTGTTCGCCTCGCGGCGCGCGTCCGTGACGCTCATCGTCGGCGCACCCGGCAGCAGGCCCCGGGGATCGCCGCGCAGCACTCGACGGGGTCCGCCCCGATAGGACAGAACGCCCCGTCCAGGTCCGGGTCGTGCGGCTGGTAGCCCGTCCCGTAGTCCTCGAACCGGATGAATAGGTGGCCCCGTCGGGAGAAGGCCCCGAACCACTCCCCGAGCCGGGTGGCCCGGGGGAAGTCGGGACCCGAGGGGCCGATGGGCCGGCGGACGTCCGGCTCCACGTCTCCCTCCCCCGGGGTCCACCCGAGGGAGGCGTGCTCTCGTTCGGCGTCGGCGTCAGCTTCGGCGGCGAGGTTCGGCTCCATGCCCGAAGGGCGCCGGTGTTACGGTCAGGCGAGGACCTCGTCCCCGCCCTCGGCGGTGAAGTCTTCCCCGCACTCGACGCAGACGACGAGCTCGCACTCCTGGCGGTGGTCCTCGCAGTCCAGGAACCATCCGAGCGATCCGCCGCAGTTGAGGCAGGGCATCAGCACTCCTCGGCGCCGTTCTCGTGGTCCTCGGCGGCGCGCTCCAGGTGGAGGGCCTCTCGGTCCACGGCGTAGCACCGGGACGCGCGGTGCTCCCCGTGATCGCAGGGCTCGTCGTTCAGGTGGCTGCCGGTCTGTCCCCACGCCCGGGCCCACTCGGCGTTCGCGGCCTCGCAGACCTGGGCGAGGGTGCCGCGGGCGATGACCTCGACGTGGGGAGACCCGCGAGCCGTCTGGCCGACGTAGTAGTAGCGGTAGAGCTCCCACTCGCCGGGGGCGCCGCTGCCCGAAAAGAACCCCCGGCTCACCCACCCGGGGGGAGTCCACCGCCGGCGGATCGAGAGGCGGTGGTTCTGGCCGAGGCGCACGGTCGGGTCCCGGGCGTAGACGTCCACCTCGCCGAAGCAGATGGTCGAATCGTTCGGGTCCTGGCGCTGGAACTCGGGGGCGTACTCGCAGATGCGCATACCCCGTGGGTCGAGGCGTTACGAAAAGAAGGAAGGGGTTGGCGAGGGAGACGGTTCAGGGCTTGTAGTGGACCGTGTGCGCTCCCCACCCGAGCCGCTTGTCGATCGCGTCGAGGACTCCGCCCCGGCACTTGCCCTCGACCTCCGCGGAGCGCATCAGCTCCAGGGCCTCCGGGTCGCCTCGCCCGACGCGGCCGGCGACCTGGTCCACGGAGCCGTCGAGCAGCTTCTCCAGGTCCAGGTCCGGCGCCTTCGGGGTTCCCGGGTCCCTGCCCGCGGGGGGACTGTCCGCGTCCCACTCCTTGAGGAACGGCGCGAGGCGCTTCAAGTCGGCCTCCCGTTGCTTGGAGTCGAGGCCGTGGATCATCGCGTAGCCGTAGTGGCGGTCCGAGTAGTGGTGCGCGTGGAGCGTCACCGACCCGAGCTTGACGAGCTCCTCGGGCGCCTCGTCGATCCGCAGGATGACCTCGACCCCCTTGCCGCGCCGGGCCTTCTCGAAGTGGACCACGTCCGCCCCGTGCCGGGCGAGCAGCTCGCTCAGGATCTCGGTGGGCGTCTCCCACGTGCGCACGAACGGCGCCTCGGTTCGGTCGACCTCCTGGCGCTCAGCGGCCTTCGCGCGGGGCGTGTAGCCCCCGAGGGACTCGCGCTCCTTGATCCTCTTGCCCGTCTCGGGGTTCCAGCTGTGGCCCCGGGCGTCCTGAACGGCGCCCTGGCCGAGATAGCTCGGCTCCCACGGGGGAGAGCCGCACTCCGGGCACCGGGGCGCCTTCGAGTCCTTGTACTTCTCGGCGAGCTTCGCGGCCTGCGCGTAGACGCGCATCTGTTCCGGGACGTCCTGGGCGATCTGGTACTCGTTGTACTCGGCGCGGTGCCCGCTCACGTAGAGGCTCTGGACGATGGGCGGCGCCCCGCTCAGGATGATGGCGGCCTTGAGCTCCAGCTTGCCGGCCAGGAGGCGAGCCTGGAGCTGGGGGATGAGGTTGAGCAGCTTGAGCCGCTCCCGGACCCACGACTCTGACTTGGAGAGGCGCGTCGAGATTTCCTTCGGCTTCGCGCCGGTGGCTTCCGAGTAGCGGTGGACGGCGAGGGCCTCCTCCATCGGGGTCAGATTGAGCCGCAGGAGGTTCTCGACGAGCTGGATCTCGGACGCCGTGTCGTCGGTCAGGTCCATGATGCGGACGGGAACGACCAGCAGCTTCGCCTCCAGCGCGGCGGCGTGGCGTCGGAACCCGGCAACGAGGACGTACCTCCCCTTCGGTTCGTCGGCGGTCGGCGTGGCGGTCGGGAAGTGCTCGTCCGGGCGTCGGGGCCGGACGATGAGGGGTTCGACGATCCCGTGCGTCTCGATGTCCGCGACGAGCTCCTTGAACCCGATCGTGCCGGCGTCCACTTCCCGGACGTTCGGCCCCAGGACGATTTCCTTGATGGCGAGCTCCGTCGGCAGCGTCGATTGCTTGGCGACCATGCCCTTAGACCGGGGCCTTACGATTGTAGGAAAATGTAGGAAAAGGTTGGGTGCGCGCCGCGCGGACCCTCAGTCCTGCTCGGGCGTCGTGTCGTTCAGGTCCGGCGAGTTCGGCGCGAACGGCGAGTCCATCAGACGCGGGTTCTTCCACGAGGACTGTAGCGTCATCGGGTAGACCGTCCCGGCCGAGTAGTTGCCGAACACGATGGGCGCGCGCGGGCCCTCCGTGAAGTTGAACATATCCAGCGGGAGGTTCGCGGTGCAGTCGCGCTCGCCGATGCACGGGAGGCCGAACCGCCACTCCATAAACCGGAGGACCGAGCCGAAGTCCATCGGGGTATGCGAGACGTAGCCCTCCCGGACCCACGGCCCGATCGCCAGGAACGGCACTCGGAAGCCGTCGCCGTTCGCGTCGCGGAACGGCGGCGCCACGTGGTCGTAGAAGCCGCCGAAGTCGTCCCAGGCGACGAACAGGACGGTGCTGTTCCACTCGGGGGACTTCTCGATGGCATCCACGACGGAGGCGACCCAATCCTGGCCGGTCGAGAGGTTCCCGAGCTTCGGGTGGTCCGAGGCCGAGGCCGTCGGGATCACCCACGAGAGCGCGGGGAGCTTCCCCGCGTGGGCGTCCCGGAAGAACTGCGGGCGGCCCGTGAAGTGGCTCGCGACGGACGACGCGTACGACTGCTCCCGCGCGGCGAGGGGGCTCCAGAACGAGTAGGCGGACAGGCCGACGTTCGTGAGGTTCGAGATGGCGCCGTTGTAGTTGTTGAGGGAGATGTCGTAGTACTTCCACGACACGGAGCGGTTGATGAGCGAGTCCTCGATGGTCGGCGTCGCGTTGGCCTCGTTCAGGTAGGTGTGGGCCGCCTTGTACGAGTTGAGGTAGGAGAGGTTGTAGAGCCCCGCGGCCGGCGTCGCGTTCGCGACGAGATACCAATGGTTCGGGAGCGAGTAGGACTGCGCGGACGAGAAGAAGTTGTCCGCGAGCGCGTACTGTTCCGCGAGATTGTAGTAGACGGGGATCGTGCTCGCGTTGTAGTGGCCGAACGTCTCGTTGGTCCGGCCCTCGGCGACGTAGAACCCGTCCATCGAGCCGTTGTCCCAGGAGCCGTGACTCCCGGTCCAGATGTGGTTCATGTCGACCGGCAGGAACAGGGCCGACTGGTTGAACGGCCGGACGCATCCCCGGGAGAGGTTTGTCGGGAACATGGGGACGCACGTGCCCGCCGGGATCCCGTTGGCCGCGTGGGGGCAGTACGGCCCGACGACCTGGCAGTAGAGGCCGAACAGGGAGTCGTAGGCGTGGTTCTCCTGGACCAGGAAGACGACGTGCTTGATCGGGATGGTCGACGGCGTGACCTTCCCGCCGCCGCCCCCGTTGAAGGGGCGAGCGTCGGTCGGCACGACGAGAGTCACGGTCAGCAGCAGGGCGACGCTCACGGCGAACAGTAGGTTCCGCATGGGGGACACTCACCCCCTACGCGGAGACGTTACGCTTTCGGTGCGTCGCTCGGGACGCACCCCGCGTGGTACATCTTCTCGCCGACCTTCACGCAGTCATCGAGGATCCGACGGTTGCACGTCGCCGAGTCGCAATGCGGCATCAGAAGGTAGAGGAGGCGGTTGTCCGCGAGGCCGCGGCGGGGGATCGAGAACTCGATGGGCTCGGACTCAGTCGTCATCGCCCTAAGCGGAAGGGGTTACGGTGGGGGCTCGTTCGGGTCGCCCTCCGGTCCGCTCGCGCTGTGCGCCTCGGCCTCGTCGCGGGCCCGGTCGTCGAGGGCCTGGGCGCGTGCCTCGTCTTCGGCCTGCGCCTGGGCCTGCCCGGCGAGGGCGTCCAGCTCGGCTTGCTGGTCCCCCTCGGCGTCGGGGTCCGGGACCGCTCCGTGCAGGACCAGGTCCCACGGGATCCCGAGGAACTTCTGGAACGCGGCCATGAGGCGACGGCGGTTGCCGGGGTCCAGCACGAAGAAGTCGGCTCGACGGAGCTTGACGAGGCCGTCGTTCCAGAACCACACGGCGAGGCGGAGCCGGGCCTTCTCGGAGCCGGAGAGGTGAAGGTGCGGGTCGGACGTCACCATCGTCCCGGTGAGAGGGTCCGGGGCCGTGAGGAACGGGGCGCGGTCGAGGACCTTCTCCCACGCGGCCGCGTCGATGTCCTCCTCCATCAGCCGGTCGAGGAACCCCTTGAGGCGGTCGTCGAGGAGCACGTCGATCGGACCGTAGTCCGGGTCCGTGCGATCGAAGCCCCTCATGGGACTCCCTCCAGAACCTTGTCGATGTCGACGACCGCGCGGTCGATGTAGAAGCTCGGCTTCGCGCCGAAGTCCTTTCGGCTCTGCTGCCGCTCCTTGTAGTCCCTTGCGAGGGCCCGGACGCGGTCGACGAGGTCCAGGTAGGGTTTGAAGGTCGCGTGGAGCCGCGCGTTCTCCTCGATTAGGTTGAGGTTCCGCTTCGTCAGCTCGGCATTGAACTCGCGTAGCAGCTCGATGTCGGCACTCGCTTCGGGGAGCCCCGGGCACGTGGAGTACTCTGGGATGCCCCGCCCGCCGACGCCCACGTCGACGTACTGGAGGACGATCTCGTGCGGCGGGTGGGGGCCCCGGACCTCGCAACCCAAGTGCTGCCCCTCGGACTCGCGGACCTTCCGCACGTCGTCAGCTCGGTCGATCTCGGCGTCCCGCAGGGCGGCTCTCTTGGAGTCGTTCTCGAGGTCTCCCATCTACGCCGTCACCCCCGCGTCGTGGATGAGGGAGCGGAGCTTCTCGAGGTCCTCGAGCGCGACTCCCTTCTCCGGGTTCACCGCCTCGTTGAGGTCCTTGAGGGCCCGCTTCGCGCACCACCCCTCGACGAGCTCGTGGCGGAGCCGGTTGATGCGCGGGTTCGAGGTGTTGGCCGCGGCGGAGATCTCCTGGACCACGTTCACGAGGTCCACGGGGTCGGGCGTGTCGAGGGTCCGGGGAGCGGCGGGCTTGGGGGCCGGCGCGGCCGCCTCTCCCACCGGGGGAGACGAGGCCGACTCGACGTCGATCGCGCCGGCCTTCTCCCCGGGCGGGATGGAGTGCGTGCCCCCGCCCTCGGGCGGCAGGGGCGCCGGGGGTGGGTTGTTGGCCTGGTCCATCTCGTCCTCGGTGTAGGTTCCGCTCAGGTCGGCGGGGATCGCCATGCGCCACGCACGGGCCTCGGCGCACTTGCCGAGCATCGTGTAGGGCATCTTGATCCAGAAGTCGCCGAGCGAGCCGTCCCTGTTCAGCCGCCGAACCTCCTTCCACCGGACGACGGCGGTGAACCCGCGGGACGCGCCCTTCCGGTAGACGGTGACGCTCGCCCACTCGGGGTAGCGCCCGCCGTCGATGTCGACCTCAGGTCCGAAGACCGGGGCGTCGATACCGTCCGTCTGCCCGGTCCGGGCCGCGATGGCCCGGTAGCCGTCGATGGAGGTTTGGATCGAGAGCGTGTCCGGCTTCCCCTCCTTCCCCTTGTAGACGATGGCGAAGATCTGCCTCGCGACGGGGTCGAGCCCGAGGCGCCGCGCGTTGTAGAGAAAGATGTGGAGCTGGCGGTCCGTGAGCGGGACGGCCGGCGACACGATCTCCTTGATGAGCCCGACCTGGGCGGCGTTGAATCCCCAGATTTCGACGGGCGACATGGGCGGGGCGTTCGGGGCGAGGGCCGCGCCCATCGACGCCGGCGGCGTCACCGGGACGGGGAGCCCGCTCGGGGGGACATGATGGAGGTTCGCCCGGTCCGGCCGAGCGCCCTTCGACACGGCGGAGAGCTCGTCCATCCAGTCGCTCGCCTCCCTCTTGGAGAGGGCCGGGTTCGTCGCTGCGGCGGGGGCGACACCCCACTTCTGTAGGCCTTCGCGCTGTCTCTCGGTTGCTGGTTCGGTTGCCATGTTGGACTTCCTCCTCCTATCGCTCCGGCCTTACGCTCCGAGGCCCTCCAGGGAGAGGCGCGTACGGAGCGGGACCCCGTTCACGGCACCGTCGGCCGGGACGAGGATCCGCTCCATCACCATCTCCAGGTGCTCGGGCTCGAGCGCGGGCGGGTGATAGAGGACCAGGAACGAACGGTAGGGGAACTCGGCGACCGCGTCGCCGCCCCCGATCCCGTAGCTGACGTAGTCCATGAAGGAGACGTGGATGGAGAACCCGCGCCGCGTGTCGCGGAGGGTCTTCAGGAAGCGGTTGAGCACGTCCGGGCCCTGCCGGTGGAGCTCCTCGACCACGTCCAGGAGGACGTTGCGCTGGGAGAGGCCCCCGAGGCCGTCGTAGACGGCTCCGATCTCGATTCTCGGCGCCCAGGTGGAGACGTCCAGTCGGAGGATCCCCTCGACGTACTTCGTCCGCATCGCCCTTATAGGGAGGCTTTACGCTTCGCCGGCCGACCGCGTTCGGCACCTTTAAACCCCCTCCCGGAGGTGGAAACGGTCGTGGCGGCGCCCCGGGACCTCTACAGCACGTTCCCGGAGCAACCGAAGCCTCCCGTAGGGGGCCTGAAACGCATCGAGCCGGACGACTGGATCGAGGTGCCGCTCATCGCCGACGACCCCGACCTGGGCCTTCCTCGCAAGGTCTTTGGCCGGATCTCCGCCAACGGCAACCTTGAGGTCGGTATCGAGTCCGCGAAGGCCCTGGAGGCCCTCCGGCACCAGGCGCGGGGAACCTCGGCCCCGGCCCCCCTTCCCGCGGGCACCACCGACGCCGAGCGGGCGGCGTTCTACCGGGCGCATACCCCCCGGCCCGGGCAGGCCGGAGCCGAGCGGGTCGGGTCCGGGGGAGCCTACCCTCAGCTGCCGGAGGAACTCGCACCGAACATTCGGGAGGAGCGGCTGCGGCTCCTCCAGGCCCAGCGATACGGGAAGCCCCTCATCTCCGCCTTCGTCTCGCACTACGAGTTTCCGCTCAACGCCCCGGGCCGAGCGGCTCCGCGGCAGACGGCCCCCGAGCGGAGGGCCTTCGCGACGGCCCTGGTCCCGGCCGCGGCGCTCCACGCCCTCGACGCCTACCTCTCGAAGACGTCCCGAACGGACGCGCAGGTCGTCGTCGCGGCCGCCTTCGCCCTGTTCACCTCCAGGTTCTCCTACCGACCGATGGGCTTCTACGGCGGCCCCGGCCAGCAGACCTCGGCCCGGGAGGCCTACCACAGCGGCGTCACCGCCGACTCCTACGTCCCCGGGACGTTCCCCCCGGGCTACTCCTTCACCGAGCGGTCCGTGGCGACGTCGGTCCCGGTGACGACCGACACGATCGCGGCGCTCGAGTTCTTCGTTCGCAACAAGCTCCGCGGAGGGGCGATGCGGGGACGAGGTGTCTACCGTTCGTTCTCGCCCCCACGTCGGACTCGGATCGCTAACTATCTCCAGGCCGCGCGGTGGCAGGAGCAGGGACGCACCCCGGGGTTCAACGTGGTCCTGTGGAGGCCCCCGGCGGGCGCCCCTCCCGCCGGCTAATTCAATTAGGGGGCCGGAGGTAGAGCGGTCGTGGCGGGCGGACGCGGAGTCGCCATCGGGCTCGGCCTGGCCGGCGCGGCGGCCATCGGACTCGGCGCCGCCTACTTCCTCACTCGCTCGAGCGGACCGAAGCTCCTCGTCAACGGTCAGACGGGTCCGGTCCCCGTGGCCGGAGGATCCAACGTGGACATCGAGGTTTCCGGCGGAACGCCGGGAGACCCCGTCCGTGTCCTCTACTCGGTCGACCGCAACCCGTCCGATGCGTTCTCCCCCACGGGAGGCGTCGGAACCTTCGACGCGAGAGGCAACTTCTCGGTCCCCGCCGCCTACCTCTACGACACGGGGGCGCCCTTCACCTTCTACGCCGCCGCGATCGACACCCGCACCGGCCAGGTCGGGAATTGGGTGGCGATCAAGCTGTCGACCGGCGGAGCGCCTCCGGGCTCCGGCGGTGGAACGCCGCCGCCCGACTGCGTGACTCCCAACTTCCCGTGCTACTTCAACGAGACGCTGACCGCGTGCTGCCCCCCGGGGGACCTGTGCGCCGACCCGAGCGCCGGGTGCCCGCACGGTTCGACATCCGACCCCACGAACGCGGGATGCTGCCTCAAGACCGCGCCGCTCGTGGTCCCCGCCTCCTGGAACGCTCCGACGAACCTCGTGGCCTACGGGAGGTACTGCCAGCCCGTCAGTCTCCAATGGGACTTCAGCTGGACTTGCTCGGGGCAGCCGAAGCTGACGGCGGCGGGGATCTCGTTCTCCCTCCAGCTCATCGGCACCGACGGGAACCCGATGACGGGCGTCCAGGTCCAGGCCACGGTCAAGGCGGGATCGGGCACCAACGGTTCCCTCGACAAGTCCATCTACACGACGGATCGGAACGGGTACATCTATCCCGTTGCGACGGGAACCCTCCCGGGGACGACGTGCGACCCGCCGGGCGGCCCGTCCTCGGTAGACAACGGGTCCGTCACCTTCGAGTTCTACCCCGTCAACACGCCGACGCAGAGTCCGCCGATCGCCGATGTCACGGTGGACTTCGTCTATGACACCTCGTACGTCAACGCCGCGACCCAGGCCTGCTAAGATGCCGACGATCGGTTCGCCCTCCGCACCCGCCACCGCGCTCGAGTACGCTCAGGGGCTTCTCCAGATCCAAACGAAGTCGGACCTCCTGAACCTCACCGCCTACCTCGACAGCACCGAGTTCACGCACGGAACGAACAACGGGGCGTTCCTGTTCCACGACTACAGCACCAACACGCTCGTCCTCTACCACCCGCTCTACACCGGGAGCGAACAGAGCGGCATCATCTCGCGCGCGAACCTCTCGCCCGCTGCGGGCGCGAACCTGGTCAGCTTCCTCAACGCGCACGCGCCGGACGGGCACCCCTACGCCGACTACAACCAGGCGAACGCCGCGCTCGACTCCGGCCTCACGCTCCTCATCGTCGGAGGCTTGCTCGTCGCGACGTCCATCGTCCTCGCTTACTTCAACGCCCCCGTGGCGATCTGGGTCCTCCGCGTCGGCCTCGCGGCCATCGTGGCGGGGATCGTCGTCGAGGCCGCGGGCGGAATCGCGGGCTCCATCAACTCGGTCTTCAACCCGCAGCTCATCGACTCGACGAGCAACGGGGGGACCACGTGCAAGACCTACAGCTCGGCCGTGGGCGGGTGCGTGATCTACTGCATCCACGCCGACGGGTCCACGTCGACGACGTCGTGCGGCGGGGGACCGTCGTCTCTCGGCCTGGGCCTCGTGTGGATCGCCGTCGGCATCGCCGCCATCGTGGCCGTCGGAGTCGGGGGCTACGTGCTCTACCGCTACGTCTCGAACCGGCCCCGGCCCGGGTTCGGCAACTACCCGTCGCGGTCCGAGGCCCTCTATCGCCTCGTCAAGCGCCCGCCGTCTCCGCCCGCTGCGGGCCTGCCCCCGGCCCCGAAGGGATACTCCCTCGGCTACGTGCCGCTGCCGCCCCCGCCTCCGGCGCTCCCGCCTTGACCGAGCCTACGCCGCGCCCTTCGACAGGTTGCAGCCCGGGTGAGCCACTTGGAGATTATCGAGCGCGTGCGCTCCCCCACGGGCGAGGGGAATAACGTGGTCGAGGTGGAAGGCCACGACGGGAACTACGACGTCGCAGATTCCGCAGAGCCCAGCATCTCGCACCCACACCTCGAGTCGGTCGATGGGCTGGACCGCGTAGGCGCCTGCCTCCCTTGCACGACGGAGCGCGTTGTGCTCGAGCACCTTCTCGGGATGGGCGCGTCTGTAACGTAGGCGTTGCGTCCTGACCGCGTCAGGGTTGGCCTTCCTCCACCGTTGCACCGAAAGGCGGTGCAATCTCGGTGACTGTGGCTTTCTCCCCCAACCGGACCGTTCCACCCATGCCTCGTTATCTCTTCGCCGGCACGCCTTGCAGATGTGCGCGTGCCGGCGCTGGTCCGTTGAGAACCAGTTGGCGTCGGTGAGGTCGATACCGCAGGCTCGGCAGACATTCCGCTCCCGATAGCGGAGGTAGCCCCTGCGCGGCACTATGGCAGGATAGACGGCGGCCCTAAATAGGTCGGCGGAGATGAAAACGGCGGGCGGAAAACCGTCGCCCCGCCAAGCCCCGAGCGGGGCGCGGTGGGAGGTCGATTCTATGGCAAGTCAAATCCAGACCCAGATCGTTCACGTCGTCGGCCAGGCGGCGGAGAAGTACGTGCTCTTGGCGCTCCTCGCGGGCGCCATCGCGGCGATCTCCGACTACTTCGGCTACGGTGGCGTCGCGACGGTGTCCGCCTCGGCCGCCGTCATCGCGGCGTTCTCCGCGGCCTCCGCGCAGTACGTCTCGACGGGCTCGATCCCCGGCACGGCCATCCCCATCTCGACGTTGCTCCACCTCGGCTACGGTGCGTTGCTCGTCGTCGTGGAGAAGTTCGTCGGCGTGACCTCCTGGACGACCCCGACGATCATCGCGGCGGTGGTCCTGTTCCTCGGCACCCTCCTGTCCGAGGTCCAGCAGGTCCCGTCTACCCAGGCGGGGTCCACTCCGACCCCGCCCGCGGCCGGTCCCCCGTCCCCGTAGGCCGCGCCCCGCGCGGACCCAACCCCTTCCCGTCTATCTTTTCGCGCCGCAGCGGCACTCGTGGAGGCCGAGGTGTGGCTCCCCGGTGCCACGCTCGAGCCGCTGGCGCTTGCAGGCGTGCTTCCCGGTCCCGGGGTGCTTCGGGCAGGGCTCCGGTGTCGTCCAGGAGTAGGAGCACCGCGTCACTTCTGGAACCACCACCGACGGTCGGGGTGGCGGGAGTCGGCGTAGGAGACGATCACCTGAACGAAGCGCGGGATGTGAAGGGCGGGGTCCAGCAGCCACTCCTCCACCGGGACCGAAGGCGGGACCCACGGGAACGGGGGCTCGCCGTGTTCCGCGTTCCGGTCGGCGCGCCCGCTCCGTTCCTGAACGAAGGGCGACTCCGTGACCTGAACCCCGACGAAGACGCTCGGGTTCTCCCGAACACCCATCAGGTCGAAGTGCCCGAAGAAGTCCCGACGCTTGATGATCGGGACGGTCCCGCGCGCCGTGCGGATGAACCCGCGACACTCGTTCCACGAGAGGTCGACGGTGAAGCCGCGCTCCGTCCACCACCCGGCCTCGCGCTTCTCGTAGCCGCGCACCCTGGCGCGGTCCGCCTTCGCGCTCATCGGAAGATGTCCTCGTGCAGGACCGGGAGCTTCGCCTTGCGGCAGGCCTCGACGGCCGGCCCCACCGGCCAGTCGCGGACCTGGGCCCGCGCCACGTCGACGAGGAGCATCAGGTTCCGCGAGCCCCCGGGGAACTTGTGCTGCGTCGCCAGGTGAGTCGAGACGCCCGTTACGTGGGCGAGCTCGAACCCGCAGAGGGGGCACTTCGGCCGCCGATGGTCTGCGGCGGCGCGGCATTGCCCGCACATCCCGGGGCGGTTGCTGCCGGACCCCATTGGCTCACCCGATCCCGATGCCGCCGCGGGGAGCAGGGACCGGCTGGTCCTTGGAGATCTCGACCTCCTTCGCGACGAGCGTGTCGAGCTCCTCGACCTTCTCCCGGATGCTATCGAGGTGGGCGCGCATCACCGCGACGGCGGCCGTCCCCTCCTCCCCGACCGGCGCCCCCACCGAGAAGACCTGGTACGCGCCCTGCGCGTTCCCGCCGAGCGCAGCGGCGTCCTGGGCGAGGTAGCGGAGGAGCCGGCGGATCCTCTCGCGTCGGACCTCGCGGGTCGTAATGCTCTCGCTCATGCGACCTGCCTCGGGACGAAGGAGGGGAACCGAGACGTCGGCGCGGCGACCCCGAGGTCCAGCTGGGGCACGGCCTCCGGGGCGCAGGCGGAGCACAGCCCCGGGCGCACCCACGAGCACGGGGCCTCCGAGCCATCGTCCAGCTCCTCGACGCACGGGCGGGACTCGGAGCACCCGCACCCCTCGCAGATCACGGGGACTCCCCGGCCTTCTTCAACCGTCGGACGGCGATCGTCTCCTCGCGTTTGGCCTTCCCGAGCGCCTCCCACACGGTCGGGTAGGCCTCCCTGAGTTTCGCCATGTCGACGACCTCGACGATGTACTCGGGAGCGTCGGCGAGGATCCCTCGCAGCTTCGCGGGGTCGGGCTTCGCCGTGGCGTGGACGGACCAGGCGCGGCGCACCGCGGTCCCGTCAGGAAGCCGGATCCCGTGGACCGACTGCTCCTTCATCCAGGCGACGAGGCCGGGGAGCTCCTTCTCGTAGTCCCGCTCGAGCGCGGAGATCTCGGCCTTGAGCTCCGCGACCTTCTCGGCGAGCGCGACCAGGTTGCCGAAGCCGCGCTGGTCCAGCTCGCCGCTCGGAGTGTCGGGCTCGTCGATAGGGGCCGCGGCCGTGGTTTCGTCGGACATCGACCTACCCCGGGGGCGTTACGGCCGCGGTCGGATAGGGCGGGAGCGTCGGGTACTCCTTCTTGCCCTTGAACTCGCTCGCGCACGACGCACAGAGGATCACCTCGTCGGGCTCGAGCGTGAACGTGACTTCGACAATCGCGCGATTCCAGAAGGCGAGCTCCTCGGTGAGGTTCGTCTCGGGGTGGTTCGGGCGCTTGTTACGTTGGTCGCACGTATCGACGAACTTCTTGACCGACGTCTCCCGTGCGAACCCTCGTATGACAAGCGAGAGCGGCTTCGACCCGTCCCAGGCGCGAACAGCCCGGAGAACCGCCTTCCGCTCCTCAGCCGTAAGCACGTTCTCCTGCGACATCAGTCCTCCTTCACGACTCGGATCCGCTTCCGCGCCTCGGCGACGACCTCGTAGGCGTCCCCGCCGCCCGGCCGGGTGAGGAACCCCCACTCGGTCAGCTTCTCGAGAGCGTCCTTGACGCCTTGGTAGGACCCGCCGCCCTTCGAGACGGGGTTGTAGGTCATCCACCCGCGACGGACGTACTCGATGCCGATGGGCCCGGTGCCGATGGCCTTGTCGAAGAACCCGTCCGCGACGAGGAGGGCGAGACGGCCCCGGTTGTCCTTCGGCGTCGCCTCGATGCGGACGACCTTGACGTGGACGGTGAGGTCGGGGACCTCGCGCTGCACGTGGAGGTCGATGCGCTCGCGCGGCGCGGGGGCGAAGTCGTCGGCCCCGTGCTCGAGCACGGGGTCCGCCTCGCCGCCCGTCATCATCTTCTCCACGGAGCGAACGCCGGGCGCGCTCATGCGGTCGACTCGGTTGAACGGGGACCGAATCCGCTCGACGGCGTTCGCCGCCGCGGCCTTCGCGTTCGCCTCGGCCCGTTCGTGCTCGTCACGGACTCGCTGCTCGAGCTCCCGAACCTTCGTGATGAGGCTCGTGACCTGCGCGTCGCGCGCCTTGACCTGTTGCTCCAGCTCGGCCGCCCTGCTCTCGTAGGCCTTCCTCTCCTTCGCGTCCACGTTGTCTTCCTCCCAATTCTTCGGTAGTGGCTTTTCCTTCGTCAAAGGAACGTGAACGGTCCGCACCCCATCGAGGGTGTGGAGGATGAAGTCGCCGACCTTGAGCCCGCGGATCAGCTTCGGCGGGACCTCGAGCGCCTTCGACACCCGGTCCACCTCGAGGTCCGACGTCTGGACACCCTGGAGGATGAGCGAGAAGTTTCGGAGGAGCTGCTGGTCGACCCCGGTCAACGCCTGCGAGTCGATCCACAGGAACAGGTTCAGCTTCGCCCCCATCCGCGCGAGGCGGTCCGCAGCGAGCTTGACCGGGGTCGCACGGTCCGACGGGACGAACTCGCGCGCCTCGGGGAGCACCACGACGAGAGGGTGCTTTCGGACCCCCTCCGCCATGAGGAACTCGAGCGTCGACGCGATGACGAGCTGCTGCACGGTCTTCGGCCACCCCTCCAGGTCCACGACGTTCCCGCCGTCGGAGAGCTGGACGAACGACGCGAGCGGGTGCTCCTCGAGCCACGGGAGGATCTCCTCAAAGTAGACGTCGAGCTCCTTCGTGCGGTCGCGGACCCACCCGGACTTCGCCTTCTCCCCCCGATCGACGATGGCGCGGTGGACGTCGTCGAGGGACTTCGCACCGTGGACGGCATCCATGATGATCGGACGGTAGACCTTCGGCTTCTCGGCGAGGAAGGTCCAGAGCATCGACTCGACGGACCTCCAGTCGAGGACCGCCCGGAAGAACGGGCGGCTCCGGTAGCCAGGGAAGTCGATCTCCCCGGTTCCCGTTCGGAAGACGAGGAACTGCCCGCCGTCCGGCCGGACGACGTCCTTGAGGAGCTCACGCAGCGAGGTCGTCTTCCCGGCCTGACGGGTGAGCCCGAAGATTCCGAGGTGGCCGAGAGGCTCGAAGACTCCGACCCCGGACTTCTTGTCGACTCCCAGGTATGCGCTCGTCATCGCCCTTAGCCTCCGGCCTTACGGTCGCGACGTAGTGCCCGCACGCTCCGCAGATCCGGTAGCCGAGTTTCTGAGGCGAGCGCCGCTCCGGGACGCTCGTCACCCGGCAGTCGCACCGGCACGGCTTGAAGCTCTTGCATCGAGCGCACACTCACGCGACGCGCCGCGGCCGGACGGTCCTCCGCGCCTCCTCGAACTTCTTGAGATCCTCGGCCACGATCCAATTCCTCGACACCTCGCGCTTGAGGATTCGGATGTCCCCTAACAGCACCCCCAGGCCCATACAGAACCGGCACGGGGCGACCCGCGCCGCGCGCGCGTCCATGAAGCCGACCGCACCGTTCGGGAGCCTCCGCCAATGGAGGCACTTCTCCCCGGCCTTGTGCACCTCGTACGACTCGATCTTGTCCTTGCGCTCCGGCGCCAGGTCCTCGAGCCCGAGGCTTTTGGAGCCGGGGTCGATCTCGACCTCGTCGGACTCCTTTCGGCGGCGCCTCACGAGGCTCCCCCGAAGGTTTGCCGCAGGAGGGCGAACTGGCCCCGCGCGTGCCGGATGCAGCTCTCGCACATCGGGATCCGCACCGGGGCGGAGTCAGGGGGAGTCCCGGGGACGCGGAGGTCGACCACGATCTCGACCAGGACCACGGCGCCCTCGTGGGTGTCGGCGACCGCGGCGCAGCGGACGGGGGACGACATCAGACCTCCTCCTCAGGCTCCGGGATCCAGCGGAGTCCCTCCTCCGCGGTCGGGGGCCCGTCGTAGAACGCGCGGCGAACGGCGACGATGCGGGCCCGAATCCCCATTTCCCGTTGCTCGAGCTCGACCGTGTAGCGCTCGAGGTCCTCAGTTCGGGTGATGAGGTAGTAGCCGTGTTCCGTCGCCCCGACCGGGACCCCTCGCCGAATGAGCTCGGTAATGAGGGCGCGAACCGCGCGCCCGCCCGGGACCACGGGTAGCTCGCACTCCTTTGCGAGCTCTGCTGCGAAGACGGCCGCCGACGGGTCGCACCGATGGCGGATGAGGTTCTCGAGCCGACTCAGCTCGGACTCGGTCACGTTGTCGACCTCCACACGAACGGGGCCCCGACCCCGTGAAGGGGGCAGAACGAGACCGTTCCGAGCGTCTTCGGCGCGTGCAGGTCCCAATAGAGGTCCACGACTCTCACCTCGGTTCCGCACTCCTTGCAGTAGACCCGGACTACGCGGTCTTCTTGAGGATGCGGCGGGCGAGGTTGACCCGGCCCGAGGCCCCGAGGTCGGAGCTCTCCCACAGGGATTTCGCCTTGGCCCGGTCGCTCAGGAGGCTCATGTCGATCAGGCGGTAGAACGTCTCGAGCCACTTGACGACCTTGTCCTCGGGAACCTCGATCCCCTTCGCGTTCGCGTACGGCGTTAGGCCGCGAAAATGACCGTCGATCATCCGCAGGACCGTCCCGTTCGCCGTCGCATCCTCCAGCGCGGGGCTCGGCTCGTCGGCCGGTGTGGGCCGCGGCCGGCGCGCCGCGCGGGCGGGCTTCGCTCGGGGTTCCGGCTTCTTGACGCCGAGTAGGAGGCGGCTAACGGTCATCTGGGAGGTGCCCGCCTTTTCGGCGAGCTCGCGTTGGCTCCAGGTGGGGTTCTTCTCCCGAAGCTCCAGGAGCCGCTCGAGGAGGTGGGCCTTCTTCTCGGGCGTTAGGCGCTGCCCCTGCGCGCCCTTCTTCGACCGCAGGCTCGGCTTGGCCTTCTTGCTCGCCGAAGGACGAGCGCCCTTCTTCTTCCCGCGCTTCCCCTTGCGCCGCTTCGGGGGCGCGACGTACTCGTCGGTCTTGAACTGGATGCCGAGCACATCGGTTCCCTGGGCGGCAGCCGAGGTGAGGATCTCGGACTCAGGAGCCACGGCCGGAGGCGTCAGCAACGGGCCCTCGGGGGGAGCGGGGGCCGGCGGGGCCTCTCGGACGACCCCGAACAGGATGCTCAGGACCGCAAGCAGCGACACCGACGACAGCTCCGCGTCCGTCACCTGGAGCTTGACCGTCCCCTTGACACCGGGGACCTCCGTAACATCGAGCTTCATGCGGACCCTCCCTCGAGAGCATCCTCGAGGATCTTCCGCAGCTCGTCGGAGAGGGAGCGGTGATTGCCGATTGCTCGCTCGTGGAGCTCGGCGCGAACCCGCTCCGTGACCCGCACGCCGATCGTCACGTCGTCCGACGGGGCTGCCGGTACAATGATGACGTCATACCGGAGGCCTACGGACTCGAGAGCCGTCTTCCACACCTTTTGATCCGGCGTGAGCTCTGTATCGGAGGACGTTTTGACCTCCGCGAACCGGGGAGGCTGGCCATCCTCGATAACAAGGAAGTCGGGCGGTCCTTTGTGATAGATGCGCGCGAGCGGGGCCGTGGTGAGGATCTGCTGCGCGGCCACTTCCTCGGAGGCGTGCATCAAGCCGACTCCTGCTCGAGCCCGCGCTCGATGTAGACGAGCGCCTGGGCGGACATCGTTCGATTCTCGGCGTCGGCCTTCTTCCTGAGACGGTTTCGGAGGGACGAGGGGAGCCGCACCCCGATCACCGTGTCCTTGTCCGGCATCGTCCGGCCGGAACGGGTCCCACTATGTAAACGTTAACCTTCTGTGCGGGTCGAACGGGCCCGCAGGAGGCCCGCCACGTCCGGGACGGCCTTGCGGTCGACCGCGTCGAGGAAGCCGCCCCTCGGGGCCGGGCACAGGATCGCCCGAACCTGGGGCGGAGGGGCGAAGGCGCCGTCGGGAGAGATCTTCGCGCCGCAGGCGCAGATGTGCTCGGGGGCCGCTCCCGCGCCGAACGGGGTGTGCGAGGGGGCCGAGCCGTCCTGGAACTCGCAGCGGTGGAGCTTGTCGCCGTGCTTCGGGCACGGGTACGCGGGGACTCGGAAGATCAGGTCGCACGTGCCGGGCATCAGGCATACTCCTCGAGGGTCGTCTCGTTCGGGCGCCGGCGGCGCTCGACGGCGCTGACGTGCTCCCGGCACCCGCACCCGGCGACATCGCACCGGACCAGGGCTCCGTTCTCGTCGACGGTGATGGCGGAGAGGGCGTGGGCGCAGTAGAAGCAGCAGAACATCGGCCCCTCACCCCTTGAAGAAGCCGGGCGCGATCGGCGCCCCCTCCTTCCACCCGGACGCCAGCAGCTTCGCGGAGAGGTCGCGGACCTCCTGCGGCTCGCTCGGCAGGGCCTCGGGGTGCGATGCGTAGGCGATGGCCCGGGCGTCGCGGGCGCACCACGGTCGGTCGCTCCCGGGCTCGAGGAGCGTGGCGCCGTCCTCGGTGGTCCGAAGGCAGAGAACGCACCGTGGGCCGAAGGATCGGCGCACCGCGCGCGGGTCGTACTTCTTGCTCGGGGTACTCGGCTTGTCGGGCGTCACGACACGACCCCCTTGGACGGGTTCTGAGTCTTCCACGCTTCGGGAACATGGCGCCGAAGGTCCCCCATGCTGCCCTCACCGTCCGCGAGGACCTCGACCAGGGCGGGCGGGTCGGAGTGGTCGACCACGGTCACGAGGACGCTACCTTTCTTCGGAAGTCGCTCGCGGAGCGTGAAGTCGGGATCCGCCTCGAACTCCCTCACGACCGCGTTGAGCAGAACGCCGATGGATTCAATGGAGGCGCTGGCGGTCGGGTCGACCTCCTCGGCGTGCCGCTGTCGTTCGCGGATCCTCGCCGCGACCTGGGCCCTCGAGAACGTCACCGCTTCCTCCGCACGGGCCTCACGCCCATCGCCACGAAGCCGTCGATGCCGACGACCGCCAGGTCGCAGATGTAGGTGACGCGCCGCTCGAGGACCCGCCCCGTGTAGGTCGCCGTCGACGGGTTCCACTCGCGCAGGACCAGCCGGTCGTGCAGCTTGTAGTCCCGGTCGTTCTTCCGCACCTCGAAGGTCTTGCGACGGGTCCGAAGGGCAACGAAGTGGACGGGCCAAGACTTGAGGTCGTGGACGGTCACGACTCCCCTCCCGGGTTGTAGCCCGCGGCTTTCAGGGCTTCGTTGAGCTCCTCGAATCGACGGCGAAGATGATACGTGTTGTTGCCGACCTGTTGAACGAGGTTCTCGTTGGCGAGAATGGCCTTGACGGCCTTCCCGATGTCGCCCGCTGCCCACGTCTGAATCTCGAGCCCGGAGGCCTTCTCGAAGGCGTCGACCTGTTCCTTGAGGTGGTCGAGTCGCCACTTCGCGTCGGACGCCTCACGGCGGGAACCCTCCGTCGCGTCCTTCGTTCCCTGAGTGTGCCCCCGCTTGAACTCGGCGGATAGCAAGGGCTCGATCGCGGCGTTCTCGAGGGTGCGTCTCAGTACCCTCACCCACATTTCCCTCGGTATCGGGTCGCTCCGGCCGTTTGCCCTCCAGGAGCTCAACAGCGAGGCGTGGACGACGTGCTTCAACCCCGAGCCCGACTCCTCGAGAAATCCCCAACCCGCGGGTAGCTCCTCCTTCTTCACCACGTCCTTCGAGGCCGCGACGTAGAATCGATCGACGAGCTGCAGCCACGTCGACGACTTCGCCCCGTTGTTGAGCTCACGGAGCCAGTCGGAGCGGTCGGACTTGACCTCGATGCCGACGACCTCGTTCCCTCTCCCGGCGATGCGCGAAATGGCGAGCGCGTCGAGCTGCCGCTCCTTCCCATCCTCGGTCTCGACTGCGCCCCAGAGGGGAAACTCGAAGGTCGTGAACCACTCGGGCGCCGAGAAGTGCCGAGCTACCCTCGACTTGATCTCCGCCGACCCTTCGGAGCTCACGTGCGCGCCCTCCTCGCCTCGAGGAACTCCGCCACGTCCCCGACCGCCTGCCGGTCCACGGGATCCAGGAAGCCGCCCCCGGGCGCGGGGCACAGGATAGCGCGCACCGGCAGGGGTGGCTGCCCGCGTCCGTCGGGGGAGATCGTGGCGCCACAGTTGCAGGCGTGTTGCGGCGGCGCGCCGGGGGCGAACGGAGTGTGGGAGGCCTTCGAGTCCTCCTGGAACGCGCAGCGATGGATCTTGTCGCCGTGCTTCGGGCAGGGGAAGGCCGGATCCTTCCAGCGGAGGTCGCACAGGCCGACCATCAGGCGAAGGCCTCCAGGGCGAGCTCGGTCGGTCGACGCTGTCGGTGCCTGCGGCCCTCATGGACCCCGCACTTGCAGCCGATCTTCGTGCACCGGAGCGGGTTCTCGGGATCCGAGAACGACAGCGGGTCCCCGCAGTTGAAGCAGAGGAACATCATCACCCCTTGAAGAAGCCGGGCGCGATCGGCGCCCCCTCCTTCCACCCGGACGCCAGCAGCTTCGCGGAGAGGTCACGGATCTCCTGCGGCTCGTTCGGAAGGGCGTCGGGCCTCGCGGCGTAGGCGATGGCCCGGGCGTCGCGGGCGCACCAGGGCCTATCGCTCCCGGGTTCGAGCAGCGTGGCGCCGTCCTCGTTGGTCCGAAGGCAGAGAACGCACCGGGGGCCGAAGGACCGGCGCACTGCGCGCGGATCGTACTTCTTGCTCGGAGGGCGCGTCACGGGACCTCCTGGAACCCGAGGTCGGGATCCCACCTATACGTTCGAGCGCCCATCTTGCGGGCACAGCATAGGAACTGCTCCTGGTCCCGTCGCAATGGCACTTCCCCCGCGGGCTTGACCTCAACAAAGACGAGCTGCTGCGCCTTCGCGTCCCAGTACCAGAAGTCGGGGTAGCCGCGTCGGCGCGGCATCCCACCCGTCTCGCGGATCGCCTTGGCACAATCGTTCTCGGCTTCGTTGGACCACGATTTCTCGAACGCGCGCGCGCTCCCGGTAGAAGTACCCTCTCCTGTGGCACTACTGCTACTCTCTCTCTCTACTCTTAGCACCGCGTCAGCGGTGCCGACGACCGCCGAAGGCGGAACCGAAAGAACCGATGGAGCGTTGGGCGAGGCGAGAAAACAAGACCGATGCTGCCATTGACGGATAGCGGAATTGTAGGCGAGGGACGTGACGGGGGTCCCCTTCGGGATCCATGTCGCGCAGGGACGGCAGAACCAAGCGCGTTGAAGGAGGTCGCGGTCGCTGGGGGCGGGCTCGCCGCCCTGCGCGATCGGCGGGACCACCTCGGGGGGTCGGAAGACGACTCGAGCTTGAGCTGCCTCCTCGAGGGTCAGGGTTCGTTCGGACGCGGGCGCTGACGCAGCGGTCGGGAGATTGGGCGGCAACGGCCGGCCGGAGTGCGTCGACCTATTTGGTCCCACGTCGCGTTCGGAAACCGAGTAGGCCGCGGGACGACTATATAGGCCGAGGCCCGACGTCGTAGTGAGGGTGGAGTTACCCGAAAATAGGCGAGGGGACCAGGGTGTTGCCGCCTCCGACCGTAGAGTGCGCCCCTGGGCCCTTGCGCACCGAGAGACGAGCCCGGCTAAATAGTTAACGGGTACCTTCGGAAACGCCTCCGGGAGGGTTGAAGTAGCCGACCGGACGTGGAAACGGTGATGGGCCTCGCGTCGGACCGCCTGTACGCGGAACGGTCGAACGCGCAGGAGGCCCACGACCGCCGCGCCGACGAGGTTCAGAGGGCGCGCGGCCTCTTGCCATTGATCGAGAACGAGCTCCGACAGGTGACGGTTCGGCAGCGCGAGCTCCTGGAGAAGCAGAGCACCCTCCAGAGCACGATCTCCGCGGGCGAGCGGGACCTCCCCCGCCTCGCCGCCGAGCGGGACAGGACCCTCCGGGCCTACAATGAGGCGCGGGAACGGGAACGTCACGCGGGCGAGATGCCCAACGTCTTCGGCCGGGACTTCCGACCGATTCGGCGGTAGCGATGAGCCAGTCCCAGGAGACCGCGTCCGCGGTCCGCGAGCTCGAGCGTCAGAAGGCCGAGTGGACCCGAAAGGCCGAGGCGTTCCGGGCGTCGGCCGAGAAGGCGCTCGCCGACGTCGTCGACGCGCGAGCGAAAGAGCGGGCCGCGATGTCGACGTACGTCGAGGAGGAGCGCAAGCGCCGGGAGGCGGAGATCTATGCCGCGGAGCTCCGGGGCGCAATCGTCACGATGAACGGCCCGCGGGGCTACGGCGGGGCCCCCGCGATCCTCCCGCCGCTGCCCTACACCGCAAGCGGGTTCCCCACCGGCTACCCCTATCCTACGCGCGGCGAGATCCGCCGGGAGCGTCGCATGTGACGCGCCTCGACGACCTGACCGCGCTCAGCGAGCGGCAGGCCCACGAGCTCGTCCTCCTCAACGACCGGGTGCGGGAGGCCCAGGACGCGCTCGCCCTCGGGGAGCGGCGTGTCACCGACATCCGCGCGGAGCTCGACCGCCGCAAGGCGGAGTACAACGAGAAGAACCGGACCTACAACTCGACCGCGCGCGAGGTTCAGGCAGAGCGTCGGCGCGCCGACCTCGACCTCCAGCAACGCAGGAACGCGGCCATCCGCTCGGGCCACCCGCTCGCCTACCGGGACGGGGTGAGCTACCGCTGATGCCGGGCGACCCGACCCTCGACAAGATCAACCGCCTCGACCGGGCCACGAACGACACGCTCCTGCGTGCCCGCGCCGCGCTCGCCAACTACACCGCCCGTCCCACGACCGACTCCGCCCGTGCCGCCCTCCAGCGGCTCATCGAATACGAGAACGCCCTCGAAGCCGAGCGGGGAGGCCTCGCCGAGCTCTCCCAGGCCGCGCACCGACAGCACGAGGGGATCGAGAAGTTCATCGAACGCCAGGGCGAGGCCGTCGAGCGCCCCGAGCTTCCTGGAACGTCCCTCGCGTTCATCCCGCTCCAGGGACGCGCCGTCGAGCGGGTCCGCTACCCCTACTGACCCGCCCACCCGCCGAAGCTGAACCGATTACGGTGCGCGTGGATCTCCCGCACCGGCTCGATCGCCAGGACGTCCCCGTCGCGGAACGTCGGCTCGGTGGCGACCGGCACGCTCCCGTCCGGTAGCGGCGTCGGGTCGTAGCCGTCGACGGCCCAGCGGTTCGCCCGGCACGTGCCGCCGCGCCCGGAGTGGACCCACATATCCGAAAACTCGTAGCTGCGCGTGTGCACCGCGGGGTAGACCGTGACGACGTGCCCCTCCACGTCGAGCCACAGGCCGATCGCCCGGCCCGTCAGGAAACGCTCCTCCCGGTTCGGGATCGGAACGAAGTCAGTCGGGTTCCTCGGACGGGTCCGCCGGGGGCTTTTTCGGCCTCGTCGTCGGGTCGAGGGGCTCGTACGGTTCGACGCTCCGCACGTCCGTCCAACCCGGAGGTGCGGATGAGGCCGCCGGGTTTATCTCACACGGGCCTATCCGGGCCCGCATGGGCCAACCCGGGACGGAGGAGATCTCCTGGCCCGCGACCATCAGCAAGGGGCGGCGCGTCCGACTCCCGAAGCACGTCGCGGACCAGCTCGGAGTAAAGGACGGCGAACGAGTGCGCTTCATCACCACGAGCGGGGACCCCGTCGTGCGCGTCGTGCGCCTACGGGAGGGGTGATGGTCGCCGCTGTGCACGTCCTCCAGATCCCGAACCTCGAGCCGCCGACCTGGAGGTGCACGTCGCACCCGACCGACCTCGTCTTCGCGACGTTCGCCGAGGGCCTCCAGCACGAGACGTCGGCGCACCCGCCCGGGACGATGAACGCCTACGAGTACTCCCGCGAGTGGGACGCCTTCTACGCCGAGTTCCTCCGCACCGCGATCGGCGTGCACCCTGACGCCCTCGGACGGCCGGGCTTCTTCCGACGAGGGCCGAACCCGATGCTCGAGCGGATCCGCGCCGACGCGCGCGTCGCCTTCGCGGACTACCTTCGCCTCAAGTTCCCGACACCACCGCTCCGGGTGGAGGTGCATTGATGCCGTACCTCGTGACCGTGTGGCTGGACACCGACGACTTCGAGGTCGCGGAGGCCGTCGCGAAGGAGGCCACGCGCTACTCGCCCGCGGGCGTCAAGAAGGCGCTCCGCAGCCACGTCGTCGCCGTGGTCCAGGAGCAGCCCGTCCCGCATTGCCCGCGGTGCGACTTTCGGATGTCGACCGGGGGAACCTGATGCCGCTCGTCGAGCCCTCGAAGCCTGAGCTGCCGCCGAACGTCTTGACGCCGGCCCTCCCCCTTCGGATCTCCTGCGGGTGCGCCTTCGACAACGAGGGCGCGTGGATCGAGAAGTGCGCCCTCGCCACGCTCCGCGACTCCAACCACCTCGAGTTCGTCGTGCTCGAGCTCGCCCGGGCCCTCACGGGGCTCCGCCGCGCGCTCGAGGGGAAGGTGCGGTCCGTGCTCAAGTCGAACGTGCCGCTGAAGGAAGGGGCGCCGTGAGCGAGCTCGAGAAGAAGTGGACCGCGCCCTCGAAACGTCCGGTTCCGAAGGACGCCATCCGGGTCGTCGACGGAATCTCGGTCGTCGACGTGCCGAGGAAGTCGGCGACGGGGCGCCGACTCGAGTTCATGACCCCGAAGGGAACGGACGTCGTGAACCTCACCGGGAACGAGTCCTTCCAGCGGTCGATCCCCGCGGGAGGCTGGCAGCCGCGGTGCCGGTGCGGCCACGTGGTCGGCGCGCACGACGGGATCCACGGGCCCTGCACGGCGAAGCTCTGCCGGAAGAACGGGATGTGCGCGAAGTTCCGGGAGGAGGCGTGAGCGACCTCGGCCTGTTCGCCCTCGCCGTCCTCGGAGCGGTCGCGGCCTTCCTGGTCCTGTGGGCGCTCCTGTGGTCGATCGCCGGGGGACGGCTCCCGAAGGAGTCGCGCGCCGCGCGGTTCGACCGGCTCGAGCTGGACACCGACAAGTTCCCGGGGCTCAAGCTCTCGCCCCTCCCCTCGGCCTATCTACTCGGTCCCGACAACGCTCACGACCGCGAGCGATGCACGTTCACGGACTACCGAGGAGACGTCTGCGGGGTGGAGCGGTATCGGCACATCGTATCGTCCCACCTGTTCTCTCCACCGACGAAGGAGGCCCCGTGACCGACTACGCGGGCTACTGGCTCCCCGAGGCCCTCTCCATCGGCATCGACTTCCACGACGACAAGGCCGACTACCACTACGAGGAGGAGTTCCCGGACAACGAGGCGACGCGGCTCGCCATCGACAACACCGTGAAGGCCCTCCGTCTCAATCTCCGCGGCTCCGAGGTCACGATCGGGTCGCGACGCCCCGGGCACGTCTACCTCTGCGTGAAGGCCAAGGGCGCCCCGCCCCTCGAGCCGATCGGTTACTTCGCCGTCGAACTCGCCAGCCAGGTCCCGCTCCGCTCCAAGGCCGTCGACGAGGATACCGCGCGGTTCCAGGCCGGCATCCAGTACGCCCTCGGGTTCGCCTCGAAGGGCGCTTCCACCTCCGCGAAGGCGCAGAAGTACCTCGAGCGGATCGACAAGGCGATGCGACGGGCGCGCGACCACGCCTCGAAGGCGAACCTGACCCTCGCGCAGCGCCTCGTCGGCCTCCTGACCTTCGCCTGGGCCGAGTGGCTCTACTACCGCGAGAAGGGCGGGCGGCTGGGCTACAACGCCTTCCTCGCCTGGCGGACCGTGACGCCGCTCACCTACGGACACTTCGCCGCGGAGGAATCGTGAGGACCCACCGCGTCGACGTTAGCGCGCTCACCGACCCTCCACCCGGGCACGGCCTCGCGCACATCGAGGTCGAGGTCGGCAAGGCATGGTTCGGGGACCCACCCGTGACCTTCATCTTCGTATGTCGATGCGACGAGGTTCTCGAATCGAATATGCCCACCGCACTCGAGATAATGCTCGAGCAACACGCCAAGGACGCCGAGGACGACTACGAGAAGGAGACCGGGATCGCCTGGTCGAAGGCCCGTCTCCAGCCGGAGCCGCCATGAGGGACCCTCCCCGCGTCGCCGTCGTCTCGAGCGCGACCGGCAAGGAGTTCCTCGAGTACACCCTCGAGTGGCTCGACCTCGTCGACCGGACCGTCTACCCGGACTTCTCGATCAACCTCGTCGACGACGGCGGCGAGCTCGTCACCGGGCTCGTCCCCTTCCTCTCGGGCCGCGGCGGCAGGGCCCCGCGGATCGACGTGGCGCGAGTCGAGAAGAAGACGAGCATCTCCGCGACATTCAACTCCGCGATCGGCCTCGGCCTCCAGAAGGACCCCGACTTCGTGTGTCTCCTGACCACGTCGACGCGCCCCACGAAGACCTCCTGGCTCCAGCAACTCGTCGACCGGATGGTCGCACACCCGTCCGCCGGCATCGCCGGGACCTTCAATGTCAACCGAGACGGGACCGTGAATCACGCCGGGATGGCCGTCATGCACTACGCGGACCTGATCACCGGGCACATCGGCCGCGACGTCAACCGCGGCGAGGGGCTCGAGGGGCTGGAGCGCATGGTCGAGGCCGTCACCGGGGCCTGTATGCTCCTGCGCCGCGAGATCCTCGACTTCGGCGTCCTGTTCGACGAGACGCTCCTCCAGGCCTGCAACGACCCGGACCTGTGCTTCCAGGCGCGCGAGCACGGCTACGGGACGCTCTACGTTCCGACCGTCACGATGGTCCGCGACGAGGGCCACACCCGCGACTCGCCGAAGTACAAGGTCCCCTACGAACCCGACTACCGCCGCTTCAACGAGAAGTGGAAGAACCGATCGGCGGCGTGGCTGTGACGGACGACCTCCTGGACCTCTACACCGCCGCCTACTTCAACCACCACCGCGTCACGGAGCTCCCGGACCACGACGACGTCGCGAAGCAGCTCGTCACGCTGTTCCACCCCACGGACGTCCTCGACGTCGCCTGCGCGACCGGGAACATCCTGAGCGGGATCCGCGAGCACTCCGAGAGCAACGTCTACCTGCGCGGCGTCGACAGCCCGCGCCTGGTCGAGATGGTCCGCGGACCCTCCAGCGAGGTCGTCCTCGCTCCGTTCTTCTACAACGACGAGCTCGTCCCCGTCGACCTACGGAAGCTCGACGACAAGATCCCCGGGTGGGCCATTTGCGCGCTCCAGCAGGTCGACCACTACCGACTCGACATCGCCCAATGGGACCTCGTCATCTGCACCGAGGCCGCGGAGCACGTCCCCGAATCCACGGGGATACGCCTCGTGGAGCTCCTCACTCGAATCTCGCCCCTGATCCTGTGGTCCGCCGCCGTCCCCGGCCAGGGAGGCACGGGCCACATCACCGAGCGGCCGAGGGAGTTCTGGATGGAACAGTTCGGGAAGCACGGGTACTCCATCGACGAGCGGACCGAACGCCTCGACGCGATGCTGCGCGCGGGATCCTCCTGGAAGGGTCGCCTGCAGGTTTTCTCGAGGAGGGGGCCGTAGATGATCGAAGGAACGATGGACGACGCGGCGTCTCGAGCCTGGCGGCAGGAGAACGGGATCCGCCCACCGGAGGACGACCTCGAGTGCCCCCATTGTGGTCGCGTGGTCTACTGCGACTTCTCGACGGACCCGCAGCACGCGCTCGAGCTCCATCAGGCCCTCAGCCGCGAGTGCGTTCGGAGGGGGCCGTGAGCGACCAGGACTGGAACCCCTGGTGGCCGTTCCGATGGCTGTTCGTCGCGTTCGGGGTCGTCTACGGGACCATCATCGTCCTTCGGGTGGTGCTCCACCTATGGTGAGCATCGACTACGACTTCGCGTTCCTCCTGCCGGGCCTCGGCATGGGCGCCCGACCCTCCGGCGGGGACGTGGTCGTCTACCAGCTCGCCCGGGAGCTCACCGCGCGCGGCTCGCGCTGCGCCGTGATCGGCATGGGCGCCGACCGCGAGCACGACGAGCCGAAGCCCTGGCGGCTCGACGAGCTCCTGCCCGAGGCCTACCGGGGCTTCGACTGGTCCCCCTTCGGCGGGATCGACTATTGGGCGCTGCGGTCCTTCGACTACTCCCGGAAGACGACCCGCTGGCTGTTCGCCACGGAGTTCCACACCGCCGTCCCGGTCGCGGGGCGCCTCCGCGCGGGGCGCGCCCTGTTCGCCGGGCACCTGGTCCAGATGCACGAGGACGACTTCGGGTTCAGCGGCAGGTGGGCACCGGAGGCTTCCCGGGCCCTCACCCTCATCCCCCGCAAGGTCGTCGTGTCCAAGGAGCTCCAGGGCCGCTTCCCGGGCTCCCGGCGCATCACCCCGGGCATCGACTCGGCTCGGTTCCACCCGGACCGGAAGCGGGACGTGCCGACCGTGGCCGTTCAGATCCAGTTCATCCCGTCGGTCAAGGGGGCCAGCTGGGGCCTCGAGGTGCTTCGGGAGGTCCACCGGAAGGCCCCGGACGTCCACGTGCTCGCCTACGGCCGTCAGAACCTCGGGCACCCGCCCGACTGGCTGGCCTTCGTGCACAACCCGACCGACCTGGTCCTGGCACAGATCCTCGCGGAGGCCCACGTCTTCTTCCTGCCGAGCCGGCTGGAGGGATTCGCGGTCCCGGCGCTCGAGGCGCTGGCCTCCGGGGCCTTCCCGGTCTACACGGAGGGCTGCGGGCTCCCGGATGACCTGTGGGGGACCCGGGTCGACTTCGGGGACACCTACGCGGCGGCGGCCGCGATCGTGGGGGCCGTGGGGCAGCACGCGGAGCTCCGGCGCGAGGCGCTCGTGGAGCAGGCGCGCGGGTTCACGTACCGCAAGATGACGCTCGAGTTCGAGGACGCTGTGAAGAAGCTGGAGGAGACGTGACCGACCCGTGGTTCGTCGTGGCCCTGGCCCTCGGCTGGGCGCTCCTGGGAGCCCTCCTCGCGGCCTACGTGCGGCACCGCAACGCCCTGTTCCTCGCGGACCGGATGCGCCGCGCGATCCGGAACCTCCAGCGGGCCCGAAACGCCTACACTCTCTACGTGAGGAACATCACGCTCTACAAGGGGCAAGGCCCCGTCTCCCTGATGAACGACCACGTCGGCTTCGCCCTCGACGAGCTCGGCGGTCGTGACGGGGATCCCAACGACCCGGAGCAACAGCCGTGACCGATTGGGAACCCTTCGCCTCATTGCAGGAGTGGATGGTGACGATGGTCATGGGCTTCATCGCGATCGCCATCGTCGCCGCCGTCCTCGTCTACACCATTGCTTACGTCTACCATGTCCCCTTCGCGTCGGATCTCGCATACCTCTCGGGGCTCCTCGTGTTCGTCGCCCTGCTCGAGCGCCTGATCTGGGAAGAACGGCCGTGACCGACCTCGTCGCGGAGCTCCGCGAACTCCGGGAGGCCGAGGCCCGGCACTTCCCGAGCAACGACCACCTGAACGGGTGGCGCGAGGGACTCGACCGGGCCATCTCCCTCCTCGAGGCCGACCCGCTCTACAAGGCGGCGCCGGAGATGAAGCGTCTACTCGAATCCACGAACCGGCAACTCCCCCTCCCCAACTACGAGCGTGACTACGAGACGCTGCGGGCGTCGATCCAGGCACTTCTCGCCACGCTCCCGGAGGAGGACCCGAAGTGACCGTCCACGAGCTCAAGGTGTGGCCCGTCTACTTCGACGCGCTCCGAACGCGGCGCAAGACGTTCGAGGTGCGGAGGAACGACCGGAACTATCAGCTACACGACTGGCTGATCCTGCGGGAGTGGAACCCGTCGACGGCGGAGTACACGGGGCGCGTCCTGCGGCGGCGCGTCAGCTACATCAGCGACCTGGCGATCATCGGCATCGACGGCTTCGTGGCGATGGGCATAAAGCCCCTCCGGGGGAGAGCGTGACGCTCTCTCGGGCCCAGGTCACGGCGTGGTCCGCGCAGCTCCTCCACGTGCTCGCTCCCGTGGCCCTCGTCGCGGTCGCGCTCGACTTCCGCCTGGGATGGGAGTCGGTCGGAGTGGCCGTGGTCGCCGTCTACTTCTGGGCGATCTACAAGGAGTTCGCCTTCGACCTCGTCTTCGAGGAGGGCGAGACGGTGCGGACCTCGGCCCTCGATTTCGCGACGTACCTCGGTGGCATCGGTCTCTCCCTGGTCCTCGCATTCCTGGTGCTCCGTTGAACCCGCTCCTCGCGGTCCTCTGGACCCTGTTCTGGGCCGGCGTCGCGTTCTGCCTCGCGTGGATCGCCGTGACCGGCCTCTACCTGGTCCTGGGGGCCCCGCTGATGCTCTCCATCCCCCTCGCCTTCGGCACGACGCTCATCGTCTCCGTCTTCGCCCTCCTGTACGTCGGGGGGAGGCTCGGATGATCCGCTGCCCGGACTGCTGGAAGTGGGTCGAAGGCTCGCGCGCCGAGCTCGAGGCGCACCGGCTCGAGCGGCATCCCGAGAAGGTCCGGGAGGAACGCGCCGCGTGAACGCGGACCGGGTCGCGTTCGTCGACGTCCACCTTCCCGATGCCGTCGCCTTCAACGATCGGTGGGCCGTTCTGACCTTCGCCCTCTGCCGGATCCCCCCCGAGGGGCTCGTGCTCGAGTTCGGGGTCCACAAGGGAGAATCGCTCTACCGCATCGCCGGCCTGCTGCCGCGCCGCGAGGTCCATGGCTTCGACTCCTTCGAGGGCCTCCCCGAGGCCTGGAACGGGATGCCCGCCGGGGCCTTCCGGCTGAGCGAGGAGGAGCGGAGATCCCTGTGGATGCCGTCCAGCGTCGAGCTCCACAAGGGACTGTTCCGGGACACGCTCGTCCCGTTCGTGTTGAAGCACCCCGGACCCGTCGCGTTCGCGCACGTCGACTCGGATCTCTACTCGAGCGCGAAGGAGGTCCTCGACGCCTTCTTCCACCGGCTCGTCCCCGGCACGGTGCTGCTGTTCGACGAGCTCTACGGATACGACGGCTGGGAGGAGGGCGAGTTCAAGGCCTTCCAGGAGTTCCTCTCGCGGCGGCGCCTGCGCGCCGAGTACCTCGCCTACAATCGGAACGGGGAACAGGTCGCCGTCGCGTTGAGGGACGGACCATGAGAATCGCGATCGAGGGGGACCACACGCTCTTTCCGACGGGTTACGGCGGTCAAAATCGCCAGCTGCTCACGCACCTCAAGGCGAGGGGGCACGAGGTCGCGTGCTTCGCCATCCAGCACGCGGTCAAGCCGCTCGAGGTCGAGGGCATCACGACCTACTCGGGGTTCGACACGCACGCGGTCCGCCGATCGCTGCACGACTTCCGCCCGGACGTCCTCATCCACAACCTCGACAATTGGGCCCTCATCTCGGGGCAGCGAACGCACCGGCCGATGCTCCCCGCGGTCGCGGCGCACCGCGAACAGGACGGAGGAACGACCGCGCTGATCCACTACTCCCCGGTCGACACGGACGCCTACCCTCCGGCGTTCGTCGAGGCGTTCAAGGAGGCCGACCTGGCCCTCACGACGACGAAGTGGGGTCGGGACGTCCAGGTCCGGCTCGGATGCCCCGCGGAACAGATCCGAGTGCTCTACCCGGGAGTCGACCCGGAGCTGTTCACGCCCGAGGGGAGCGCGTCGTTGAAGCCCTTCGATCTCCCGGAGGACAAGCCGCTCGTCACGTGCATCGGGACGAACCTCGGGGAACGCAAGATGTTCCCGCTGGTCATGCTGGCGTTCAAGAGCTACCTGGAGCACTACGACAAGGAAGCGGTCCTCTACCTTCACACCCCCGAGGGCCACTACAAGCTCGAGGAGTTCGTGAAGCCGCTCGGCATCGAGGGGAAGATGTACGCTCGGGACGCTCGGGGACCGATCTCCGGGGCGTGGGGGAACACCGACGCGGAGATGGCGCAGCTCTACCGGGCGAGCGCGTGCCTCCTGTCGATGTCGAACCGGGAGGGATTCGACTCGCCGGCCGCGGAGGCCGCGTCCTGCGGGACTCCGGTGGTCCTGTCGGACTTCCCGGTGCGTCGGGAGCTCCAGGCGCTCGGGAAGGGCTACTGGAGATACCTCACGACGCCCTCGAAGCAATGGTTCCCGATCCAGTACGCGATGGTGTGGCTGGCGGACCCGGACCAGGCCGCGGACACGATGGCGAAGGCGGTCCGGGCGCGCGGGAAGGGCGGGGTTCCCGAACGGTTGAAGTGGAAGAACCTCGCCGGCGAGCTCGAGGGGTACTGCGAGACGGCGTGCGAGCGGTACGCGGAGAAGGCGCCGAAGGCATGAGCTTCTCGAAGGCGGAGCGGCACGCTCAGGTCGACCGCTGGACGGCGCTCGCGATTCGCTGGGTCGACGGGGAGGCGCTCACGCGGGACGAGCTGGAGGAGATCCTCCGGCTCGATCTCCTCCTGCGGCCCTACTTGCGCGGGGCGCCGTGGAAGTACCGTCTCGGCCTGTGGTACGTCCGTCGGAAGATGCGGCAGGATCTCGCGTCGCGTTGAAGTAGCCCCTCGGACATCGTTCCGGCGTGGCCCGTCCGAAGGACCCCGCGGTCGCCACGGTCCGCTCCTACGGGGTCCGGCCGATGAGCTCGGCGGCGAGGGTCTTGATGCGTCCGGTGTACTCCTCGTAGTGCGGCAGGCAGAACCCGGTCGGCCCGCCCGGGGCGCTCTGGACGGTGGCGACGGCGGGGGCCCCGCACAGCGTCCCATCCGGCAGGGCGAACCCGCACCGGGTCGGGTCGTGCGACGGGTCCTTTTCCGGGTCATGGGGCTCGGGCGGGGGAACAGGTACCTCAGGCGCGGCGGGAGGAGGTACCTCCACGGGCGGGATCGGCTCGGGAGTGGGCGGGGGCACCGCGGGCTCCGTCACGGCCGGGGCCGCCTCCGGGGAAGGGGCCGCGATCTCCGCGTCCGGGGCCGCCGAGGCATCACCGGGCGCAGGAGAGGGAACGACCGAAGGGACCTCCGCAGGCGTATCGGTGACGCTGGGTCCTACCGGGGAGTCGCTCGAGTTGAGCTGGACCGAAGGGTCGTTGTCGGGCCCTTCCTCGGGGACGGGTGCCGGAGGCTCGGGAACGGCCACCGGAGCCGTTTCGGTGGGAGCCGCCTCCTGGGACGGGGCGGGTTCCGAAACAGGCTCCGGGGCCGCCGGTGCCTCAGGGGCAGGGACTTCCGGGGGGGTCGGGGATTCCACGGGCGGCGCGAGGGCCGCCTCCTCCTCGGGGGTCAGCCCGGGCTCCACGGGGGGCTCCGGGGCGGGGATCGGTGGGGGGAGGACCTCGACGGTGCCGTGGACGACCGCGTTGGGCTGGTTACATTCGATACACACCGTCTCGTCGACCTCGTCCTTGGTCCCCTTGCCCTGGACGACGGGGTCGACCTCGCGGAGGTGGATCCCGGTGACGTTCGGGTCGTCGAGGTATCGGAGGACGATTCGGGCCAGGTCGGTCGCGCAGGCGTGGAAGACGGCCATGCCCGGTAGTAGGCGGGCCGGGTCAAGTAGGTTCCGAGGAGACTACCCGAGCTCGATTCGAGCCGCGGCGGCCGTGACGGTCCCTACCTTCGTGAAGGAGAAGTAGCGGCTCGAGGGAACCCGAATGGCGATGACCTGGATGATCCCGTTGATGCCGCCCGAGGGGAACGAGTAGGCGGCCACGGCACTCGGGCTGCTCGACGGCCCGAGGGCGATCGTCAGGGACGCGACGCCCGCGTTCGAGTTGAACGTCGCCTGGAAGTAGAGGAACAGAGGCCGACCGCTGACGTTGTGGTAGACCGTCCCGTCGACGAGGGGTGTCGCGCCCTGCGCGAGGGAAGGGGAGAGGCCGCCGCCCTGCCAGTTGCAATCGGTGTCGAAGGTGACGTTGGTGAGGCCGTTCCCCGACATCGACCAGCCGAGGTTGACGTACATCGTGGTCGAGCTGTTCGCATTGAAGTCCTGGACCGTGCCCGTCCCGTAGGCGGTGTTGTGGGTGAACTCCGAGCCGTCCCACACGACGACCCCGCCCGCGCTCGTCGACGCGCATTGGATCGCGAACCCGGGCGGATTCGCGGCGTTCCCCGCGGCGACGGACCGGAACGAGAAGACGCACTTGCGGAAGTGGTAGTGCTCGGCACCCTGTCCGACAGCTCCGAAGCTGTTGTTGATCGACACGGCGATGATCGTCGTGTTGACCTGGTTCCCCGTGATGAACTTCGCCGAGTCGGCGACGCCCCCGCCGCCGCCCGTGACCGTCATGCAGGGCGCGTTCGGGCTGAGGGCGACGACGCCCGCACCCTGCCCCGTGACCCCCGTGTTCCCCGAGACAAAGGTGTTGGCGCCGTCGGAGATCTCCGTCGTGCTGATCCAGTAGCGGTTGATGCCGGCCCCCGCGAACTGGAGCGCGGTGATCGCCCCCGAGATGATGAAGCACTCGACGCAGTTGACGACCATCTGCTTCGAGAAGGACTTGGGCTCGATCATCACGAACGAGCCCGACGGGATCTGGATGTTCCACGAGCAACCGTGGGTCAGCGTTCCCGAGGTGATGCATTGGTAGAAGTTCATCCCCTCGTAGCCGAAGTTGTAGAAGCAGGCGTTGGTCGAGGCGCTGGCAATCACCTCGACGTCCTCGAGGATGCAGGGCAGGCCCGTCTCCGAGGGCGCCGCCGCGAAGAAGCCGAAGGCGACGGTCACGCCCTGCTGCATGTTGAGGTTCATTCCGCGGAGGTAGTGACCCCGCGTCTGGGTCGTGAGGTTCAGGATCCCCGTGTTCGCCGCGGGGGTCACGCCCGCCGCGAAGGCGATGACCGTACCGTCGTCGGCGAGCATGTCGCAGTTGTTGTGATTCGGCCACGTCACCCCGGCGGTGTTCGTGATGTTGTAGGAGCCGTCGTTCTGGACGCGGGTCGTCCCTCCGAGCGTCGCGAGGGCGTTCATGGCCTCCTGGAGCCCGACGGTCGTCGTGCCCGGCGTGTCCGCACCGTAGTCGGCCCCGCCGTTCGTGACCACAGCGGTCCCCGCGCTGACGCTCAGGGAGGAAACCCAACGGCCGCCCGTCCCGGTGGGGGTCAGGTCGGCGGCGGTGATGTCCCGCTGCCCGTAGGGGGTGAGGGCCGGGTTGACCGTAACCGGAGGCGGCGGCGGCGGGACCACGGTGTCAATAGGAGTCGGGTGGTTCTTGAAGGTTGGCCTACGTCACGGGCGGCGTGGCGCCGGTCCGGCCCCGCTTGGCGAGCTCCTTGATGCGCTCCGCGCGGCGCTCGGTCCTCGATGTGCTCGGGTTCGACGGCGGGTTGAGCTGGTTGTGGAGGCCGGGGTAGAGCTCCTCCTCCTCGGGGTCCTTGTCCTCCTGGAGCATCTTCGCGCGGGTCGCCACGATGCGGTCGACGACGACCTCCGTCGCCCAATCCTCGAAGGCTCGGTAGATGGTCATGTCCTCCGTCCCGGGAGCCTTGTTGTTCTGGAGGAACGCGTACCACATATTCGACAGGGCGACGGATTTCCACAGCCGCTCCCACATCTTGTCCGTGACCCGGACCTCGAACGCCCCCGCGACCGGCCCGTCGACGGGTCGGACGCCGGGAAGGAAGCCGCGCTCGAGCTCGTCGACGTCGTGGTCCGTCACCGCGCACTCGTCCAGCGGAACCGCGTCCTCCCCCGGCATCCGCATCCGCTTTGCGACGACCTGGTGGAGGGTCCCCTTCGTGTAGAGCCGCTCGATCGCCTCCGTCCATTGCCCGGCGGCGGCCTTGAGCTGCACGTAGGCCCACCGCTCGGGCCCCCAATTCTTCGCGCGGGCAGTCTCGGCGAGCCGGCGCTGCTGCTCGGGATTGAGGTTCAGGTAGAGGGCCTTCACGCAAGGACGGAGGGCCGACGGATATTTGAACGCGGTCCGCCTGCGGGAAGCGATGGCGCAACGCCGTGTTCGGATCCAGCTCAACGATGCGACCCTGCGGAACCTCGACCGGGTGTGGACCGCGGCCCGGAAGGCCGACCCGAAGGTCGTCTCGAGGGAGAAGCTCCTGTTCTACCGGCTCCGCCTGCTCGCGGTGAAGGACGCGCAGACCTACTCCCGCCTCGAGGCGGTTCGGAAACCCATCCCGCTCAGTCTCGGGAGCGGCCCGTTCGTGGAGGTGGAGTTCTCCGACCTCAAACCCATCGAGGTCGAGGAGGGCGATGAGGGCCTGGAGGTGAACCTCGGCGAGAAGCTCTACGAGATGCTCTCCCACTCACTCTCGCTCGGTGAGGCGGTTCGCCGGAAGGGCAAGCAGGAGATCTCCTGGAAGACCGGCCGGGAGGCCCTCGCGGAATGGCTCACGACGGACCTCGCCGACGAGGCGTCGAAGATGGACGTCGCGGAGGTGTTCGACGAGGCCGACAAGGACGAGGCGACCCCGGCGCTCGACGACGCGCTCGAGCGCGCGCGGCGCGCACGCCTGGAGGAGCTCGGTGGGCCCGTGCCGGTCAGCGGCACGGGAAGGGGCCTTCGGGTCGCCCGGTAGCGGCTCCGTCACCGCGAGGCGGAAGGAGGCGCGCGCAGCGCGTAGGCGAGCAATCCCGCGACGACCCCGCCGATCCCGAGTCCCAGGAGGAGCCACAGCCATCCGGGGGTTCCTGGGACCTCCTCCTCAGAGTCGAAGAAGTGCGTACCCTCGACCGCCTCCCACGCATCCTCCGGGCCCTCGACCGGGACCGCGCCGAGCTCACGCATGAGGTAGTCCCGTTGAGCGTCCCGGATCGCCCGGTCCCGGTCCTCCGTGGGCCGAGTCAGATCCCACGGGACGTGCTCGGCGAGCGGGCCGGACGGACCGCCCCCGATGTTTGCTGGAGGCGGGGGGGGAGGCGGAGGATTGGTGACGACCAGGTTGTAGCCGACGCTCACGGACGCCGTCGCGACCGGCTTGGCCGACAGGACGAGTTGGAAGCCCTCGGAGATGCTCGCGGACCCGGGCGGCTTCGCGCTGACGAGGATCGTGCCCGTCTCCGAGGGGTGCGCGGCCGCGGGGGGGCGAGCCGAGACGGTGAGCTGGAAACCCTCGGTGATCGAGGCTGCGCCGGGCGGCTTGGCGGAGACGGTTAGGGTCGATGTCTCCGACGGGTGCTCGGCCCCGGTCGGTTTCTCGCTGACGACCAGTTTGGACGTCTCAGAGGGAGCGGCGCTCGCTCCCGGCTTCTCGCTGACGACGACCTTGTCCTTCTCGGACGGGGCCTCTGCGCCGGTGACGACCACCGGGGCCAGGAGCGTGATCGCGGCGGGAGCGTTGATGAAGGCCGCGTTCGAGGTCGTCGAACCCTCGGTCGTCCCGTCGAAAAACAGGGTCCACGTCCTCGAGGTCGTGCTGGTCTGCGTGACCGTTCCCCAAACCTCGATGACGAGGATGTCGCCGGCGATGCACGTGACGTTCGAGCCCGATCCCGACAGGGCGACGAGGGTCGTGTCCGTCTCGACGGCGGTCGCCGCGGTTCCGACCCCGGTGGTGACGGCGTCGAGGACGATCCCGATGCGGGTCCCGTTGGAGGGCCTCCATACGTAGACGCACGCGGAGATCTGCCACGGCGAGGAGATGTTGCTGACCTTGATGGCCGCGCGAATCTGCCAGGTCCCCGAGCCGAAGGTCTGCGCGGCGAGGGGCTGCGAGACGAAGCGACGGAACCAGTTGTTCTGCTTCGTCGACTGCGCGGCGCTCGCTCCTGTCGGGCCGACCTGGAGGACGCCGATTGTCCCATCCATCTGCCGGTCCGTCGAGGCCCCGGCGAAGGTGACGGTGGGAGTCGTCGCGCTCTGGGTCGCGGCGCCCGGAAGCGTCCCGTGGAGCGTGCTCGCGGCGCTGTGCCAGTAGAACTTCTGAACGGTCGTCATGGAGCCGCCGATCGGGCGGGCGGCCCGACTTCCCTACCCCCAGGTGAAGGTCAGGGTCGCGGCGGCCGTTCCGTTCGCGGAGACGCCCTGACCCGTGAAGACGTCGTGGGAGAGAGCGAAGGTCGAGTTGCTCGCCATTCCCGCCGTCGTCGTGACGTACATGGCGAGCTCGGAGATGGAGATGGTGCCCGCCGTGGTGTTTGTCCACGTCGCCGTGACGGTGAAGGTGTTGCTGGCGATCGCGGTGACGGTCGCGGCGATGACGTCGCTTGACGCGCCCGCGGTCGTCTGTATCTTGAAGTCGGTGAACGCCGCCGCGGTGGAGCCGATGCCGAAGGCAATCTGTGGCGTGCCGGCGGTGACGGCCGCGGTCTGCGCATGTGACGTCCCCGCGGTGTCCTTGAAGGAGAGCCCGCTGACGACGCCCATGAGCGCCGCCTGGGTGAACTGCGCGAGCTGCAGGAGCGTGATGTCGGCGGGACGGTGAAGGCGCCCCGTCTCCACGCCCCGCTCGTCGCGGATGACCAGGTCGAGCGTCACGGTGAGCTTCTCATACGGGAGATGGACGTCTCCCAGGCCCACGACCGTCGGCGCGTCCATGTCGGCGCCCGTTCCACCTCCAGCGAGGTAGATTAAAGGTCCGTCCGCGCTTCCCGGGGAACGATGTTCCCGGGTGGCCTCCAGGGGACGATCGCCGCGATGCTCCGGGCGATGGCGCTGCGCGCGGCCCTCGACGAGGAGCAGAACCGCCGGGAGGCGGAGCACGCGGCGCGCGTTCGTCAGGCCATCGACGTCGAGTTTCGCGTCGTGAGCGAGGACCCCCCGCGCGGCTTCCAGTTGGTCCGTGGCCCGGTCACGAAACCCGCATCCGACGGGACGACTGCCCTGTCGGAGTCGCCGGACGGATCCGCTTCGGAACGGCCGTCCCCGGAGTAGACTTCGCTCCGCCCTGCGCGACGGTGATCGGGACGTTCGCGGTCGCCGTGTTCGGGACCGAGTCGGTGACGGTGAGCTGCGCGGTGAAGCTGCCCTTCGAGGCGTAGGTGTGCGACGGATTCTGGGCGGCCGAGACGCCGCCGTCCCCGAACGTCCACCCGTACGAGTAGGGCGGTGTTCCCCCGATGCCGGCACCCGTGAACGCGACGGCGAGCGGGGCGACCCCGCTGGAGGGGGACCCCGAGGCCTGCGCCTGGAGTGGGCTACCGGCCCCGATGAGCACGCCCCAGGTGAAGGCGAGCCAGGGGTCCGAGACGCTGAGCGTCGCGTTCGTCGTGTAGGCCCCGGGAGCGGTCGCGTTGACCGACAGGATCCCGAGCGCAATGGCCGACCCCGCGTTCGCCGAGACGACCAAGGTGTCGCCTCCCGAGGCGGTGATGGTCGGTGCGCCGTCGACGCGCACGGCCATCAGGACGAGGTCCTGGCCCACGGCGGTCGTTACGGAGCTCGAGGGGGCGCTGGAGACGCCGTTGGCCGAGGCGCCGATCGCATCGAGGGACGGGTTCGGGACGTTGAAGATGGATACGACCGCGATGACGAAGCTCGTCGCCGCGGGGAACCGCGCGGTGAAGGTGTACCCGCTGCCGCCGCCCACGTTGTCGGCGGCGTAGATGGTCAGGACCGAGCCGCCGACCTGGGCGGTGCCGACTTGCGAGTAGACGGAGCCGTGGTTGTCCAGGACGCTCGAGGGTGCGTTGACGTTCGACGCGACGGCGACGTAGATGCACCCGCCGTGCGCGGTGGTGAACGACTTGGTGACGCCGTTGAGCTGGGAGAGAAAGCCCGAGGCCGTCTTGTCGATGATGGTGGGGTTCGCCACGTACGAGGCACCGGCCCGCAGGTTAAAGAACCCCACCGCCGGTAGTTGAGCCCGTGGCAACCGAGGAGGTGTACCAGGCCGTCCTCGCGGTCGAGGAGGCGCGGCGGTGCCTCCAACGATGCCAGCAGGACCTCGAGCGCGCGACGAGATCTCGGCAAACCGCGCTCGAGCGTCAGACCGCGCTCCAACGGCAACTCGACCAGGTCGAGCGGTCCCTCAATGTCTCCTCGGTAGGCCAAACGGCCCTCGGGGGTCCACGGCAGGAACGGTTCTCTACCGGCGGGGGACGTCCCGCCCTTCTCGCGCGCCGAAAGGAGCTCCGGGCGCTCCTGTTGGCCCGCCCCGACCAAGCGACGCCTCTCGCGTCGGGGATGGGGAGGTTCCTGTAGCCCGGGGATGCCCGAAGACGAGCCCAGCAACCAGGTCCTCCTCACGAAGATCGAGGCCCTCTCCGCCCAGGTGGAGCGCAACCGCAGCGACGCGAAGGAGGACCTCGCCAATCTCGCCGATGCGTTCCGCGAACAGGTCGCCAACATCGTCGGGTCCTTCCGGGGCGAGGGCGGCACGTGGAGGACCGAGCACGTGCGCGCCGAGGACCAACGGTGGGCGTCCCACACCGGGGAGAACGGCGACCACGAGACGCTCGAGGCCACGCTCGCCAAACAACGGTCGGAGGACCAGGCCCGTCTCGTGACGTGGATTCAGATTGGCGCGAGCATCGCCACGGCGGCCCTCATCCTCATCGGTGGCTATATCCTGATGCACCTTCACTAACCGCGTGACCCTCTCGGTCATCATCCCGGTTCGCTCGCTCGACAAGATCCCCTCCATCCCGCCGGGCGCCGACGAGGTCATCCTCCAGTCTGGGCGCGGCATCGCCCACGCGCGGAACGCCGGCGCGCGCCGCGCGACCGGGGACGTTCTCCTCCAGTCGGACGACGACGTCGAGCTCGTCGGGGATCTCTCCTGGCTCCGCGACCCCCCTGCCGACGAGGCGTGGTGGCTCCCGGCCGGGTTCGTGAACGCGACCGACGACCAGTACACGACGACCCTCTGCGCGATGCTCAACGTACAGATCCTCTTTCGGGGCCTCGGGGCGTCCGTCGGCTCCTTCCAGGCCGTCCGGGCGCGGGCCTTCCGAGAGCTCGGCGGATATGACGAGACGAAGTTTCAGGAGGATTGGGACCTACCGAGGCGGCTTCGGAAGGCCTACGGGCGGCCCGGGGTCGCGCCCGTCACCGTGCGGATCCTCCGGCCCACCGCGAAGTTCGGCGCGGTGATCGACCGGCCTCGAGGCGGGACGGACGGACCGTTCCGACGGCTCGTTCCCGCTCAGGTCGCCACGGGCGGGTTGCGAACGGGGTAGATACAACACCCCTGGACGTAGACGTAGCCGGTTGGGCACGTCGCCGGGGGCTGCGGCGCGGGGAAGCACGGGAGGGTGGGGTCCTGGCAGATGCAACCGCCCTGCGGTCCCTGGCCGCAGAGTCCCGGGACAGGGCCGCAGGGGAGGCCGCGGGCGTAGCACTCGGGGCACGGCCCTGGCGGCCCAGGAGGCGGGCCACCGGGGCCCGGTTGCGGAGGCGGCGGATTGATGAGCGTGCCGGGCGGCGCGGTGGCGGCCGCCTTGTGCGAGGCGAGGATGGCCCACGCGCCGAGAGCTCCAAAGATGGCGACGACCGCGACCGCTGCCTTTCCCTCGTGCGCCATTGTGCGTCCTACCTCCGTTCCCCTTGATGAACCTACCACTTCCCCATCGGGCAGGAGGATCCAGGAATCCGAGCCTTGGCGGCCATCAGGCACCCGCACGCCTGGCATTGGGTCCCGACGAGCGGGAGCTGCTTCGCCATCGAACAGCTCGCGCACACCGCGAGCCGAGCGGCAGCGTTGAAGTCGTAGGCCTCGGCCGAGTACGACGATGCCTCCTGGTCGACGAGCGGGTTCGAGATGCCCTCCGTGTCGGGGACGTAGACCCCCCGCTCCTGGAGAACGTCCTGATTGATCGGGGCCGGCGGGACGATTCGGAAGCCGAGCGCACGCATCGCGTCGGCGCCGAGCGACGGGGCGACGCCGTCCGGGGCGACCCACACCTTGACCCGCGTGACCGGCTGGTTCGGGAGGCCCACCGCGGCCTCGGACTTGTACCACACGACCGGGCCGCCGCCGGTGTTGACGACCTGAGGCTCCCCGAGGATGAGGCCGAGCTGCTCGGCGAGGTAGGCCGGGATGGCGGACCGATCGGAGGCGCTGTCGATGAGCGCGACGACCCCGAAGCATCCCGCG
>Ga0187803_10000043_pt1 | contig 56103 bp, 48 predicted proteins | sample NC_wetland_sal_i_2_FD_132425 | JGI IMG/M metagenome (GOLD analysis project Ga0187803, IMG submission 132425) | Wetland sediment microbial communities from Neuse River Estuary, North Carolina, USA - Control_3 | ecosystem: Environmental > Aquatic > Freshwater > Wetlands > Sediment | place: USA...
ATTCTACCCGTCGCTCTCCGCCCGGCTCCTCCCCCCTCCGCCGGGCGGAGAGCTCACGCCAGCGCTTCGGACTAATGCATTTCAACCTCAGCAGGGGGTAACGATGTACCTTTCCAATTCCATCCCGGCCCGCCGATTGTCGCGCTGCTCTCCCGCGGCGTATGATACGGATTACCGGCCAGTCCCCGGCGGAGGTGCCCCGCTATGGTCCAAGCAACGCGCTTGCGGCCTCTGGGGCGTTTCCTTGTCCTATTCGCCGTAGTCTCCGCCGCGGGCGTCCTCCGCGCCGACGAGTTCTGGAAGAACAAGCCCCGCTCCGAGTGGAGTCTGAAGCAAACACTCAAACTGCTGCAGGATTCTCCCTGGGCCCGGCAGGAGGTTCGAACCATCCTCCGCCCCAGCTCCTCGCCGGATGTTGTCGTGGACCGCACGCGGGCTCATTGCGACCCCGACGCGCTCGACTCGGCCGGCAATTGCACGCAGACCCGACTTTCCGTTCCCCGCGACTCCGCGTCGTCGCACCAGGTGGAGTTCTCCTCCGTGAACGACGTGATTTTCCTGATTCGCTGGGAATCCTCCACTCCCATCGAAGACGCTTTCGCGCGTCTGGCTGAACTCGGCGAGCGTGCCACGGCTCAATACCTTTCCATTCCGCCCCGCTTGCCCGCGGATCGCTACGTAGTCACGCTCAAGGCCCTGGAGAAAGCCACCCCCACCGGCACTCCTCCGGGCGCCATGCCGGTCGATCCCATCGGCCCGATTGATAACGATGCGTCCGGGCCTCGTGCCCGGCTCTCAGCGGGAAATCTCAGCGTGGCTCCGGTCGAATCGGAACGCTCCGGCGTGGGCGCCGCGGAAGCGTTGCACTTCTACTTTCCCCGGGAGGTGGACGGCGCGCCCCTCATCCCTGTCGATCGCCCGTCGCGCGTCACCTTTGAGTTTCGCGGGCAGCGCTTCTCCCTGAAGACGCACTTCTCGCTGACCCCCGACATGCTCCGGTAACGCAGGCTCCCAAAGCTTGGCGAGTTGCCTGTGCGCTAGTTTCGCGGGGGGCGGGGGAAAACTCGTCAGGATTCTTTCGGCTTCGGTGGTGTGGCGTGTGGCGGCGCAGCCGGCGTGGCGGTGGTGGACTGCACCGTCGCCACTTTGCGGTCGCGTCGGCGGCTCCGGCTCTTCGGCGAGGTGGGCGGGGTGACTCCGGCCAAATCGGCGAGCACGCGCCTCAGTTTGAACCGTTCCTCGAGGTCCATATCCACGATCTCGAAGCCCATCATCTGGCTTCGCGAATCCCGCACGAAGGCCGTGGCCTTCATGCTCTTCATCGCCGAACTGAATTTGATCTGGATGAGCGTGCCCGGAGTCAGATAGCGCTCGCAGGTGGCGATTCCGCCTCCCAGGTTCATCGACGTGGTTTCCAGCTTCTGGTTTTCCCGCAAATTCGTGGTCACCAGCGGCAGCGGTCTCGACAGCTTCAGGCGCGCGTACCGCCTCTGCCTCAGGCAGGACGACATCGGCTCTTCCAGCGGCGTGGCGATGGCAAACTCGCCCGCTTCGATGCCGCTCTTGGGGAAGAAATTCTTGACGAAATCCTGATCCAGTTTTTCCAGCGCCTGCAGCGCCACCACGCGCAACTCCGCCGGATAGCTCCAGCGGAACATCTGCCGCGTCTCGACGATCTTCCGCAGGATGGGAATCGCATCCGTGGCCCGCAGCCGCGACAGGCCTTCGATCGCTTTGATGCGCAGGTACGGCGCGCTCTCCGGCGGCAGATTCCCGGCGGCCAGCTCCAGCAGCATCGGGACCGCCGTGGCGTCACCGCTGAGCCCCACCTCGTCCAGCGCCAGCGGTTTCACCAGCGGGTCGAGCTGGTCGAACATCGTCAGAAGTAGCCGGCACCGGTGCGCGGAGTCGGCCGCCGCGATTTGCCGGATTACCCGGTCGTGGAACGAGCGCTGCCATTCTCCGACTTTCGGCGGCAGCCACACCTCCAGCGCTTCCGGATCCAGGCGCGCCAGCAATCCCACTGATTCCACCGCCTGCGGCGGCGTTCCGGAGCGCAGCACGTCGCGAAGGAACGCCGCGCCCGTCTCGCCCAGCTCCCGGGCCATGCGCAGCAGCAGCTCCACGTCCTCACGGAATCCCGCGCGGCTGAAGCGCACCGCCAATTGCTCGATGGCCGGCCGCGGCGCCCGCTTCAACAGTTCGCCCAGCCCTTCGGGGATGGACTCCTCGCGCAAACCTTCTTCGATGAACTCCGGAATCCGGTTTTCGACGCCGATGCGCGAAAACAGGTTCTGCCCCGCGCCCGGCCGCGATTTCTCCACTTCCTCCACCAGGTCCAGCGCTTTGATCATGGACGGGAACGAGTGCAGGCTCGCTGCCGCCTGGCTCAGCCGCACGAACGCCGCGCCGATCAGCGTGTGCAGTTCCGGCTTCTCCTCGACCGCCAGTTGTTTGCCGACCACCTCGATGGACTCGAGCAGCATGTCGGAGACATCGCCCATCAGCAGGTCCGCCATGTCCGGCAATCCCAGCGCGGTCTCCCGCCGCGCTTCCGGATCTTCCAGCGTGATACAATTCACGTAATTACGCAGCACTTTGACGATGGTTTCCTTGTCGCCCTTTTTCCGCAGCTCTTCGATGTACTGCCGGATATTTTGCGAAGGCACGCACCAGGCTTCTCCGGTCAGCAGCACTTCCTTCTTTTTCTCTTCCGGCACTTCCTCCCAGAAGAACTGCGTCATCAACTGCACGTGGGACTCGTACTTCACGCCCGTCGACGACATGCGCTCTTCGTGCGCGCCGATCACCTTCCGCAGCGCGTCAATTTCCTGGTTCAGGCTTTCGAACATCTGCTTCACCGCGTTCACGCGCACTTCGCCGCGCTCGTAACTCTCCAGCGCGAAGCGGATGGCGATGTGCTGCGCCAGCTTCAGCAGCATGGGCTGGTCCGGCTGGTCCGTGGTGGCCTGCGCGGCAAGACCCGAGAGCGCGTTGTAGAGCAGCGTCTGCGCCCGCATCGGCATGGTCGTCAGCCGCTGCTGAAACATCGCGGGCTGGTCGCCGCCGGCCTGGCCGGTGGTTGATTTTCCGAGCTGCACCAGCATCTGCAGCACGCCGCGGATGTCTTCCTGCTGGATCGTGAATGTCGCGCCTCCGGAGCTTCCGGGCACGTACACGCCCGAGGGGGGTGGCGCTGTTCCCGTCGTTCCCTTCACATCGACGGCGAGGCCCGCCGTAGCTGCGGCCGCCCACATACTCGGACGCACCTTTTTCCCGCCGCCTTCTCCACCACCGCCGCCCGGACCTCCCCCAGTTCCTCCGCCGGGTCCCCAGCCTCCCCCTCCGCCGGGTCCCCAGCCTCCCCCTCCGCCGGTTCCGCCACCACCTCCACCCGGACCGCCGCCACCCGGACCGCCGCCTCCCGGACCACCACCGCCCGGACCTCCGCCACCCGGAGCAGCGCTACCCCCAGGAACAACAACGCTGCCAGCAGGGGCAACGACGCTACCAGAAGGAACTACAACGCTGCCCGCGGGGACCCACGTGCCGTCGCCACTTCCGCCTTCGCCTGGCGGGCTAGCACCTGCCGTGGGTGTGCCTCCCGGCGGTGCATCACCCGCAGGCCCAGTTCCGCCAACGCTGCCGGCGGGAATCCAGACCATTCTCTCTGCTGCGCTTCCCGTTGAACCTTCGCCGGGAGCAGCGCCAGGGCTATTGCCGCCAGCAACACTTCCAGCAGGAACCCATACGCCAGCACCGCCACCCGGACCACCGCCACCCGGACCACCACCACTAGGTCCGCCACTACCGGGTCCCCCGACGCTACCGCTGCCGGATCCCCAGCCGCCGCCACCGCCGCCATAACTTCCACTACCGGGTCCGCCGCCACTGCCGCCGGATCCCCAACCGCCGCCACCTCCGCCGCCAGGACCTCCACCGCCGGGTCCTCCGCCACTACCGCCGCCTCCGGACCCCCAACCCCCGCCGCCACCTCCGCCGGTTCCTCCCCCGCCACCGGGACCGCCACCACCCGGCCCGCCGCCAGTGCCGCCTGGCCCGCCGCCCCCTGGACCGCCTGGACTGCGCGCTCCCTGTGATGCCAGGATGAGTTGCAGCAATTTCTGCGGGTCATCGAACCAGGACTTCATCTGCGCGGCGTCCGCACCTAGCGCCTTCGCCGTCATCTGCACGGCCGTCTTTACTCCGGCCATCGCCGGATCCTCACGCACGAACCGCACCTCATTCACGCGGATGCCGGGATCGCCTTCGAGAGCCGTGCGCAGTTGCTCGGCCAACGCGCCCGCTGTGGCCGCCGATCCACCGGAGCCGGAAGGGAACGCGCGGATAAACCGCGCCAGCGTGGCCTGCGTGCATTGCGCGGTAAACATGATGCTGGCGATGCCCGCGCTGGAAATCAGACGCGCGAAGCTTTTTTCCGCCGCCGCCGATTCCAGCGGCACGCCGTCCAGATGCAACTGGTCGCCGTGCGCGCCCAGCAGCAGGCTGCCTCCGCCCTGTCCCTGCAGCACGGAGCGCAGCTCATTCCAGGTAATTTCGAATTGAGCCGCGGTGCGCGCGTGGCCGAACTCGTAGAGCCGCGCAAACTTCAGCAGAATATTCAAGCTGCGCACGAAGGCGCGCGCTGCGCCTGTTTTGGAGTCCGAAGGCATACTTCCCTGGCCGTCCTGACGGCGTGCTTACCAGTCCGGTTACGGTAACGCCTTTGCTCCCGCGAAGCAATCCTTCCGCCGGTTTCCTGTGGCCTATTTACCACTGCAAAACCGCGCGAATTGCGATGGCCTCGGGAGTTGCTGCGTTCACCCTCCGCACTCTGTGCCGGTACGCGGCGCCTCTTTGCTATCATCCCACGCCGTGAGCCAGTTCGGGTAACCAGGGCCGCTCCCGGCAGAATGAGCCATCACAATCAGTTTACGCCTATCCCGCGCTCGACCACGAGCGACGCCCACCCTCCCCAATCCGTCCTTCGTCCTCTCGGGCTCGCCGCGTCCTTCGCCGTCTTTCTCTATGTTGGATGGATGCTTCTCGCCGGCTTATTTCAGCCGCGGGCGGACTGGTTTGCCGGCGGTGGCTGGCACTCGCCGCTTCTCTTCTACTACGCCTGCCTCGACGCCTTCGCGCTGGCGCTCAGCGCCGCCTTTCTGTGCGGATTGGACGGCCGCAGCTTCCGCATGCTCGGCCTTTCGTTTTTTTCCGGATGGTTCCGCCAGGCTGCCCTGGGCCTGTCGTGGGGCGCTTGCGTCATTTCCGCCGCTGTCTTGCTGCTGTTCATTGCCCGAGCGGCCGATGTGGCCCTATTCGCCTCGCCGTCTCTCTCCCGCCTCCTCTTTCTGGCCTCCTTTCTGCTGCTCTCCTCGGTGTTTGAGGAATTGACGTTTCGCGGCTACGCTCTGGTTCGTGCCGCGGATGCGGTGGGTGCCGTGATCGCCTGTCTCGCTTCGAGCGCCCTGTTCGGATTCGCCCACTTCGCGAATCCCCAGGCCACGCTGCTCTCTTCGCTGAACACCGCACTCGCCGGAGTTCTCCTGAGCATCGCTCGGTTGCGCAGCCGCGCGCTCTGGATGCCGATCGCGCTCCACTTCGCCTGGAATTTCTCGCTCGGCCCGGTCTTTTCGTTTCCCGTCAGCGGCTACACGTTCGGCGCGCTGCGCCTTTCGGCTCCCGCCCCCGGCCCGCTCTGGCTCTCCGGCGGTGCCTATGGTCCCGAGGCGAGCGTGGCCCTTACCCTCGCGCTGGCCGGGGCCATTCCCCTGCTCCTTCGCTTCCCACGGCGCTTCCAGCCCCTTCCCTCTGCCCTCAATCAGAGTTAGACTGGCTGGGTACGAGGGGCCAGGGAGCCTGCCCGATGCCACTTGCCGCATGTTTGTTACTGGTTGTGGCGCTCGGTGCCACTCCGGATATCTCGCAACTGTTCCGTTTTGCCTTTCAGCAAGGCCAGCCTGCGGATCCGGAAAAGAGTGCGCCGCAAGGCACGCTTCCGTCTCCCACTGCGCCGGCCCCCGCTGCGAAGCCGCAAAGCCAGGCCGACGCAGCCCAGCCTCATCATCCCGCGCACCTCTCGGAAAGCTCCCGCATCGCCATCATTCGCGAGATTTCCGGCGAATTCGTGCGCGCCCAGATCGCGCTTCCCGGCGGCAAGGAAGGTTTTCATCTCGCCGCGAACCAGCCCGCTCGGCCGGTTGATGCCTCCAAGCCGGACGACAACGCGCCGGTCTCCCCGCATATTCTCACCGTTGTGCGCTCCCCCGCGATTCATCAGGGCGACAAGGTTCAGATCACGCGCGTCGAGTTTCGTGACAAATCCATCGTTCTGGACCTGAATGGCGGCGGCAAGCAGCGGTGGCATTTCCGCGACCATGTCGAGCTCACCGCCACCGGCCCCGTGACGGCTTCCGGCGGACCCCTCAATTCCGGCCCAACCACGACCGAAGGGCAGGGAAGCACGATCTTTCTCGATTTCGGCCGCAAGCTGCCCGATCTCTCACCCGGCGAGCTGAAGCTGAAGCTCGCTTCGGTTCTCGATTTCAGCGCGCAGAGAAGCGCGGCACTCCACTATGCGGAATCGCTGCCCCCTGAATTCCAGCAGGCCATCAAGAACCGCACTGCCGCTGTGGGCATGGACCACGAGATGGTCCTCGCCGCCATGGGCCACCCGGACCGCAAGGTGCGCGAGCGCGACGCCGACGGCAACGAAACCGAAGACTGGATCTACGGCACCCCACCCGGCCGCACCATCTTCGTCACCTTCTCCGGCGAGAAGGTCGTGCGCGTCCGCCAATTCAACTGATCTCCCGTTTTCCGGAGCATAGCGCCCGGTTCGCCGTTCCCGCCTCCACCCACGCGTTGACATTTTCACCCGATGCTCCTAGCATGCCGTTTTCCGCGCGCAGGGCCGGCTCGGTCCTTCCCCGTGCTCTCACCTCGCGCTGCCCTCGGGAGGGCCAATGGCGATTCAAGTCGGCATCAACGGTTTCGGCCGCATCGGGCGCAATATCTTCCGCGCCGCCTTGGGCCATCACGATATCGAAATCGTCGCCGTGAACGACATCACGGATTCAAAAACTCTGGCTTACCTCCTGAAATACGATTCCATCCTCGGCAACCTGCACAACAAAGTCACGCATACGGACGATTCCATCAGTGTGGACGGAAAAGCCTTCAAGGTCTTCAAGGTAAAAGACCCCGCCGCCATCGACTGGGCCTCCGTAGGCGCGCAGGTCGTCGTCGAATCCACCGGGCTGTTTACCTCCGGACCGGATGCGCGCAAACACATCCGCGGCACGGTGAAGAAAGTCCTCATCTCAGCGCCGGCCACCAATCCCGACCACACCATCGTCCTCGGCGTCAACGATAAGACCTACGAACACGCCAAGCATCACGTCATCTCCAACGCCTCCTGCACCACGAACTGCCTTGCCCCGATCGCCAAAGTCATCCACGACTCCTTCGGCATCGTCCACGGCACCATGACCACCATCCACTCCTACACGAACGACCAGCGCCTGCTCGACCTCCCGCACAAGGATCTGCGCCGTGCCCGCGCCGCCGCAATTTCCATGATTCCCACTTCCACCGGCGCTGCCAAAGCGCTCCATCTCGTCATTCCCGCACTCCAAGGCAAGCTGGACGGCTACGCCATGCGCGTCCCCACGCCCAACGTCAGCGTGGTGGACCTCACCGTCACCACCGAAAAGCCCGCCACCGTCACTTCCGTCAATGCCGCAATGAAAGCGGCCGCCGAGGGCCCCATGAAAGGCATCCTCGAATACTGCGAAGACGAGCTCGTCTCCGTCGATTTCCGAGGTAATCCCCGCTCCTCGATCCTCGATGCGGGCTATACTCGCGTGGTGGCCGACCGCTGCGTCAAAGTGCTTTCCTGGTACGACAACGAGTGGGGCTATTCCTGCCGCTGCGTGGATTTGATTCGCTTCATGGGCGCAAAGCTCTAACGCCGGGGGATACCGTTCGCGGATGTTTTACAAACTGACCATCGACGATCTCACCCTTCGCGGCCGCCGGCTCTTCCTCCGCGTGGATTTCAATGTGCCCATCGAAGCGGGCCGCATCATGGACGACTCGCGCATGCGCGCCTCGCTTCCCACCATCCGCATGGCCGTCACTCGCGGCGCCCGCATCGTCATCGCCTCGCACCTCGGCCGCCCCGGGGGCAAGGTGGACACGAAGTTCTCTCTGCGTCCCGTCAGCCGCCGCCTCCAGGAGTTGATCGAACGCCCCGTCGAATTCGCGGTGGACTGCATCGGCACGGAGGCCATCCAGAAAAGCAAGCAGCTCAACGATGCCGGCGTCCTGCTCGTTGAAAATCTGCGCTTTTACCCCGGCGAAGAAGCCAACGATCCCGGCTTCTCCCAGAAGCTCTCCCAGCTCTGCGACGGCATCTACGTGGACGACGCGTTCGGCGCCGCCCACCGCGCCCACGCCTCCACCGTCGGCATCACCAAGTTTGTCCGCCAGGCCGCCGGCGGCTCGCTCCTGCAGAAGGAACTCCAGTATCTCGGGATGTTGATGGGCAACCCGCCCAAGCCCTACCTCGTGATTCTCGGCGGCGCCAAGGTTTCCGACAAGATTGAGGTCATCCAGAACCTGCTCAAATCCTGCACGCATATGCTCATCGGCGGCGCAATGGCCTACACGTTTCTCAAGGCGAAGGGCATGCCCGTCGGCAAGTCGCTCGTGGAAGAAGACAAGCTTGAGGTCGCCAATCAAATCCTCGCGTCCGCCGCCGAAAAAAACGTGCGGCTCCTGCTGCCCGTGGATCACGTCATCGCCAAAGAGATGCGCAAGGGCACCGAGGTCAAGATTTGCAATATCAAGGAAACCCCTGACGACTGGATGGGGCTCGACATCGGCCCCGCCACCGGGGACAACTACAGCAAGGAGATCGCGGCCGCGCGCACCATTTTCTGGAACGGGCCCATGGGCGTCTTTGAAATTCCCCCCTTCGAACGCGCCACACTTTCCCTCGCCCATTTTATCGCTGAGGTCACCAAGCGCGGCGCCACCTCCGTGGTCGGTGGCGGCGATTCCGTCGCCGCGCTCCACAAGGCCGGCGCCTCCGAAAGCATCACGCATGTTTCCACCGGTGGTGGCGCCTCTCTCGAATTCCTCGCTGGCCGCACCCTCCCCGGCATCGAAGCCCTCTCGAATCACTAGCGTCCGCGGTAGCACGCTGGTCGCTCCCCAGCTTTTTTCCCCCTCTCCCTCTCGCCTCTGCTATCCTCGCCTACTTTGACTCTCGCCATGCGCCGCCCCGTCATCGCCGCCAACTGGAAGATGTTCAAGACCCAGGCGGAGACTCGCGCGTTCTTCGCCCGTTTCCGCAGCCTGGCCGCGTCCCTCCGCCATTGCGATCTGGTGATCGCTCCCCCCTTCACTGCCCTCGCCGCCGCGGTTGAAGCCGCGCGAGGCTCGGACATCGTCATCAGCGCGCAGGATCTCTATTGGGAGAAGGAAGGCGCCTGGACCGGCGAGGTCTCCGCCGGAATGATCGCGGAGACCGGCTGCCGCTCGACGCTGGTCGGCCACTCCGAACGCCGCCACATCTTCGGCGAGACCGACGATCAGGTGCACCGCAAGGTCCGCGCCGCCCTCGCCGCCGGCCTTGCGCCCATCGTCTGCGTCGGCGAGACGCTCGCCGAACGCGAAGCAAACCGCACGGAAGAAGTCTTGCGCCGCCAGTTCAACTCCGCGCTCACCGGTTTGACCGCCGCGGAGTTCTCCCGTATTCTGTTGGCGTACGAACCGGTTTGGGCGATCGGCACCGGCCGCACCGCGACTCCGGATCTGGCTGCTGCCGCCCACGCTTTCCTTCGGGGACTCGCCTCGCACGCCTACTCGGCCGCGATTTCACAGGACCTGCGGATCCTTTACGGCGGAAGCGTGAAGCCCGAGAATTCGGCCGCTCTGCTGGCCGAGGAAGAAATAGACGGGGCGCTCGTCGGCGGCGCCAGTCTCGATCCGGTGGCCTTCGCGGCCATCGCCCGCAGCGCGCAGCCTGGCGCCGGGAACTAAAATTCAGGAGCAGGTGATGGAAGTCGAAAATCCAGGGAGCTGGGCAATCTCGTTGCTGGTCGGCGCCGCATTCATCGCCGTCGGCTGGCGCTTCTCGTGGGTTCTGGTCACCCTCCACGTCCTGATTTGCCTGCTATTGTGCATCGTGGTGCTGCTGCAAAGCGGCAAGGCCGCTGACCTCGCCGGAGCGTTCGGCGGCGCGGGCAGCCAGACCGCTTTCGGCCCGCGCGGCGCCGCCAATTTCCTCTCTCGCGCCACCACCTGGTGCGCCATCATGTTCATGGCCACGTCGATGGTGCTCGTCCTCCACCAGTCCACGGGCACGGGGAGTATCGGCTCCGTCTTCGAGCGTTTGGGCTCCAAGCCCGCTCCCGCACAGCAGAAGCCGGCGACACCCGCCGTTCCAGGCACGGCTCCGATCACCCTGCCGCCGCAGCCGGCGCCCGCCGGCCAGCAAGCCCCGGCGCAAACGGCTCCGGCACAATCGCCGGCGCCTCAGACACCTGCGCCGGCCAAAAAACCGTAACGCTGCGCGCCGTTCACGTTGAAACGGGGCAGCCCTTGTCCCTTTTCACGGTCATTGTTAGACTGAACTCGAATCGCCTCCCCATTGCGGAAGTGGCGGAACTGGCAGACGCACCATCTTGAGGGGGTGGCGCCGCAAGGCGTGTGGGTTCGAATCCCACCTTCCGCACCAAATTTTCCAGTTGGAATTGCAGCGCTGAATCTTGATTTTCTGAGCGGTTCTTCCGTCTTGTAGGGGCGGACGCAGATGTCCGCCCTCCGCTGAGGTGCTAGCGCAACCTGCCGGCCTTACGCCATCTTACCCGGCACTACCACCCGCACCACCGCGATGTAATGGCACACGCTCCCGCCGAGCACAAAAATATGCCAGATCGCATGGTGATACGGCAATTTCTCCCACGCAAAAAATCCCACTCCTGCCGTGTACAGCAGCCCGCCCGCTAGGAGCCACAAAACCCCCGCCAGCGGCACCATGGCCAGGATCGGCTTCACTGCCACAATCGCAATCCATCCCATCGCAACGTAGACAATCGTTGACGCGATGGGATAACTCCCCACGAACCACACCTTGAGCACGATCCCTGCCGCCGCCAGTCCCCATACCAGCCCGAACAGCGTCCAGCCCCACCCGCCGCGAAGGTTTACCAGCGTAAATGGTGTGTACGTCCCCGCGATCAGCAGGTAGATCGAGGAATGATCGATAATCCGGAAAAACCGCTTCCACCGCGGCGAGGCGACGCTGTGATAGACCGTCGAAGCCCCATACAGGCACACCAGCGTCCCGCCATACACGCTGCACGCCACGATGTGCCACGCGCTGCCTCGCAGCGCCGCCAGCGTCACCAGCACAGCGCACCCCGCCACAGACAGCGCCAGTCCCGCGCCGTGCGTCACGCTGTTCGCCAGTTCGTGCCTTTTCGCCCTTCTATCCAGCAACCGGCCGCCTCCGCTTTCCCAAACGCCTGACCCGTTTAGCATACGCTTGCCCGCGCGCCCCGCAAAACTGTCCGGTTCAGCGACACCCATATCCTGAAAGCGGGCATCGCGCCAATCGCTGGCCGCACCCCCGCCGCGCCAACTCATTCCCATTCAGGGGGTTATCAACATGCCCGCCGGGCAGCTTACGTGCTCACTGGTAACGTCAGTAGGGGTGTACATCTCCGCCCGGTCTGCCATCCCGCGCAGGCGGGGCGGGCTATTGAGGAGGCCGCCATGCCACGCACCGAACGCATCCGCGAAGCTGCACGCACTCCGCTCGAGCTCGGCTACTTTACCGAACGCGCCGCGGCCGGCTGGCGCCTCGTTGCTCTCGAGTGGGAACGCGACGTTCCCGGCGAACTCGAGCCCGCCCGTAAACTCGCCCCCGTTCCCTACGGCCTGCGCGTCTCCGACGATTGCCAGCACCTCGAAGAGAATCCGCTCGAGATGCAGACCTTGAAAATGATGATGGAATTTATCGTGCAGGATTACACGCTCTCGCGCATCGCCACCGAGCTCAACCGCCGCGATCTGCGCACCCGCGAGGGCGCTCTGTGGACTCAGGTCTCCGTCTTCCAGATGCTCACCCGCGTGATCGAAGTCGCCCCGCAGGTACATTCGACGGAAGACTGGGCCGAACGCCGCAAGCACCTGGCCCAGGTTGCCTGGAACTCCTAACCCAGTGGCGAGTGGCTAGTGGCGAGTGACGAGTTGGGAGACTAGAAAAAACGCCGCCGGTTCCATCACCACGAGTAGTGCACCATGTACGTTACCTTCGACTCTCCGTTCGCCGGCACCGTCACGCGGAACTCAATCGTCTGCGCGTCAATCTTCTCGTACGGCATGGACTTCTGCGAAATCTCCCATCCCGACCACCGGTACAAATGCTCCACCGCGCGTATCTCGACCGGCGCGTTCGTATGGTTCCGCAATTTGATCTCGAACGATTCGTCGATCCAACTGTCCGCGTTGTCCACCTTGAAATAGGTCCTTCGCCGCTCGCCCACCAGGTCAAACGCGTTGCCCGTATAGAACCGCAGCATCTCGTCCTTCGGCGTGTGGTCAATCACGTTTTCGCCCGTGAATTCCACCTGCCCGTCCTTGTCCCGCCGGTAGAAGCGCACGCGTCCCTTCGGCAGAGGAATTCCCAGGTGATTCGCCGCCGAATTCTTGAATTCCTGCATCACCCACACCTTCGGGTTCGACTGCGTTCCGTACGTCGCATTGTTCCGGATGTTTTCCATGTTCCACCCGTAGGTGTTGCGGTCCACCTTCACGCCGTCGTACACGTACAGGCGGTGCGATTCGACTCCCGACGCGTGGATAAACTCCACCTGCTTCGTCTCGCGGTCCAGCAGTGTCGTCGGCCGCTCCAGCGTGTACAGGTGATACTCGTCGAACTTCTTCTCCGTTACCGGGGCTCCTGCTGCTGCACTCGACTCCAGCATGACCGCAGCTCTCGCATTCACCATGTCGCCCGGCTGGATTTTGCTGACGTCTCCGGCCATCAATTTGATCCGCGCATTCGGAAACGATTTTCCGCTCTGGTTGTCCAGCGTCACCCACCCGACCACGTCCAGCACGTCTCCCGTTTCCGGAGCCACCACGTTGTAATCCGCCTGCCATCTCATTCCGCCGGTCACATAGCTCAGCTCCACCGGCGTATTTCCCGTTTTGTCCGTCTCGATCTGCCAATCGAGCGTCGGCTTCAGGATCGTGTCGTCTGCCAGCGCTGGAAACACCGGCATCCCCGGCAGCGAGAATTGCAGCTTCCCGTTAACCTCGATGATCGGCTGCCCATTGCCGCCCTGCGCGTAGCCGTATTGCTGCATCGCGTAGTTCTGCCCGTACTGAGACATCGCCGCATAGTGCGGCACGTACCCGCTGCGAACGATTTTTCCCATCATCGCCACGTCTTTTCCGTCTTTGTCTTTGGTCAGGAACTCGATTGTTTTTCCTTCATTCAGTCCCAGCAGCATTTCCTGCGACACCGGATCGTTCCGGTAGTTCTGCTCCAGCACCAGCAGGCGCCGCGCCCCGCTCGGGTCCCGCAGGATCACCGAATCCGGCTCCATATGCGCCGTGATGTCCGTGAAGGTCACGTGGTTCGTTCCCGCCTTGAGTTCCAGCGGGATCACCTGCCGGACCACGGCGAACATCTGGTTGTAAACGGTTAGCGACGCCTGACCCGCTGCCTCCGGCTGGCCCGCCCACAGCACACTCGCCGCAACAAGGGCCAGTACTCCTAGTCCGATACCGGTTTTGCGCCCCATCGTTTGTCTCCAGTGGCGCGGGCACTCTTGCCCGCGCGCCTTTCCATCAAACACCACACTTCGCAAACTTACTCGCACGCACCCTCGCGCCACGGCACTGCCCTGTCCTGTCTGTGTAATGTGGCCACACGGCATTTAGTTCCTGACCCTTAGTTCCTGAAGCTTCGACCGGCCTGTTCTTTCTTAGACGCCGTCTTTTCGCGTTTGTTGCCCGGACGCTGTGTTGTCGAGTATCAAACGCCGCCGCTCTCGCCTCCGGGAACTTTTCGCCGGTTGTGCCACTCTATACAACAATGCGCCCGCCACTCCGCATCCCATCTCCCGCAGATTTGCGTCTTCCCGCTCGCCTCGCGATAGCCCTGCTCACCGCCGCGCTTGCCGTTTCGCTCGGCATGTCCCCTCCGCGCCCCGCCGATTTCGACGCCCAGCACGCGGAGGCTGCCGCCCACAATCCCCCAGACTTGCACTTGCAGCTCGCACTGGCTGGAGGCCGCACCCAGTTCCACCTCGGCGAGCTCATCAAAGTGGAATACCAGCTCACCGCCGACACGCTCGAAAAATACCGCTCCGGCGATCTCTGGTACGACCTCAGCGACCGCTCGCGCTTCGAATCCTTCGTCTGCGATCGCCCCGCCGATTCCGCCGACCCGCTCTCGATCCATTGGGCCCTCTGGGAGACGCTCTACGATGTCCACGTCACCCGCCGCATGGGCTCCTGGAAAAAATTGAGCGGCTCGGCGGTCACCGAACCCTGGGATCTGAACGACTATCTGCGTCTCGATCGCCCCGGCAAGTACCGCATCTACGCCGTCACCCGCCACGTGGTCACCGACTGGTCTCCCGGCCACGATGCTTACGCCGGTGGCCCGCCCCTCGTTTCTAACATCCTCGAGCTGGAAATTCTTCCCGACGATCCCGCCTGGTCCGCCGACCAGCTTCAGCACGTCTTGGAATCACTCGCTCTCGCCGTAAAGGACCAGCGCGCGCGCTCCGCTGCCGTCAAAACGATTCGTTTCCTCCAAACCCCCGAAGCTCTGGACGCCATGGCCGCCCATTACACCGGCTCCGACCGCGAAGTGGATAGCCAACTTCTTTCCGGACTCATTGGCTATCACGACCGCGCCGCTGCCGTGAAGCGCATGGAAGCGCAGCTCGTCGCCCCCGATTTCGGCGTCACCCGGTTTTTTCTTTTCAGCCTGGGCGTGATGAAGCTTCGCCTCGCCAATCCCAGCCTCTCCGCCGGCGAGCTTATCTCTGCCGGGAAACCCCTGCAGAAGCAGTGGCGTCATTCGCTCTTCGATGTTCTCGTGCCGTACTACGAGCAATTGATTCCCGGCGCCGAGAAGAAATCCCCGCGCGCCCGCGCCCTCACCGTGGACACGCTCTTCCACACCTCCGCCCTCGAAGGCTTTGCGTTCGAAAAGCTGCCGCTTCCCGCCGAGCAGGTCGAAGCCCTCCGCCGCCGCGAACTCGCCATCCTGCCCGACCTGCCGCACTACGAGCAGTTCGATCGCATCGCCAATTTCGGATGGGCCAAGGATTTTCCGCCCGAGCAGGTTCTCCCCGTCCTCCGCAAAATCTACGAAACTCCCGCCGGTGAACTCTCCGGCGACGTCAAACAAACCCGCAACTACATCCTCAAGGACGTAAATAAAATTTCTCCCGAGGAAGGCCAGAAACTCCTCGCCCTGGCCATCACCGAACCGCACGCCGCGCTGACCGCGCGCGATGTCTCGGGCGTCACCCTCACTCCCTCGCCCGAGCTCGACACTATGCTCATCGCCAAACTGGAAGGCCGCCGCACCGAAGAGATGAAAGCCGCCGCGCCGCTTATCGGCAAGTACGCCTCGGCCGCGCTTCTCGAGCGCATCCGCGCCGTCTATGAAGTGGAAAAGGAAGCCTGGCCCTGCGACATCGAAGCCGGCCTGCTCGCCTATTTTCTCCGCGTGGATCCCGCTTATGGCGCGAAGATGTTTCCTGCCGCCGCAGCGTTCGCCGCCTCGCGCGAGCACATCACCTGCGGGCGTCCTACGCTCGTCGGCGCCGTCTCCGAGCTCTACTATTCTCCCTTTGTGGAAGAGCAAGCTATCGCTCAGCTCGATGACGCTGATTTCCGCGTGAACACCGACGCGGTCCGCACTCTCAGCACGCACTCCTCCGGGCCCGCGCTCGCCGCGCTCCTCGATCGCTTCCGCCGCTTCCACGAGGAATGGAAAGACTTCGACCCGAAAAATGCGCCGCCCGACGCCGTCCAAAAATGGGAATCCAAAAATCAGGCCAACCTGGAATTAACCCTGGTACGCGCCCTCGCCCAGTCCCCCGATTATCGCCGCCACCCCGACATGCTCCAGCAACTCGCCCAGCTTTGCATCACCGATGCCTGCCGCGCCGAAACGCAGCGCTATTCCCACTAGCCTCAAAAGCAAGGGTGGGGTCTTGCGCGTTTTGCATCCAAGTGCTTTCTCATGGGTCGAAATGCTAGCAATTCACTCCAAACACGTTTAATCTGCTTAAGAGAGGTATCTTGGCGTGACTATCCGTGTCGAGCTCAACCCTGAGACCGAGGCCCGCCTCAAGGCGGAGGCGCGCGCCAAAGGCCTGCCTTTGGAAAAAGTAGCTGAACAACTTCTTAAAGAAGCCCTCACTGGACGTTCTTTGTTTCAGGGCCGAATGAGCGTCGAAGAGTTCCATGGGATGCTTGACGCGATGGCGGAAGGCTCCGAAAGACTGCCAGATTTGCCGACCGGGAGCTTTTCGCGCGCGAGTTTTTATGAGGGCCGGCTAGATGGCAGAGACGCCGTACCTCGTCGATAGCAATGTTCTTCTTCGCTGGGTGAAACCCGACCACAGCGATTATCCCGCCATCATTTCGGCGATGGACGCGATTCTTCAACGCGAAGGCGTTCTCTGCTACACCTCCCAGAATGTTGCGGAATTTTGGAGCGCCTGCACTCGACCAGTGGATCGCAACGGTTACGGCCTTTCGCCTCAAGACACAGACCGTCGCGCAAGGTTTTTCGGGGAAAGGCTCCGTTTGCTGCCAGACAGTCCGGCGGTTCACCAAGAATGGCGCAAACTCTTGGTGACACACAGCGTCTCTGGCGTGCAGGTTCACGACGCTCGCTTAGTGGCGGCGATGAAGGTGCACGGCGTCCAGCGCATTCTGACATTCAACGACAAGGACTTTGCCCGGTACACGGAGATTGAAGCCGTGCATCCTCGCGGTGTCTCGCTCGCCTGACCACGAATACGAGTTCCCCCGCTCTCGCTGCCATCCCGACATGCTCCAGCAACTCGCCGCGCTCTGCATCACCGACGCCTGCCGCGCCGAAATCCAGCGCTATTCCCCGTAGGCTCCCTTGTAGCGCTCACGCTTTGAAATCATGGCAGAACCGTGCGCATCGCGATATCCGGGTCCCGCCAAACACCGTACGCCGCACCCACATTGTGGTTTCCTCACCCCCTCCCGAACCTTTCTCATTGCGGGGCTGTGCACCCTCACCTTCTCAGACTACCCATCGCTCGCAAATTGCATCGAACTGAATGCTGCATAAGGGGGGAAACAAATCATGAAACGGAGATTCGCAGCACTCGCCGCCGTACTTCTCGCCGCTCCCTTCCTGCCCGTCCGCGCGGACGAAGGCAGAAGCGAGCGCGAACGCGTGGAAAACGCCGGCAGGGTCATGCAAGCCATCCTCGATATTCCCGACGAGATTCCGCAGAACCTCATCGACAAGGCACGCTGCGTAGTGGTGATGCCGTCGGTGTTGAAGGCCGCCTTCGTTTTCGGAGGAGCTTACGGTCGCGGCGTTATGGTCTGCCGTTCCGGCAAGAACTTCGAAGGCAAATGGGGCGCGCCCACCATGATGGCGTTGGAAGGCGCCAGCTTCGGCTTCCAGATCGGCGGCGAAGCGACTGACTTCGTCATCCTCATCATGAACGATAACGGCGCCCACAGCCTGCTCAAGAGCAAGGTCAAGCTCGGCGCGGATGCTTCTGCGGCAGCCGGGCCTGTCGGACGCACCGCCTCCGCGGATACCGACGCTTACATGCGGGCGGAGATGCTCACTTACTGTCGAGCGCGCGGCCTCTTTGCCGGGATCTCGCTTGAGGGTTCCACCCTCCGCCCCGACAACAACGCCAACTACAACCTTTACGGCAAATCGCTGACCCCGGCGGAAATCGTAGTCGAGGCCAAGGTTCCCCCGCCGCCCTCAGCTAAAGATTTGCTCGAGCGCCTCCAAACGAATTCGCCCAAGCTCGACTAGCTGCCTCGTCTGCGTTCAATCACAAGGTGACCGGCCGGATCTGGTTGCAACAGGGAAGGGTTGCAGAAGCTCGACCACCTCTGCATCACCGACGCCTGCCATGCCGAAACCCAGCGAAATTCACGGTAGGAACCATAGAGAGCGCCGCCAAGATGGCGGCGGTACGAAATAGAATCCACGCGCGGCAGCCCATTTTGTACCACCGGCATCCTGTCGGCGTCTTATGCCCGCACTTCCTGGGAGTGGGGTAGTTTCGGCACTCGCTAGAAAGGGTTGTGCGCCGAGAGCAACTGGGTTCTAAGCGACGCGGGTCGCGGGATAAGGGGTAGAGGCTGGGGGCTTGCCGACAAAGCGCTCCTTTCACCCGGGCTATGTGAGCAGGCGGTGGCCACCCCGCCGAGGAAGTCGCATCCCGCTGGGGACTCACGAGAAATCTTCGCCCCGCCCTCTGTTTTCTCTTGCATTACGTCCCCGACCTGTGATATTCTCCCTCGGGATTGATATTTATGCACCGCGCCACACCAATCCGGGTGCTGCAGCCCTGCAAGCCCTTCTCTAACCCCTTTGGATTGCATACTTACGAATCCAGATTTCGTAACTCCTTTAGATTGCATACTTACGAACAGTGGGGGGGGTGGGGGCCTGCCCGCCGTAGCCTTGGCGAAGGAGGGCGATACCCATCCTCAAAAAGCGAACGTATGGCACTTTTCTACTCTTTCGCTTTCCGGAATGCTCCGAACTTTCGACTTTCAACTCTCGACCTTCAACAGCTTCCGACATCGCCCCCAAGTTGTCCGCCCCGCAGAGGTAGCCTAAACTGACTTCGTACCCTGAAAGTCCCAGTCCATGCGCCGCGCTGAAACTCTACGTTACGCACGTCTTTCCGCCACCTTCGCTGCCGTGGTGTTTTTCATCCTCGCCGGCATCTACGGCTGGCGCTCCCTCCAGCAGGCCCGTTCGGTCCGCTCCGCGCCGCCGCCCGTTCCCGTCACTGTCCAGCAGCAGTCGCAGAAGTTCAGCCTGTCGAAAGCCAATGGCGGCCTCACCTTGTTCCAAGTGGAAGCTTCGAGCACCACCGCCTTCGTCACCGGCAATCGCAACATCCTGGAAGGCGTCGCCATCACCATGTTCGGCCAGCACGGCGACCGCAACGACCGCATTCACACCAAGGAATGCGAATACTTTTCCGACACCGGCCGCGTGGTCTGCCATGGCGATGTCCACGTGGATCTCGAAGCCGCCAGCGACGCTCGCACGCGTCCCGGCAAGCAAGTCGTCCGCGTGGAAACCTCGCAAGTCACTTTCGACCGCGGCAGCGGCTCCTCGCAAAGCGAGCAGCCCGTCACCTTTTCCTTCCCGTACGGCGAAGGGCGCGCCGTCGGCTTCACCTACGACTCGAATCGTTCCATCGTTCGTCTTCATCACCAGGTCTTCATGAACCTACGCCACGCCACCCCGGGCAAGACCGCTTCCGCGCCTGGCCCTCTCACCGAGGTCACAGCCGCGAGCCTGGAATACCACAACGAAGACGGCGTCGTTCGCCTCGAAGGTCCCGTTCTCCTCCATCAAGGTACGAAGGAAGTCGCCTGCGCCTCGCTCACCCTCGAGCTTTCCCAGTCTCTGCGCGCGCGCCGCATGCTGGCCGGTGGACGTCCGACGCTTACGTCGCGCGACCCACAAGGCGCCACGGTGCTGGCCTCGGACTCCGCCTCGCTCGACTTCACTCCCTCGGGCCAGCCATTGCACCTTCACGGCGAAGGTTCCGTGCGCGGCTCGCGCAAGGCGCCTTCCTTCGCCGGCGAGCAGCATCTCGCCTCCGACACCATTGACGTGGTGTTCGACGAGCGCACCGGCGCCGCGCGCCTGGCCAAGGCCGGCGGCAACGTCCACTTCGACACGCCTCCGCACACGCCCGCGGAAGGCATCGCGCGTGTCTCCACTGCTTCGCTGCTCCTCCACTTCGCGACTCGTTCCCGAGTCCCGAATCCCGAAGCTTCGGGACGGGACGGGACTAGCCGCACGGATCTTCAGCAGGCCGAAAGTCCCGTTCCCGCGGTGCTGGAGTTTTCCTCTCCGAAGGACGATACCGTGCTGCGCTCGCGCCGCGTGGTGGCCGACTACGGCCCCGGCTCGCACATCCGCCAGGTTCACGCGCATCAAGACGTAGAGATCGAGCGCCGCCTGCCGGGACAGCCGCTCCAAGTGACCCGCTCCGAAGAAGGAGAAGTGGATTTCGACGCGGGGCACTGGACCGAAGCCCGCCAGAACGGCAATGTGCGCTTCGAGGAATCCGGCCCGCTCGCCCGCCACGGCCATGCCGATCGCTCGCGTTCCGTCCAGTCCACAGACACGCTCACGCTCACCGGCAACGCCGAACTCACTGACACGGACACCGATTCCGCCGCGCCCACTTTCACTCTCGACCAGCGCACCGGCGAGGCGCGCGGCGAAGGCGTGGTCCGCACCACCTATCGTCGCGTGGATCCGAGTAGCGTCGCCAACTTCGCTCCCCAGCCCGCGCACATCATGGCGGATCGCATGACCGCCAATCGAAACTCCAGCCGTGCCGTCTATTCCGGCCACGCGCGCCTGTGGCAAGGGGAAGCCGTCATCCAGGCCGACTCGCTCGATCTCCGCCAGCAGGAGCACCTGCTGCTCGGCACCGGCAACGTCAATGCCCGTCTCCCTCAGGTGCAGCCGCCTCCCGGCGCCGAGCCTAAATCCGCGGCCGCAACCGCGCCCGCGCCGAAGCCCGCCGCTTCCGCTACGTCCACCACAGCACCGTCCGGAGAGCCAGTCGTCTGGGCCGTCCGCGCCGCTCGGCTCACCTATCGCAGCGCCGACGCCGTCGCCGAACTCGAGCAGAACGTCCACGCTGAATCCCGCCTCGGCAAAATCGCCTCCTCGCGCATGGAGCTGATCCTGGCCCAAAACAACGGCGTGCAGCAGCTCAGCAAAGCCGTGTGCACCGGCGGGGCCTCCGTGTGGCAGCAGGGCCGCCACGGCACCGCCGACCGCGCCGACTACACCGCCGCGGACGGCCGCTTCGTTCTCAGCGGCGGAAATCCCACGCTTTACGATGCCGATCAAGGCACTACAACCGGCCGTGAATTGACCTTCTTTTTGGCCGATGATAGGATTCTCGTAGATTCAGGCAACGGCACGCGAACTCTTTCGCGTCACCGGATTCAGTGATGAGCCGGAATGTCAAAATTACAAGCCGTCGAGGTCAGAAAATCGTATAGGGGCCGTGTCGTTGTTGATGACGTAAACCTGGAAATCACCCAAGGCGAAGTCGTCGGACTGCTCGGTCCGAATGGCGCCGGAAAAACCACCACCTTCTACATCCTCGTCGGCCTCGCCAGACCCGATTCCGGTTCCGTGCTCCTCGACGAAGAAGACATCACCGACCTTCCCGTTTACCGCCGCGCGCGTTCCGGAATCAGTTATCTGCCGCAGGAACCTTCGGTGTTCCGGAAGCTGACCGTGGAAGAAAACCTGCTCGCTGTGCTCGAAACCCAGCCGCTCTCGACCGAGGGCCGCCGCGACCGTCTCGAGGAGCTCCTCGCGCAAATGGGCCTTGAGGCCGTGCGCCACAATCAAGGCGGCACGCTCTCAGGCGGCGAACGGCGCCGGTTGGAGATCGCCCGCTCGCTCGTCCTCCAGCCCTCCTTCATCCTGCTCGACGAGCCGTTTTCCGGCATCGATCCAGTCACCGTGATCGACATCCAGAAAATCATCCAGGACCTGCGAAATTCCGGCATTGGCGTCTTGGTGACCGACCACAACGTCCGCGAAACGCTGCGCGTCACCGACCGCGCCTACATCATCCACGGCGGGCGCATCTTCCTGGCCGGCTCCCCGGACGTGCTCAGCAGTGACCCCGCCGTCCGCCGCATCTACCTCGGCGAGAATTTCCAGCTAAACTAGAACCATGGGCCAGTGGCTACAGCCGAAGCTCCAACTGCGGGTCGCGCAAAAGCAGATCCTCACGCCCGGCCTCGTGCAGATGGTCAGCGTCCTGGCGCTGAACCGCCTGGAGCTCCGCGAAATGGTCACCGCGGAGATGGTCTCCAATCCCATGCTCGAGGAAGTCACCGAAGAAAATCTGCGCGCCGACAATTACACCGACGAAGCCTTCGTCAAAGCCGAATCCGAGGTGCCCAGCGAAGGCGAGAAAACCAATCCCTTCGATGAATTCGACGTAGCCTCCTTTTTCAACCAGTATCTGGGCACCGGGGGCGGGGAAACCAAGGGCGAGTACGAAGAGATTGAACGTCCTTCCTACGAAAAATTCCTGTCCTCCACGCAGGACCTCTCTGACCATCTCACCTGGCAGCTGGGCGCTTCACCCATGCCCGATCGACAGCGCGAGCTTGCCGAAGCCATCGTCGGAAATCTCGACGAGAATGGCTACCTAACCGGTACCGTCGAAGAAATTGCCGAGAGCGAGAACGCCCCAGTCACAGAAGTCGAGGAGGCGCTTCGGCTGGTGCAGGAGCTCGACCCGCCCGGCGTCGGCGCCCGCTCGCTCGCGGAATGTCTGGAACGCCAGCTCGTCGTCCTCGACCCGGAAAATTCGCCGGCCACGCAGCTCGCCGTGGCCATTGTGCGCGAGCACCTCAAGCTCATCCAATCCAACCAGCTCAAGGACATCGCCAAGGCCGTTGGCCAGCCGCTCGAGCAGGTCAAGCTGGCCGTTGAGGTGATCAAGAAACTCGACCCGCGCCCCGGCCTTCGCTACAACAAAACGGAGCCGCGCGTCGTCGAGCCCGACGTCTTCTTCCGCAAGGTCGGCGAGGAGTGGCAAGTCTTTCTCAACGACGACGACATGCCACAGCTCCGCCTCAGCCCCACCTATCGCCGCCTGCTTGCGCGCGACGCCGCCGACCGCGACGTCCGCAACTACGTCAAGGAACGGTTCACCGCCGCCGTTCAGCTTCTCAAGAACATCGAGCAGCGCAAACACACCATCCTCCGCGTCTGCCAGATCATCCTCCGCAACCAGCGCGACTTCTTCGAGTACGGCATGGACCACCTGAAGCCCATGATGATCAAGGAAGTCGCGGAAGAGGTTGGAGTGCATCCCTCGACGGTCAGCCGGGCCGTGGCCAACAAATACTCGCACTCGCCGCAGGGCGTACTCGAGTTGCGGTTCTTTTTCTCCGAGTCCGTCAACGGCCCGCAGGGCGCGGGAGTTTCTCTGCTCACGCTCAAGCGCCGCGTCAAGAAAATGATCGAAGGAGAAGACACCACTCACCCGCTCACCGACGAACAAATCGCCAAGAGGCTCTCCGAAGAAGGCATCGAAGTGACCCGCCGCACCGTGGCCAAATACCGCGAAGATCTCCGCATTCCGAGCACGCACCAGAGGCGAGTGAAGGAGTAAGTGGCCCGCCGCATCGAGCCGCAGTCCCCCGCGCCGCGTCCCGAGGCATCGGGACGGCGCCTGGTTCTGCTTACCGGTCTGAGCGGCTCCGGAAAAGGCTCCGTCCTTCGCGCGTTCGAGGATCTCGGCTACTACTGCGTGGACAATCTGCCTGTGGAACTCATCCCCAACTTCAGCGAGCTGTTCGATCGCGGCGCGGATGAATTCGGCCGCGTGGCGCTGCTCGTGGACGCGCGCGAGGGCGAGATGCTGCGCCGCTTGCCGGGAATCTACCGCCATCTGTGCCGCGACCACGACGTGACGCTCGTCTTCATCGAAGCCGGCGACGAAGCGCTGATCCGCCGCTTCAGCGAGACGCGCAGGCCTCATCCTCTCGGCCGCCAGGCCAGCGTTCGCGAGGCCGTTCGCTACGAGCGGCGCATGATGGCGCCCATCCGCAAACTCGCCGACGTGGTGCTCGATACCACGCGCTTCAACGTTCACGAGTTGCGCCAGTTCATCACCGAACGCTTCCTCAAGCTCGACCGCCAGCCGCTCATGGTGAGCGTCGTCAGCTTCGGGTTCCGCTACGGCGTTCCCCAGGACGCGGATCTTGTATTCGACGTCCGCTTCCTTCCTAATCCCCACTTCCTTCCCAAGTTCCGGCCGCTCACGGGCCGCGATCCGCGCGTGGCTCGCTACATTCGCTCGTTTCCGCAGACGCGCCGCTTTCTCGCGCGCGTCGGCGAGCTGCTGCGCTTTCTGTTTCCGTATTACATCCGGGAAGGGAAGAGCTATCTGACGATTGCGTTCGGGTGCACCGGAGGACGTCACCGCTCCGTGATGATGGCGGAAGCCATCGCGCGCTCGCTGAGGCATCGCGGCCCCGGGGTTCGCGTGGTCCACCGCGACGTTGACCGTTCCGCGGCTTGACAATGCTTCGGAGCACTCATAGCGTACACTTCCTCTATACCCGCGGCGCGGGCGCGCAGGGGGTTGTGCGGGCGCCGTTTGATACGGAGTGAGTTCGTCTTGGCATTCTCGTTCTCATCCGAGTTGTCGCGACTGTTCGGCTATCTCCGGCCGCATCGCCGGCGATTGACCATCGCTATCCTTCTGATGTTTCTGGTCGGCCTCACCGAAGGTCTCACCGCGCTGATGATTATCCCGGCGATGGACAAGGTTCTGGACCCGACCATCTCCGACTCCAAGCTCACCCTGGTCCGCATCCCCTTTACCGGCCGCACGCTGATGCTCAATGCGCTGTTCCCGCCGAACATCCATCACGTCTGGGCGGTCTTCTCGCTCTCGCTGCTGTTTTTATTCGTGATCAAAGGGGTGTGTGAGTTCATCTCGATCTCGTCCATCCAGTACGTGGGCCTCTCCGCGGTCACCGCGCTGCGCAACCAGGTGTATGCGCGGCTGATCCGCCAGCCGATTGCCTTCTTCGAGCACAACCCCACGGGCCGGCTCATGTCCACGGTGATCAGCGACGTGGAACGCATCAAGGGCGCGCTCTCGGAATGGTTTGCCGATTTCTTTCGCCACACGTTTTCGTTCTTCGGCTGCGCCGTTGTCCTCTTCCTCATCGACTGGAAGTTGGCGCTGCTCTCGCTGGTGATTCTTCCGCTGGTGATCGTTCCCGTAGGCAAGCTCGGCCGCCGCATCCGCCACTCCGTGCAGGAGAGCCAGTCACGCCTGGCCGACCTGAGCCAGATCCTGCAGGAAACGGTCACCGGGAACCGCGTGGTGAAGGCCTTCGGAATGGAGTCGTTTGAGATCGATAAATTCCGCGAGACGTCGCGGCGGCTGCTTCGCGAGAACATGCGCTGGATCCGCGCCTGGATCGCCAATGCCCCGCTGATGGAGCTGCTGGGCGCCGCGGTGCTCTGTTTCGCGCTGCTTTACGCGCGCGATCGAATCAAGACGGGCGCGCTGACGCGGGGCGCGTTCATCGCCTTTATCTACGCGCTGTTCCGGGTGTACGAGCCGATCAAACGCCTCGGCGGGATCTACCACCAGTTCATGCAGGCGCTCGGCTGCACTCCCAATGTTTTCCGGCTGCTCGATCTGCCGGAGGAGGTGCCCGACGCGCCCGGCGCAATTGCCCTGATGCGATTCTCCGATCACATTTCGCTCGAAAACGTCAGCTTCGCCTATCCCAGCGGCCCGCCGATTCTGCGCGGCATACGCCTGGAGGTTCGCGCGGGCGAAGTGGTGGCGATTGTGGGAGCAAGCGGAGCAGGGAAGACCACACTCGTCAATTTGCTGCCCCGCTTCCACTCGCCAAGCTCCGGCCGCGTGATGATGGACGGCCACGACCTGAGCGCGCTGAGCCTGCGTTCGCTTCGCGAGCAGATATCCATCGTCACGCAGGAAACCATACTCTTCAACGATACGGTGGCGAACAACATCTGCTACGGCCGCCCTGGCGTGGCCGAAGACCGGCTGATCGCCGCCGCGCGCGCCGCCATGGCCCACGACTTCATCTGCGAGATGCCGCAGAAATACCAAACCATGATCGGCGAGCGCGGGCAGCGGCTTTCCGGGGGCCAGCGGCAGCGCATCGCGATCGCGCGCGCGCTGCTCAAGGACTCGCCCATCCTGATTCTGGATGAAGCCACCTCCGAACTCGACTCCGAGTCGGAACGGCTGGTGCAGCAGGCGCTCGCCAACCTGATGGCCGGGCGGACGGTGTTCGTCATCGCGCACCGGCTCTCCACAATTCGCAGCGCGGATGTAATTTTGCTGCTCGAGGACGGTCAGATCCGCGAGCGGGGCACGCACGACGAGCTGCTGGCGCGAGGCGGGCTCTACGCGCGGCTCTACGAGCTGCAATTCGGCCCCGAAGTTTCGGGGCTGGCCCGCACGCGTTCCGCGGGGGAGACGGCCTGACCGTGGCGCCGCGCTCCAACGGGATCCGTTCCATGACCGGCTACGCGCAGGCGCGGGCCGAAGAGAACGGGCTGGCGCTGCGCGTGAGCATCCGCAGCGTCAACCATCGCTTTCTGGATCTGCACGTGCGCCTGCCGGAAGGCTGGGAGCCGCTCGAGCCGCGGCTGCGGCAGCGCGTGCGGCAGCACGTGCGCCGCGGGCACGTGGACGTGACGCTACGCATCGAGACCACGGGCCCTGCCACGGTTCAGCTCAATCAGCAGCTCGCCGCCGCTTACGCCCGCGCCGCACAGGAACTTAGCCGGGAATTCTCCTCCCCGCCAGCGATTGATTTTGTCGCGCTGATGCGGCTGCCCGGTGTGGTCACGGGGACGGGAGTGCCGTCTGAGGAAGAAGTGGAGCGCGCCGCGGGCCTGGCCATGCGCTGCGTGGACGATGCCCTCGCGCGACTGGACGAGATGCGTTTCGTGGAAGGCGCGTCACTCGCCGCGGAAATGCGCGGGCGATTGGGCGCGATTGCGAGCCACGCAAAGGAAATTGAACAGCTCGCGGCGACCCTCCGTCCGGAATATGCTCGCCGGCTGGGCGAGCGCCTGTCCGAGCTGCTGAGAAACACGGCGATTGAGCCCGCTCGGCTGGCGCAGGAGGCTGCGCTCTTGGCCGAGCGCTCCGACGTGAGCGAGGAAGTGGCGCGCCTCCGCAGCCACCTCCAGCAATTCGACGCGCTGCTCGAATCCGACCCCGAGGCGGGCAAGAAACTCGATTTTTTGCTTCAAGAAATGCAGCGGGAATCGAATACCATGTTGTCGAAGACGCCGGGAGTGGAGGGGCAGGGGCTGGCCATCACGGATCTGGCCCTTGAAGTGAAAGCGGAGGTCGAACGCCTGCGCGAACAGATGCAGAATGTGGAGTAAGACCGTCCGGGGGGCCGGCTCGCAAACACATATGTCCTCATCCCATCCACCGATCGCGTTCATCGTTTCCGGCCCTTCCGGGTGCGGAAAATCGACGCTGGTCGAACAGATGCTCAAGCTGCCCGAAATCATGTTTTCCATATCCTGCACAACACGAAAACCCCGTCCGGCGGAATCGCCCGGAAAATGGTACAATTTTGTGTCTGAGGAAGAGTTTGAGCGGATGGTGGGGCGCGGGGAGTTTCTGGAGCACGCCCGCGTCTTCGGCCGCTACAACTACGGAACGCCGCGGCGGTGGCTGGAAGAATCGCGGGCCAAGGGTTGGGATCTCGTCCTCGAGATAGACGTGCAGGGAGCGGCGCAAGTGCGTCCCGCGCTCTCCGACTCCGTTTCCATCTTTATCCTGCCCCCTTCGCGCCAGGCGCTCGGGGAGCGGCTTCGCGCCCGGGGCCAGGACACGGAGGAGGAGATCGAGCGGAGGCTGGCGCAGGCCCAGCAGGAGATTCTGGAGCACGCGAAACATTACGACCACATCGTGATAAACGATGATTTGGAGCGCGCGGGCCGCAAGGTACAGTCCATCGTCCTGGCGGCGCGCAGCCGGAACAAAACGGCCCTCGCGACCGCGACAGTTCGCGAGGTGCTCCGCTCGTTTGGAGGATGACGTTGCCCATGAGTGAAGCAAAAGAACCGCCGAGCAGCCAGTTCGCGTTTGTGCTTTTGGCCGCCAAGCGCGCCCGCCAGCTTATGGCCGGCGCTCCCATGCTGCTCGCGCACACGCGCGCCCATAAGCCGACGCGAATCGCCATCGAAGAGCTCCAGCATCAACTGCTGGAATACGACCTGCCGGAAATTTCCGATCGCGCCGAGGAGAAGGAAGGCAAGCGCCGGAGCGAGTAGCCCCGGGGAGCGCGCATGCGCGTCGCCGTAGGAGTCACGGGAGGGGTCGCGGCCTACAAGGCGGCGGAGCTGGTGCGCGCGCTCCAGCAGGAAGGGCTCGAGGTCGAGGTGGTGATGACGCGCGCGGCGCGCGAGTTCGTCACTCCGCTCACGTTTGCCGCGCTCACCGGCCGCAAAGTGATCACCGAGATGTTCGGCGCGGAGTCCCGAAGCTTCGGGACCGCTCCGGCCAACGTCGAAAGCGCCATCGAGCACATCGCGGTGGCGCAGCGCATCGACGCGCTGGTGATCGCTCCCGCCACCGCCGATTTCCTCGCCCGCATGGCCAACGGCCTGGCCGATGATTTTCTTTCCACGCTCGTGCTGGCGACGAAGGCGCACGTAATTGTTGCGCCGTCCATGAACGTAAACATGTGGGAGCATCCCGCGACGCAGGAGAACCTGGTGCGGCTGCGGGCGCGCGGCGTTCGCGTGGTCGAGCCGGGTGAAGGATATCTGGCTTGCGGGATGACGGGAGCGGGCCGCCTGGCGGAAGTTCCGGAGATCGCGCGCGTGGTGTGCGAGACGCTGGGAGTGAAGCACGATCTTGCGGGCGAGACGCTGCTGATCACCGCCGGGCCGACGCGCGAGGAAGTGGATCCGGTGCGGTACCTGACGAACCGCTCGTCGGGGAAAATGGGGTACGCGCTGGCCGAGGCCGGCCTGCGGCGCGGGGCGCGCGTGATCCTGGTGAGCGGGCCGGTGTCGCTCGATCCGCCGCTGAATGCGGAATTCGTTCCCGTACGCACGGCCGAGGAGATGCGCAAGGCCGTTTTCGAGCACCTGCCGCAGGCGACGGTGGTGCTGATGGCCGCCGCGGTGGCCGATTACCGGCCGGCAAAACCATCGGCGCAGAAAATCAAGCGCGGCTCGGCGCGCCTGACGCTCGAACTCGCGCCTACGCCCGATATCCTCGCGGAAATCGCAACGCAGAAGGGCGGCCGCACGCTGGTGGGCTTTGCCGCAGAGACAACGGATCTGGCGGAGAATGCGCGCGTGAAATTGGTGCGCAAAGGCGCGGACCTCGTGGTGGCCAATGACGTGACGCAGCAGGGCGCCGGCTTCGACGTGGACACCAACATCGTTACGCTGGTCCGCGGCGATGGATCGCAGCTCGAGCTGCCGCAGATGAGCAAGCAGGATCTGGCCACGCGCCTGCTGGACGAGGTCGTGGCCCTTCGCGGTTCCGCAGGGCGGGATCGCGCCTCCTGATGGATTCCCCCGCTCGCCCACAAATCGAAGCTTGGCTGCGCTATTTCGACGATTTGGGTCTGAGCCCGTTCTACCTGGACCGCGCCGCCGCGGAATTGCCTGCAGTCGAAGCGGCTCGCGCAAAACAAGCCGCCGCTTTGTGCGCCACGCCGCGCTCCGCAGCTCTGCCAACTCCTACGGCGCAGCCGCCGCGCGCGCCGGATGCGGTGCTGCCGATTGTGCCTTCGCTTTTCGACGCGACGCCGCGAATCGAGGGCGATTCGCTGGCGCGCATCCGCGAAGACATCGGCGATTGCAAGCGCTGCCGGCTGTGCGAGGCGCGTAATAAAATCGTGTTCGGCGATGGGAGTCCCAGCGCGCAGCTCGTGTTCGTGGGCGAAGGTCCGGGCCACGACGAGGACGTGCAAGGTTTGCCGTTCGTGGGCCGGGCCGGAAAACTGCTGACGCAGATGATCGAGGCGATGGGACTGCGGCGCGAAGACGTTTATATCTGCAACATCGTGAAGTGCCGCCCGCCGGGGAACCGCCAGCCCGAGCGCGATGAAGTGGCCACGTGCTCGCCGTTCCTGGATCGCCAGCTCGCGGTGATCCGGCCGAAGGCAATTGTTTGCCTGGGCAACGTCGCGGCGCAGACGCTGCTCGGCACCAACAAATCCATCTCGCAGTTCCGCGGGCAGTGGTTCGACTTCCGCGGAACGAAGCTGCTGGCCACATATCACCCGGCGTTCCTGCTGCGCACGCCTTCCGCGAAGAGCGAAGTGTGGACGGACTTGAAGAAAGTGATGGCTGAGCTGGGCCTGAAGCCTCCCAAACCAAAGCCGCGAGCCGGCTGACGACGAACGGCGGCAGAGCGCGCAGCCAAGAGTGGCTGCGCCACTGGCCGAATCGCTTCGTTTCCTGCAATCTATCGATGGAGGAACCGCGCGTTGGGCGTTCTGTACGGACTTGCTGCCGCCGTCTCCTGGGGTTCTGCCGACTTCATCGCGCAATTTTCCGCGCGGCGGATAGGCGCGTACCGCACGCTCTTCTTCATGCAGGTGGTGGGGTTTCTCTCCGGCGTGATTTACGTGGTGGCCACGGCGCCGGGCCACGGACTCGCCGCAGTTGTTGCCGACCTGACGAACCACTGGCAGCTCACTCTGTTCATGGGCGGGGCGAGCGGTCTGAGCATGCTGGCGTTCTACAGCGCGCTCGAACACGGGACCGTATCGATTGTCGCGCCCATTGCGAGCAGCTATCCCGCGCTGACGGTTCTGCTGGCCTACGCGAGCGGCGAACGGCTCAGCCCAGCGCGCCTCGCGGGTGTGACGCTCGCGCTCGGGGGCGTGGTGCTCGCCTCGTTTGCGGAGGTTTCACCGGGCGCAGTGGATGAGCCGCCGCCCGGCGGCAATTCCTCATCCGCGAGCAGGCTCGCTCCGGGAGTTCTGCTGGCAATCGGCTGTGCAGTGGGTTTTGGCGTTACGTACTGGGCGCTCGGTTTCTATGCGATTCCTGCGTGGGGCGCGGTGAACACGGTGTTGATCCAGCGAATTTCGACCGTGGTGTGGCTCGCGGCAGCGGTGGCGCCGCTGCGGCGAAGCCTCGCGCCGCCGAGCGGGAACGGCTGGCTGCTGATTGTCGCCGTGGGATTTCTGGATGCGTTCGGGTTCTTGCTGAGCAATCGCGGGTTCGAGAGCGAGCAGGTGGGCGTGATTACCGTGCTCGGGTCGTTGTTTGGGGCGGTGACGTTGATGCTGGCGTTCGCTTTCTTGGGAGAGAGGCTGGCACGGCGGCAGTGGGTCGGGGTGGCCCTCATCTTCACCGGCATCTTGTTGATCAATCTGAAGTAGGCTGGACCAAACCGCTTCAAGCTATCCCTTGTGTTCCAGCCGCTAGTGCCCGATTTGCAGCAGCCTAAATGCAATGCACCAAGCTAAGTTCGTGCAGTTGCTGGCATGCCGGAAGGCCTCGCGCGATCAGGCCACCTCCGTAAAAACATACTCGTGCTGGCCGTCCCGTATGATCAGTACCCGCTTGCCCGCGCGTTCCGCCACCACGAACTCGAATCCTTCATTCGTGGGATCGATGGTGATGAACGAAATCGTGCCATCGTCATTCTTCCGCGATGCCACCGCACTCTTCCACTCGCCGAAATCGAAAGTGGTGGTCCCGTCGCGGGTGAGCACGGCAAGCTCGCCAAGTTCTTTGCTGGAATACCGCTTCGCCAAACCAGCCACCAGCTCCGGTAAGGCCGGGACCACGAGTCGTTCCCGTTCCTTGGCAAGGGCGGCTTTATGCCGTGCCGCCTGGGCGGAAACGTCGCCGGCCGCCTCGAGTTTGCCGTCGAAGACGACCTCCAGCAAGCGGCGCCCGAATGGACCCAGAAGCATTCCACCGTTATCCGAATTGGTGAGCAGCACGGCGCCAATGCCGGAGTCCGGCAAAAAATAAAGGTTACTCTTGAAGCCGGCCATGCTTCCGCCGTGACTCACAACCGGAACGCCGTATCTGCGGCTTACGATCAAGCCCATTCCATAAGTCGAGTTCTCGCCGAGGAGAATCTGCGGCGCACGGCGCTCCAAAAGATTCTCCGCCGAAACCAACTGCTTGCCGTTGGGCAGCTTGCCCGACGCAAGCTCGAGCTGTACGTAACGGATCAGGTCATCGGCCGAAGTCCACACGCCACCAGCGGGACGGGCGGGCACGATGGAGTAGTTGAACGCCATGCTGGCCACTTTGGGCTTCCCATCCACGTCGTCACCGTGCGGGCTCGCGTGGTTGCCTCCGAGGGCGCGCGCATAATCGAATGTCGTCGACTTCATCCCCAACGGATCGAAAACCTTTTTCTGCATCGCTTCGTCATAGGCGGCCCCAAGCTCCCGGTTCGGATACACAAGATGTCCGCCAATGTATCCCGCGGCCGAGGCCATTAGATTGCTGTATTGAAAGACTTCGCCAAACTTGCTGGTTGGTTGCATGGTCCCCAGCAGAGCCATGATGGACTGCGGCGTTGCATCCTTGAACTCGAAAATCCACTCGAGGTCCTGCCGGGGCAGCCCGGTGCACGCGCAGATCAGGTTCTTGACGAGAACCTTTTTCGTGGTGTCGGAATCGCCGAGTTTGAAGCCGGGGTAGACCTCGATCACCGGCTGATCCCACTTCAACTTTCTCTCGTCGACCAGCTCCGACAGCAGCAGCGTCGTCATTCCTTTCGTGTTGGAAGCCGCCATGAACAGGGTGTTTTCGTCCACCCGGTCCGGTTTGCCCAACTCTCGCACGCCAAACCCGCCTTCAAATACGACCTTGCCACTATCAATCAGCGCGATTGAGGCGCCGGGGATACCAAGTTCCCGCATCGAGGCTTCCACGAATGCTCTGATCTGAGCGATATGTGCAGCATCCAACGGTTGCGGCTTCCGGCCCGCAAACGACTCGCGTTCGTAGCCTTTCGGACGCAGGCTTCCGAAGATCAGCCCAATCGGTGCGCCGCGCTTCTCAACTGTCGGTTCACTTCCGTCCAGAATGATTACGGTCCATGTGCCGCCGGCTCGCAGCGCAAGGGCCTGCACAACAGCGCGCTCGTTCGGAGAGGTCTCGTAGTCAAACACCGCCCGCTCATCCCATCCTTCGCGCGCCGGACGTGGCGTGACCAGCTTTATGGGCCGCGTTGCCTCGGGCTTGTAGGCAGCCCAGGCGGCGGCAACCGCGGCAGCGGCATCGGCTGCCTGGCAGTCGACGATGGCAATGTGGGTGTCCGTTTCGGGCGGCTCAAGTATGACCATGTTCTTGCCGGCCACGATCGACCAACCGGAAGGAGCCGTGAAGGTCGCTCCGCCCGGCGTTACGCGGGGCGTATCAACGGTGAGCCGCTCCGGAGCCGATCTTGCTGCTGCCGCCTGCGGTGATGCCGGGGGATTGGCGCCAGATGCTGCTGTCTGCGCCATGGCGGTGAATACCAGCAGGGCCATAAGAGCGTTTCGGCATCTGGACATGGGATTCACCTCACTTGTCGAAATGCGGGCGATTGCGGAGCTAACGATACACTCAGCACTATCGGCTTGCAAAACATTGCCAGAAGGCAATCCGCGAAAGCCTGAGCTGCCTCTTGCGCATCCTGCTAAGGCTGACCGGGGGCACAGACTGAAGTCTGTGCTACGTCGCGCTACACTGGGCTTGTTCATGACCGAACTTTGCGAAGTCGCGCTGCCGGTACCGCTGCGCTCGACATTTACGTATGCGGCGCCGGCGTCGTTCGCTGCGCCTGCATCCGGCATGCGCGTGGTGGTGCCGTTCCGGAATCGCGCGATGGTGGGCGTGGTGGTCGCGAACGAGCAGGCGGATGCGCGTCGCGAGGGTGTGCGCGAAATCTCCGAGGTGCTCGACGCCGAGCCAGCGCTTACGGCTCCGCTGATTGCGCTGGGCCGTTGGGTGGCGAGTTACTACCTAGCGCCGGTGGGAGAAGTATTCCGGACGATGCTGCCTCCGGTGGTGGAAGTGCGCGCGGTCCGGGAGCTTTCGCGAACCGCAGCGGGCACGGAGTATCTGCGCGAACTCGAGGCGTTGGAGGAACGCACGGGGGAGGAGCGGGCGGAGGTTGCGGTACTGCGCGCGTTCGCGGCAGGAGGCGAGCCGCTGCGCGCGGCGCCGCTGCGGAGGGCCGCCGGAGGCGAGAGCGCGATCGCGCGGCTGCTGCATCGAGGCGCGCTCGAAGCGCGCGTGGTGGCGAGGCGCAGGACGAGCGCGGCAGTGGAATTCGCATCGGACGCGCCGGCGGAGTGGGCTCCCGACGCTCCGCGGCCCGCGCTCAATGCGGAACAGGCGAGCGTTCTCGACGCGATACGCGCGGAGATCGCTGCGGGCGAATTCCGGGTCAACCTTCTGCACGGGGTAACGGGCAGCGGAAAGACGGAGGTGTATCTTGGCGCAATCGAGGCGGCGCTGGCCGCGGGCCGCACTGCACTCGTGCTGGTGCCGGAGATCGCGTTGACTATGGCGCTCAGCCGGCTGCTCGAGGCACGGCTGGGGCGCGAGGCGGGAGTGACGGTGCTGCATAGCGCGCTGCCCGATGGCGAACGCTCCGCGGCATGGTGGGCCGTTCGGCGGGGAACGGCGCGCGTGGTGGTCGGGACACGATCCGCGGTGTTCGCTCCGCTCGAACGGCTCGGACTGGTGGTGGTGGACGAAGAGCAAGAGGCCAGCTACAAGCAAGAAGAAACCCCGAAGTACAACGGACGCGACGCGGCGCTGGTGCGGGCGAAACTGGAAGGGGCAGTGGTGGTGCTCGGGTCAGCGACGCCGTCGCTCGAGAGCTACCAGAACGCGCGGCGCGGGAAATACCGTCTGCTGGAGCTGCCCGAGCGGGTGGCGCAGCGCCCGATGGCGCGCGTAGAGCTGGTGGATTTGCGCGAGGACTTTCGGCACACGCACGCGACGCGCGCCGTCGGAGAACGCCTGCGGGCCGCGGTTGCGGAGCGGCTGGCGGCGGGAACGCAGGCGCTGATCCTGATCAACCGGCGCGGCTACTCGTGGTTTCAACTCTGCCGGAGCTGCGGCGTGGCGGTGCAATGCAAGAATTGCAGCATCTCGCTGACGTACCACAAACAGCGCGCGCGGCTGGTGTGCCACTACTGCGCGTATTCGCGGCCGGTGCCTGCAGCGTGTCCGAAGTGTTCGCAGAAGTACATGTATTTCGTGGGTGAGGGCGCGGAGCAGGTGGAGGAACAGCTACGCGCGGAGTTTCCCCAGGCGCGCATCGGGCGGCTGGACCGCGATTCGGTGCGGACGCAACAGGCGTACCGGACAATTCTGGATGCGTTTGCGGCCGGCGAACTGGATGTGCTGGTCGGCACGCAGATGCTGGCGAAGGGGCACGACTTTCACCGCGTGACGCTGGTGGGCGTGGTTTCCGCGGATCTGGCGCTGGGGCTGCCGGACTTTCGCGCCGCGGAGCGGACATTTCAACTGCTGACGCAGGTGGCGGGGCGCGCGGGGCGCGGCGAGCTGCATGGCGACGTGCTGATCCAGACGCACTATCCGGAGCATTACGCGATCCAGGCGGGAGCGCGGCAGGACTACCACGCGTTTTTCGAGAAAGAGGCGCAGTTCCGGCGCGCGATGCACTATCCGCCGTTTGCGGCGCTGGCGAATGTGATCGTGCGCGCGAAGAGTCTGGAGAATGCGGCGCGGTGGGCGCGGCAGCTTGCGGCGATTCTGGGGCCGGAGGAAGAGCGCGGGCTGAAGGTGCTGGGGCCGGCGGCAGCGCCGCTGGCACGGCTGCGCGGGGAGCACCGGCTGCAGTTCTTGATTAAGTCGCCGCGGAAGACGCCGCTGACCCAAGCGTTGACTCGGGCACTCGATGCGTGCGGGGAGAAGGGGATTCCGGAGGGGGCGGTGCTGGTGGATGTGGATCCGATTGGGTTGATGTGAGGAGGAGAGGAGAAGAAGAGAAGAGAAGAGAAGAGAAGAAGAGAAGTGAAGTGAAGGAGGGGGAAGCAAGCTTCCCCGAAGAAAAGCGGCGGCAAGCCGCCGCACTCCAGAAAAGCTACGGGGCGGATTCGACGAGCGGGGCGGGCATGAAGCAGAGGATGAAGATCGCGAGGGCCACGAGCGCCCAGATGCGGCGCTTGGCGTCGATAGGCTCCCAGCGGTCCAGCAGCACCGGATGGCGGAATCCGAATAGAAGAGAGAGCGCCGCCCACATGAACCAGCCGGGCCAAAAATAATATCCCATCGGGAGCAGAACCAGAACGGCGAGCAGTGAAATGCGCCGGTGATTTTCGCTCGACAGCGAAAACAGGATGTGCCCGCCGTCGAGCTGGCCGATGGGCATCAGGTTCAGCCCAGTGACAAATAAGCCGACCCAGGCAGCGCTGCCAATCGGATTGAGCAGAAGCGAGCTGGGATTGACGCCGGGATGCAAAAGGCGGATGAGCAGCTTCATCAGCAACGGAACGCCGAAGACGAATTCCGCATTGGCCGCGGCGCCCGGAACCACCTTGGAGTAGGCGATAGCCAGCACGAGAGCGGGCACCGCGAAGAGGAATCCCACCACGGGTCCGGAGATGCCCACGTCGAACAGCGCCTTGCGGTTCACAATCGGCGAACGGATGCGAATGAAGGCTCCCATGGTGCCGAAGATGGTGGGGAAGGGAATGAAGTAGGGATAGCTGGCGGCAATGCCGTAGTAGCGACAGGCGAAAAAGTGGCCGAGCTCGTGGGCGAGCAGGATGGTCATGAGCGTGAAGGAGAAAGGCAAGCCTTTGAGGAGCACGCGAAGGGTCGCCAATCCGCGCCAGGGAGCGAAGTCGTTGGTGAACGGCGCGACGCCCCGCGCGTAGTCCTGGGCGAACTGCGCGCCGACGGAAAGAGTGGAGACGACGGTGGCGAGAAAGAGAAGGATGGCGAAGACCAGCGTGCGCCGCGTCCGGGGCTGGGGACGCGTGTAGCCATCCATCCACAGCGGAAGAAAGGGGGACTCGCGCTCGGCGGATTCGAGTGTGCCGATGCGGTTTCCGTTGCCTTCGGTCATCGTCGTGGGTTCGGGAGAGAGTCGCGGCGGGCGATCATTTTGTGAGTGCGGGTCTGGGCTTTCGTTTCGCTTGAGTCTACCGTTGACAGCGAGGCCTGCGAACGATGCACAGGCAAGATTGCCTGTGCGACTGAAAGGAAGCGCTCAGATGCCGCGCAGTTCCTTGCCGGGCTTGAAGCGCACGACGCGTCCCGGCGGGATGCTGACCTCTTCCCCGGTGCGCGGGTTGCGGCCAATGCCGGTCTTGCGGGGTTTGACGCTGAAGACGCCAAAGCGCCGCAGCTCGATGCGCTGTCCGGCGGCGAGAGCCTTCTTCAACATGTCGAAGACGGTCTCGACGGCCTCTTCGGCCTTGGCGCGGCTGACGTTGGTGCGGCTGACTATCAGATTGACGAAATCCAGCTTGATCACGCGCGCCTCCCGCGCCCATCGCAACACTATGCTAGGGAGCCACTTGCGGGTTGTCAAGGCGGGGGAATGCCGCGCACCTGCGGCGCGCGAGCACTGCCAGACCGGGTCGGCGTTCCTATCCGGCCGCTTTGACGAAGGGTGCGACGGAGCCCCAGTCGCCGGAATAAACGAAATCGGAGATCGGCCGGCGAGAGCGAGGAGCTTGTTCGCGTTCGCGAAGCTTGTCCGGCAGGGACGCTGGATCGCCGTGATAACCAATGGCCATAGCGGCCATGGGTTCGTGGTCCGGCGGAATGTGGAACGATTCGCGCGCGCGATTGGCGTCGAAGCCGGCCATCTGGTGAACGGCGAGTCCCAGAGATTCGGCCTGCAGGGCGAGCGAGGCGGAGGCAGCGCCGACGTCGTGCTGCGCGTGGCGGTTGGGCGAGCCGTCGCGCTTGAACCTGGTGCGCGCGACGGAAATGGCGAGAACGGGCGCGGCTTTTGCCCAGACCTGGTTGAACTCCACGAGGCAGGCCAGCATCTTCTGAAATTCTGCCGGATTGTCGCGCTTGGCGACGAGGTAGTACCAGGGTTGGTCGTTGTAGCTGGAGGCGGCCCAGCGCGCGGCTTCAAACAACCGGCGGAGCGTCTCGGGCTCGACGGGACGATCCGAGAAGGCGCGCGGACTCCAGCGATTCGCGAGCAATGGATCGATCGAGAAGTGGGCGGGTGCTGGATTTTTCATTGGCGCCTCCTGGGCTATTTCCGCCGCGCTGCGTCTCTCGGATCTAGACCGAGTTCGCGGGCCGGCTTACGTCGCGGCGGCTCTGGATTGCGCCGCCGCCTCCGCTTCTTCTGCGTTTACTATCGGGTAGCCGCGATCGCGCCAGCCGTCGAGACCTCCGGCGAGTGGGCGCACGAGGGAAATGCCTTTGTTCCTCAACCGCAGCGCCACACGGGCGCTGGTGGCTTCGCTGGGTCAAGCACAGTAGAGAACCACTTCGCGGTCGCGCGGGAGATCTTTGGTGTGCTCGTCGAGCGAGTCGGGATCGATCCACTTCGCGCCGGGGATGAGCTCGGGATCGGCTTCCACGCTCAGCAGGTGGCGCAGGTCAACGACGAGAACATCTTCGCCCTGCTGCATCTTGGCGCGAAGCTCTTCCGGAGTGATGCGCGCCTGGCGCAGCTCGACGAGGAAGCGATGGCGGCGCAGATATTTCCAGGCCACGAACGCGGCACAGGCGGCGGCGAGCAAGCTGAAAAAGGTGGCGCCCAGCCGGCCGCCCTGCATGGCGATGGTTTCGAGCTGGTTGCTGAAGATGTAGCCGAGGGCGAGATAGGCGGAAGCCCAGAACGTGGCGCCGAGCGCGTCACAAAACAGGAAGCGGCTAACGGGCATGCGCACCACTCCGGCGAGCGGCGCAGCGGCGGCGCCTAGGCCGGGAACAAATTTCGCCACGAGCAGCGAGCGCGCGCCGTAGCGAGCGAAGACGCCCTGCGTGTTCCGCACGCAGGAGTCCGGTTCGAGCGAGATGCGGCAGAGGAGCTTGAGGATCCTGATGCCCCGCAGGCGCCCCATGATGTACCAAGTCGTGTCGCTGGCCAGAGAGCCGAGAACGGCGAGCGCGACTGCGGCCACTGGATTCATCCTGCCCAGTGCCGAGAGCGCGCCTGCGGCGAGGAGCATAGGAAGCGCGGGCACCGGGATGCCCGCTTGTTCGGCGGCAACCCAGGCCACGATGACGGCGTAGCCGTGGCGAGCGAGGAATTGAAAGGTTTCGTTCATCGAGTACCCGCGTTCCGCAGCGCCCCGAGTCGCTCAGGGCGCCTTGAGGCATTGCCTTACGTGCGAGCTGGTCAGGGCTTACGGATGAATTCGAGATCGATGGTGATCGTGACGTCGTCGCCGACGACTGGCCCGCCGCCATCGACTCCGAAATCATGCCGGTTGATCTTTGTGGTCGCGGAAGCGCCGCGGCGCAGGTTTTTCCAGGGGTCGGTGATCGCGGCGGAAGGGCCGTCCACGTCGAAGGTCACTTCCTTGGTCACGCCGTGGAGGGTCAAATCACCCGTCAGCTTCAGTTTTCCATCACCGGCGCCGGTGACGCGCTTCGATTTGAACGTCATGGTCGGGAATTTGGCCACGTCCAGATAGTTTGCGCTTTTCACGTCGTTATCGCGGGCCGAGACGCGCGTGTCGAGCGTGGTGGTGTCCACGGTGATTTCGACCTGCGATTTGGTGATGTCCTTTTCATCGAGCTGCACCTGGCCGGTGGTCTTGGTGAAGGACCCACGTACGGTGGAAACACCGAGGTGCTTGACGGCGAACTGGGAATTGGTATGCGCGGGGTCCACCTGCCACGCCGTGGTCTGGGCCAGGGCGGGAAGGGAAGCGAACGCAAACAGAGCGGCAACAGTGAACAACTTCCTCATGTTTCTCTCCTTTGTCGAATCGTGCCGGGATGACGGTTAGAGCGAGTGCGCGCCCTCCCGGTTGCATGCTTCTTCGAACCATCAGATGCCAACCGCCGATCGGGAATCGGTGATTGCCACGGGCGCTGCCGGACGGCTTCAAGCAGCGTCACGAGTTGCCGCAAACGCGCCGGCGGAAGATGGCCGACGAGGCGCTGGTTCTCGGCCTCGAGGGGGCCGTCGAGCGAGGCCAATAGCCGTAGGCCTGCGGGGGCGATGCTGGTGTTTACCACGCGGCGATCCATGGTGTCGCGGGCGCGCGCGATGAGGCCGCGAGACTCGAGGCGATCGAGCAGGCGGGTCATGTCCGGGTCGCGGGTAATCATGCGCGCGGCGATTTCACCGCAGGGCAGGCCGGCGCGGCCCGCGCCGCGGAGGATGCGGAGCACATTGTATTGCTCCGGGGAAATGCCGTGAGGCTTGAGAGCGGCGGCGAGGCCGCGGAGGACGGCGTCGGCGGTGCGGACGAGGTTGACGGCGGCTTCGGCCTCCAGGGAGGGGAAGGGCCGGGCCTGTTTGAGTTCGGCGAGGATGCGTCCGGGCACAGGTGAATAATAGTCGTTATAACGACTATTGTCAAGAGGAGTTTTGGGCGTCGGGAGACGGGCGATCGGTGTCTAACGGCAGGGGCACGGCATGCCGTGCCCCTACGAAGATGAGGGCGTACGCATCCGCGGCGCTGTGCGGCTAGGGTTTCTGGGTGGGGCGGAGATCGACTTCGCTGACGAAGCTTTGGGGCGACTGCAGGACCAGCATTTCGACGACGTGGGCGACGTCGGCGGGTTGCAACATGCGGCTGGGGTCTTTTCCGGCGTGGGGAGAAAACTGGGTGTGCACCGTCCCGGGACAGACCACGCTCACGCGGATGCCGTGGCCGCGCAGATCTTCGCCCATGCAGCCGGCCAGCCCGCGGAGTCCCCATTTCGAGGCGCAGTACGCGCCGCCCCCCGCAAACGTGTTTTTTCCGGCGAGCGAGGCGATGTGGATGATGTGGCCGCGCTTTTGGCGGATCATTTGCGGGGCGACTTCGCGGCTCATGAGCCAGGCGCCTTTCAGATTGGTATCGAGCACGCGGTCCCAGTCGGCTTCTTCGATTTCGTGCGCGGGATGGAAGATGCCGACGCCGGCGTTGTTGACGAGCACGGTCGCGTCGCCGAGCGCCGCGTGCACGGCGGCGACGAACCGGCCCACGGAGGCTGCGTCGCGGACGTCGGCGGCGAGGCCGAGGGCGGAGACCCCTTCGGCTTGGAGCGTGGAGGCCGCGCGTTCGGCCGCCGGCGCGGTGGTGGCGCAGAGGGCCACACGCGCTCCCAGGCGTCCCAGGGAGCGGGCGATGGCGAGGCCAATGCCGCGGCTGCCGCCGGTGACGATCGCGATTTCGTGCGACAATGGTGCTTCATTTTGCATGGGAAGCCTCCAGGCGGCATGGAGCGCGCGCGGGGCATCCTAACATGCCAGAACTGGAGACTGCGGCGGCTCCGGCCGGAGGGGCGCATGCGGTTGTAATTTCTTGCGTGGGCCGGAAGCATTCCATATAATTCGCGGACTTAATCCGACTCGGTTGCGGCGGCAAAAGGCTGAGGGGCGGCCTTGGGTCCTGGGGCGATAATCGAGCACACAGGAGGCGGCAGTTCACAATGAAGACGATACGCAATCGAGTTGCGGCGCTGGCGGCATCCTTGATGCTCGCGGGGTGCGCTGCGGCAGTTGGCGCTGCCCGGCTGCCGGAACAGCCGCAGGCGACAAAATCAAAAGCCACGGTAGCCGAATACAACGCCTATCAGGCGGCGGCGGCAGAAAAGAACCCGCAACAAAAAGTGAAGTTGCTCGACGATTTCGTGGCGAAGTATCCGACCTCAGAATACCTGCCGTACGTGTACAACGACTACCTCCAGACGTATTCGGCGCTCAAGCAGTGGAGCAAGGTGATTGAATACCTGGACAAGATTTCGGCGCTGCCGGAAATTGGAGCGGGCGAGCGGCTGCAGGCCTACTACAGCCGCGCAGCGACCTTTGAATACGCCTACAACGCGAAGAGCCCGGATCTGGCGGATGGATCCACGAAAGCGAGGAACGCGGCGCTGGAGGGCCTGAAGATTCTGAGTACCTTTGAGAAGCCGGCGCAATTGCCGGACGACAAGTGGGCGGTGGCAAAGAAGACGTACACGAATCAGTTCTACAACACCGCCGCCAGCGCCTCGTTCTATCTGAAGGACTACAAAGCTGCGGCGGAGAACTATCACGCCGCGCTGGCGCTGGATCCGCAGCAACCCGTGGACGATTACCGGATGGGCCTGGCGGAACTGCTGGAGACTCCGCCGCAGAGCACGGCGGGATTCTGGGCGCTGGCGCGGGCAGTGGATTTGAAGGTGCCGGACTCGGACAAGGTGACCAAGTTCCTGCACGACAAGATCTCCGACTACCAGATGCCGGGCTGCGACTCCTCCGTGGACGCCCAGGTGAAGGAGTTGCTCACGCTGGCGCAGAACTCGCAGGACCCGCCGGCGGGATACTCGATTCCCAGCGCTGCCGACCTGGGAAAGGTTCGTGAGCAGGCCAACATCCAGACGGTGCTGGCGGACCTGAAAGCGGATGGCGACAAGGGCAAACTCACCTGGCTGGCGGTGTGCAGCGGAGAATTTCCCGAGGCGCTCGCGAAGGCTTACGAAGTGAACGCGGCGGCGCCGGACGCGATCGAGATCAAGGCTGCGCTGGGTACGACCGAGGACGAAGTGAACGCATCGACCGCGCCGAACGCGGTCCTGAAGATTGCCGGACAGCCGGATGCCGCGAGGCTCGAGAAGGACTCCATCTTCCGGTTCTCCGGAAAAGTCACCGGGTACACGCCCGACCCGTTCAATCTCAACTGGGAGAATGTGCAGGTGAATAAGGAAGACATCCCGGAAGAGAAGGGCAAGAAGCCCGCGAAGCGGCCGGGGAAAGCGAAGCCGTAAGGAAGTGGCTGGTGGCTGGCGCCCCGCCTTCGCCGAGGCTTCGGCGGGCAGGCTGGTGACTGGCGGTTCCGTCAGCCCGCTATCCGCTCGTTTTCCCAACTGTTCTCGGACACGGAACTTTTGAGATTCTGGTTCGCTTGGAGCGAACAATTCCGCGGCATCACCGGCCGCGTCCGGTTTGAATCCACTGAAAACTGATGAAGGGCGCTGCTCCACGCTATAGTGGCGGTGGGGCGCGTCTTGTTGCGCCGTGAAGGCGTGTGATGAACCTAATACTGCGCCAGGTGCGGCATCGTCCCTGGCCGCTGCCCGGCGGGCCGTGGGTGATGGCGCAACGATGGCATGAGCTGCTGTTTGCGCACTGGCCGGTAGCTGAAAGCGCGTTGCGTCCCCTCGTTCCGCAGAGGCTGGAGATCGACACGCGCGAGGGGCAGGCGTGGCTGGGCGTGATTCCGTTTCGGATGTCGGGAGTGCGGCTCCGGGGAACGCCGGCCATGCCGCGGCTCTCGGCGTTTCCCGAACTGAATGTGCGGACGTATGTGAGATGCGACGGGAAGCCGGGCGTGTGGTTTTTCAGTCTGGACGCGGGCAACGCGCTGGCGGTGTCGGTGGCGAGGGCGTGGTTCCATTTGCCGTATTTTCGGGCGCGGATGCGAACGGTCGCGACCGGGAAGTGGATCGACTACCGGAGCGAGCGAAGGCATGCGGGCGCGCCGGCGGCGGAACTGAAGCTGCGCTACCAGGCGTGCGGGACGGAGCAGATCCCCGAGCCTGGAACGCTCGCACATTGGCTGACGGAACGTTATTGCCTGTATGCCGCGGGCGCGCGCGGACAGATTTATCGCGGAGAGATCCATCATGCGCCGTGGCGGTTGAGGAGCGCGGAGGCCCAGATTGAACGGAACTCGATGGTGGCGGCGATAGGCGTGGAACTGCCGGAGGCTGAGCCGGTGCTTTATTTCGCGCAGCGGCAGGAAGTGGTGGTCTGGCCGCCGAAGAGGATTTGAATGAGGGGGGGACAGAGCCCAGGAAAGGCAGAGAAAAATGCAGGAGGGCGGACACATGGGCCCGTCCCTACCAGGAAGAGAAGCAAATCAGACTTAGTGGTGCCGGCGGCGGTTGTCGAGTTTGTAGGTGAAGATCTTGCGGCTCAGCGTATTGCGGTGAATTCCGAGAATTTTTGCGGCGCGTGACTGATTGCCGTTGGAGCGATCGAGGACGCGTTTGATAAAGCGCTTTTCAAATTCACCGATGGCCTCGGTGAACATGATTCCGCGTTCAACCATCTGTCCCACCAGGCCCTCGAGTTGGTCCTTCATCGCAGTCGCTCCGCTCCCGGCCGCTTATTGGCCGTTGTCCAGATCGCGCCCCACGAGCCGGCGATATGCTTCCCGGTATTTCGCCGTAGTTCCCGCCACGACATCGGCCGGAAGCGCCGGGCCGGGCGGTTGCTTGTTCCATCCCAGACGTTCGAGATAATCGCGCACATATTGTTTGTCGAAGGAGGGCTGCGAACGGCCAGGCTGGTAGCCGTCGGCGGGCCAAAAGCGCGAGGAGTCGGGCGTGAGAGCCTCGTCGATCCAGACGAGTTCGCCCTTCTCGAGGCCGAATTCGAATTTCGTGTCGGCGATGAGGATGCCGTGGCCGGCGGCGAAGTCGGAGGCGCGGCGATAGAGCTCGATGCTCGTATTGCGAAGGCGCGCGGCGAGATCGGCGCCGGTCATTTTGGCCATCTGCTCGAAGGAAATGTTGATGTCGTGGCCGTTGGTCTCTTTGGTGGCCGGCGTGAAGATCGGCTCGGGGAGTTTACTCGATTCGAGAAGGCCCGCCGGCAGCTTGATGCCGCAAACGGTGCCGCTCTGGTTGTACTCCTTCAATCCTGAGCCAGCTAGGTAGCCGCGGACAACGCATTCGACCGGGAGCGGCTCGGCTTTCCGGCAGACCATGGCGCGTCCGGCGAGATCCGCCGCATAGGGCGCCATTTCGCCATCGAATTTGGTGGTGGAGATGACGTGGTTCCGGACCACGCCGGCGAGTTTTTCGAACCAGAAGGCGGAAAGCTGGGTGAGCACGTGTCCCTTATCGGGAATGGGCGTGGGCATCACTACATCGAAAGCGGAGAGACGGTCCGAGGCGACGAGCAGAAGGCGGTCGCCGAGGTCGTAGATGTCGCGGACCTTTCCGCGCGCGCGGAGCTTGAGCCCCGCGAAATTCGTTTCAAAAATCACCGGACTCAATCTTGGAGAAACCACCACTCTGCGTTCTCCTGGCTGGGAGGGGCGGAATCATAACGCAGGCGGGAAGAATGTCAATGGTACAGGGCGGAGGAAAATTTTGGGAATGAAGGCGCAGAGTGGAGGGCTGTGAAAAAAGTTGCGCAGGGATTTTCGATGACCGAAGCCGCGGAGGTCAGGCCGCGGCGCCGGCGGCCTGTGAACGCGGCGGTTCCGGAGCGGAGTTATCCGCGGGCGCTTCGTTCCACTTCACGGAAACAAGTTTGGAGATGCCCGGCTCCTGCATGGTGACGCCGTAGAGGACTTCAGCCATTTCCATGGTGCGGCGATTGTGGGTGACGACCAGGAATTGGGTTTGCTGGCCCATCTGGGCGACCAGCCTGGTGAAGCGGACGACGTTTGATTCATCGAGCGGCGCGTCCACTTCGTCGAGGATGCAGAACGGACTGGGCTGGTACCGGAAGACGGCGACGAGCAGCGCGAGCGCGGTGAGCGCCTTCTCGCCGCCGGAGAGCAGCAGCACGTTCTGCAGGCGTTTGCCGGGAGGCTGGGCAACCATCTCCAGGCCGCACTCGCCGGAGCTGTCCGGTTCTGTGAGGCGCAACTGGCCGGTGCCACCGCCGAAGAGCGTCTGGAAGGTTTCCGCGAAGTTGCGGTTGATGAGCTCGAAGGCTTTCTCGAAGCGTTCGCGGGAGACGGCGTCGAGCTCGCGGATGGCCTGCTGAGTGTCGGCGATAGATGCGAGCAGGTCCTTGCGTTCGCGGTCGAGGAAGCCGTGGCGCTCCTCGCACTGCTGGAATTCCTCGAGGGCCATCATGTTGACGGCGCCCATGGCTTCGATGCGGGCGCGAAGCTCGCGGAGTTCCGTTTCCGCGATTTCCAGCGCCTCGCCGACGATGGGCTCGGGCTCGAGCGCCATCACTTCCTCGGGCTGGAGATTCATTTCGGAGAGGCAGAGCTCGCGCAGGTGGGCGAGGTCGGACTCGTTGCGGGCGCGGGCGACTTCCACGGCGCTGCGCTGCTCGCGGAGTTCGCTTGCGGCTTGCCGGTGCTGCCGCTCGAGATCGTCGAGCTCGGCGAGGCGCACGCGGCCGGCCTGGAAATCGGTTTCGCAATGCTCGCGGTGCGTGGTGAGACGCGCTTTTTCCGTGGTGAGTGCGGCGCGGCGGCGTTCGAGCTCGTCGCTCGAAGCGGCGAGCGCAACGCGAGTGGATTCGAGCGAGGCGCGCTTTTCGGCGATTCGCGCGTTGAGGGCGCGGGCTTCTTCCGCATCCGCGGCCAGGCGCGCGGCTTCCGATTCCGCTGCCGCGACGCGCTCGGCCATCTGCGCGGCAGAAGCGCGCTGGGCAGCGGCGGCTTCCTGCTGGGCGGCTTGCTCGCGGCGGAGTGAATCGAGCTGCAAGACGGTCTGCTCGCGCTCGGCTTCCGTGGCTGCCGCGGCGGCGACGGCGCGTTCCAGCATGCGGCGCGCGGCCGAGGCGCGGATGCGGCTTTCACCGGCTTCGCCTTCGGTGCGGGCGAGTTCGATGCGGCAATCGGAGCCCAGGCGTTCCGCGCGTGCCAGTTCAGCATGAGCCTGGCTGCGCTCGATGGAGGCGGAGAGCGCCGCCTTTTCGGATTCGACGTGATCGGCCTGCGCGGTCGAGTGGGCGAATTCGGCGCCGGCGAGCGCGGCGACCACGCCATCGAGAGTCGCGCGATTGCGTTCGCTTGCCTGTTCCGCTTCCGCGGCGCGCGCGTGGAGCTGGCGCAGTTCGCGTTTGATCTGCAGCGGGCCGGCTTCGTCAGGGCGTCCGCCGGTCACCAGCCGGCCGTGGTAGCAGGTTCCTTCCACGGTGACGAAATGATGCGCAGGATAGCGACGCGCGAGCTGCTCCGCGGCATCCGCGGTTTCCACCAGATAGGCAGTGGCGAGCTTGGGCAGGAAATACTTTGCCGCGGGGCCGAGCGGATCGCGGAAATTGACGAGCTGATCGAAGCGGGCGACCACACGGTCGTCGCCGGAGTAGGGAATCGAGTCGGTTTCGGCCGGGCGCGGGAGCTGGCGGACGGAGTCCACGAAGAAGGTGGCGCGGCCACCGACTTCGTCGCGGAGCAGTGAGATGCCGGCGCGGGCGTGGTCAAAGGTTTCGACCACGATGTACTCGAGCTCGTCGCGGAGGAACTGCTCGATGGCCGGTTCGTGCGCTTCGGCGACTTCCGCGTAATCGGCGAGGACGCCTACGGCGTGGAATCCGCGCGATTCGCCTTCGCCGTTGGTGGCGAACAGGCGCTGGACGGCTTCGGCGGAATACGAGCGTTCGTTCAGAATCCGTTCCAGTGAGCCGGCCTCGGCGCGGGCGCGGGTCAGCTCCTCGCGGAGAGTGTCGGCTTCGCGCGTCGCGGCCTGCTGTTCGGCGCGAAGGCGGGCGAGGTCGCGCTGGCGGGCGTCGAGCTCGCCGGCCAGGCGGTGGGCCTCGGCAGTGGCGCTGGCGGAATAGGCGTCCGCGGACTCGTAACGCGTGCGCGCCTGCGATTCTTCCAGGGCGAGCCGCGCGGACTGCTCGCGGAGCCGCGCGAGAGCGGCGGAGAATTGTTCGAGCGCCTGCTCCGCGCGGGCCTGCTCGGCGCGCCAGGAGACCTGCTCGGTGGAGAGATCGGCGGAGGAGCGGCGAAGGGATTCGAGGCGCTCGCCGAGGCGGCGCTCTTCCTCAGCGTGCGCGGCGGCGGCTTCGATTGCGGCATGAGCCGCGGCTTCCAGGCGCTCGTAGTCCTCGCGGAGGGCGGCAAGCGCGGCGGAGTGTTCGGCGGCGCGCTGCTCGATGGCGGCGAGTTCAGATTGTGCTTCGGCGGCTTCGCGGTCCGCGGCTTCCATCTGTCCGACGAGCTGCACGCTCTGCTCGCGCTGGAAGTTCAGGCGATTTTCGGCGCGGTCGAGCTCGAGCGAGCTTTCGGAGAGATGCGTCGAGACGCGGCGGAGCTCGGCTTCAAGCTCGGAGGTGAGGCGGGCGCGCTCGGCGTGTTCGGATTCGAGCGCGGCGAGCTGGGCCGCTTGCTCCTGCTCGGCGGCGCAGATTCCGGTGAATTCGCGGTCCAGGCGTGCGGACTCGGCATCGAGGGCGCGGGCGCGGCTGGCCATCACGATGCGCTGGCGCGTGCGCACCTGTTCGCGGAGTTCGGTGAAGCGGCGGGCTTTCGCCGCCTGGCGCTTGAGCGAGGCGAGCTGCTTTTCGACTTCGACGAAGATGTCGTTGACGCGGGCGAGATTTCCTTTCGCGGCCTCGAGCTTGGTTTCGGCCAGGCGCTTTTTGGTTTTGTACTTGGTGACGCCCGCGGCTTCTTCAATGATGGCGCGGCGCTCGAGCGGCTTCGCAGCGAGAATCAGGCCGATGCGGCCCTGCTCGATGATGGCGTAGGACTCCGGGCCGAGGCCCGTGCCCATGAAGAGTTCCTGAATGTCGCGGAGGCGGGCGACGCGGCCGTTGAGAAGATATTCGCTCTGGCCGGAGCGGTAGAGGCGGCGGCCAACGACAACTTCGCCGGGCTTGGTGACGGGAACAGGTTTTGCGGCGCGCTTGCTCCGCGGCGCGTCGACGCTGGGAGTGGCGGGGGCCGCCTCGTCTTCGCTCGGGGCCGTGCAATCCGCGCCCTCAGTCCCTTCAGTCTTCTCTGCGTTCTCTGTGCTCTCCGCGACCTCTGCGTCTAAATCCTGCTTTTTCTCTTCCTCTTCCTGCGCTTCGAGAACTTTTGCGGCGGCTTCTGCGAGCTCGGGATCGACCAGCGTCAAATGGACTTCGGCGAGGCCCATGGGCGGGCGCTTGGCGGTGCCGTTGAAGATGCAGTCGGCCATGCGCTCGGCGCGGAGCATCTTGTGGCTCTGCTCGCCGAGGACCCAGGAGATGGCGTCCACGATGTTGGACTTGCCGCAGCCGTTCGGGCCGACGATGCAGGTGATGCCGTCGTGGCCGAAGGTGGTGACGGTGCGTTCGCAGAACGACTTGAAGCCGAGCAGCTCGATCTTACGCAGTTTCAGCAAGTTAGGTCCTGTGCGGAGCGCGGTCCCCGGGCGCAGTTCTGGCTGCGGCGGAGGACGACACTTCCCCTTTCCTCGAGCGGAGGATTTTGTGCGACAAACGTTCCGGCGGGATCGTTATCAGAGACCCAGCCGCCTGGCGCTGCCCCGGCGGCGAACATTCCCGAAGCTAGCACAGCGCACTGAGCCTGTAAACCCCGGCGCCGGCGATAGTGCTTGTGGAAAACCTCGAACGCTCGGCATCCTGGCTGTTCGTGCGACGGCTCCTCGCCCGCGGCCGTGCTTCGAAATAGGCGCCAAGCCGGAGATTTCCATGCGCCTCGCCCGGCCCCAGCATATGCAATCCGCCGGGCGTTCGCCAAACTTTCGTGCCGGCACTTCCGGGGATTCTGTAAGATTAGGCCATGGTTCGGATGTCTCTGCGGGGGAAATTCCTCCTTCTCTCCAGCGCCGTCCTGGTGGCGTTGATTCTGGCGATGTTGCTGTTCGTGGGCGCGCAGGCCGGACACTTCGCCGACGAGCATCTGGCCTCCGATCTCGATCAGGACCGCCAGCGCATCGAGATCATGGAGAGCGGGCGCCTGGCGGGCCTGCGGCTGACCGCGCAGCTCGTGGCCTCGTTCCCCTCGTTGAAGGCTCTGCTCGCCACCCATGACGCGGCCACCATCCAGGATTTTCTTGACTCGTACCAGCGGGAGAACAAGCGCTCGGATCTCCTGATCGCCTTGGACCCTGAGGGCCGCGTTGTGGGGCGCACCGACACGCCGGAGCCGGTGCCCCTCCCGGAAGCCAATGCCTGGTGGGCCCGCGCCGCTACGAGCGGTCAATCCGCTACCGGGGTTCTGGATACGGATCGCGGCTCGTACGACGCCGTTTGTGTGCCCGCCGCGGCGGGCAACACCATCTTCGGTTTCGTGATCGCCGGAGGCAGTATTGACGACAGCTTTGCCGCCACCCTCCGGGCTCACAGCTCCAACGAAATCATCCTGGTTGGCGAGCGGGTCCTCGGCACCACGCTTCCGGTTTCCAGTTTTCCGTGGCGTTCGCGCGCCGAATGGGAGTCTGCCCTTGGCCCGGGGCCTGGCCCGCACACCGTTAAAATCGCGGGACTGTCGTATGCCGCGCTGGCGCTCGCTCTGGGTTCCAAAGGCGCGCCCAGCCTGCTCGCCGTCACTCTGCGCTCCCGTGATTCCGCCCTGGCCCCGTATCGCCGGATTCAGCTCGGCCTGCTCGCTTTGGGATTGATCGCGGCGATGGCCGGCATCGCCGCCAGCGCCGTGCTCTCCCGCACGGTCACCGCGTCGCTCGGCCGCCTGGTGGAAGGCACGCGCCAGGTGGGAGCGGGCAACTACGACTGCAACCTGGACATTCGCAGCGGCGACGAGATCGCGGCTCTCGGCCAGTCCTTCAACAGCATGGTGCGCGGCCTGCGCGAGCGCGCCGAAATGCAGAAGTTCGTGTCCCAATCCACTGTCGAGATGGTTCAGGCGGCCTCGCGCCGGGAACCCTCCCCCGGAGAGCGCCAGGTCCTCACCATCTTCTTTTCCGACGTGCGTGGATTCACGCTCATGTCCGAAAACCGCGATCCAGCCGAAGTGGTCAAAATCCTGAATTCCTGTCTCAGCCTGCAGGCGGAAAAGGTGAAGAAGTTTCAGGGCGACATCGACAAGTATATGGGTGACTGCGTCATGGCCCTGTTCGCCGGGGAGGACGGCGCGCTCAACGCCATTCGCTGCGCTACGGAAATCCTGAAGTCGCTCGATACCTATCACGCCGCTCATCCCGCCGAGCATGCGATTCAGATCGGCATCGGCATTGTGACCGGGGAGGTCATACTGGGAAGCATCGGCAGCGAGGAACGCCGCGATTTCACCGCCGTGGGCTCCAACGTGAACCTCTGCTCCCGCCTTTGTGCGTTGGCCGCTCCCCACGAAATCCTGGTCGCGGAATCCTCTTATAGAATCGTGCAGGATTTCGTCGCCGCCCAGCGCCTCGAGCCCGTCAAATTGAAAGGCTTCAGCGAGCCGGTCCCGGTCTACCGGATCGGCAGCCGCTGACGTCGCCGGCTGCGATTTTCGTCACCGTTGCAGCTGGGGGTATTCGTATTCGTTGCCCTTCTTCAAGTACTCCTCGCCGTATTTGTTCTTGTGCGGCAGCTCCACGAATTGCGATTCATCGAGGGTCAAGTCCGGAGCCGTTGCCCCGCTGCCCGGGACGGCCACTTCCGCCGTGGCCTGGTGCGACCGTTCGTTCCACGCCGTGATTCGATAGCGGCCGGGCGGCAATTCCAGAAGATAGTTGCCCGCCGCGTCCGCCTCGGTGATGTACGGCGTGGCCACCACCAGGATCACCGCGGTCATCTGCGGATGGATATTGCAGAACACGCGGTAGAGCGCCGGCTCGCTGAACGTGCGGGTTTTTGATTTTCCGGCCTTATAGAGTCCCAGGTCGAACGGGCTCGGCGGCGAGAGCGAAAACACGTTGTGGAAAATCGGGTCTTCGTTGATGAATTCCACGGTCGAACCCACCGGCACCGCCAGCACGCGCGGCGAAAACGATTTGTTTTTCTGCAGCAGTTGGTAATGTTTGGGCGCGGTGGGCGCCTTCTCTTGTACCGGTTCGGCGTAGACGATGGTGGTCACCACGGCGCCCGCGGCGCGTCCGGTCACTTTGACCTTTCCGCTGACGCTGGTGCCTGCCGCTGCCGGGCGCGTGATGGCAAAGAGCGCCAGAAAGCCTGCCGTGAGCAATTTTCGTTTCATGGTCCTGGGCTAGGATATCCGTTTTGCAGCAGGTTCGCATCCCCCTGCTACAATGCCGGCCATGGTCAACGGGGCGCATGTTCTGCTCTACAGCACGGACGCGGAAGCGGATCGAGGGTTTTTCCGCGACGTGCTGAAGTATCCCCACGTGGACGTGGGCCACGGCTGGCTGATCTTCAAGCTGCCGCCGGCGGAGCTGGCGGTGCATCCCGCGGACGATAAGACGCACGCGGCGCATGCGGGCCACCGGATGCTGGGCGCGGTGCTCTATCTGATGTGCAAGGATTTGAAGGCCACGATGCGCAAACTGAAAGCGGCCAAGGTGGAGTGCACTGAGGTGGCGAAAGAGGCGTGGGGCATTCGTACAACCATCAAACTTCCCAGTGGCGGCGAGATCGGGCTATACCAGCCCACGCATAAGACCGCCCTCGGCCTGAAAGCGCAGTGAGACCGGTGGGAAGCTGGCTGGTAGCTTTCCACCGAGGGGATCGCATAGCCTGATTCGTGAGCTGTTCGGGAATGATCCCATTGCGGACAGTCGGAACGACTGCCAGACGGAAAGGATCGAAACTTTTACATTAAACTAAGTATCTAACAAGAGTGTGAGCACGAGAAGGAACGGCCCCCTTGGGTCCCGGCGGCGTGAGAGTCGGGATCCCCAGTCGAGGTGGGCGATGGCCAATCGCAGGCGGTATGGCCAGATCACAGCCCCTTTTGCATTGGCGCTCGTGCTGGTGATGAGCGCTTCTGCGGGCGCGCAGAGCGGAGGGCAAAGCGCGACCCTGGAAATCGAAACGAGAGTCGTAAACGTCAATGTTGTGGTGACGGATGCGGCGGGCCACCCCCTCACAGACCTGACGGAAGACGACTTCACGATATTGGATGGCAAACAGCCGCAGCAGATCGCCTTCTTCTCCGCTATCAACAATGAAGAGGCACTTTCTTCTGTTCCGGCGCTCCCTCCGGATACGTACACGAATCGCCCGGTCGGTTATGGCGCACCGCAGAACGTAACGGTTCTGCTATTCGATACCACTAACTCGGGCTGGGTCTCGCAGGCTTACGGACTCTGGCAGATCTGCAGGTTTCTGCGACGGGTCAAACCGCAGGACCACCTCGGGATTTACGTTCTCGGTCACGACCTGAAAGTGCTCCACGATTTCACTCAGGATGCTTCGGATCTTGTCGCGGCCATCCACCGCCGCGACCAGCTCCGCTGCCGCGCTGCGCTGAAACCGGCTGCCTTGAAGCAGGTGAGCGCCAGCGAGGCGAACCTCCTTTGCTTTCTTTGCGGCAGGTACTACCAGTTTCACTTCCCATATTATACCGATCCAATACCGCACTTCTCCCATGAGGAGGAGTTCGTGGCGGCGAGCGAGATGACGACTGCCGCGCTGGGAGCAATTGCGCGACAGCTTTCTACAGTTGAGGGCCGCAAGACACTTATTTGGGTTGCGGACGAGGTCGGACCGATGGAGGATTTGCTCAGCGATAATATGAACGAAACCGTCCGTTGGTGGCGCGGCCAGCGCGTCCCTAGCTTGCCGAGCCTTCCCTCCTGGGAGAATGGCTTCGACCACGAGCGTCTGGCCCGCCTGATGAACGATGCCGGGATTTCGGTGTACGCCATGAGCGCCAACGGATACTGGGCCTACTCGCCGATGGCCGACCTCGACCGCCGCACCGGAGGCCGGGCGTACTACGGTGACGGTGGTCTGGACAGCTATATTCAGCGCGCGCTGGACGATTCACGATTCTCGTACGAACTGGCCTACTATCCCAACCACAACAAGTGGAAAGGCGAGTGGCGGAAGATCGAAGTGAAGGTGAACCGGCCGAAGGTGAGGGTGCTGGCCCGCGGCGGTTACTACGCGCTGCCCGATCCGGTTCCGATGCAGCCGAAAAGCCGCGTGGAATTTCTGAGCTCGGTCGCCGCCAGCCCCATCAATTCCGCCGAGCTTCCCCTCAGGGTGCACACTGCAGCGGTTGCCGGAACAACTGGTCCCGAGATCGATGCCAGCGTCCACTTGGATCCGCTGCCCATGCTCACCAGGGGGAGGCGCGGCCACTGGAGGGGTAATTTCGAAGTCGTGTTCATGCAACTTGGCGATAAGAACAGATTCCTGGACGTCACGCAGAAATCTGTGGAAGCCGACCTGAACGCAAAGGAATACATGGATATTGCCCAGAACGGATGGGACCTGGAGGCGAAGCTCAAGTTCATGCCGGGCGCAGAGCTGTTGTGTGTCATTCTGCACGACCAGAGCACCGACGAAGTCGGCTCGGTGCGCATACCGCTGGCGCGATACGCTGCCGTGCTTGCAGCCCACTGATTACGCCGCGTCGCTGCGCCGTTTGGTTGCCGTAAACGGGGGAGGCCTAAGCCGCCCCAACCTCGACCTCGATGGTGCGGACTTTAGGCGGCCGCGTGGCGTGCGGCGGTTCGAAGTGCAGCTCCAGGGCCTCCTTTAGATTGCTGAGAGCTTCTTCTTCGGTTTCACCCTGGCTTGCGATGTCCACTTCGAGGCACTGGGGAACATACCACTTCCCCTCTCGCCACACGGTTGCGGCAAATGGTCGTTTCATGTGCAGATTGTCTTATAGCCTGATGGGTCACTCCAGTTGTAGCCCTGCCGAAACGAAAAGAGCACAGGCTGAAAGCCTGTGCTACTTCGGATAGAATCGTACGCTTTGTTGGGCGCGTTCAGGTTGGACTGGGACGCCTCCGACGGAACGCGCATGAGCGAAATCCGATTCCAGAACACGCTGACGGGACGGCTGGAGCCGTTTGTGCCACTCACGCCCGGCGAGGTGCGCATCTACACCTGCGGGCCGACGGTGTACGACTACGCGCATATCGGGAACTTCCGCACGTTTGTGTTCCAGGACGTGCTGCGGCGATTCCTGCAAATGGAAGGGATGCGCGTCCAGCAGGTGATGAACCTGACGGACGTGGACGACCGCATCATCCAGAACGCCGCGGCGGCCGGAATCGGCATTCGCGAGTACACGGAGAAATATGTCAAAGCGTTCCTGGAAGACATGGACGCGCTGGGAATGGAGCGGCCGGAAAAGATTGTGCGCGCCACGGACCACATCGAACAGATGGTGGCGCTGGTGGAGCGGCTGAGCGCGAAAACGTACACGTACACGAGCGACGGATCGATCTACTACCGCATCGCGAAGTTTCCGGCGTACGGCAGGCTGTCGAAGATTGATTTGACCGGCATACAAGCTGGCGCGCGCGTGGAGGTGGACCGCTACGAGAAGGCGGACGCGCGCGACTTTGCGCTGTGGAAAGCGCCGAAGCCGGGCGAGCATTTCTGGGAAACGCGGCTGGGGCCGGGGCGGCCGGGATGGCATCTGGAGTGTTCGGCCATGTCCATGCACTACCTGGGCGAAACGCTGGACATTCACACGGGCGGAATCGATCTCGCGTTCCCGCATCACGAAAACGAAATCGCGCAGAGCGAAGGAGCGACGGGGAAACCGTTCGCGCGCTACTGGCTGCACGCGGAGCACCTGCTGGTGGACGGCGAGAAAATGTCGAAGTCGCTCGGCAACTTCTATACGCTTCGCGACCTGTTTGCGAAGGGCCACAAGCCGTCGTCGATCCGCTACCTGCTCGCTTCGGTGCCGTACCGGCGGCAGTTGAACTTCACGATGGACGGCTTGCAGCAGGCCGCAAGCTCGGTGGAGCGGCTGCGGAATTTTGCGGCGCGGCTTGGCGCGGAAAAATTCCCGGCAGGGGAAACTGCGGCGATGGCGGCGCGCGCAGCGGAGGCTACCAAGCAATTCGAAGCCGGGCTCGCCGACGATCTGAACACCGCGCAGGCCCTCGCCGCGGTGTTCGATCTGGTGCGCGACGCAAATACGGCGATGGACCGCGGTGAATTTCGCGCCAGAGATGCGGCCCCGGTGCTCGGCGCGCTGGCGCGGTTCGATCGCATCTTCGCAGTGCTTGAAGACCAGGACGCGGCGCGGCTGCGCGCGCTGGGCTACGGCACGGCGAGCGCGGAGATTTCGGATGCGGAGGTCGAAAAGCTGATTGCGGAGCGCCAGGCGGCGCGTGCGCGGCGGGACTTTACTGCTTCAGACCGCATCCGCAAGGAACTGCTGGAACGTGGTATTATTTTAGAAGACAAGCGCGACGGCGCTGTCCGCTGGAAACGCAAATGAACCGCTTGATGCACAATCCTCAGCCCAGCATGGCACGACCCAATCTGTTCGGCGTCGATTTATAAACACGTTTCCGTTCGCTGTCCTCCCGGACTGCCTACCCGTCCGTCCAAACGGACCCAACTCCCCTCCCGCCGCGCGGGACGGGATCTCGAGAGAACGGAGAAA
>Ga0187803_10000044_pt1 | contig 55877 bp, 50 predicted proteins | sample NC_wetland_sal_i_2_FD_132425 | JGI IMG/M metagenome (GOLD analysis project Ga0187803, IMG submission 132425) | Wetland sediment microbial communities from Neuse River Estuary, North Carolina, USA - Control_3 | ecosystem: Environmental > Aquatic > Freshwater > Wetlands > Sediment | place: USA...
ACCCCAAGCGCGGCGTGTTCATCCTGCTGCTGCTGCTGATCGCCATCGGCGGCTCGCTCACGCTGTACGCCTGGCGCGCGCCCCGCCTGGAACCCGGCGGCGTGTTCGCCCCGGTCTCGCGCGCGCTTCTGGCCTGGAAGCGCGGCGATCTCTTGGGCGCGTTGCAGCGGCAGTGGCTGCAAGCGGCATTCGCGATCGCGGCGATGCTGGCCGCGTTCACCCTGACCGCGGGCGGGCCGATGCTGGCGCTGCTCGGGCTTGCCGCCTGGGCCGGCAGCGGCGCGCTGGTGGAGTTGGCCGAGCGCTTGCGGCTTTTCCGCTCGCCTTGGCGTGAAACCTGGCGCCGCGCGCTTTACCAGCCGCGCGCCGCCTATGGTATGACGCTGGCGCATTTCGGGATGGCCATGACCATCGCCGGGATAGCCGCGTCATCCTACTCGGCCGGGAACACCGCGCTGGTTCATCTGGGCGAGCAAATCCCGCTGGCCGGCTACAGCCTGCGCTTCGACGGCATCGGCCGGCATGAGGGCGAGAACTTCACCGCCGACGCGGCGGATTTCACCCTGCTCAAGGGCGGCTTGGTGGTGGCGGAGATGACGCCGGAGCGGCGGTTCTTTCCGTTGCAGCAGCAGATCGTCGCCAGGACCGCGATCCACACCAATCTCCTGGCCGATTTCTTCCTGGCTCTGGGCGATCCCGACGGCAAGGGCGGCTGGACGATCACGGCCGCTTGGCGGCCGCTGGTCCCGTTCATCTGGATCGGGGGAATTATCATGGCGCTGGGCGGCGCCGTAGGTCTTTCGGACCGGCGCGGGACGGATTGGGCGGCGCGCTCCGGCACCGCCGCCGCCGGACCGCGTTTGCCGCTGAGCCCGGCCGAGAAGAAACGCCTGGCCGATATCCTCAAGGAGGGCGCGGGATGATCTTCGCCCTGATCGCGGCGTGCGCGACCGCGGCGGTGCTGGCAGTGGTGCTGTCGCCGCTTTTGACCGAGGCGCGTCCGGCGCGAATCCGGGCGCGCCCCGACCTGGCGATCTATCGCGGCCGGCTCGCGGAGATCGAACGCGACGCGGCGCGCGGCCTGGTCGAGCCCGGCGACGCGGATGCCGCAAGGCTGGAGATCGAGCGCCGCATCCTGGCATCCGACTTCGCCGGCGATTCGAGCGAGCCGAGCCCGCCGCGCCGGCGTTTGGCCACGATGCTCGCCTTGGGCGCGGCGGCGGGCGCCTTCGGGCTTTATTTCCTGACCGGCCTGCCGGGCCTGCCCGATCTGCCTTTCGCCGGCCGCGTTCCGGCAGGGGCGCAGCATGAATCGGCCCAGAGCACGATCGACGGCCTGACCGCCAGGCTCCAGGCCAATCCCGGAGACGCCGACAGCTGGGTGATGCTCGGCCGCGCCTATGCGGCGATGGGCGACGACGCCAAAGCGGCCGATGCCTATGAGCGCGCCCGCGATCTTCGCCCCGGCGACGAATCGATCGCGCTGGCCGAGGCCGAGGCGCTGCTTTCCGACCGCTTGCCCGACGAGGCGCTGTCCGACCGGGTCTTGGCGCTGCTCAAGAGCATCCAGCTGGCGGATCCGGGCCAACCGCTGATGTTGTGGTATCTGGGATATGACGCAGCGCAGCATGGCCGCTACGACGAGGCGCGGCAGGATTGGAATAATCTCCTCCAGGAGATGCCCGCGGACGCGGCCGAGCGCAAGACGATCGAGGACGCGCTCGCGACGATCGCGGGGAAGCGCTAAACTTTCCCCGGGAGGAAAAGCAGAATGGAGGGCGCGCGCGACCAGCCGCTGTGGCAACCCTCGCCCAGAGAGGCGGCGGAAACCAATTTGGCGCGGTTTTCGGCCGAGGCGGGCAAGCGCTGGAACAAGAGTTTTTCCGGCTTGGCCGATCTCCACCGCTGGTCCATCGCGGCGCCCGAGGAATTCTGGCGCTCGGTGTGGGATTGGGGTGGGGTGATCGCGGAGACGCCAGGGAAGGCGGTCCTGATCGACGGCGATAAGATGCCGGGCGCGCAATTCTTTCCCGAGGCGCGGCTCAATTTCGCCGAGAATCTCCTGCGCAAGCGCGACGGCAGCGACGCGCTGGTGTTCCGCGGCGAGGACAAGGTGAAGCGGCGGCTGTCCTGGGCCGAGCTTTACGACCAGGTGTCACTGCTAAGCCAGGCGATGAAAGCCGACGGCATCGGCCCGGGCGACCGCGTCGCGGGCTACCTGCCCAACATGCCCGAGGCGGTGATCGGGATGCTGGCGGCGGCGTCCATCGGCGCGGCGTGGTCGTCCTGCTCGCCCGATTTCGGCGTCAAGGGCGTGCTCGACCGTTTCGGGCAGATCGAGCCAAAAATCTTGCTGGTGGCGGAGGGTTACTATTACGGCGGCAAATCCTTCGACTGCCTCGACAAAACGCGCGAGATCGCGGCTGCGTTGCCTTCGCTGAAGCGCATCGTGGTGGTGCCTTATGCCGGCGAGAATGCCGAGCGCCAAGGCCTGCCGCACGGGGTGTCCCTGGCCCAGTATCTGGCGCCCTACCAGCCGGGCGCGATCGCCTTCGCCCGCCTGCCCTTCGGCCATCCGCTTTATGTGATGTATTCCTCGGGCACCACCGGCGTGCCGAAATGCATCGTGCACGGCGCCGGCGGCACGCTCCTGAAGCACATCGCCGAGCAGCGACTCCATTGCGATCTTAAACCGGGCGACCGGCTGTTCTATTTCACCACCTGCGGCTGGATGATGTGGAACTGGCTCGTCACCGGCCTGGCGGCGGGCGCGACCTTGCTGCTTTATGACGGCTCGCCCTTCCACCCCACCGGCAACGCGCTGTTCGATTACGCCGACCAGGAGCGCATGACGCATTTCGGCACCTCGGCCAAATACATCGATTCCTGCCTCAAGGCCGGGCTCGAGCCGATCAAAACGCACAAGCTAAACACCGTGCGGATGATGACCTCGACCGGCTCGCCGCTGTCGCCGGAAGGCTTCGAGTACGTCTATCGCGCCATCAAGCGCGATTTCTGCCTGGCCTCGATCTCGGGCGGCACCGACATCATGGGCTGCTTCGTCATGGGCGATCCTGCCGGGCCGGTGTGGCGCGGCGAATGCGCATCGCCCGTGCTGGGCATGGCGGTCGACATCTTCCGCGACGACGGGACGATCGCGGCCGATGACGAGAAGGGCGAGCTGGTCTGCACCCGGCCTTTCCCGTCCATGCCGCTCGGGTTCTGGAACGACCCGGAGGGCAAGAAATACCGCGCCGCCTATTTCGAGCGCTTCGCCAACGTCTGGTGCCACGGCGATTACGCCGCGCGCACGCGCCATGGCGGCTTCATCATCTATGGCCGCTAGGACGCGGTGCTGAACCCCGGCGGCGTGCGCATCGGCACCGCCGAGATCTACCGCCAGGTCGAGCAGGTGCCCGAGGTGCTGGAATCGCTGGTGATCGCCCAGGATTGGCAGAACGACGTGCGCGTCGTCCTGTTCGTCAAGCTGAAGGAAGGCGTCACGCTCGACGAGACGCTGATCACCCGCATCAACCGGCAGATCCGCGCCAATGCCAGCCCGCGCCACGTGCCGGCGCGGATTGTGCAGGTGAACGACATCCCGCGCACCAAAAGCGGCAAGATCGTCGAGTTGGCCGTGCGCGAGGTGGTGCATGGAAGGCCGGTCAAGAACCGGGAAGCCCTTGCCAATCCCGAGGCGCTGGAATTCTTCCGCGATAGGGCGGAATTGCGGGGCTAGACCAGCTTGTCGATCGCCGAGGCGAGCTTGATGTCACGTTGCGACAGGCCGCCCAAATCATGGGTTGAGAGCGTGATTTCGACCTTGTTGTAGACGTTGAACCATTCGGGATGGTGGTCCATCTTTTCGGCCAAGAGCGCGACCTTGCTCATGAACCCCCAGGCCTGGTTGAAATCCTTGAACTGGAAGCTTTTCTTGATGGCGTCGCGGCCCGGAACCTCGGCCCAGCCCTGGAGCTCCTTCAGCGCTTGCGCCCGGGCCTGTCCTTGCAGCTTCTCGATCATGCGCCGCCTCCCATGACTATGAAGGACACCGCCCCGTCGCTGGCCGAGCTCGAGGCCTTGGCGAACCGCGCGCTTCAAACCATACCCGCCGAATTGCGCCGCCATCTGGGCGCGGTGGTGATCCGGGTCGAGGACTTCCCCGACGAGGATACCGAGAAAGAGATGGGGCTTGAAAGCCCCTTCGATCTCCTGGGCCTTTATCGCGGCGTGGACTTGCCGCGCAAGAGCGTCAGCGACCCGCGCCCCGCTATCGACATGATCTTCCTTTACCGCCGGCCGATCCTCGATTACTGGTGCGAAACCGGCGAGGAGCTTTACCGCGTCGTGCGCCACGTGCTGATCCACGAGATCGGCCATCATTTCGGGTTCAGCGACGCGGACATGGAACGGATCGAATCGGGGGACGAATGAGCCAGTCGCATTTACCGGATATAACCTATTGGACCGGACCGGGCGGCGGTCAGTGGGCACGCCATAACGACTTCACCGAGTGCATGTTCGCGCCGGTCACCGCGGCGCTGCTGGCCGCGGTGGATGCCAAGCCCGGCGAGCGCATCCTTGATGTCGGCTGCGGCTGCGGCGGGCTCGCCCTCGCCCTGGCGACGAAGGTCGGACCCAAGGGCTTCGTGCTCGGGATCGACGTTTCGGCGGCGATGCTGGCGCTCGCCCGGCGGCTGACCCCGCCCGGGGCCAAGGCGGAATTCCTCGAGGCCGACGCCACCACCCATGTTTTCGCCAAGCGCGATTTCGACCTGCTGTGCTCGCGTCACGGCGTGATGTTCTTCGACGATCCGGCGCGCGCCTTCGCCAATCTGCGCACGGCCTTGAAGCCGGGCGGGCGGCTCGCCTTCAGCTGCTTCCGGGGGCCGCGCGACAATCCGTGGACGACGATCCCGCTCGAAGCGGCCTACCAGCACGTGCCGCGCCTGCCCAAACCCGGGCCCGAGGATCCGGGCGCGTTTTCCTTCGCCGAGCCGGCGCGGGTCGAGCGCATCCTGGGCGGCGCAGGCTTTGCGCAGGTGAAACTCGCACCGCACGACGTGGAATTCGACATCGCGGCGGACGGCGGGCTCGACGCCGCGGTCGAGAACATGCTCGAGATCGGCCCGACCAGCCGCGCCTTCGACCGCGGCGACAAGGCGACGCGCGCGAAACTCGCCGAAGCGCTGCGCGCGGCGCTCACGCCCCACGTTAAAGGCCGGTCGGTGCCGCTCGGCGCGGCGATCTGGATCGTGACCGCGAAAAATCCCTAAAGCAGGGCGGCGACGCGCTGGCGCAGTTCGGGCAGCAGACGGCGCTTGAACCACGGATTCTTCTGCTCCCACGCGGTGGTGCGCCAGGACGGATGCGGCAGCGGCCAGTAGCGGGGCAGGTAATCGCGCCAGTGGCGCACGGTTTCGGTCATGTTGGGGCGGCGCGTTTCCGGCAGGTAATAGTCGATGGCGTAGGAACCGACCAGCAGCGTGAGCTCGGCTTGCGGCAGCTCGGCCAGCAAGCGGGAATGCCACAGCGGCGCGCATTCGGGCCGCGGCGGCAGATCGCCGCCTTTCGCGTCCCGCCCCGGATAGCAGAAGCCCATGCCGAGCACCGCGACCCGGCTTTGGTCGTAGAAAGTCTCGCGGTCCATGGCGAGCCATTCCCTTAAACGATCCCCGCTGCGGTCGTTGAAGTTCAATCCGGTTTCGTGGACGCGGGTGCCGGGCGCCTGGCTCAGGATGAGAATCCGCGCCGAACCCGTTATCCGCACCACCGGGCGCGGGCCCAATGGCAGATGCCGGGCGCAGAGACGGCAGGAATGGATTTCCGCGAGCAGCGAATCGAGCCCGGGAGCTGCGGATTTGAGGGCGGCGCGCATCGTGGGATATTTTATATCAGAGCCCGAAAAGAAAGCGGCGCCTCTTGAAGGGCGCCGGCTTTCCGTCCACGGGCCTCCGAACTTTACGAAAACAGAATCTCTTGGCCGGGCGCCGACATGGGCCGCGCGCCCGACAGAAATCGTTTCTGACGGGATTAGAGCAAACGCCGTGCCGTTTCGGAAACGGCTTATGTTTCAGTGGTTTAGAAAAACCGATCGGGCCGGTTGTCAAGAATTCCGACAGCCTTATCCACCTTCCGCCCGCGCGCGGGAGATGAATGACGGTTACGCCCCATAGCCGAAATAGCTCAACACCAGGCCGATGACGAGGTTCAACGCGGCGGCGCCGGAGAAGACGCCCTTATGCGCGAGCAGCTTGGACCCGACCGACGCGATCCATTGCGGCTGGAAAATGGTGATCACGGCCCGAATCAGCGCCACCCAACCGATCAGCGTGATGATGAGCCGCCAGTCGAATACCCAGACATTGTGCGTCAGCACCAGCGTCAAGCCGCCGAGCAGGCCCAGCACGCCGGCCAGATACATCTGCACGCGGCTTTTGATGAACTCCTTGAGCAGGGCGCGGAAGGCTTTGGGATCGGCGAGGATGGCGATGCCGACGAGCAGAAAGACCGGCCCCAAAAGCCTGGCGATGAAAATCGAGGTTTGCATGTCCGCGCTCCGGTTATCGCAACGCCGCCGCGATGTTGCCGCCGTCGACCGTCGTGATGTCGCCGGTCGTTTTGAGCGCAGTCGCGTGATAGAGGAAGGCCGCGGCCACGTCCTCGGGCGTAACCTCGCGGCCCAGGAGATTGCCGCGCATGTAATCGCCCTCGCTGAGCCCGCGCGCCTTGGCGCGCGAGGCGATCATGTCCTTGGTCAAAAGCCCGCCGCGGATGCGGTCGGCGTTGACGCCGTTGGCGCGGATGCCGTCCTTGCCGTATTCGAGCGCGTATTGGCGCATCAGCAGCAACGTGGCCGCCTTGGGCAGGCCGTAAGGGCCGAAATCGGCGCCGGGATTGATCGCCTGCTTGGAGACGTTGAACAGGAGACAGCCGCCCATGGCTTGCGCGCGCATGATCTTGACCGCGCCTTGCGCCACGCGCTGATGGGCGAAGAAATTGAGATCGAAGCTCTGGCGGAGAATCTTGTCCTCGACCTCGCCGATTGCCCCTTGCCAGGCGGCGCCGGCATTGGAGATGGCGATGTCGACGCCGCCGAAATATTCCGCCGTCTTGGCGAAGGCGGCGCGCACCGATTGGTCCTCGGTCACGTCGCAGGATATCGCCAGCGCGCCCAAGGATTGGGCGAGTTTCTCGACCGCGACCGCATCCTTGTCCAACAGCGCCAGCTCCGCCCCGGCCGATTTGAAAGCGCGCGCGATCGCGCTTCCGATCGCCCCCGCGGCGCCGGTGATCAGCGCCACCTGGCCCTGCAGCGGCTTCTCCGCTTCCTTGCCGAGCTTCGCCTGTTCCAGCGACCAGTATTCCATCGCGAACAGATCTTTTTCCGGCAGGGATTCGAACCGCCCCACCGCTTCGGCGTCGGTGATGACCGATATCGCGTTTTCGGCGATGTCGGATGCTACGCGCGCGTCCTGCTTGCTGCGCCCCAATCCGAACAGCCCCACCCCCGGGACCAGGACCACGCGCGGCAGCGGATCGAGCGCGCGCTTCTTGGGCTCGGCGCGCGCGTTGTGGCGGCTGAAATAGGCCTTGTAGCGGTCGATGAAGCCCTTGGCCGCTTCCACCGTGTCTTTCCGGAATTGCGCCATATTGGCGGCATCGGGCGCCGGCAGCAGCAGCGGCAGGTTCTTGGTGCGGATGGTGTGGTCGGGCGTGACCGGGCCGAGCTGGGAATATCGGCTCAGTTCCTTGCCGTTGACGTAAGCGAGCACCGCCGGGGGGCCGCGGAATTCGATCACCAGACGCCGCCACGCGCCTTCGATCTTGTCGTCCTTCAAGCCGCAGGCGCCGCGCAGGATGGGCGCGATCTCGGCGACCGGCGCCAGCCGCCGGGGCAGGACCACGGCCGGGAAAACGCTGCGCCGTCCGCGCGCCAGGCGCTCTTCGGCCGATGTGACGGCGGCGATCATGCGCTCATAGGCTTCCAACGCGGTCGCGCCGAAAGTGAAGATGCCGTGCTTCAACAGCACCAGCCCCTCGACCTTGGGATCGGATTCGAACACCCGCGCGGCTTTCTTGGCGAGATCGAAGCCCGGCATGATGAAAGGCACCACGCCGAGGCGCGCGCCATAGACCTCGCGGCACAGCTTCTCGCCTTCGGGCTGGTCGGCCAGGCTCAGCACCGCCGTGGCATGGGTGTGGTCGATGAACTTTCCCGGCAAGAAGGCGTGCAGCAGGGTCTCGACCGAGGGATTGGGCGATGAAGGATCGAGCAGATTGGCGCGTTGCACCCGCACCATGTCCTCGTCGGAAAGCCGGGTCCGCGATTTCATCCGCAACAGCGGCGCGAGCCGCACCGCCGGCAGTCCGGCGGGCTCGATCTCGGCCATGTCCCAGCCGCTGCCCTTGACGCAGAGCACCTCGGTCTCCTCGCCCAGCAGATCGGCCATCCGCGTCTTGACCGAGGTGTTGCCGCCGCCATGCAGCACCAGCTTCGGCTCGCGGCCCAAAAGCCGCGAGGTATAGACGCGCAAGGCCAGGTCGGCGTTAACGCCCTGCTGGGCATAACGCGCCACCAGGCTCTTGGCCTCGGCCTCCAACCAGCGGCTTTTCAAACGTGTCTCCCCATGGTCACAAGCATAGAATAAGATACGCGCGAAGGAGAGTGAAATGGCCCTATCGGCCGGCCCGCGCGGCGTGTTCGCCGCGGTGCTGACGCCCCTGACCGGCGACCTCGAGCCCGATCTCAAGGGCTTTGCCGCGCATTCGCGCTGGCTTCTGGCCAATGGCTGCGACGGGCTGGCGCCCTTGGGCACGACCGGCGAGGCGAATTCGCTGTCGCTCGGGCAAAGGATGAAGATCATCGAGACGGTGGCGAGGGAACTGCCTGCGGAAAAATGCATCATCGGCTCGGGTTCCTGCGCTCTGGCCGACGCGGTGCATCTGACGCGCGAGATCGTGCGCATGGGCGCGGCGGGCGCGCTGATCCTGCCGCCCTTCTATTACAAATCGCCGAGCGAGGACGGGCATTATGCGTTCTTCTCCGAGGTGATCGAGCGCACCGGCGATGCGCGGTTGCGGCTTTACCTCTATCACTTCCCGCAGCTTTCGGCGGTGCCGATCACGCTGAAGCTGATCGAGCGGCTGAAGAAAACCTATGGCGACGTCATCGCCGGATTGAAGGACAGCGGCGGCGATTGGAACTATTCGGACGCGCTTCTCAAGGCCTTGCCGGGATTCGGCGTGTTCTCGGGCAGCGAGCAGTATCTGCTCCATAATTTGCGCGCCGGCGGGGTCGGCACCATCTCGGCCTCGGTCAACGTCACCGCGCCTTTGGCGCAGGCGGTGTTCCGTGCCTGGCAGAAACCCGAGGCCGATTCCTTGCAAAAGACGCTCACGGCGGCGCGGGTGCTGTTCCAGGATTATCCGCTGGTGGCGGCGTTGAAGGAGACCATGGCGCTGATCTCCGGCAACGATGAATGGCGCAACATCCTGCCGCCCAACACGCCGCTATCGAAGGAGCAGCGCGCCGAGATCGACGCCCGGCTCAGGCAGATTCCGGCGATGCGCCCGGTGATGGAATCGCTGCACGCGGCGTGAGTGACCCTCGTCGGGCCGGTTTCAGGTTTCGTGGCCGCGTTCGAGCGCCGGCCAGCGGGCAAAGGCGAAGATCCACAAGGCCAGGATATTGACGAGCGGCACGAACCACAGCAGCACCCACCAGCCGCTGTGTCCCGTGCGCCGCAATATCCTCCATCCCGGAACCAGGAAGATCGCCAGGATGGCCAGGGCGACGATGAAATTCATCAGCGACAGCAATCCCCATATCGGCAGCAAGGGCGTCATCGGCATTACCTTTTTCCTTCGTTGAAATGCGGACTCATTGCAGCCGCGCCTTTTTGAGGAAACTGGCGCGGTCGGCGGAGCGGAGATTCATGGTCATGGTGCGGCCGTCGCGGAACACCACCATCGGCACCTCGACCCCGGCCGGGCCCAGCGCCCAGATCGAGCGGTAAAGCGTGCCGAGATCGCCGATCTCCTTGCCCGCCAGCGACAAGACGATGTCGCCGGTGTGGATATTGGCCTGGCGCGCCGGCGCCTTGCTGGCCATGCCCGCCACCACCACCTTGCCGTCGATCTCGGTGGCGTAAAGCCCGAGCCAGGGCCGCGGCGGCTTGGCGGGCCGGCCGATCGTCAGGAGATCGTCATAGACCGGCTTCAAGAGATCGACCGGCACCACCATGTTGAGATGCTCGGCCGGCGCGTTGTCGCGCGCCTGCTGCAAGTGCAGCGAGCCGATGCCGATGAGATTGCCGCGCTGGTCGATGACCGCGGTGCCGCCCCAATTGGGATGCGCGGGCGCGGTGAACAGCGCCTCCTCCAGGAGATATTCCCAATAGCCGGCGAATTCCTGCTTGGCGGCGATATGCGCCGCGACCGAGCGTTGCCTGCCGCCGGATCCTGCCACCACCACCTGGTCGCCGATGCGCGCGGCCGAGGATTCGCCCAAGGGCAAGGCCGGCAAATTGAGCTTGCCCAGCGCCTGCACCAGGCCGAAGCCGGATTCCTGGTCGTAAGCCAAGGCGTATCCGGGCACGGCTCTTCCGTCATTGGTGTTGAGCCAAATGGTTTCGGCCTCGGTGACGAGATAGCCGATGGTCAGGACGATGCCGTCGGCGCGGATGACGACGCCATTGCCGGCGCGTTCGGTGCCGAGCGTGCCGGCGGTGAAGGCGTCCTCGGGCACGGATGCCCGCACGCCCAGCACCGAGGCGAGCGCGCGTTCGAGGTTGAAGTCGTAATCCTCGGGCTTGGGCCGCGCTTGCGGCGGGGTTTCCCAATCGGCGGGCGATGGCATGAGGACGAGAATACACCAGCGGGAAGGGAATCGCGAATCGGCAAAGGTGGCACTTGGACCGGTTCTAGTCCTCGTCCGGGCCGCGCCGGAGACGCTTGATGCGGCCGCGTGCGTGCTTGGCCGAAAGCCGCTTCTCGCGCGATGTGCGGGAAGGCTTGGTGGCGCGGCGCGGTTTGGGCGCGCGCGCGGCTTGGGCAAGCAGATCCGCGAGCCGCGATCGCGCGTCCTCGCGGTTGCGCTCCTGCGTACGGAAGCGGTGCGCGGTGATGATCAGCACGCCCGCGCTGTTGAGCTTGCGCCCGGCCAGAACCTTGAGGCGCCGGCGCGATGCTTCGTCGAGAAAGCGCGCGCGGACCAAATCGTAGCGCAGTTGCACCGCGCTTTCGACCTTGTTGACGTTCTGCCCGCCCGGGCCGGTCGAGCGGATGAAATGCTCTTCGAGCGCCGCTTCGTCGATGGGGATGTCCAACGAGATTCTGGGGGGGATCACGGCGAACCCGTGCCGGGATGGGGATTGGCTCCGGGCTGGTCGGGGACCTCCTCCGGCAGCAGCAAAAGCGGCAGCGAGGCATCCGGCAGCTGCGCCTTATCCCAGCCGCCGCCCAGGGTCTCGATCAGCAGCACGCTGGCATTGAGCCGGCTTTGCGTCACGCCGTAGGCGGTCTGCTGGTCGGCGAGCGCCGTCGCCTGGGCCGTCACCACGGTGGTGAAATCGACCGTGCCGGCGAGGTATTGGTTCAGGATCAGCTTCTCGGCCAGCTCCGCCGCCTTGACCGCGCTGTCCTGCACCACGGCCTGTTGTTCGAGGATCTTGAGCGCGGCGAGATTGTCCTCGACGCCCTGGAACGAGGTCAGCACGGCCTGGCGGTAATTGGCGACGGTCTGGTCGTAGCCGGCGCGCGCCGCCGCGACCTGCGAGGTGGTCAAGCCGCCGTTGAACAGGTTCCAGTTGACCTGCGGCCCGATGGTCCAGGCGAGGTTCGAGCTTTTCAAGAGCGTGTCGAGCATCGAGCTGGAGAAGCCGTAGGAGCCGGTCAAGGTGAAGGTGGGGAAATACCCGGCGACCGCGACGCCGATCTGGGCGTTGGCCGCGGCCACGTCGCGTTCGGCCGAAGCCACGGTCGGGTTGCGCTCCAGGAGATCCGAGGGCAGACCCGCGGGCGCCACCGGCACGTGGAAGCTATAGGCCAAATGCTCCGCCGCCAGCGAGAATTCCGCCGGCGGCTTGCCGATCAGCACGGATATCGCGTGTTCGAGCTGGGCGCGCGGCACTTCGATCGCCACCGCCTGGGAGCGCGTATTGTCGAGCTGCGCCTGGGCTTGGGCCACGTCGGAGCGCGCCGCCACGCCCACCTTGTAGCGGTTCTGGGTGATCTCCAGCGTGCGCGCATAGGCCTTCGCCGTGTCGTCCAAGAGCCGCCTGGTCTCGTCGGCGACGCGCAGCTGGAAATAATCCTGCGCCAGCGTCGCCTGTTCCGAGAGCCGAAGCGCCGCGAGCTGGGCGGCCGTGGCCTGGGCGGTGGCCCTGGCGCTTTCGACCTGGCGGCGCACCTGGCCCCAGATGTCGATCACCCAGCTGGCGTCGACCGGCAGGCTGAACTGGTTGCTGATATGGGCACGACTGCTGGTGCCACCGCTCGAGCCGCCCGGCGTGCGCGCGCGCGTCGCCGCCGGATCGAGTCCGATCGAGGGGAAATATCCCGCGCGCGCCTCGCCCACCAGCGCCACCGCCTGGCGATAGGCCGCCTCGGAGGCCTTCAGGTTCTGGTTCGAGATATCGACCTGCTTTTCGAGCTGGTCGAGCACCGGGTCGTCATAGACCGACCACCAGGGCTGGCCGGAAGCCGCCGCCTTGGGCTCGGCCGGCTTCCAATCGCCGAGCTCCTTGAAGGATTCGGGCGTCTCGGCCGGCGGCTTCCGGTAATCGGGCCCGACCGAACACGATGCCAGCAAGACGGCCAGCACCAGAAGATTGGGGAGTTTCGCGACGGCGCGATTCATGTCATTCCCCCGGCGCCGGCTCGACGCCCGGCGGCACGGATGCTTCTCCCCGGCCCCAGCGCGCCTGGCTCCACAAGCGGAAGCGGTCGAGATAGAGATAGATCACCGGCGTGGTGTAAAGCGTGAGAACCTGGCTCACCAGCAGACCGCCGACGATCGAGATGCCGAGCGGCCGGCGCAGCTCGGCGCCCTCGCCGAAGCCAATCGCGAGGGGAACCGCGCCCAGCATCGCCGCCATGGTGGTCATCATGATCGGACGGAAGCGCATCAGGCAGGCTTGATAGATCGCGTCGCGGGAGGAGAGATGCTGCGTGCGTTCGGCGTCGAGCGCGAAATCGATCATCATGATGGCGTTCTTCTTGACGATGCCGATCAGCAGAATGACGCCGATGAGCGCGATGATGCTGAACTCGGTCTGGAACAGCAGCAGCGCCAGCACCGCCCCCACCCCCGCCGACGGCAAGGTCGAGAGGATGGTGATGGGATGGACATAGCTTTCGTAAAGCACGCCCAGCACGATATAGACCGCCGCCAGCGCCGCCAGGATCAGGATCGGCTCGTTGGCGAGCGAGGCCTGATAGGCGCCGGCGGTGCCTTGGAAGCTGCCGCGGATTCCGGCCGGCACGCCCAGGCCGCGCATCGCCTCGGCGATGGCTTTGGACGCGTCGCTCAGCGACTTGCCCGGCGCCAGGTTGAAGGAGATTGTGGTGGCGACCGCCAGGCCCTGGTGATTCACCGCCAAGGGCGTGGTGCCGGGGCCATAGCTCGAAAACGCCGACAGCGGCACCATGGTTTCCGCGGATGTGGCGACCGCGCTGCCGGTCGAGGTGTTGCTATGGGTCGAGTTGGCGATGGAATTGGTCGCCAGGTTGCGCGCCACGTCGGCGGCGACGCTCGCCGCCGACGTCGATTGCCCGCGTTGCACCACCGTGCCGGCCACCGCGTTGGTCGATTGCGTGCCGCCCACGGCGCCGCCCGAGGTCGACACGAAAAGCCGCTGGAGCGAATCGGGGTTCTGCCAGAACTCGGGCGCGACCTCCATGATGACGTGGTACTGGTTCAAGGGGTTGTAGATGGTCGAGACCTGGCGCTGGCCGAAAGCGTCGTAGAGCGTGTTGTCGATCGCGCTCACGCTCAAGCCCAGCCGCGCCGCCGCGGAGCGGTCGATCTGCAGATCGGTTTCGAGGCCCTTGTCCTGCTGGTCGGAATTGACGTCGGTGAGATCGGGCAATTGCTGCAGCGCCTGGGTGATCCTGGGCGCCCATTCATTGAGCTGATCGAGATCGTCGCTTTGCAGCGTGTATTGGTAGAGCGCGTTCGATTGCCGCCCGCCGACGCGGATGTCCTGCACCGCCTGGAAGAACAGCGACGCGCCCGGCACCACGGCCATCTCGCGCCGAAGCCGCGCGATCACCTGGGTCACCGAGGAACGCTCGTTGATCGGCTTCAACGAGGCGAACACGAAGCCGCCATTGGTCTGGCCGCCGCCGGTGAAGCCCACCACGCTCGCGACATCCTTGTCGTTGTGAATGATGTCGATGAACCGGGTGAGTTTCTGGGACATGAGCTGGAACGAGATGCTCTGATCCGCCTGGATGATGCCGATCATCCGGCCCGTGTCCTGTTGCGGGAAAAAGCCCTTGGGCACGATGATGAAGAGAAAGACGTTGAGGCAGAGCGTGGCGGCTAGGATGAGCAGCACCAGAGGCGCGCGCTTCAGCGACCAGGTGAGGCTTTTCGCATAAAAACCCCGCGCCCGCTCGAAGACGCGCTTGCTCACGCCGGAAACGCGCGCAAAAGGCCCGGGCCGCGCCGTGGGCCCTGCGGTGGTCTGGCGGCGCAGGACATAGGCGCACATCATCGGCGTGGCCGAAAGCGACACCAGCAGCGAAACCAGGATCGCGACCGAGAGCGTCACCGCGAATTCGCGGAACAGGCGGCCGATGATGCCGCCCATCAGCAGGATGGGCGTGAACACCGCCACCAGCGACAGGCTCATCGACAGGACGGTGAAGCTCACTTCGCGCGCCCCCCGCAGCGCGGCCTGGAAGCGCGGAATTCCCGCCTCGATGTGCCGCGAGGTGTTCTCCAGCACGACGACGGCGTCGTCGACCACGAAGCCGGTCGCCACGGTGAGCGCCATGAGCGAGAGATTGTCGAGGCTGTAGCCCAACAGATACATCACGCCGAAGGTGCCGATCAGCGATACCGGTACCGCCACCGCCGGAATCAGCGTGGCGCGGCCGCTGCGCAAGAACAGGAACACCACCATGATCACGAGCGCGACTGAGATCATCAGCATGCGCTCGACATCCTTGAGCGAGGCGCGGATGGTGACCGATTGATCCATCGCCTGCGTGATGTCGATGCCGGCGGGAATTTCGGCCTGCAGGAACGGCAGCGTCGCGCGCACCCGGTCCACCGTGCTGATGATGTTGGCGCCGGGCTGGCGGTAGACGATCACCAGCACCGCCGGCTTGCCGTTGGCGAGGCCGGCATTGCGGATGTTCTCGACCGAATCGGTGACCTGCGCCACGTCGGACAGGCGCACCGCGGCATGATTGCGGTAGGCGATGACCAGGTTGGCGAATTGGGCGGCTGTGGAGGCGTTGTCGTTGGCGTAGATCTGGTAATGCTTGCTGGCCTGCTCGATCGCGCCTTTGGGGCTGTGGGCGTTGGCGGATGCCAGCGCCGCGCGCACGTCCTCGAGCCCGATGCCGTATTTGCTCAGCGCGTTGGGATTGATCTCGGCCCGGACCGCGGGCAGCGCCGAGCCGCCGACATCGACCTCGCCGACGCCGTCGACCTGCGACAGCTTCTGCTGGATGATGGTGGTGGCCGCGTCGTACATCTGGCCGCGGGTGAGCGTGTCGGAGGTGAGCGCCAAGATCAGAATCGGCGCGTCGGCCGGGTTGACCTTGCGGTAGGTCGGGTTCTGCCTGAGGCTCGTCGGCAGATCGACGCGCGCCGCGTTGATCGCCGCCTGCACATCGCGCGCGGCGCCGTCGATGTCGCGGTCGAGGCCGAATTGAAGCGTGATGCGGGTCGAGCCGACCGAGCTCGACGAGGTCATTTCGGTGACGTCGGCGATCTGGCCGAGATGGCGCTCCAAGGGCGTCGCCACGCTGGTCGCCATCACCCCGGGGCTGGCGCCCGGCAGGGTCGCGCGCACCGAGATAGTGGGAAAATCGACCTGCGGCAAGGGCGAAACCGGCAGCAGGAAAAACGCCAAGCCCCCGGCCATCGCCACGCCGAGCGTCAAGAGCGTGGTGGCGACCGGCCGGCGGATGAAGGTTTCGGAAGGGTTCACGGCTTCGTGCCCTCCTCTTCGGTCGATTCATTGATGAGCCCGCCGTAACGGCCGCGCAGCCGGACCGCCCAACGGTCGAAGGTCAGGTAGATCACCGGCGTAGTGAAGAGCGTGAGCATTTGGCTGACGATCAGCCCGCCGACGATGGTCAGACCCAGCGGATGGCGCAACTCCGAGCCGGTGCCGGTGCCGAGCATCAGCGGCAACGCGCCCAGAATCGCCGCCATGGTGGTCATCAGGATCGGGCGGAAACGCAACAGGCTCGCCTGGTAGATCGCGTCGCGCGGCGATTTGCCCTCGTTGCGTTCGAAGTCGAGCGCGAAATCGATCATCATGATCGCGTTCTTCTTGACGATGCCGATCAGCAGGATGATGCCGATGATGGCGATGACGGTGAGATCGTCGCGTACCAGGATCAACGCCAACAGCGCGCCGATGCCGGCCGAGGGCAGCGTGGAAAGGATGGTGACCGGGTGGATGAAGCTCTCATAGAGCACGCCCAGCACGATATAGACCGTGACCACCGCTGCCAGAATGAGCCAGATTTCGTTGCCGAGCGAATTCAGGAAGGCCAACGTCGAGCCCTGAAAGACCGTGATGATGCTGCGCGGCAGGGCGATCTCCCGCTCGGCCTGGCGGATGGCGTTGACGCCCTCGCCGAGCGAGACATTCGGCGCCAGATCGAAGGAGACGGAATAGGCGGGAAACTGGCCGAGATGGTCGATCTGCAACGGCGCCGTCTGGACCGAGGTCGCGGCCATGGAACTCAAGGGCACCTGGCCGCCGCCCGAGGAGGGCAGGTAGATCGAGAAGAACGAATCGAGAGACTTTTGCAGGTCCTTGTTTGCCTCGAGAATGACGCGATACTGATTCGACTGGGTGAAGATGGTCGAGACGATGCGCTGGCCGAAGGCGTCGTAGAGCGCGTTGTCGATGGTCGCCGGCGTGATGCCGAAACGGCCGGCGGTGTCGCGGTCGATGGTGACATAGGCCGACAGGCCCTGGTCCGATTGGTCGCTCACCACATTGGCGAGCTCGGGCACCCGGCTGAGCCGGTCGACCAGCTTCGGCGTCCAGGCTGCGAGTTCGTCCGGATTGGCGTCTTCGAGCACGAATTGGTATTGCGACCGGCTGATGGTGGTGTCGATGGTCAAATCCTGCACCGGTTGCAGGTAAAGCGCGACGCCGGGGATAGATGCGGTCTCGCGCTCCAGATCGCCGATGACCGATGTCACGTCCTCGCTGCGGTCGTCGGACGGTTTCAGATTGATGAGGAACCGGCCGCTGTTGAGCGTGGTGTTGGTGCCGTCGACGCCGATGAAGGAGGACAGGCTTACGACATTGGGGTCCTTGAGGATGGCGGAAGCCAGACTCTGCTGGCGTTCCGCCATGGCGCCGTAGGAAACCGTTTCGGAGGCTTGCGAAATGCCCTGGACCAGGCCGGTGTCCTGGATCGGGAAAAACCCTTTGGGAATGAAGACATAGAGGATGACGGTCAGTACCAGCGTCGCCACCGCGACCGCCAGCGTCAACGGCTGGCGGTCGAGCACCCAATTGAGCGCGCGGCCGTAGTGGCGGATGAGCGCTTCGAATTTCTCGCGGTTCCAGCGCTGAACCCGGTTTTCCTTGGTCTCGGCCGGCGGGCGCAGCAGCTTGGCGCAGGCCATCGGCACCAGGGTCAAGGACACCGCCGCCGAGATCAGGATGGTGACCGCCAGCGTCAGCGCGAATTCGCGGAACAGCCGCCCCACCACGTCGCCCATGAACAGCAGGGGAATAAGGACGGCGATCAACGAGATCGTCAGCGAGATGATGGTGAAGCCCACCTGCGCCGAGCCTCGGAGCGCCGCCTTCAAGGGCGGATCGCCCATCTCGATATAGCGCGCGATGTTTTCGATCATGACGATGGCGTCGTCGACCACGAAGCCCGAGGCGATGGTCAGCGCCATGAGCGAAAGGTTGTCGAGGCTGAAACCCATCAGATACATGGCGCCGAAGGTGCCGACGAGAGACAGCGGAACCGACAGGCTCGGGATGATGGTGGCCCGCGTGTTGCGCAAGAAGACGAAGATGACCAGCACCACCAGCACCACCGCCAGCAAAAGTTCGAACTCGACGTCGTGGACCGAGGCGCGGATGGTGACGGTGCGGTCGGTCAACACCGCGACATCGATCGTCGCCGGCAGCGAAGCCTGCAATTGCGGCAACAGGCTCTTGATGCCATCGACCACGGATATGACATTGGCGCCGGGCTGGCGCTGGATGTTTAGGATCACCGCCGGCGTCGAATTCATCCAGGCGCCGAGCTTGTCGTTCTCGGCGGCGTTGACGACCGAGGCGACATCGCCCAGATGGACCGGCGCGCCGTTCTTGTAAGCGATCACGATGCCGAGATAGTCGTCGATATTCTGCAACTGATCGTTGGCGTTGATGGTGAAGGAACGCGAAGGCCCGTCGAAATTGCCCTTGGGCGTGTTGACGTTGGCGTTGGCGATGGTGGTCCTGAGATCGTCGATGTTGAGGCCGTAGGCCGAGAGCGCGCGCAGATCGGCCTGGACCCGCACCGCCGGGCGCTGTCCGCCGGCGATGCTGACCAGCCCCACGCCGGGCAGCTGCGAGATCTTCTGCGCCAGGCGCGTATCGGCCAGATCCTCGACCTGCGGCAAGGGCATGGTGGCCGAGGTGAGTGCCAGCGTCAGGATCGGCGCGTCGGCGGGATTGACCTTGGCGTAGATCGGCGGCGCCGGCAGGTCGGAGGGGAGCAAATTCCCGGCCGCGTTGATCGCCGCCTGAACCTCCTGTTCGGCGATGTCGAGGCTGATGTTCAATCCGAATTGCAGAGTGATGACCGAGGCGCCGGCCGAACTCGAAGACGACATCTGGTTGAGGTTCGGCATCTGGCCGAACTGCACTTCGAGCGGCGCCGTGACCGAGGAGGTCATCACGTCGGGCGAGGCGCCGGGATAGAAGGTCTGCACCTGGATGGTCGGGTAATCGACTTCGGGCAGCGCCGACAAGGGCAGGAACCGGAAGGCGACCATGCCGCTGAGCATGATCGCCACCATCAGCAGCGAGGTCGCGACCGGCCGGAGAATGAACGGGGTGGAAGGACTCATGCCGCCCGCCTCAGGCGCCGCTGGGGGAGGGCGCGCTCATTGGCCGTTCCCGCCGTTCTGCTGCCGGGGTCGCGGCGGGTTATCCGCAGGCGGCATAGAAGCCGGGTTCGCCGGGGCCGGATTGGCCGGGACCTGATTGGTTGGGACCGCATCGGCGGGCGGCTGGGCGTTGCCGGCCGGCGCGGGCGGCGTTTGCTCACCCGCCGGCGCAGCCGGCGTCTGGGCCGGCGCGGGCGTCGCGGGGGCGGCGGTGGGCAGCGAAACCTTGGCGCCGTTCTTGAGCTTGTCGGCGCCGTCCGTCACCACCAGATCGCCCACCGCGAGGCCGGAGGTGATCGCCTGGCGTTCGCCCTGGCTCGGGCCGAGCACGACCTTCTGCACCGTCACGGTGTTGTCGTCCTTCACCACATAGACGAAGGTGCCCGGCGCGCCGCGCTGGATGGCCGATGACGGGATGACGATGGCGTCCTTGAGCACGTCGACGGTGAGCTGCACATTGACGAACTGGTTGGGATACAGCAGCTCGTCCGCATTGGCGAAGTTGGCGCGCAGCTGGAAGGTGCCGGTCGTGGTGTTGATGGTGTTGTCCACCGTGGCGAGATTGCCGTCTTCCAGCTTGGTCAAGCCGGTGCGGTCGAAGGCGGCGGCTGGCAAAACCGCGCCCGCATGCATGCGTTTCAGGATCGGCAGCAGATCGTCCTCCGGCAGCGAGAACAGCACCGAAATCGGCTGCATCTGGTTGATCAGCACGAGGCCGTTGGTTAGAGACGGGGTGACGTAGTTGCCGGGATCGACCTGGCGCAAGCCGAGCCTTCCCGCGGCCGGCGCGGTGATCCGGCAATAGGCCAGGTTGACGCGCGCGGTGTCGACCGCGCCCTGATCGAGCCGCACCGTGCCTTCGAGCTGGTGGACCGTTGCAACTTGGTCGTCATAGGTCTGCTTGGCGATCGAGTCCTGCTTCATCAATGTGGCATAGCGTTTGAGATCGACACGCGCGCCGTTGAGCTGCGCCTGATCGCGCGCGAGTTGCCCTTCGGCCTGGTCGAGCGTCGCCTGATAGGGCCGCGGGTCGATCTGGGCGAGAACGTCGCCAGCCTTCACTTCCTGCCCTTCCAGGAACGCGACCGAGGCGAGATAGCCGCTGATCTGGCTCTGGACCGTCACCGAGGCGAGCGGCGTCACCGTGCCGAGCGCGGTGTAGGTGATGGCGATGTCGCCCGTGGTGGCGGCCGCCGCGACCACCGGCAGCGGCGCCGGCCCGCGCAGACTGGTTTTCGGGGCATGAAACCACCAGACGAACGCTGCGATAAGCGCGATCGCGATGGCGGCGAAGATGCCGGCGCGACGAGCGGTCGGGCTAGGGCGCCGAGGCGCCGCGCGTGTCTTTTCGCTGATTCCGTTCATCTGCTATGGCCGCGCCAAGACGCGATCCGGTGCTGAAGCCGCCGAGCATCCCGCGCCCGGGCCGGATCGATGCCGGTCCTGTTTCCTCCCATCCTCTCGCCCGGTTCACCCCGCGGCGCGCGGAGCGCTAGGCTATGAAGTCGCCATCGGGCTGAAGTGTTCCGGGCTTCCGGCCGGCGGTACCCGCCTTGTGCTAGGATTCATGCGAAAACACCGGCAATACCGTAACTTTTGCCCAAGATAGCCCTCACGATAGCTTAATTATAGGCGAAAGAGAAAGGCCCGATCCCCTTGTTTTACGTGAAAAAATCGGCCCTGGCCGGAAGCGGAAGATGGGGATGAAGGAAGCGGCAGCGCTGGCGCGCTGGAACACGCGCTACGCCCAAGCGGATTACCTCTTCGGCATGGAGCCCAACGCCTTCCTCGCGTCCCAGGCGCCCAGGATTCAGGCGATGGGCCTGAAGCCGGGAGGGAAGGCCTTATCCATCGCCGACGGCGAGGGACGCAACGGCGTTTTTCTGGCGCGCCAGGGGCTGGCGGTGCTGTCGGTCGATTTCTCCCCCGTGGCTCTGGAGAAGGCGAAGAGCCTGGCCGCGCGCGCCGGCGTCAAGCTCACGACCGAATGCGCCGATCTCGCGACCTGGGATTGGGGCAGCAGCCGCTTCGATTTGGTCGCCGCAATCTTCTGTCAATTCGCCGGGGCCGATCTGCGCGATGCCATCTTCCGCCGCATCCGCGAATGTTTGAAGCCCGGCGGAATGCTGATCCTCCAGGGCTACCGGCCGGAACAGCTCAAATACGGCACCGGTGGGCCGAAGGAGATCGATCACCTCTATACCGCCCAATTGCTGCGCCGCGCCTTCGCCGGATTCGAACTGCTCCATCTCGAAGAGCATGATTCCGAAATCCACGAGGGCGGCGGGCATCACGGCATGTCGGCCCTGGTCGATATGGTCGCGATCAAGCCCGCGGCGGGCTGAGCCAAAAGACGCCGCGGCGCCGGAGGCGGCATTCCAGCCGCGGCCGACGCCGCGCGAGACAAACGAAGCGGATCCCGGTCTAGAGCGAAGCCTTGAGCTTGGCGCCGGCCTTGAAGCGTACGCCCTTGCTCGCCTGGATCTTGATTTCCTCGCCGGTGCGCGGATTGCGGCCCAGGCGCGCCGCGCGGTTGCTCACGGCGAAAGTGCCGAAGCCAGGAATGCTGAAACGCTCGCCCTTGCGCAACTCGCCGGCGATGGTTTCGGTGACCGTATCGACCGCCTGATTGGCGTCCACGGCCCGGAGGCCGATTGCCTTCAAGGCATCGATGAGAACTTGCTTGCTCATGTTGGTTTTCCTTTCTTCGCTATGCCGCGTTCCCCCTGTGGATGCGGACAACCTGCAAATCTTCGCGTGACGAACCCGAGCTTGCCTGGAAAAGAAGTGGCCGGGAGCGTCGCGCCCGATTCCGCCGTCATGCAACAATGCCCTCATACGCGAAGGCAAGCCGCGGGTCCAATGAAACCCGCATACTTAAAGGGGATTCCGGGGCCGCCCGAGTCGCGCCGCAATCGAGTCGCGCGGTCCGGCAATCGATTGCGACTCGCGGCGGGAAGCTGAGTCGCAACCCTCGGCTGCCGCCGAGGCGAGCAAGCGGCGGCGGAATAAATAACCAGCGGAATTGCAACCGGCAAAGGCCGGACGACCGGCCGGGCCGAAACCGAATTTGTCCATGGCGCGGCCAATGCCGCATTAAGCCTCCGTAATGAGGCCGCATTAAGCCTCCGTAATGTGGTCAAAGGTGGCCGGAAAGTCTCGTAAAACCGTGGCTTTTAAGGTCAAACCGGCGGGCAAATCGCCGCCTGCCATCGGCCGTGCCGCGTTATTGAATAAGCCAGGAAAAGCGCGGCTCAAGCGCTCGGCAAAACCGATAACGGTCCGGCGTACGAGATCCCGAACCCACGGAGGGGTGGAAATGGCTGACAAGAGCACGGGCGCGGCCGCGTCCCATCGTTGGTGGCAACTCATCGCCGGCATCATCTGCATGGTGATGATCGCCAACCTGCAATACGGCTGGACCCTGTTCGTGCGGCCGATGAACGTGGCGCATGGCTGGGTGGTCGCCGACATCCAGATCGCCTTCAGCATTTTCATCGCGCTCGAAACCTGGCTGACGCCGATCGAGGGCTGGCTCGCCGACAAGATCGGGCCGAAATTCGTCGTCGCCACCGCCGTCATGAACTTCGTCGTCGTGGCGTTGGCGCTCTTCGTGCTCAAGCCGCTTCGCTCGAAGCGGATCGCACGGCTCGCGCAACGCGCGCCTGCCGAATAACGGCCGAAACGGTTGACCGGTTATCGGGCGGGGCTTCGGCCCCGCCCTTTTTTTCGCGACCCCGGGAATTGTTACGGTGCGCGAGGCCCATCTCGCCGCTTCGCCGCGGGCCAAATCGGTTCCGTATTTTTTCTTGGGCGCGTGAGCAGGGGTCGAACCGCAAAGCGGATCGACGGGTGGCCATGAGCCCGACTCATTGGAGAGTTAAACCTTCTCGACTCGGGCGGCGCAGAACTTGAATTCGGGAATCTTGCCGAAGGGGTCGAGCTGCGGATTGGTGAGGATATTGGCCGCGGCCTCGGCATAGCAGAACGGGATGAACACCATGCCCGGCGGTATCGCAGGATCGGGCCGCGCCTTCAGCTCGATCGCGCCGCGCCGGGTCTGGACCCGGATCAGGCCGCCCGGCGGAATATCCATGCGTTTCAAATCGCCGGGCGACATCGAGACATGGGCCTCGGATTCGAGCGCGTCCAGCACCGAAGCCCGCCTGGTCATGGCCCCGGTGTGCCAATGCTCGAGCTGGCGGCCGGTGGTCAGCACCAGGGGATATTCCGCATCCGGTTGCTCGGCCGGCGACACCAGCCCGACCGGCACCAGCCGTCCGCGCCCGGTCTTGGTCGGGAAACCGTTGCCGAACACGATCTCGTCGCCGGGCTTGTCGTCGGCGGAGCAGGGATAGGTGACCGAACTCTCGCGTTCCAAGCGCTCCCAGGTGATGTGGTCCAAGGACGGCATCGCTTTTTTCATCTCGGCGAATACGTCCTTGACGTGAGGGTAGTTCCAGTTGAGGCCGATGCGCCGCGCCATCTCCTGGATGATCCAGATGTCCTCGCGCGCCTCGCCCGGCAACGGCAGCGCCTTGCGGCCCATCTGCACCTGTCGGTTGGTGTTGCTGACCGTGCCGATTTTTTCCGGCCAGGCCGAGGCCGGCAGCACCACGTCGGCGTATTTCGCGGTCTCGGTCAAAAACAGGTCCTGCACGACGAGGTGGTCGAGCTTGGCCAACGCCTCGCGCGCATGCTGCATGTCGGGGTCGGACATGGCCGGGTTCTCGCCCATGATGTACATGCCGTGGACGACGCCTTCGTGGATCGCGGTCATGATCTCGACCACGGTGAGGCCGCGTTTGGTGTCGAGCTTGGCGCCCCAGAGATTTTCGTAGAACTGGGTGCGCTCCGGATTCTCGACCGATTGGTAATCGGGATAGAACATCGGGATCAGCCCCGCATCCGACGCGCCCTGCACGTTGTTCTGGCCGCGCAGCGGGTGGAGCCCGGTGCCCGGCCGGCCGATCTGTCCGGTGATGAGCGCCAGCGCGATCAGGCAACGCGTGTTGTCGGTGCCGTGGATATGCTGGGAGATGCCCATGCCCCAGAAGATGATGGCGGCTTCGGCGCGGGCGTATTTGCGCGCCACGGTCTTGAGCGTCTCGGCGTCGATGCCGCAGATGGGCGCCATTTTCTCGGGCGTGCGGTCCTTGACGCTTTCCTGGAGCTTCTCGAAATCCTCGGTATGCGCCTGGACGTATTGCTGGTCGTAGAGGTTCTCGGCGATGATGACGTTGATCATGGCCGAGAGCATCGACACGTCGCGGCCGGGATTGAATTGCAGCATGTGGGTGGCGTGGCGTTTGAGCGCCTGGCCGCGCGGGTCCATGACGATGAGCGTGGCGCCGCGCTTGGCCGCGTTCTTGAGGAAGGTCGCCGCCACCGGATGATTCTCGGTCGGGTTGGCGCCGATGACGACGATGAGATCGGCGTCCTTGTCGGCGGTGAAGGGCGCGGTCACCGCGCCCGAGCCGATGCCTTCGAGGAGACCTGCCACCGAGGAGGCGTGGCACAGCCGCGTGCAATGATCGACGTTGTTGGTGCCGAAGCCGGCGCGGATCAGCTTCTGGAAGAGATAGGCCTCTTCATTCGAGCCCTTGGCCGAACCGAAGCCGGCGATGCCCTTGGGACCGTGGGCCTGGTGGACGCGTTTCAACCCGTTGGCGGCGGCGGCGAGCGCCTCTTCCCACGAAGCTTCGCGGAAATGGGTCCAGGGATTCCCGGGATCGATGTCGAGATCGCCGTGCTTGGTGGCGCCTTCCTTGCGGATGAGCGGCTTCGTCAGGCGATCGGGGTGGCTCACGTAATCGAAGCCGAAGCGGCCCTTGACGCAAAGCCGGTCGCGATTGGACGGGCCGGCGCGGCCGTCGACGTAGAGCAGCTTGTCGTCCTTGATCTTGTAGGTGATCTGGCAGCCGACGCCGCAATAGGGGCAGATGCTTTCGACCTCGCGGTCGGGCTTCTTGGCCAGCACGCCCTGCTCGTCCTCGACCGAAGCCGGCATCAGCGCGCCGGTCGGGCAGGCCTGGACGCATTCGCCGCAGGCGACACAGGTGCTATCGCCCATCGGATCGTCGAAGTCGAACACGATCTTGGCCTCGTGGCCGCGCTTGGCCATGCCGATGACGTCGTTGACCTGGACCTCGCGGCAGGCGCGGACGCAGAGATTGCATTCGATGCAGGCGTCGAGCCTGACCGCCATCGCCGGATGCGAGCGGTCGGGCGCGGGGTGATGCGCTCCCGGGAAGCGGCTCTGGCTCACGCCGATGCGGTCGGCCCATTTCCAGAAACGCGAATCGGGATCGGGATGGGCCTGGCGGTTGGGCTGGTCGGCGACCAGCAGCTCGAACACCATCTGGCGCGAGAATTTGGCGCGGTCCGACGCGCTCTTCACGTTCATGCCGGGGGACGGCTTGCGGATGCAGGAGGCGGCCAGCACGCGCTCGCCCTCGATCTCGACCATGCAGGCGCGGCAATTGCCGTCGGGGCGGTAGAAGGGCGCGGGCGAATAGCAGAGATGCGGAATCTCGGTGCCCTTGCGGTTCGCCACCTGCCAGATGGTCTCGCCGGGCAGCGCCTCGACCTCTTCGCCGTCGAGGAAGAATTTGATGGCGTCGCCGATCGCGCCGGAGCCGTCGCTCATGACACATCCTGCGGAAAATGCTTCAAAACCAGTTTAACCGGATTCATGGCCGCTTGTCCCAGGCCGCAAATCGACGCATCGGTCATGACCTTGGACAGCTCCTCGATCAAGGGGCCGTCCCATTGGGGCTTGGACATGAGTTGAACGGCCTTTTCCGTGCCCACCCGGCACGGGGTGCATTGGCCGCAACTCTCGTCTGCAAAAAATTTAAGCAAGTTGAGGGCCACGTCCTTCATGTTGTCCTTGTCGGACAGAACGACAATTGCGGCCGAGCCGATCAGCGCACCGTGCCCTTCGAGGGTGCCGAAATCCAAGGGCAGATCGGCCATGGCAGCCGGCAGGATGCCGCCCGAGGCGCCGCCCGGCAGATAACCCTTGAAGACGTGGCCTTCCGCCATGCCACCGCAGAATTCGTCGATCAGCTCCTGCGCGGTGATGCCGGCGGGGGCCAATTTCATGCCGGGATTCTTGACCCGGCCGGAGACCGAGAAGCTGCGCGGCCCCTTGCGCCCGCGGCGGCCTTGCCCGGCGAACCACTCCGGGCCCTTCTCGACCACGTCGCGGACCCACCAAAGCGTCTCGACATTGTTGATGAGCGTCGGGCGGCCGAACAGCCCGACCTGCGCCGGATAAGGCGGCTTGTGGCGGGGCAGACCGCGCTTGCCCTCGATCGATTCCAGCATCGCCGATTCCTCGCCGCAGATATAGGCGCCGGCGCCGCGGCGCAGGTAAATCCGGCGGCCCTTGGCGAGGCCCGATTTGTTCAAGAGCGCCAGCTCCTTCAGCAGGATCTCGCGGCATTGCGGATATTCGTCGCGCAGATAGATATAGATGTCGGAAGCCTCCACCGCCCAGGCGCCGATCAGCATGCCTTCGAGCATGCGGTGCGGATCGGTTTCGAGATAAACGCGGTCCTTGAAGGTGCCAGGCTCGCCCTCATCGGCGTTGACCGCCATCAGCCGCGGCGCCGCCTCGGCGGCCACCAGGCGCCATTTGCGGCCGGTGGGGAATCCGGCGCCGCCCAGGCCGCGCAGATTCGAATCCTCGAGCGTCTTCAATATCTGCTCGAGCGTTCGCTCGCCCGCAAGACAGGATTCCCAAAGCTTGTAGCCGCCGGCGGATCGATAGGCTTCGAAGCCGGTATAGCCTGGCGCCGCGGGCTTGGCTGGCCGCGCCTTGGGCTTGGATGGCGATCCTGTGCGCTCTTTGATCAGCTTCACCACGCTGTCGAGGCTGGCATGTTCATGCAAGGCGTGGCCGATGGCGGCGACCGGGGCGTTGTGGCAGCCGCCCATGCAGGGCGCGCGCACCACGCGCGTTTGGGCCCCGAGCTTGCCCGGCAATTCCTTCAACAAGGCTTGCGCGCCGAACATCTCGCAGGTGAGCGAATCGCAGACGCGCACGGTCAGCGGCGGCGGCGGGGTTTCGCCGTCCAGCACGATGTCGAAATGGGCGTAAAACGACGCCACCTCGTAGACCTCGACCAGCGCCAGCTTCATCTCCTGCGCCAGCGCCGCCAGATGCCGCGCATGCAGGCAGCGGTAATAGTCCTGAAGCAGATGGAGATATTCGATCAGCAGATCGCGCCGGCGCACGCCCTGGCCCAAGAGCTCGCGCACCTCGTCCAGCGCCTTGGGGTCGACCTGCCGGCCTTTAGGCAGGTCGCGGCCGCCGCGGCGGCCCGAACCGGGGTGGATGGAGCGCCGGACCTGTTCGGGATTTTCGGACATGTGCCGCCGGACCCTAGCGGCCTTGCTTCAAGAGATCGAGCATGGTCTTGCCCAGCGCCGCCGGCGAATCGGAGACGGAGATGCCGGCGCTTTTCATCGCCTCTTTCTTGTCCGCGGCGGTGCCGGTGCCGCCCGAAATGATCGCCCCGGCATGGCCCATGCGCCGACCCGGCGGCGCGGTGGCCCCGGCAATGAAGCCCACCATCGGCTTCTTCATCTTGCTGCGCTTCAGGAAATCGGCGGCCTCTTCCTCGGCCGAGCCGCCGATCTCGCCGATCATGACAATCGCCTTGGTGGCGGGATCGCCCAGGAACAGTTCCAGGCAGTCGATGAAATCGGTGCCGTTGACCGGGTCGCCGCCGATGCCGATGCAGGTCGATTGTCCCAATCCCGCCGCCGTGGTCTGCGCCACCGCCTCGTAGGTCAAGGTCCCAGAACGGGAGACGATGCCGATATCGCCCGGCTTGTGGATATGACCCGGCATGATGCCGATCTTGCATTGGCCCGGCGTGATCACGCCCGGGCAATTGGGGCCGATGAGGCGCGTCTTGGAGCCCTGGAGCACGCGCTTGACCTCGACCATGTCCAGGACCGGAACGCCTTCGGTGATGCATACGACCAGCGGCATTTCGGCGTCGATCGCCTCCAAGATGGCGTCGGCGGCGAAGGGCGGCGGCACGTAGATCGCGCTGGCATTGGCGCCGGTGGCTGCCATCGCGTCCCGCACCGTGTCGAACACCGGCAGGTCGAGATGCTTCGATCCGCCTTTGCCGGGCGTGACGCCGCCCACCATCCTGGTGCCGTAGGCGATCGCCTGCTCGGAATGGAAGGTGCCCTGGGCGCCGGTGAAGCCCTGGCAGATGACCTTGGTGTCGCGGCCGACCAGAACCGACATCAGGCCGCCTCCTTCACCGCTTTCACCACCTTGGCGGCGGCGTCGGCGAGGTCGTCGGCGGCGAGAATGGGCAAACCCGATTCGGCCAGGATCTTCTTGCCGAGCTTGACGTTGGTGCCTTCGAGCCGCACCACCAGGGGCACTTGCAGGCTGACCTCGCGCGCAGCCGCGACCACGCCTTCGGCGATGACGTCGCAGCGCATGATGCCGCCGAAGATGTTGATCAGCAGGCCTTCGACATGGGGATCGGAGAGGATGAGCTTGAAGGCGGTGGCAACGCGCTCCTTGGAGGCGCCGCCGCCGACATCGAGGAAATTGGCCGGCTCGCCACCATAGAGCTTGATGATGTCCATGGTCGCCATCGCCAATCCGTCGCCGTTCACCATGCAGCCGATATTGCCGTCGAGCTTGATGTAGTTGAGCGAGTGCTTGGCGGCCTCGAGCTCGGCCGGGTCTTCCTCGGCCTCGTCGCGCATCGCCTCGATATCGGGATGGCGGAAGAGCGCGTTGTCGTCGAAATTCATCTTGGCGTCGAGCGCCAGCACGTCGCCCGATCCGGTGACGACCAGCGGGTTGATCTCGACGATCGAGGCGTCGAGCTCGGTGAAGGCCTGGTACATGGCGAGCATGAACTTGACCGCGACTCCCACCTGCTTGCCTTCGAGCTTCAATCCGTAGGCCAGGCGCCGGGCGTGGAAACTCTCCATGCCGGTGGCCGGGTCGATGGCGAGGCGCATGATTTTCTCAGGCGTCTTGTGCGCGACCTCCTCGATCTCCATGCCGCCTTCGGTCGAGGCCATCACCGTGACGCGCGCGGTCTTGCGGTCGATCAGCATGCCGAGATAGAGCTCGCGCTTGATGTCGCAGCCTGCTTCGACATAGAGGCGCTTGACTTCCCGCCCCTTCGGCCCGGTTTGCTTGGTGATCAGCACGTGGCCGAGCATGGATCCTGCTTCTTTCCCGGCCTCTTCCGGCGACTTGGTGAGCCGCACCCCGCCCTTGCCCTTTTCGTCGCCCTTGAACTTGCCGGCGCCGCGGCCGCCGGCGTGGATCTGCGCCTTCACCACATAGACCGGGCCCTTCAATCCGCGCGCCACTTTCTCCGCCTCTTGCGGGGTATAGGCGACGCCGCCCTTGGGCACTGCCACGCCGAACTTTTGCAGCAGGCCCTTGGCCTGGTATTCGTGAATGTTCATCGGTCCGCCGTGGCTTGTGACTTGTTGTTCGGCCTATTTAATAAGCCCGGCCCCGCGCGCCCAGCGATACTTGGCGCCGAGCACGGCCACGGGAATCTCGGTCGAATAGGCATAGGCCGGAATGCCGTGATCGTAAAGCTGCTCCGCCGCCTGCTCGACCTGCACGTCGCCCGCGAGCGAGGCCACGATCGGCTTCTCGATGCCGCGGGCCCGGAATTCGTCGACCACCTCGATCACCAGCTTGGAAAAGACCATGGGCGGCGTGATGATGGTGTGCCAATAGCCCAGGATCAGCGCGTGGATGCGCGGGTCCTCGAGCCCGAGGCGGATGGTGTTCTGGTAGGTCTTGGGCGGCTCGCCGCCGGTGATGTCGACCGGGTTCCCCGACGCGCCGAAGGGCGGGATGAATTTGCGGAAGGCGGCGTCGAGATCGGGCGGCATCTTCATCAGATCGAGGCCGTAATCGACGCAGGCGTCGGATAACAGCACGCCCGAGCCGCCGGCGCCGGTGATGATCACCACGTTCTCGCCCTTGGGCGTGGGCAGTTTCTGCAATCCCCGCGCGTAATCGAGCATATCGCGCAAGCCCGGGGCGCGGATGACGCCCGATTGCCGCAGCACGTCGTCGTAGATCTTGTCGTTGCCGGCGAGCGCGCCGGTGTGCGAGCCCGCCGCCTTGGCGCCGGCCGCGGTGCGCCCCGCCTTCAGCACGACGATCGGCTTCTTCTTGGAGACGCGCTTGGCCACTTCGGCGAAAGAGCGGCCGTCTTTCAGATCCTCGCAATGCATGGCGATGACCTTGGTGTTCGGGTCCTGCTCGAAGAAGGTCAGCAAGTCGTCCTCGTCAAGATCGGATTTGTTGCCCAATCCGACGATGGCCGAGACGCCCATCTTGGCCGAGCGCGAGAAACCGATGATCGCCATGCCGATGCCGCCCGATTGCGAGCTGAGCGCGGCGCCGCCCTTGTAGTCGTAGGGCGTGCAGAAGGTGGCGCACAGATTCTCCGGCGTATAGTAGTAGCCGTAAATGTTCGGGCCCATCAGGCGCACGCCGTATTTGCGGCCGATCGCCTGGATTTCCTTCTGGCCCTCGACATTGCCGGTCTCGGCGAAGCCCGAGGGAATGAGAATGGCGCCGGCGATCTTCTTCTCGCCGACCTCGATCAGGGCTCCGGCCACGAACTTGGCCGGGATGCAGAACACCGCGACGTCGATCGCGCCGGGCACATCCTTGACGCTCTTATAGACCTTGCGGCCCATGATTTCGGTCGCACTGGGGTGGATCGGCAGGATCTGTCCCTTGTAACCGCCGTTGATGAGATTTTTCATCACCGAGTTGCCGATCTTGCCTTCCTCGGCCGAGGCGCCGATCACGGCCACCGTCTTGGGGTGCATGATGCGGTTCATCTGCCCGATGATCTCGCTTTGCGACGGCCGGTAGCGTTCGACCGGCGGGGTCCAATCGAGCAATATCCGCACGTCGGCCGCGACCGCGCCCTTCTTCGAGGCGAAGACCGGATTGAGGTCGAGCTCGGCGATCTCGGGGAAATCGGCGATCAGCTTGGAGACGTTCTCGATCAACCCGGCGAGGGCCGGGCGGTTGACGCCTTCACCGCCGCGCACGCCCTTCAATATCTCGGCGGCCTTGATGCCGTCGATCATGCCCGCCGCGTCCTCGCGCGTAACCGGCGCCAGGCGGAAGGTCACGTCCTTCAGCACCTCGACCAGCACGCCGCCCATGCCGAAGGCGACCAGCTTGCCGAAGCTCGGATCGGTGACGGCGCCGATGATGACCTCGTGGCCGCCGCCGACCATCTGTTGAACCTGCACGCCTTCGATCTTGGCCTTGCGGTCGTATTTCTTGGCGTTGGCGACGATGGTGGCGAAGCCCTTTTGCGCCTCTTGCGGGGTTTTGACGCCGACGATGACGCCGCCCGCCTCGGTCTTGTGCAGGATCTGGGGGGAGACGATCTTCAACACCACCGGGAAGCCGATCTTGCCCGCGAGCTTGGCCGCCTCGGCGGCATTCTTGGCGAGACCTTCCTTCGGCACCGCTATGTCATAGGCGTCGCAGATCAGCTTGCCTTCCGGCGCGGTGAGCGATGTGCGTTTCTGGGCCTTGGCCTGGCCCAGGATCTTGCTCACCGCCGCCTTCGCATCTTTCGCACTCATGGTCACCCTCTCCCCCGCGTTTTACGGATCGTTATTCGGCCGCCACCGGCTTCGGGGCGCCGAGCGCACCCGAGTCCTTGAACTCGCGCACCTTCTTGTCGTCGAAGCCCAGCACCTGGGTGAGGATTTCGTCGGTGTGCTCGCCCAACAGCGGCGCGCGTTTGACATCGCTCGGGCTGTCGCTGAGCTTGATCGGATTGCCGACCGTGAGGTACTTGCCGCGTTTCGGGTGATCGACCTCGACCACCGTGCCGGTCTTGCGCAGGCTTTGCTCCTCCAACAACTCTTTCATGGAGAGGATCGGGCCGCAGGGGATGTCGTACTTGTTGAGGATTTCCATGGCCTCGAACTTTTCCTTGGTCATGGTCCATTGCTCGATGCGGCTGAAGATCGCCTTGATCTTCGGCAGCCGCGCGTCGGGCGTGGCGTAGCCCGGATCGGTGATCCAACCTTCCTCGCCGATCACCTTGCAGACCGAAGCCCAGACCGGCGCCTGGGTGATGACGTAGATATAGGCGTTGGGATCGGTCTCCCAGCCCTTGCACTTGACGATCCAGCCCGGCTGGCCGCCGCCCGAATCGTTGCCGCCCCGCGGGACCGCATTGCCAAAAGGCACGCCTTCGCTGTACTGGCTGAATTCCTTCAAGGGGCCGTGCTTCAGACGCTGCTGGTCCCTGAGCTTGACGCGGCAGAGGTTGAGCACGCCGTCCTGCATCGCCGCGGTGACGCGCTGACCCTTGCCGGTCTTGTTGCGCTGATAGAGCGCGGTGACGATGCCGAGCGCGAGATGAAGGCCGGTGCCGGTATCGCCGATCTGGGCGCCCGTGACCAGTGGCGGGCCGTCGCGGAAGCCAGTCACGGAGGCGGACCCGCCCATGCATTGCGCGACGTTTTCGTAGACCTTGCAATCCTCGTAGGGGCCGGGGCCGAAGCCCTTGACCGAGGCCAGGATCATCTTGGGATTGAGCTGATGGACGCGTTCCCAGGTGAAACCCATGCGGTCAAGCACGCCGGGGCCGAAATTCTCCACCATCACGTCGCAAATCTTGATCAGGCCCTCGAGCAGTTCCTTGCCCTTGGGGTGCTTGGTGTCGATGGTGATCGACCGCTTGTTGCCGTTGAGCATGGTGAAATAGAGGCTGTCGGCGTTCGGCACGTCGCGGAGCTGGCCGCGCGTGATGTCGCCGCCGCCGGGCCGCTCGACCTTGATGCAGTCCGCGCCGAACCACGCCAGCAGCTGGGTGCAGGTCGGCCCCGATTGCACATGGGTGAAATCGAGAATGCGGACGCCATCGAGTGCTTTGCCCATGATTTCCTCCTGTTATTTCCTTGCCACGTTTCGTCGTTTCGGATCCGGATAAGGGGTTACTTCTTCTTCAGCGCGCTTTGCGGGTTGAGGTTGCCGATGCGGCCGCTTTCGCTGCCGGCGGCCGGGTCGATCACCGCGTTGACGAGGGTCGGCTTGCCGGAGTCCATCGCCGCGTTCACGGCGCGCTTAAGCTCGTCGGGCGACGTCGCATTGAATCCTACGCCGCCGAAGGCCTCCATCATCTTGTCGTAGCGCGAGCCTTTGACGAACACGGTCGTCGCGGGATCGGAGCCGGCCACGTTGACGTCCGTGCCGCGATAGATCCCTTCATTGTTGAAGATGACGACGCAGACCGGCAGCTTGTAGCGGCAGATCGTCTCCACCTCCATGCCGGAGAAGCCGAAGGCGCTGTCGCCTTCGACGGCGAGCACCGGCTTGCCGGTCTCGATCGCGGCGGCGATGGCAGAGCCCATGCCGACGCCCATGACGCCCCAAGTGCCGACGTCCAGGCGCTTGCGCGGCTTGTACATGTCGATGATGCCGCGCGCGAGATCGAGCGTGTTCGCACCTTCGTTGACCAGGATGGCATCGGGCCGCTCTTTGATGATGGTCCGCAGCGCGCCGAGCGCACCATGATAGTCCATCGGCGAGTTATTGTTCATCAGGCGCGGCGCCATCTTGGCGACGTTCTCTTCGCGCTTCTTGACGACAGCGCCGGTCCACTCCGCCGGCGGGGCCGGCCAATTGCCCCCCATGCCATCGAGAAGGGATGCTACGCAAGAGCCGATGTCGCCGACCACAGGGGCGGCGATTTCGACGTTGCTGTCCATCTCCCTGGGCTCGATGTCGATCTGGATGAACTTCTTCGGTGCTTCGCCCCAGGTCTTGCCTTTACCGTGCGACAAGAGCCAGTTGAGGCGCGCGCCGATCAGCATCACGACGTCGGAATCTTTCAACACCGTCGAGCGTGCGGCACCCGCGCATTGCGGATGCGTGTCGGGCAGCAGGCCCTTGGCCATGCTCATCGGCAGGAACGGCACGCCGCTTTTTTCTATGAGCGCGCGGATCGCATCGTCGGCCTGCGCATAAGCCGCACCCTTGCCGAGGATGATCAGCGGGCGCTTTGCGCTCTTGAGCACATCGAGCGCGTGCTTGATCGCGGACGGTGCCGGAATCTGCGCCGGCGCCGCGTCGATGACCTTGACCAGCGACTTTTTGCCGGCGTCCGCGTTCATGACCTGCCCGAAAAGCTTGGCCGGCAGGTCGAGATAGACGCCGCCCGGACGCCCCGAGATGGCGGCGCGGATCGCGCGGGCGAGGCCGATGCCGATGTCGGCGGCATGCAGCACGCGGAACGCCGCCTTGCAGAGCGGCTTGGCGATGGCGAGTTGGTCCATCTCTTCATAGTCGCCCTGCTGCAGATCGACGATCTCGCGCTCGGATGAGCCCGAGATCAGGATCATCGGGAAACAGTTGGTCGTCGCGTGGGCGAGCGCCGTGAGCCCGTTCAGGAAGCCGGGTGCCGACACGGTGAGGCAGATTCCGGGCTTTTTGGTCAGGAAGCCGGCGATGGCGGCCGCGTAGCCGGCGCTCTGCTCGTGGCGGAACGAGAGCACGCGGATACCCGCGGCCTGCGCCATGCGGCCGAAATCTGTGATCGGGATGCCCGGCACGCCGTAGATCGTGTTGAGGCCATTGAGCTTAAGCGCGTCGATGACGAGGTGGAAGCCGTCCGTCAGCTCCTGCGTCTCGTCCGCTTTTGTGGTTCCTTCGGCCACGGGCTCTCTCCTCCTGCTGTCGTTGGGTGCCGCGTCGTCCTGGTTCAATCCAGGTAGTCGACGTGCTTCTCCACGTGAGTCGCGAGATCAAGGGTGTGTTTCAGCGCGAGCGCGCCCGCGCGCTCGGTGTCGCGCTTCTCCAGCGCCTCGATGATGTTCATGTGATCGACGATCGAGCGCCGGGCGCGGTCGCCCTGGCCGATGGTGGCCTGGCGGATGGCGCGCATATGGATGAACAGATTCTCGGTCATCTCGGCCAGGCAGCGGCTGCCGGAGAGCCGGATGATCGCCTGGTGGAACCGGATGTTGGCGGCGGAATATTCGTCGAGATGGCCCTCGGGCGAGGAATCCTGGAACTCGTCGAACAGGCGGCGCAAGGAGGCTATCTCGGAATCCGAGGCGTTGAGCGTGACCAGCCTTGCGGCCAGGCTTTCGAGCGCCGCCCAGACTTGGATCATCTCGACGATCTCGCGCTTGGTCTTGCGCAGCACGATGACGCCGCGGCGCGGCAGGGTCTTGACGAAACCCTCGCGCTCGAGGAGCGACATCGCCTCGCGGATGGGCGTGCGCGACACGCCGAGATCGCGCGACAGCCGGCGCTCGTCGAGCCGAATCTCCTCGTCATGGGCATAGACGTTGAAGGCGATGATCGCCTCTTTGAGCGCGTGATAGGCCTGTCTCTTGAAACTCGTCGGCAAGCCGATCGGTTTCACCGCCAGGCGCGACAACGCCATCTCGGAATCCTCCCTCGCTCTATCCTTCGCCTTTTGGCGCCGGCCACGGTTCCGCCCCCGTTCGGGGTCGATTTTGGTGCATGGTATCTGGTATGCCAGAACCAGGTCAAAGCGATTCGTGAGGCCGTGCCCTTCTCCGCGCCCGGACGGCAAAGAAGGAAAACGCCGATGGCGTCCCGATGGGTTAACAGTATCGGTCAAGACCTAGCTTAATCCTAGTTTCGGTCTATTTTAAGGTTAACTTCGGAGAATTCAGACGATTATTTGATAATTAATTATAATACTTATTTGTATTTACCGAAACTTGTCGATACATATCGAGTCAATAATGCCCCGAGAAGCGATTCCAAAAAAATCGCCAATCCCAGGGTCCGTCAGGGTCGATAGGAGAAGTCACGATGAAGATATTGATGCGTTCGCTGATCGCCGCCGGCGCGCTTACCGCCGGCCTGGCGCTGTCCGTGCATGACGCGGCGGCGACGGTGGTGAACCTCACCAACCCGAATTTCGATGCCAATGTCGGTCTCCCGCCGAATTCCGACAATTATATAACAGCCACGACCGGCACCGTGGCCATTCCGGGCTGGACCATCGTCGGCAGCGGGACAGCCACTTCGGGTACGCTCGCGCCCATGACCTCGGGCGGCTCCTACTTCAACGGCACCGCGAACTGGTCGCCCCCCAGGTCGGCGCAGTCGGCGGCACCACGCTGGGCGGCTTCGGCACTTCGAGCATCTTCCAAAACACCGGCTCGACCTGGAACGGCTCCTCGGGCACCGTCACCGTGACGCTGTCGCTCGGTGAAGCCTTGGGTACCACGCTGGGCACCGCGGGAACGGTGCAGCTCCTGGAGGGCGGCGTGACCTTTGGGGCCCCGATCAACCTGGAAACCGGTGGCACCAATCTGGTGTTTACCCCGGGCGCCTTCGACACGGAAACCTACACCTTCACCGGCGTGACCGGGACGTCCGGACAGAGTGTTGGTCTCGAATTCACCAATCCGGATCCCGCCATGGTCTTCCTCGACAACATCTCGTTCGATGGCGGCACGGCGGTCTTATCCGCATCATCGATCCCCGAGCCCGCCGGCCTGCCGATCCTCGGCATCGCTCTGTTGGGCTTCGTGGCTTTTCACTACCGGCAAAAGACAAAGCTACTGGCGATCTAAGCCGGAACGCTTCAAGACCAGACTGTTCGAGCCGGCGCCTTTCGCCGGCTCGAATTTTTTGACGTAGTTTCTGCTCGCAAATCTTATCCACAGTATTCGCTTGTGCGCCGCGAAGAAAAATCGCTTCGCCGATTAATTTTCGCGCGTCAATCCCGAGTCGCCGCGAGTCGAATCGGCTTTTTTCGTCCTAAAAAATTTGAACTTGTCAACAATCACGGCGCGCAGAAGCGCCGTTAGGCTTGACAATACATGACATTGTGCGGCTTTTTAATATTCGCATGGCGCCAAACGGCAAAAAGCATATCGTTTTTCCGAGCCGCATGGTGATCGTCGGCTTCGGCAGCATCGGCCAAGGCGTGTTGCCTTTGCTGCTGCGGCACATCGGCATGAAGCCGAGCCAGATCACCATCGTCACCGCGCATGACACGGGCCGCGCCGAGGCGAAGGAGATGGGCGTCAAGTTCATCAAGACGCCGCTAACGCCCGCGAATTATCTCACCGTGCTCGAGCCGATGCTCGGAGCCGGCGATTTCCTGATGAACGTCTCGGTCAACGTCTCAAGCATCGACCTGATCGAGCTGTGCCGCCGCAAGGGCGCGCTCTATCTCGACACCTGCATCGAGCCCTGGCCCGGCCATTACACCGATCCGAAGCTGTCGCCCTCGGCGCGCTCCAACTACAAACTGCGCGAGGACGCGCTGGCCTTGCGCAACAAGTACAAGGGCGGGCCGACCGCGGTACTGACCCATGGCGCCAATCCGGGATTGGTGTCCCACTTCGTCAAAGAGGCGTTGCTCAAGATCGCCGACGAGGTCAAGCACAACGCAGCCAAGCCCAAAAGCCGCGCCGAATGGGCCGAACTCGCACGCAGCCTGGGCATCAAGGTCATCCACATCGCCGAGCGCGACACCCAGGTTTCGCGCTATCCCAAGGTTCCGGGCGAGTTCGTCAACACCTGGTCGATCGAGGGCTTCGTCGCCGAGGGCATGCAGCCAGCCGAGCTCGGCTGGGGCAGCCATGAGCGGCATTTCCCGCCCGATGGCGGGCGGCACGATTTCGGCTGCGGCGCGGCCATTTATCTGGCGCGGCCGGGTGCGGCGACGCGCATGCGCTCATGGACGCCGCTCGAGGGGCCTTATCACGGCTTCCTCGTCACCCACAGCGAGTCAATCTCGATCGCCGACTACTTCACCGTCGCCGCCAACGGCAAGCCGGCCTACCGTCCGACGGTGCATTATGTCTACCACCCCTGCGACGCCGCGGTGTTGTCGGTGCACGAGCTGTGGGGCAAGAACTGGCACCCTCAGAACAAGGTGCGGCTGATCATGGACGACATCGACAGCGGCACCGACGAGCTGGGCGTGCTGCTGATGGGCCACAAGAAGGGCGTCTATTGGTACGGCTCGCGGCTATCGATCGACGAGGCGCGCCGTGTCGTGCCCCACAACAACGCGACCTCCCTGCAAGTAACGGCGGCCTGCCTGGCCGGGGCGATCTGGGCGATGGAAAATCCCAATGCCTTCATCGTCGAGCCGGACGAGATGGATTACGAGCGCATCCTCGAGATCTGCGAGCCATATCTCGGCAGCATGGTGGGCGCGTTCAGCGATTGGACGCCGCTCACCGACCGCAACCGCCTCTTCCCCGAAGAGATCGACGCCAAGGATCCCTGGCAGTTCAAGAATTTCCGCGTCCTTTACTAGTCCCCTGGTTTTCTCCATCCGCGAGCCAGATGGTTCCGTCCGTCACATGGATGGAAGCAGGCACGAGGCTTTTCCCGGCGCAGGGCCCGGCGACGCAGAACCCGTCTTCGGGCCGGAACAGCGCGCCATGGGTACGGCAGATCAGATACCGCTCCAGTACATCGAAGAACCGGTCGGGAAAAATCTCCGGCGACGTGCCCTGATGCGGGCAGGCGTTGACATAGGCATGAATCGCGCCGCTCTGACGCAGGACGAAAACCGCGATCCTCGCCAGTCCCTCACCGAAGACGAATCCCTTCGTCTCGCCTTCGGCCAGTTCGTCCGCGCGGCACAGGTGCTGGGCCATGTCAGGGCTTCAATCCCGCCATCTCGGCCAGGATCGCCCATTCCGCGGGTTTGACCGGCGATACCGACAGGCGCGATTGATGCAGCAGCGCGAGAGATTTGAGCCTGGGATCGGCCTTGATCGCGGCCAGAGTCACCGGATGCTTGACCGGCATCAGCGGCCGCACATCCACCATGACGAAACGTCCCGCCTTGTCCGACGGATCGGGGTATGCCGCGCGCGCGATCTCCATCACGCCCATGATCGCCTTGCCCTCGTTCGAGTGATAGAAGAAGGCGCGGTCGCCGAGCTTCATCGCCTTGAGATTGTTGGCGGCTTGAAAATTACGGACGCCGTTCCATGACGTCCGCTTATCCCGGACCAGATCGTCCCAGGAATACGCGGACGGCTCTGATTTCATCAGCCAAAGGCGCATGGCGTTTCCCCGCTTGCCTGGGGACCAAACTAATCCGGGCGGCCATCCCTGCCAAGAAAACCTGGTTTCGTGATGTTTGTCTCCGCGGGGATGTTCGCGTATGGTGCGCGCCGGGAATGGGTTTCAGGGGCTCCGGGACGTCAAGATGATCCTGCAATTGCAAAGCGGTTTATTGCGCTGGGCGGCGGCGGCCTTGGCCGCGCTCGGGCTGATTCTGGTGGTGGTGAACGCCGTCTTCAACGGCTTCAACCAGAAATTCCAGGAAGAGGTCGCCCAGCGCCAGCAAATGATCGCCAACCGGGTCGAATTGCAGCGCGTCGGCGAGGTCCTGGTGCACAGCCTTTCCGTCAACGCGGCCAGCAGCCGGGATGCCCAGCTCATCGCCGTGATGACCAAGCACGGCTTGCCCGCGCCGGGAGCCGCGTCCGCGCCGGGATCTACGCCCGTGCCGGCGCCGTCGCCGGCGAGGAGGGGCAAATGAGCGAGAATTGGGGACGGCCCGACAGCGGCGGACCGCGCATCGAGTTGGCGGTTGCGGTGCTGGCGTTGGCCTTCTTCTTGGCCGTGCTGTTCCAGTCCGTGCAGCTGTGGCGCGAGCGCCAGGGCATGAATCAGATCTACCAAAACCAGGAACAGGTTCTGCCCGACGTGCTCAAGCTGCGCGACCAGGTGAATTCGCTTGCCGGCGACGTCGCCCAACTGGCGCAAACCGGCGATGCCGCGGCCAAGCAGGTGATCGACGACATGGCGCGTCAGGGTATCGCGCTGCGCCCGCCGGCCGCTCCCGCTCCAGCCGCAACTTCAGCCCAGTAACTTCCCCGCAGACTCCGGAAAATCCGCGTCTTCCATGGGTCCTCCTATATTATACAATAATATTATGTTATTATGAAATATTGACTTCTATTTACACGTGAAATGAACTAAACATACATTGCGTAAGGCGATGAGGTAATCTCGATGCTTCCGTTGGTTCTCGATCTGGCGCGTTTGCGCCTTGCCCTGATTGGCGAGGGCGAATCCTGCTTGCGCCGCCTCAGGCTTTTGGACGAGGCCGGCGCGCGCGATCTCGCGGTCTATTCCGCCTTGCCCGGGCACGATCTCGAAGCCCTGGCCGGATCGCGGCTGGTGCGGCGCCTGCCTTCGGATGAAGAGTTGGCGCAAGCGCAGCTCGTCTTCATCGCCGGCCTCGATCCCGGCCGGCGCGACGCTCTGGCGAGCCGCGCGCAAGATGCCGGCAAGATCGTCCATGCCGAGGACGCGAAGCTGGTCACCGATATTCATGTTCCGGCGGTCTTGCGCCGCGGCGATCTCGCCATCGCGGTCTCGACATCCGGCAAGGCGCCCGGCCTGGCGGTCGAATTGCGCAATTTCCTCGGCCGCCTGATCGGCCCGGAATGGCGCGAGCGGCTGGAGGAGATATCCGGCTTGCGGCAAGGCTGGATGAAAGCGGGCGCCGCACCCGACCTGGTCGCTTGCCGCACCGGCGAATGGATGCGCGGCTGGAACTGGCTGGCTTTCGAAGCCGGGGCCGAAGCCGAAGCCGCGCTGGCGCCGCTTGCGGCCGAAACCGGCGCCGGTCCTGCGCCGCCCGCAAATCAAGCTTGACCACCCCGGACAACCCCGAAGAGGCCCCCATGTCCCTCCGAATCAACGACACCGCCCCCGATTTCGAAGCCGAAACCAGCCAGGGCAAGATCAAGTTCCACAACTGGCTCGGCAATTCCTGGGGCGTGCTGTTCTCGCACCCCAAGGATTTCACGCCGGTCTGCACCACCGAGCTCGGCTACATGGCCAAGCTCAAGCCCGAATTCGACAAGCGCAACGTCAAGATCATCGGCCTGTCGGTCGACCCGGTGACGGATCACGCGCGCTGGGCCGCCGACATCAAGGAGACGCAAGGGCAGGCGCCCAATTATCCGATCATCGGCGATGCCGATTTCAAGGTCTCGAAGCTTTACTTCATGCTGCCCGCCGAGGTTTCGGGCGATCCGGGCAAGCGCAGTCCGGCCGACAACCAGACGGTGCGCAACGTCTTCGTCGTCGGCCCGGACAAGAAGATCAAGCTCATCCTGGTCTATCCGATGACGACGGGACGGAATTTCGACGAAGTCCTGCGCGTGATCGATTCCCTGCAATTAACCGCCAAGCACCGCGTGGCGACGCCGGTCAACTGGAAACCGGGCCAGGACGTGATCATCACCGGCGCGGTCTCCGACGAAGAGGCGGCCAAGCTCTTCCCCGGCTTCAAGAAGCTGAAGCCCTATCTGCGCACCACGGCGCAACCCAAGTAGCGCCGGCAGAAGCCCATGGCCGAAAGCGCGCAAAAACTGGCGACCGGAAATCGTCTCAGGGACGGCGTGCCGGTCTATTTCGCCGGCGCCGGGACCTGGTCGCCCAAGGTGAGCGACGCGGTTCTGGTCGAAGCAGGCGCGGCCGAGGATCTGCTGGAAGAGGCCCAAAGGGGCGAAACACCCCTGCAAGCGGTGGGCGTGGAGCTGATTGAGGCGGTGCGCGAGGGCAAGCGCATCGTTCCCGTGACATTGCGGGAAAAGATCCGCGCCACCGGACCCACGACGCCGTTCGGGAGCCGATGAATTGTACCGTTACGACGAATTCGACCTGCGGTTTCTCGACGAGCGCGTGGTGCAATATCGCGGCCAGGTGGCGCGGCGGCTTGCCGGCCAACTGACCGAGGAGGAGTTCCGCCCGCTCCGATTGATGAACGGGCTCTATCTCCAGCTTCACGCCTATATGCTGCGGGTCTCCATTCCCTACGGCACGTTGAGCTCCGATCAACTCCGCATGCTCGCGCATGTGGCGCGGGTTTACGACAAGGGCTACGGCCATTTCACCACAAGGCAGAACATCCAATACAACTGGATCAAGCTCGAGGAGACGCCCGACATCCTGGCCGATCTGGCCAAGGTGGAGATGCACGGCATCCAGACCAGCGGCAATTCCTTCCGCAACATCACCACCGACCCCTTCGCCGGCGTGACGGCCGATGAGATCGAGGACCCGCGCCCCTGGTGCGAGATCATCCGGCAATGGTCGGCGCTGCACCCGGAATTCTCCTTCCTGCCGCGCAAGTTCAAGATCGCGGTCTCGGCCGCGCAAGAGCACGACCGCGCCGCCGTGAAGATGCACGATCTCGGCCTCTATCTGCGCCGCAACGCCGAGGGCGAGGTCGGGTTCCGGGTGCTGATCGGCGGCGGGCTCGGCCGCACGCCCTATCTCGGATTGGTGTTGCGCGAATTCCTGCCGAAGCGGGATCTGCTGGCCTATCTCGAGGCGGCGCTGCGCGTCTACAACCAGCATGGAAGGCGCGACAACATCTTCAAGGCGCGCATCAAGATCCTGGTGCACGCGCTCGGCATCGAAAAGCTGCGCGGGGAGGTCGAGGCCGAGTTCGCCGCCATGACCACGGACAAGCTCGAACTGCCCGAGGCGGCGGTTTATGCCATCGCCAAGCAGTTTGCGCCGCCGCCTTACGCGGATTCCTCGGGCGACGACGCCCTCCTGGAGCGCCTGACAGCCGCCGAGAAGCTGTTCGCGCGCTGGGTCAGGAACAACACCCATGCGCATAAAGCACCGGGCTATGCCATCGTCTCGATCTCCTTGAAGCCGCCGGGCCGCCCGCCGGGCGATTGCAGCGCCGGCCAGATGGAATTGATCGCGGACTTGGCCGAGGAATTGAGCCATGCTGAAATCCGCGTCACCCACGAGCAGAATTTGGTGCTGCCGCATGTGCGCAAGAGAGCGCTGCACGGGCTTTGGCTCAGGCTGACCGAGGCCGGATTGGGCAGCGCCAATATCGGCCTCGCCAGCGACATCATCGCCTGTCCCGGCCTCGATTATTGCGGTCTCGCCAATGCCCGCTCCATCCCGATCGCCCAGGTTCTGGGCGAGCGCCTGGCCGCGCGCGAGGAAGCGATCGGCCCATTGGCGATCAAGATTTCGGGCTGCATCAATGCCTGCGGCCACCACCATGTCGGCCATATCGGCATTCTGGGATTGGATAAGAACGGCGAGGAATTCTACCAGATCACCATCGGCGGCAGCGACGACGAGCACGCCGCCATCGGCGCCATTGCTGGCCCGGCGGTGGCGGCCAAGGACGTGCCCGGGGCGGTCGACCGGCTGATCGACACCTATCTGCATCTGCGCCGCGGCGAAGAGCGCTTCCCCGAAACCTACCGCCGGCTGGGCATGAGCCCGTTCAAGGAGGCGCTTTATGCTGCTGGATAAGACCGGAAACGCCGCGGCGGATGAATGGCGCCATCTAGCCGATGACGAGCCCACGCCCGAGAGCGAGGCGGTTTCCGTCTCGCTCAAGCGCTGGGAGAAGGAGCATAACGCGCTCAAGGGCGCAGGATCCCGGTTGGGCTTGCGCCTCCCCAACACCGCCAACCCGGTTGCGCTCAACGGCGAAGTGCACCGCTTCGCCCTGATCGCGTTGGAATTCCCGCGCTTCAACGACGGTCGCGCCTATTCCCAGGCGCGGCTGCTGCGTTCGCGCCTTCGCTACCAGGGCGAGCTGCGCGCCACCGGCAATGTGCTGCGTGACCAGTTGTTGTTCATGCGCCGCGCCGGCTTCGACAGCTTCGCGGTCGACGGCGCCCGGGCATTGGCCGAGGATTGGGCCAAGGCCTTCGGCGAATTCGACGTGTTCTACCAGCCATCCTCGGACAACCGCCCCTGGGTGATGCGGCAGAGATTTCCCACCGCGTAGCACAGGCCGCGCCCGGCGGCGGAGCCGCCAAAATCAAGAATTCGGCGCGGCCGCCGTGCGTAGCTCGTTAAGAGCGAAGCCGATTAAATAAGTGCGAAGCAGAATTAAAGAGCCATAGCCCGGTCGGGGCGAAGCCAAATAAATAGGCTGAACGGGACGCCCCACGCTCCTCCCGCGCTATCTAATGCCGTCAAATCGCGGTATTAGGTAGCAGTCTAACCCATCTAAAGTAGATCAAAATAGATCACGGATTTTGACGGCATTAGGTAGCAGGGTAGAAAAAAGTCCGGCGATTAAACCATACACTATGGCCGAAGCGCCGGACTTAGTGTTGCGGAACGTGTCGGTGGGGGTCACCATGCTCCGCATATCCAAAAGAAACGTGGACGTGAAGCATCGTCGGCCCAATTTCTTAATGCATCTTTAAAACCAGAATTTTTGGCGATTTCTTCCTGATTTTATGCGGCGAGGATAGGACGGCTCAGGGATAGATAGCAAACGCACCTAGCCGGATTTACGTTTCTTGGTCTTACGCTCGACCTTTGCCAACTCCGCTTCCAGCTTGGCGATCTTATCCTGATATAGGCGCGAATGAGCGGTAGTGAGGACCTGCGCCAGTAGACGACGATAATGGGCGATTCGGTGGCGAAGATTTTCTGCCTGTTTTTTCATGCAATGAAAATAATACGGCTCATATGTGACAAAAATAATATGGCTCAGGGATAGCGCCTAAAGGATTGCATAGTCTTTGGGTGTCCTTACCCAGATATTCCAGTAGATGACTGATGTTCCCTTGATCTCATAGAGAACGCGCACAATCGTCAACCCAACGAGAGTATACTTCCAACGGTTCTGCGTTTTGATCTTGTAGGCCACGGCACAGCCGCAGCGGGGGCAATAGGGCTTCCCCTGATTATCGGACCAGCGGATGGCCTGGAAAGCCGCCCTAGCCTCTTCCTCGCTCATACGAGCAACGGCGCTCAAACTGAGCGTCCGGGCCTGTGTGCTAAGGAGAAAATGCTGTTTCATCTCTCATATCCGGTATCTTATTCCCAAATATGAGGCTTAATAATCTCATTATCAAGAGCAAAATATCGTATATGATATAGCCATGCCGCCCAAGGAAGGCACATGGGAAGATCGGGCTGCGCGGTTCCTAAAGGCGGAACTTAAGCGGGCAGGGATGACCTATGAGGAATTGGCCAAGAGGCTCAAAAAACACGGCCTAAAGGAAACGGAAGCCTCGATAGCCAATAAGATGGCGCGGGGAACATTTCCTGCCACGTTCTTTCTCGCTGTAGCAAAATCCATAGGACTCGACTCGATACGCCTAGAGGACGTGTAATCGCCCTTAATCGTCGGAGGATGATTGGGAGGCGTTCAAAATGCGTATTCCATTATTTTTATTAATTGGCGCATTCGTGGCCGTTTTTTCTGTTGCATCATATTCGCAGCAGCCCACACACAATAATCAGCAACCAGCCATAACCAAAAATCAAAACAGCAGCGGGAGCAATGTGCCTTCCAATGCGCGAACCGCGCCTGGACAGATGATCTCCACACCAGATAGCAAAAACAGTAGCGATGAAACTGATAAAGAAAATAATTGGTATTATATTTTCACGAGGCACCTGACTGAATGGTTGCTGGTTCTTTTTAACGGCCTTCTCGCTCTCTTTACTTGGCGATTGTATATAGCCACTAACGCGCTGGTAGCCGCTGCTGGGCAACAATCCACTGACACCAAAGATGCTATTAAGGCCATTCAAGACACGGCGGTTGCTACCGCTGAAGCGAACAGAATTGCCGAAAAAGCTATGTTGGCGTCCGATAGACCATGGCTCGGTGTCGATAGTGTTGGGTCGCTGACTCCACCCGTCGCTGACGCTATCTTTCCTTGCGGGCTTATTATTCGCAATACAGGAAAGGCACCTGCTGTGAAAGCACAGGTCGCTTTTTATGGACGCATCATTAGAGCCGCCGATGGAGAGCCGCCCCTTTACGCAAAGGAACATACGGCTGTAATGGCCAATCAAGTAGTTATGCCAAACGGCTTTATTCAATATAATCCGTTTTATGGCACTTCGACTCTCTCCCAAGACGGGGTTAATCGAATCTATGCTGGTATTGATAAGGCATGGATTGTGGGTCGAATTGATTATTTTGATGCGGCTGGGAAATCCCACGTCACGACATGCCGCTATTGGTATGTACCAGAAAGTAATTGGTTCACGGCCAGTCTCGAAGGCAATCACGCCGATTGATTTTGCGCTGGCGATCTCTGCTCCTCCCCACAAGCAAAGCCAAATAGCGGCAAAGGCCAAAAGGACGTGGGTTAGGCTGCTACCTAATACCGCCAAATCGCGGTATTAGGTAGCAGTTGCACAAAGGCTATTAGCCTTCGGGCTCCCTCACAATGGGCTCGTCGGGTATTTCATCCCATTCATCGCCGGTCCCACCACATGCGACGCATGTGACCTCATTGCCGTCGTCATCGCGCACGGTGCAGCGACCGTTGCAATTCGGGCAAACCTTCCCTGTCCAGCCTTCCATAATTATCCGACCACAAAGGAAAAAGTCCGGCGATCAGACCATACTCGATGGCCGAAGCGCCGGACTTAGTTTCGCGGAACGAGTTGGTGGGGGGCACCATGCTCCGCGTATCCAAAAGAAACATGGACGCGAAGCATCGTCGGCCAAAATTCTTAACGCGTCTTTAAAGCCGGAATTTCTGGCGATTTCTTCCTGATTTTATGCGGCGAAGATAGGACGGCTCAGGAATTGGGCCTATTGAAATTGATGACTCCTATTTTGGCAGTCAAATCTGATGCCTTAAATTCGGGCCTACTTTAGGGGCCTTCAAAATCACAGGCCACGTTTTTGACTACGCGCTAAGCGTACTTTGCGATTCAACGAGTCCATTTCGCGTTCAGAGGCGTTGATAGCGCAACGCGGCGAATCAGGGCTAAGTTATTGATATAAAATAAACAATCATTTTTGAGCGATTGGTCAATCAACCGTAGCGTTGACCGTGTAAACGCTTACAAACTCCTACCGTACGGGGGGCGTTGAAATGCGAATGGCAAAGGTAGTAGATTATTCTTAATCAACGAAAGCGTAGGATGACCATGAGTGACAAGCCACCGTTTGAAGTATGGGCACCTGAGGAAATCCGTAGGCTCCGAACTGAGGCGGACAACCTAGAACGGTCTCTTCAGGCCTATTTGGGGAAGGGCGTAAAGCGAGCAAATTCTATCGTCAAACTGACCTTTGGAGCCCCTGTGCCCAAAAGGCGAAAGCTGCGACGCGGCGATAAAAACGCCTTTGTTTTAGACCGCCTGAAGGAATCCGGGGCACATGGGATAAGCACCCAAGAGCTATTTGAAGCCGCTCAGGCGGCAGGAATACCAATCAAACGGCCTAGTCTTCGATCTCTTTTGTGGCACCTGAAGGCTGCCAAAAGGGTTGATAACCGGGCTGGAAGATACGTGTTGAAGCAAGAAGGGCCGAGCGCATGAACGCTCGACCCTCTTTGCTTCGTATGGGGCTAGCAGGTTCGCCGCGTGGGACGCTTCACCACCTCCCTGCGGTCGGTTCGACTCCGACTAGCTCCACCGCTTTCCCGCAAGCCTATCAGCCCCGTTGCACCGGGGAGAAAGGAGCAAGCGCGATGTGGCGAATCGCCCGGATTTTAGAAACTGCTAGGGCCGAACCCTAGATCAGCGTCCAGATCGGCTCGCCTGTTCGTGGCGCTGGCCGTAAGGCTAGCGCCACGACTGGTCTTATTATGCCACTACCTAAAGCGGACTTAAATGGGCTCACGGGAGTTTTCCCCCGTGGGTAATGCCTAGGGCTTTGCCATCGGGTCCGAAGGTCAATCGTATCCCGCCAGCCTCGATGGCCCGTTGAATTGCTTCGATATTGTTGGGAATTGGTTGCCTCCGTCCCTTCTCGAAATCCCTAACCGTGCTTAGTGACAGGTGGGCACGTTTGGCTAGGTCTGCTTGCGACCAATCCAGCCAGCCGCGAGCCGCCCGGCTCTGCTCAGGCGATAACATAGGCTAAATCTACGCATCTAACATGATTCCGTCAAGGCCAACGAAAATGATTGACATACGCTATTTCAACGCATATATATCAGGTCAACGATATTCGTTGAGGCTTGACCGTGGCTCAGCATTATCTTCTTTCCGCCCCCGCCCGCTCGCTACGACTCGCGACCGTTGCGCGTATGGGCGAAGACGAGGCTAGAGACACCTTCCAGGCCAATCCGGTGGTCCGATAACGAGGGCAAGCCCTACTGCCCCCGTTGTGGCTGCGTGGGCCTCTATACCTACAAGGCTCGCCGTCAGTGGCAATGTAAGGGTTGCGGCTATCGCTTCTCCGTAACGTCCGGCACCATCTTCGACAATCGCAAGCTGGCACTCCGCGACATTCTCTTGGCCATCGCCATTTTCGTGAACGGCGCGAAAGGCCATAGCGCCCTTCAACTCTCCCGCGATCTCGATTGCCAATACAAAACCGCTTTCGTCCTGGCGCACAAAATCCGCGAAGCGATGGCCAAGGGTACGGATGGGCGCAAGGCTTGGGGCGAGGTCGAGATAGACGGCGCGTATTTCGGCGGATACGTGAAGCCCGCGAACTACAAACAAAACCGCCGCGACCGTCGCTTTGCCGTCAATCAGAATGGCAAGCGCCGCGTTGTTGTTATCATGCGGGAACGAAATGGCCGCACATTGCCATTCGTTTTCAAATCCGAAGATCAGGCGGTTTCGACTATCCGCGAGCGCGTCGTTCACGGAAGCATCATCTATGCCGACGAAGCCTCGCATTGGGACCAGCTTCACGCGCATTTACTCACTAAACGGATAAATCACTCGCAAGCCTACAGTGACGGCGAAGGCTGTACCAATCAGGCCGAGAGTTTCTTTAGTCGTTTGCGCCGCGCCGAGATCGGAACGCATCACCATATCGCGGGGCCGTATCTCGCGGCCTACGCGGGCGAAATGACATGGCGCGAGGATAACCGGCGCATGTCGAACGGCGAGCTTTACCTAAAGGTCACCAATGCAACGGCGAAGCATCCGGTCAGTAAACAATGGAAAGGCTATTGGCAACGCCGGTTGCAGAGAGAGGCAGCGGAATGAAAGACGAGCATGTCGTAAGCGCCCTCATTCGCAAATATGCCGAGATCAAGGGCAATCTCATAGTTGCCGAGAAACATTCCCGCAAGCTGCGGGCTGATTTAGGCCACTTAGATGCGGTCCTAAAACTATTCCGCACCAATTACGAGACGGCGAAGATCATCGCCACGCGGCCCAAGCGTCCTATTCGATGGGGCAAGCGCGGTCAGGGCTGGCGCTCGGCACTTGAGATTTTAAGACAGGTCGAAGCCCCCATGTCAGCGCGGGAGATCGGGCTGCAAGTGGCACGTAAGCTAGGTGTTGAAGCGAAGGGCGAACCGCTGCGTTATCTCGTCACCTCGATTGGTGATAGTCTGCAACGCGGCACAAAGAAAGGGATTGTGGCGCAAATCGGCGGCTTCCCACGACGATGGAAGATTGTGCAGTAGTTCTTAACAAATAACGGTAATCGAGCTATGTATTTGTTCACCTTATACTATATCGCCCTGAACAATTTTACCCCATCTAGTGCTCGGGAAAACCTATGAGCAGAATAAACGTTTACTGTGACGAATCTGGCCATCCAGAAAACGATGGCCAGAAAGTAATGGTGTTAGGAGCTATTACATGCCCGACATCGGAGGTGCGCCGAATTTCGGACACACTCCGAACATATAGACAAGAACACGGTCTAAGCCGAGCATACGAAGCTAAATGGACAAAGGTGTCAAAAGGCCAACTAGATTTCTATAAGCGGTGCATTGATTTATTTTTTTCCGAACGGGATATGACTTTCCGTGGCGTTTTAATCCCCAACAAAAGCGCGCTCTATCATCTTCGTTACGATCAATCGTATGATGATTTCTACTACAGGATGTTCTATGAAACCTTGAAGTTTTTAATTGATAAAAACAATTCGTATAGAATTTTTTTAGATATTAAAGATACGCGAGGTGGAGATAAGACACGCAAGCTTCACCAAGTACTTTGCAAGTCGATGGGTGACTCGAACAATTCGATCATTGAGTGTGTGCAGCAAATTCGATCACATGAATCGACCTTACTTCAACTAACTGATATTTTGATTGGAGCGATTGGCTATAAAAATAAAGATATGCAGACAAGCGAGGCCAAGCTTTCGCTAGTTTCCTATATTGAGCAGCAGTCAGGCGTACGAAGTTTAAATACGAGCAGCCGACTATCGGACCTTAAGTTTAATCTTTTTGATTGGTCTCCGAGCGGGCAGCAGTAATGGCTGCTCCCAATTTAATTTTATTCGACGGAGATTTGGCCCATTGGGAAGCCTATTGTGAGTCCCTATACGCGATCTATATTGGCGAACTTGTACGATCAGGTCTCACGTTCCGGGGAATGCGGGTTGGTTGTCGTCGGCACCCGGAAACTCGCGGCAAAGCGGCGGGGTTTTGGCATCTTATCCAGGAAGGACGAATCGAAGAAGATCGGACACCGGATTTGCGGAGGTGCGAACGATTACCGTTGGTCTCATACATAATTATAAAAGTCGATTCCGACCCCAACATTAGTTGTTGGGAAACAGATCAGGATGGGGGGTCGATAAACTTATTTTACCACCCACATAAGTATTTAGTTGTGCTCGGGAAACGTAATGGGTATGTGCTTCTCAAAACAGCCTTTCACGTCGAATATTCCCATCGCGAAGAAAAGCTTATGCGGCAGCGAGACGAATGGCTTAAAAAAATGGGCCGAAAAAGCTGAAGCCGCCCAGAGGGCGGCTTCGAATACTCCTTCCACACATGGTGGGTGAGCTGTTGTTAAAATGGTGCACAAACCTTGGGAAGTCAATAATCCCCTCTTGACATTTAAAATAAAAAGAGTCCACAGGCGCTATTAAGGATAATATGTTTTATCAATGGGTTAGTATGCCACCTCATGCAGACTCTAGCGGGGATTTGTTGGCTAGATACCCTTTTGTTACAATTGATTGTTACATAAGTGCAACACTACTATAAATTGTGATCAAAATTACGGCTTGGGTTATTCCCCTACCTAAACCGAACTAACGCTTGGTTCATTTTGAGCGCGGGCGTCGTCTGGGCCAAAACGTATCGCGCACATTCGCGATCCCAACTATCGCGAAGCACACATTCCGAATGGCATTACAGAAATCGGTTATGTAGTGAAGCCAAGTCATTACAGGCTCGGTTTAGATGCGAGCCGCCAACCGGTCAACGGATGATTAAAACCGGTGCTTGTGCAACTGCTACCTAATACCGCCAAATCGCCTAAAATTGTCGGCGATTATTTCGGGAAAATCGCTTGGTTTCACGGTTGATTAAGCCCGCCGGCCTAGGCTCGACGCGTTGAAAAGCGTGTTTTGAGGGGCGCCGGTTGGGGTTTAGGGGACCTCGGTTCCGGCGGCGCTTTGCTCCTGTATTTTTATCGTCTCTCGCGCGCGAAGATCGCGGCCGGCGGCAATCCCCCCTCAGTTGCCCCGGCCGCGATCACTTTTTTCAGCATCCTGCACGGATTTTTTATTTGCTTCGCTTCCATTTGTTTGGCTTCGCTCTGATTGAGCTACGCGCGAACGCCGCGCGTGCGCCCCGTGTTTTCCTATTTCCCCAACTCGTATTCCGCCTGGTCCTCGTAGATCGGGCCCGCCTTGGTGAGATAGCTCGCCACCAGCGCGAAGCGGTCTACGGCGAAAGGCTCGGCGCGGAAGAGGGCGTGCGCGGCCAGATACGCCGTCAGCTTCGGGTTGGGCGCGCCGTTGAGCCGCGCCAGGTTCACATGCGGCGCGTAGCGCCGCCCCTCGGGCGCGAGGCCGGCGCGGATCAGCGCGGTCTCGACCTTGGCGTGGAGATGGAGGAGATCGGGGTTCTTCTCGATCCCGGCCCACAACACGCGGGTGCCGAAATGCCCGACGCCGGCCAGCGCCAGCGAAAACCGCCGGGCGCGGATGCCCGCGAGTGCGGCGTCGATGTCGGCAGCATCGCTTTCGCCCACCTCGCCGATGAAGCGCAGCGTCAGGTGGTAATTCCCGGGATCGACCCATTTCGCCCCCGGCAGTCCGGAGGCTATCAGCGAAAGCCCGAGCTTCTGTTCCGGCGGCAGGGGTATCCCCACGAACAGGCGCAACATGGATTTCCCCTCCGATTTGGCTTTACGGCCTGGCGGGCTTGGTCCGAAGCAGCTTTTCAACATCCGGCGCGATGCGCGCGACGATGACATCGACGCCGCCGGCATTGGGGTGGAGCCCGTCGGGTTGGTTCAGCGCCGGGTTGAACGCCACGCCTTCGAGAAAAAAGGGATAAAGCGGCACGTTATATTGCTTGGCGAGATCGGGATATATGGCATCGAAGGCCTTCGCGTAATCCGGCCCCCAATTGTCGGGCGCGTGCATGCCGATCAGCAGCGCGCGCACGCCGTCGGCTTTCATGCGGTCGAGGATTTTGATCAGATTGGCCCGCGCGAGTTGCGGATCGAGGCCGCGCAGCGCGTCATTGGCGCCGAATTCGATAAGCGCGTATTGCGGGCGGTCCGCCAACACCCATTTGACCCGCGCCAGCCCGCCCGCGGTGGTGTCGCCGGAAAAGCCGCCATTCGCGACGGTGACCTTGAAGCCGTCGGCCCGGAGCCGCGCCTGAAGCTTGACCGGGAACGTATCCTCGGGCGCGAGGCCGTAGCCGGCGGTCAGGCTGTCGCCGAAGGCCAGCAGGCGGCGGGGTGCCTGAGCGGACGTGGATGGCGCTTGCGCCCAGGCGATATCCGGCGTCCATAGCGACAACGCCAGCAACACCCCCAGGGCGTTGACAAGCATCCTTCTCCCAACACCAAATGCCCTTCCGCCCATGAAATCGAAATCCCCCGCAGCCCCGGAATCCACGATGATCCTGCTCGACGACGTGCGCCTGACTTTGGCGAGTGAAGCGGGCGCGGTCAATGTGCTGCGCGGAGTTTCATTAAAAATCGGCAAGGGTGAGACGGTGGCGCTGACCGGACCCTCGGGTTCGGGCAAGTCGACGCTGATGATGGTGATCGGCGGGCTGGAGCGGGCAAGCGCCGGGTCGGTCAAGGTCGCCGGATTCGATTTCGCGGGACTGGGCGAGGACGAGCTGGCATCGCTGCGGCGCGAGCATGTCGGCATCGTTTTCCAATCCTTTCACCTCATGCCGGCCATGACCGCGCTCGAAAACGTGGCCTTGCCGCTGGAGCTGGCGGGCCGGGAAGACGCGGCTTCCGCCGCGCGCAAGACGCTCGCCGCCGTGGGGCTTTCAGCGCGCGCGCGCCACTACCCGGCGCAGCTTTCGGGCGGCGAGCAGCAGCGCGTCGCCATCGCCCGGGCCTTCGTCTCCAATCCCGGCCTCATCCTGGCCGACGAGCCGACCGGCAATCTCGACGGCGAGACCGGGCGCAAGGTGATGGATTTGCTGTTCGCGCTCGCTTCGAGTTCGGGCACCACGCTGCTGCTGATCACCCATGACCGCGACCTGACGCGGCGCTGCCGCCGCATCCTGTCGCTCGCGGACGGGCGCATCACCGCCGACGAGCGCAGGGCGCGGCCGGGAAAGAGACGCCGATGAGGCTCGCCCTGCGCCTGGCGCGGCGCGAGCTGCGCGGCGGGCTCGCTGGATTCCGCATCTTCATCGCCTGCCTGGCGCTGGGCGTGGCGGTGATCGCCGGGGTGGGCTCGCTCTCATCCGCGCTCGACGCGTCTTTGCGCAACGACGCAAGGGCGCTGCTGGGCGGCGACGTCGATTTCCATCTCTTCCATCGTCCGGCGAGCGGGCCTGAGAAATCCTATCTCGCCCGCGCCGGGAAAGTGTCCGAAGCCGACGACATGCGCGCCATGGCGCGGACCGAGGATGGCGGCCAGCGCAGCCTGATCCAATTAAAAGCGGTGGATGGGGCCTATCCGCTTTACGGCAATGTGACGCTCGACCCGCCGCAGAAACTTGCCGATGCGCTCGCTTTCCGCGGCGGGCATTGGGGCGCGGTGGCGGCTCAAGGGCTTTTCCAGAAACTCGGCCTCAAGCCGGGCGATTCGATCCGCATCGGCGAGGGCGAATTCCAGCTGCGCGCCATTCTGGTGCACGAGCCCGACGCGCTGAGCGGCACCTTCGATCTGGGCCCCAAGGTGACGCTGGCCTTGCCCGCGCTGCCGACGACCGGCCTCATTCAACCCGGCGCGCTGGTGGGCTACGGCTATCGCGTGAAGCTGCCGGCGGGCAGCGACGCAGCCCGCTTCGCCGCCCGCGCCAAGGCCGATCTGCCCGATGCCGCCTGGCGCATCCGCGGCTTCGCCGACGCCGCGCCCAGTTTGCAACGCCTGCTCGACCGGCTGACCGTGTTTTTGACCCTGGTCGGGCTGACCGCGCTTTTGGTCGGCGGCGTCGGCATCGGCAACGCGGTCAGGGCCTATTTGAACGAGAAACTTCCCTCGATCGCCGCGCTCAAATGCCTGGGAGCGCCGCGCCGTCTGGTCTTCGCCTGCTATCTCCTGCAAATCCTGGCGCTGGCGGCGGCGGGGATAGCGTTGGGCCTGGTCCTAGGCGCGGCCGCGCCTTTCATCGTCGCGCCCTTCCTTCCGGCCTCCTTGCCGGTCGGCCCGCTGCTCGGGGTTTATTGGCAGCCCTTGGCGCTGGCGGCGCTGGACGGCTTGCTTGCGACCTTGGCCTTCGCGCTCTGGCCCTTGGGCATCGCCTGCGAAGTCAGTGCCTCGAGCCTGTTCCGCCTGCTGGTCGAGCCGCCGGGAAAGACGCCGCCCGCCTGGATCGTCGCGGCCATCGCGCTGTCCGGCCTGGGCTTGGCCGCGCTGGCGGTGCTGACCGCGCCCGAACGCGCCACATCCTTGTGGTTCGTCGCGGGCGCGGCGGGCGCGCTCTTGGCCTTCCAGCTGCTGGCGCGCGGGCTGATGGATCTCGCGCGGCGATTGCGCCCGCGCCGGGCCAGCCTGCGGTTGGCGCTCGCCAATCTGCACCGCCCGGGCGCGCCCACCTCCGGGGTGGTGGCCTCGCTGGGATTGGGCCTCGCGGTGCTGGTGGCGATCGTGCTGGTGCGCGGCAACGTGGCGGAGGAGATCGGCGAAAGCCTGCCGCAACGTGCGCCCTCATTTTTCTTCATCGACATCCAGCCCGACCAGGTGGCGGATTTCGACCGGCTTCTGGCCTCGATGCCGGGGGTGGAGGAGATCGCGCGGGTGCCGAGCCTGCGCGGCCGGATCGACAAGCTCAACGGCTTGCCGGTGGAACAGGCCCAAATCGCGCCCGAGGCGGAATGGGCGGTCCGGAGCGAGCGCGGCCTGACCTATGCCGCATTGCCGCCCGCGGGCTCGCGCGTGGTCGAAGGACAATGGTGGCCCGGGGATTACCGGGGCCCGCCGCTTTTATCGCTCGACGCCAATCTCGCGCGCGGCATGAACCTGAAGCCGGGCGACAGCATGACGCTCAACGTGCTCGGCCGCGAGCTCACCGCCACGATATCCAATCTGCGCGAGATCGATTGGACCTCGCTCGGCCTGAACTTCGCCATTGTGCTTTCGCCCGGCTCGCTCGACGGCGCGCCGCAGACGCACATCGCCACCGCGCGGACGGCGCCGGAACGGGAGACCGCGCTCGAGGC
>Ga0187803_10000045_pt1 | contig 54594 bp, 44 predicted proteins | sample NC_wetland_sal_i_2_FD_132425 | JGI IMG/M metagenome (GOLD analysis project Ga0187803, IMG submission 132425) | Wetland sediment microbial communities from Neuse River Estuary, North Carolina, USA - Control_3 | ecosystem: Environmental > Aquatic > Freshwater > Wetlands > Sediment | place: USA...
ATCAGCAATTCCGGCCGGCACAGGATGGCCTGAATGCCCGTGGATGCCGGCAACGGATTCAATCCATGGTCCTTGAAAAATTGCGTGCGAATCGCATTGAACTCGGCGTAATCGCGCTCAATGTCCCGGAGGTAGCAAGTGGTTCGGACAATGTCTTTCCACGTCGCCCCTTCTGCTGCCAGCAAGCCCGTGATGTTGTGATAGGTACGCAGAGTCTGCGCGCGAAAATCGCCGATATGCACCGACTTCCCGTATTCATCGATGCTCGCGGTGCCGGAAATCAACAGGATGGTTATGCCGTTGAGATCCAGCCGCATCCCCCGCGAGAACGAGGACGGCTTGGGATAGTCGTACGCCTCGTTCAGGACTTCTTTTGCCTCGATGGCCCGCTTCTGGACCACCGGAGTTGCTTCTACAGCAGCTGGGCCACTTTCAACGACTAGCTCTTGCTTGCTCATTAGTTTTACCTTCCTTGTGGGATTGATGCATACCGTGGCTCAGCCCCGCGGCCGTGGCCACCCAAATGTCTTCGCCCTGAAACGCCAAGTTCAGGATGTAGTTGTGAGCGAGGGAAGTTGGTGTATCGAACTTGGTTTCTTTTTTGGCAGGACCCGTGATTACAATTTCACCGTGGCCGCTCTCCTTGCTGGGGCGATAAGTGACCCACGTGTTTGTTTTGAAATTGAGATAACTCAGTCCTTTGTCGGTGCAGGCCCACACGTCATCGCCGCGGGTCTGGGTGGCATTGACGAAGTCGGATGCCAGGCCGCTGTCGGTGGAGAGGTAATTGAACCAGTTGTGGCCGTCGTAGCCGCTCATGCCGAAATAGGTGGAGGCCCAGAACATTCCAGTGTTGGGGTTGTAGGAAACTCCGCTGACGATGTCGTGGATCAAGCCCTGATTCTTGAAGAGCACAATCTCCATCTCGCCGTCAGGATCGGTGTAGGGCTTCCAATATCCGCCCGCGATGTCGTATTCCAATATGCCGCCGCCCCACACGGCGACGTATACTTTCTGATCGCCCACAGCGATGCCGTAGGCCCAAGGTTCGTGCATCGGCGCTGTTCGGTCACTGAAGATCGACCATTCCCCGGTGCGAGTGTTGAAACGATTGACGCCTGCGGCCGTCGCGACCCACACAAATTCATCCTGGATGGCGACGCCGTAAACGATGTCGTTCGCCAGGCCCGTGGTCATGCTGTTGAAGTTTTGAAACTTCCCTCCGGAGAACCGGCTCAATCCGCCAAAAGTCGCCAGCCAGACGTCACCCGTTTTTTTGTCCACCGCAATGCCGGTCACAACCCGATTGGGCAGGCCGTCGGCCGTATGAAAGACCTTCGTGATTTTTGATTTCTCGATCAGCACTAAGCCGTCTTCGGTTCCGGCCCACACTCGGTCGCCATCAACGGCGACGCTGAAGACTTTGGCATCGGGCATGCCATTTGCCGTGGTGAAGTTTTCCCACTGGGTGTAGAGCGCGGGCGTTTGCGCGAGGAGTACCTGTGAAAAGCAGAAAAGTGCGGCCAGAGTGACCAGCCATCGGCTTTGTAGTGCGCTTCTCATGATCTCGTCTCCATCCAACTGCTTCGGGACTCCCGTCACAGCGTCTTCAAAAATTCCACCAGATCGTTCAATTGCTCCTTGGACATGTCCGAGGTGACTCCGTGCTTGTCCGTCGGGTTATACAGTGTCCAAATCTCTTCCAGAGACTGCGCTTCGCCGTTGTGCAGGTACGGCGGCTTCTCATAAATGCGATCGAGCTGCGGAATGTCGAACAATCCGGAAGTGTCGTACTTCGAGGCGGTGCCAACATCCGAGCTTGTTTTTGCGGTGTAATGTGTCGCCGGCGGATGGCAGGTGTGACAACTCTTCTGGAAAAAAATATTCCGGCCGCGTTCTTGCGCTCCGGTGAGTTGCCCGTCAGAAGCGAGATGGCGATTGGGTGATTGCGGGATGGACTTGACGAAGGCTACGAGATCCGCCAACTGCTTGGCATTGAAGCCCTCGGAATGAAACAGGAACTTCGCGATGCGCGGGCCGCACTGCGTTTCCAGGTCCGGATTGTGCCCGTTCCATTTGAACGGCGCGGTTTCCGCGATGTTCCGCAGCGTCCGGTTGGCTACACGGTCACGGCCCAGTTGCGGCGTTTCCAGATTCCAGGCCACGCCGTCAATGTGGTCATCCGGATGGCAGGTAGAGCACGCAAATTGTCCTTGAAAACAGAATTTCGCGTCGTGAAAGAGCTGCTCACCACGCCTCAGTGTCGAAATTTCTTTCGGGCCGCCCAGATCGATTCGCGAGCGAACATGAAAGCGGGGGATGTCCAGGACGGTCAGGCTGTCGTCCAAGCGATTCACGACGTACGCCGAGTGTCCGTCCGGCGCTACCACGACATCCGTGGGATCCGATTGCGTCGGCAAGCGGTGGACGACAATCTCCCGCGCCGTGTCCAACCGGTTCGGCAGATCCGCGGCCGAGACATGCCGCAGACGTTGCCCCAGCAGCCGTGTATCAATCACCGAAACGGTTGCTGCCTCCGAATGCGTGACCAACGCATAGCGGCCATCCGGCGTGAACGCCGCTCCGTCCACTCCGGCGTAATAGTGGTCTATGTCATCGAGCAGAATCTGCGTGACCGCCGAGTGTGCTGTGGAGGCGCCGCTCGCTTTTGCCATGTGGACGATCGCCACACCGTGGGTCAAGATCCAGCCGTTCGCCACCTGGATCAAAGGATTCAAATTTTTTGGCCGCATGAAGGGAATCAGCAGGTAATCACCTTGCGGGCCCGGCGCTTCCGCAATGTGCCGCAACTCCAGAACACCGGGAATCAAAATGCGCTCTGCCACCGTTTGTTTCTGCGTTTCGATAACGGTTAATTCGGAAACGGGTGATTCATCAGGGGAAGTTAGATACGGCAGAAGATTCGAAACGTAAATGCGCCGGCCATCGCGCGAAAGTTGCACATAGTGCGGAGACCGCAACGCGGAAAGTCGTTTCAGTTCCGCGCCTGTGGCCAGATTCAGCACAGACACGTCATTTCCAATGCTGTTTGCCACATACAGGATTTTTCCCAGGCGGTCCGTCGTTAGTCCCCTCGGGCCCCATCCGGTCGCCAGCGTCCGGCGCACTTTCCATTGCGCGGTATCGAGCACGCTGACCGTGTCGCTCCACTCATTGGACACGTAGAGGGTCTTGCCGTCAGGTGACACCGCAAGGTCTTTGGGATTGTGGCCAACTTTGGCTTTTCCAACAACGCGCTGCGTCCGCACATCGACTGCCAGCACGGAATCATCGTCTTCGCAAACGACGTAAAGTTTCGTGCCATCCGGCGAAAATCTCGCGGCCACTGGCGTCAAGTAGTTGTTCTGCGATGTTCCAGATGACGCAGCGGACACCTGCGCTGTTTCGGTCCATGCTGGCGCGAGAAGAGCGGCGAGCACACTAGCGACGACAAGGGCGTATGGGAGCAAGCTGCTCCCCCGTCTGTCTCGCCTGGAGCCTGCCTTCATCGCGCCTTGCCTCCCTTCAACGAAGATTGCCGCTGGCCGGGTTCCGTGATGGTGAGGATCTGGTCGGCCTTGACGTGCTCCATTTTTTGTACCGTCCCGCTCGGCCAACGAATGGTGAGTGCGTCCAATTCCGCGTGCGAGCCCAACCCGAAGTGGGGTCGCGGGTCGTTCTGCGAGAGGTAGCCCGATTGCGGGACATCTTCGACGACCTGGTGCAGCTCGCCGGCGTCCGCTTCGATGCGTGCGCCAAATCCGTCTCGATTGCTGGCGGTGCCGACCAGCTTCAACGTCAACCAATGGTTCTTCGGACCAACGGGAGGCTTGGCATGCACCAAGATGCCTTTGCCGCCCAGAACTACGATGAATGCGTCGATATATCCGTCGTTGTCATAATCGGCGAAGCACGCGCCTCGCCCGACACTTTTCATCTTGAAAAAGCTTCCCGTGTCGGCTGAAACGTCCGTGAATGTTCCATTTCCATTGTTGCGAAACAGGGAGGCTTCCATCGGCACCAGCCAATGCAACCCGCCATTGACGATAAACACGTCCTTCCAGCCATCATTGTCGAAGTCGAATACCGCGTCTCCCCAGCCAACGAACTGGCCCGCCGTCTGCGCGATGCCGGATTCCAGCGTCGCGTCGACGAAAAACCCTTCCTTCGGCGAATTGCGGAACAGCCGGTGATAGCGCATGTCGGAAACAAAGAGATCCAGCGCGCCATGATTGCTGTAATCGGCAAAGATGGGGCCCATGGCCGAAGGTGTGTCGCCGTTCGTGCCATAGGCCACGCCCTGATCCACGGCCACGTTCGTGAACGTTCCATCGTGATTGTTGTGGTAGAGATAGCTTTCCATCGCGTCATTCGCGATGTAAATGTCCGGCCAGCCGTCATTATCGTAATCGCCGATGGTCACGCCCATGGCGCGCCCCGCGGGATTCGCGATACCCGCTTTTTCCGAAACATCGGTGAACGTTCCGTCACCCTTGTTGTGGAACAGCCGGTTGGCATCGCCTTCGTAATCGAGAGGGCCGGCGAACGCTTCAGCGGAGTAATAGGGTTTCTTGGAATTTGGCTCGAACTTCAGGTAATTGCCCACGAATAGATCCAGGCGGCCGTCGCGGTCGTAATCGAGGAAAGCGGCGCCCACACCAAAATGATTGTTCTGCACTCCCGCGGCTTCGGTTACGTCTGTAAAGGTGCCGTCACCATTGTTGTGGTACAGAATTGCTGAATTCCAATTGGTTACGTAGATGTCCTCGTAGCCGTCGTTGTCATAATCGCCGACGGTCACGCCCATCGCGAAGCCCTTGCCCGCCACGCCGGCCTGCGCAGTCACATCGGTGAAAGTTCCGTCCCCGTTGTTGCGATAAAGGTGGTTGGTCGCGTCCAGGCCATCGGCCTTGGAATGATTTGTTACGCCGTCGATATAGCGGCCGCTCAGCACGTAGAGATCGAGCAGGCCGTCATTGTTGTAGTCGAACCACACGCAACCAGAACCAGTCGCTTCGAGGATCGAGCTGAGCTTCTGCTCCCCGAAGGAGTGGCGAAAATGAAGATTGGCTTTGTCCGTGACATCTTCGTAGGTTGGCCATTTGCTTGCCGCGGATGTTTGCCCGCCCGATTGTGGGGCGGATAGATTACCCATGCTGATGAGCAATATCGGCAAAGCCGCCACGGAAACCAGCGCGATGCGGACGAGGCGTCGCATCCTATTTCGCCTGTGATGTTGCTGAACCATGATCAAAGTCTCCAAGGCGTGTTGGCGTATCGAACCGGCGGAGCGTCAGCGGCCAGTGATTCTCAGGTGCAATAGCTTTGTCCTCGTGGCATCCAGGACAGCCGCGGTTTTCACCGGGACGCGTCCAAATCCACCCGCGTTCTTCGCGAATGGGCTGCCCCTTCGAGTCCAGCAGTACGAAACGGATTGGTGAGTTCGCGGGCACTTGCACGTAGAACGAGCCATCAGTCTCAACCGGTGCTTCTCCCAAACTGCGATCCTTGCCGCCGGAAAAATTCGCAGTGAGGACGCGGACCTGAGCGATTGGCGTCGAGATGCGGCCGCGGAATTCGTCCGCGGAGAGGTAACTGTTCAAAGCGATGAGGTTGCCGACATTCGAATCCGGATTCAGGATGCTCCAGAAGTGCTTCGGAACGGTGCGCGGCACCACGGGCACGGCTTGAATGCTGGAGAATTGCGTGTCGGAGAAGACAAGTTCACCCAACGTGCCGGATTTCAAGTGAAAAGTATACAGGTCGAATCTTCGCGCAGAGTTCGCGGTGGCAGCCAATTCTTTCGCGACGAGCAATTCTTCCGCGGTGAGTTGACGCGGCGATTCGTATACGACGTGGCGAGGCCCGAGAAGGCTTGCTTGCAGCGCTCCTTGTTGGATGCGCGCCAATTCACCGCCACCAGATGCTCCGCCGGGAGCCTCACGCACGAAAACGAGCGAACCGTCTTCCAATTCCTCTGCGTCCGCTTGGATCATTGCGTCACGATGTTCACAGCGGAAGGAATCCAGCGCGGTTCCATCCGGCCGCAAGGTGTAAAGCAAGCGCGAACCGTTTGTACTCCCCGATTCAATCAAAGGCCATGGCGCCGAGGCCACGATGCGGCCATCTCGCAGAACCGTTTCCAACCGAAAGGCGGCAGTTCCAAAACTGATCTGGCGATAACCCGACCCGTCCGATTTCACGACCGCAAGGTATGATCGTGGATTCTTTCCCGCGGCTTCTTCCACAGTGAATGCGATTTCATTGCCGGGGAGGTATGCACCACGTAAGCAATTCTCGGCGCATTCTGTAATCTGGCGCCGGTTTGATCCATTCAAATCCATCTCCCAGATTTGCCAGCGTTCACCCTGGTTCTTTTGTGCAGAGAACAGGACCTTGGTGCCCTCGAAATTGATTTGCGGATCAGCGGCGGCAAAAAAACCGTTTGTCAAAGGAAACGGGGTAGTTTTTTCTGGCGATGCAGTCAGGCGAACAATCCGGCTGCCTTTCGGGAAACGTTGCGCGAATGGCCCTGGGGTCAGCACAGACGTTTGAACGAAGAGGATGTCCGGGCGGCTGGACGAAGAAACGACTCGTTTTCTTGCCGGAGTCGTCTGCGGGGATGCGGCAAGATGACCGAGAAGTATGAAACCGATGGCAGCACCAACGATAGCCCAAATTGATACAGGAACCCGTGTTTGACCCAGACCCTGACCCACCACCCACTCACCCCGTCTAAGACTGTGGCTCTTAGTTCAACTGGACAGTGACACTCCCCCGGAAGGGAGAGGACGTTTTTCCCATCGAAATATCAGCGTCGTGGGAGAGCCACTGTCGTTAGGTTTCAATTAGACGCGAACATGGAGGAAGGACAATAATGCGAAACAATTATGGAAGAGGAAATTGTGACGGATATCACCATAACGCGTGATGCTTGTCACAATTTTCGCGGCGCATGCCTGCTGTTGCAGGAGAAAGAAGGTTTTTTTGGACTAAGCTAACCGCTGGTTTACTGCTTCAGGGACGCTTCTACTTTCTTTCCGTATTCCTTTGCTTTCGCGATAGCCTTGCTCTCATCCACGGTCAAGATCCTGCCGTCCTTCAGCAAAGTCTTGCCCGCCACGACTACGGTTTCGATTTCACTGGCCTTCAGGGCGTAAACAATTTGGGAATACACGTCGTACATGGGCACGGCGTTCGGCACATCGAGATTTAAGATCACAAAATCGGCCTTCTTTCCCGCTTCCAATGAACCGATCTCTTTTTCCAAGTGCAGCGCACGAGCGCCCTCGATCGTGGCCATTTCCAGTGCGCCCTTCGCCCCTAGCGCGCGCGGATCGGCGCGATAAGATTTCTGGAGCTTCGCGGCCAGGTCCATTTCTTCCATCATGTCTAGGTCGTTATTGCTGCCGGCGGGGCCATCTGTCCCGAGACCTACGCGCATTCCGGCTGCGCGTTCGTCGACGACGGGAGCGACGCCGCTGGCCAGCATCATGTTGCTCGAAGGATTGTGGACGCAGCCAACCTGGCGGTCCGCGAGAATCTTCATGTCCGTGTTGTCCAACCAGATGCAGTGCGCGGCCAGCACGTCCGGGCCGAGGACTTCGATGCGTTCGAGGTATTGCACGGGAGTTGTCCCGTTTTTCTCCAGGCTGTCGACAAACTCCTTCCGCATCTCGGCAACGTGGATCAGGATCGGCGCGTGGTATTTGCGCGCCAGAGCGGCAGCGTCCCGCAGCGTTTTCTCGGAGCATGTGTAAATCGAGTGCGGCGCCACGGCCGCATGGATCAAGGGATCGCCCTGCCACTTCTTGAGGAACTTTTCGCTGTAGGAGGCCATTTCGGCTTCGGTCTTGTTGTCGGGGGCGGGGAAATCAATCCAGGTCTCACCCAAAACTCCGCGCAGGCCGGCGGCCTTAGTTTCTTCGGCCTCGGCATCTTCGAAGTAGTACATGTCCGCGAAGGTGGTGGTTCCGCTGCGGATCATCTCCGCCAAGGCCAAGCGCGAGCCCCAGCGAACATATTCTTCGGTGACATTCCGTGCTTCCGCCGGAAAGATGAATTTGCGCAACCAGTCGTCCAGGGTCACATCGTCCTTGATTCCACGCATCAATACCATTGGAATGTGCGTGTGGCCGTTGATCAGGCCGGGAATGATCAATTTATCGCTGGCGTCAATCTTCTGAGGCGCTTCGTATTTCGCGAGTATCTCCTTCGCAGGGCCGACGGCGACAAGGGCATCTCCTTTCACCGCCAAGCCGCCTACTTCCCAAATATGCCGCTCCCCATCCATGGTGACAACCGTCGCGCCGCTGACGATCAGGTCGACGGCTTCTTTCTTGCTTTGTGCCCGCGCGGCATTCGAGGCGGTCATCAGACTGATCGCGAGAAGCAGAGCGAAAATCAATTTTCCCTTCATTCTCTTCCTCCACAGGGTGGCTGACGCCGCCGCGGCAGGATCCAGGCGGTATCTATAAATGTGACGCATCAAAGGGCTTTGGAAACAGCTCGCGCATGCGAATGATTTCGACTTTCCCCTTAAGGTTGGACATCACCACCGGCACATCACCGCAAAATTCCCAGATCAATTGACGGCAAGCGCCGCAAGGAGGCGTCAGCGCATCGGTGTCTGTCACCACGGCGATGGCGTCGAACTTTCTCTCACCCTCGCTAATGGCCTTGAAAATGGCCACGCGCTCGGCGCAGACCGTTAGTCCATAGGTTGCATTTTCCACGTTGCAGCCGCCATAAATCTTTCCCGAGCTCGACGACCGCAGTCCCGCCCCCACTTTGAAATTGGAGAACCTTGCATGAGCATTTTCTCGTGCGTATTTGGCGGCGGCGATCAATGGATCGTATTCAGACACAATGCCCTCCAGAAAGAGTCAGGGACGCATTTTGTTTTGTCTCACTACGAAAAACACAGTCCGTCATTCCGAACGGAGTCCGCGAAGTGAGGAATCCCTCTTTTCTCGCTCAAGATGAAGAGGGATTCCTCACTTCGCTCGGAATGACAAGAAAACGGTTCACTCATAGCGCGGATGCGATGTCCGGAATCACCGCCCGCAGAAGACCGATGAATTGCCCTTTGACGCGCTCCGCGGTTTCCAGCACCTCATTGTGGTCGAGCGGTTGATCCAGAACGCCGGCCGCGGCATTTGTCACGCAAGAAATGCCCAATACACGGATTCCACTGTGCCGTGCCGCGATCACCTCCGGCACGGTGGACATACCTACCAGATCCGCTCCAATACTGCGCAGATAGCGGATTTCCGCCGGCGTCTCATAACTTGGCCCGGCAAGCGCGGCATAAACGCCTTCAGCAAGATGAATCCCAAGAAGACGGCCTTCCGCAAACGTCAATTCGCGGAACCTCTTGTCGTACGTCTTGCTCATGTCCGGAAAGCGCGGCCCAAAGTGTTCGTCATTTGACCCGGTGAGGGGATTTACTCCCTGCAGGTTAATGTGGTCGCTGATCACCACGAGGCGGCCCTGGGTAAATTCCTTTCTGATTCCGCCGGCTGCATTGGTCAGCACCGCTGCCTGCACGCCCATTCGCGCAAAGACGCGCACGGGAAACGCCACATCCTTGACGGAGTATCCTTCGTAGAGGTGCACGCGTCCCTGCATGGCGACGACTTCCATGCCCTCCACCGTTCCGATGACCAATTGTCCCGCGTGACCGATGGCCGTCGAACGAGGGAAATTGGGAATACTGGCGTAGGGGATTTTCACCGAGTGCGCAAATTCATCGGCGAATCCACCGAGGCCTGAGCCCAGAACCAGCGCAATCTTTGGGCGCAGTTTCGTCTGTTTTTGGATGAAGGTTGCCGCGGCTTCTGCGCGCACGATTTCCGGCGCGGAGCGTCCTGTGGGTTTCTGCTTCCTCAGCCAACTCATGAAAGGATTCCTACAATGCACGCGGACATCAGGTTGGCCATGGTTCCTGCAAGCATAGCGCGAATACCGAATTTAGCGAGCTGCCCGCGCTGCTCTGGTGCCAACGCTCCAATGCCGCCAATCTGAATGCCGATGGAGCTGAAATTGGCGAAGCCGCAAAGGGCAAACGTGGCAATCGTGAAGGAACGCGGGTCGAGTGAGGCTTTCATTTGTCCGAGTTTGGCGAAGGCCACTACCTCATTGATGGTCATGCGCGTTCCCAGAAGGTTGCCAATCACGGGAGCGTCCTTCCAGGGAATACCAATCAGCCAGGCGATGGGAGCAAAAATCCATCCGAAGAACTGCTCCAGGCTTTCTGGGAACCAACGGAAGTGGTGAAAAACCAGCCAATTATGAGCACCGCCGATGAGGTAATCGCCTAATGCCAACAAGGCGATAAAGGAGATCAACATCGCGGCGACGTTGATCGCGAGTTGCAGCCCGTCCGAGGTTCCGCGCGAGATGGCGCCTAGAAAGTTCGCCTCTCTTTGCATCTCCGGCATGTGCACTTTTCCCGCGGTCAGCGGCTCCTCGGTTTCTGGCACCAGCATCTTGGCCATCAACAGCGTGCCGGGGGCAGTCATGATGACTGCGGTCAAGAGATGTTTGGCTTCGACGCCGGACGCGATGTAGGCCGCCATGATGCCGCCGGAGACATGCGCCATTCCGCAAGTCATCACGCACATCAACTCGGACTTGGTCAGTTTGTTCAGGAAAGGCCGGATGGTGAGGGGCGCTTCGGTCTGCCCCATGAAGATGCTGGCCGCGATATCCAGCGACTCTGCGCCGCTCGCGCCCATCACTCGCGTCATGACCCAGGCAAACGCGCGAATGAAAATCTGCATTACGCCGACGTGGTAGAGGAACGCAAACACAGCGGCGATGAAAATGATCGTGGGGAGTACCTGGAAGGCAAAGATAAAGCCAAACGACGAGCTTTTCATTCCGAGTCCGCCGAAAACAAACTCTGAACCACTAAACGCAAAACTGAGCAGCTTGTTTACGGCGTCACCTAGAAACTGAAAAATCTTTCGGCCCACGGCAAAATTGAGCACGAAAATGCCGAAGGCCAACTGGAGTCCCAAGCCCCAAAGAACTGTTTTTAGTTTGATCGACTTTCGCGACGTGGAAAAGAGATACGCGAGCCCCACCAGTAGAACCATGCCCAGCAACCCTGTGAATCTGCCCATTCAGGCTCCATTTCTGCCATTGCGGCGCACTATGTTCCGGCAAGGCCAATCGTCCGCGGCCTTGAGTTTCATAATTCTGTTTGCGCTACCCACCAATGATGCGGCGTATCAGCGGTGGCGCTGGCACCGCCACATCGCCAATTTCAAAGGCGCCAGACACCAGGTTCTTCGCTTCCTCAAGCCTTGCCTCGGCATTGTATTGGATTGTGACCAGTTTTTCGCCCATCTGCACGCGGTCGCCGATGCGCTTGTGGAATTCCAGTCCCACGCCATGGTCGATCTGGTCTTCTTTCTTGCTGCGGCCTCCTCCGAGAATCGCGAGAGCAATACCGAAGTCCCTGCACTGCGTGGCCGTGATGTAGCCGGACTTTGAGCTCATAACTTCGAGCTGAAAGCTCGCTTTCGGCAGCAGGGAAGTATCGTCGATAATGTGCTCGTTTCCGCCCTGAAGGCGGATGCACTGCCGGAAACGTTCCACGGCCTTTCCGGAAGAAATCATTTCCTTCGCCAGGTGCCGTCCCTCCTCGACGGACTTTGTACGCTCGCCAAGATAGAACATCCAGGCCGATAACTCGACGCTGAGTTCCCGCAGGTCATCGGGTCCTTTGCCCTTTAGAACGTCGATGGATTCGATCACTTCGTTGGAGTGGCCTGCCATGTGGCCGAGCGGCTGGCTCATATCGGTGAGAAGCGCCACAGCTTTCTTTCCCGTGCGGCGCGCCGTGTCCACCATCACTTCGGCAAGGCGCACGGCGTCATCTTCCTTGGACATGAAGGCGCCGGAACCCGTTTTCACGTCCAGCACCAGCGCATCGATGCCTTCGGCAAGCTTCTTGCTCATGATGGACGCGCAAATCAGGCCGATATTTTCCACCGTGGAAGTCGCGTCGCGCAGCGCATAGATTTTCTTGTCCGCCGGGGCAATTTCTGCGGTTTGCCCGATCAAGCCGATTCCACATTCCTGCAAAACGCGGCGAAAATCGGCCAGCGTCAGGGACGTCTTGAATCCGGGTATGGCTTCCAGTTTGTCCAGGGTACCGCCGGTATGACCCAGGCCACGCCCGCTAATCATGGGAACGGCCAAGCCACCGGCAGCGACGATGGGCGCGAGAATCAGCGAAGTTTTGTCGCCCACGCCTCCCGTGGAGTGCTTATCTACTTTTTTCATCGGGAGGCAGGAATGGTCGACGATTTCACCGGAATGCAGCATGGCTTCGGTAAGCGCGGCAATCTCCGCCGGGCCCAGGCCGCGAATCCACACTGCCATCAGCCAGGCGGCCATTTGATAATCGGGAATGTCGCCGCGGGTGTAAGCGGAAACGAGATAGTCAATTTCTTCGCGGGTGTGTTCCCCGGAATCGCGTTTTTTTCGGATGAGGTCGACGGCGCGCATGCGAGTGGAAACGAAGTGCGAGACTAACATCCGTGCGAACACCCGTCAACGAAACTGGCAGCGATTGGATTCATCGTCATTCCATTTGAGGATATCGATACGCTTGCTCATTCTTCCGTGCTGTTATATTTTCGCGCTTACTGATTCACAGGAGAATGCATGGCCAGGGCACCCCGCATTGCCGTTGTCGGCAGCGCCAACACCGATTTGACAACCTTCAGCGACACATTTCCCCGGCCGGGCGAAACCATCTTCGGCAAAAGCTTCGATCTTGGTTTTGGCGGCAAAGGCGCGAACCAGGCGGTGGCTGCGCGGCTCTGTGGCGCCGATGTGGTAATGGTGGCCAAGGTCGGCAACGATCTTTTCGGCGAAGCCACGGTGAAAAATTTCGCATCTTACGGGATTGACACAACGCACGTCCGCATCGTGGACGGTGTTTCCAGCGGCGTCGCGCCCATTTTTGTTGAGCCTAATGGGCAAAACCGCATCATCGTGGTGAAGGGCGCGAACGACACGCTGAAGCCCGCGGACGTGGATGCAGCCGCTGCCTCGCTCCAGGGCGTCGACATCATCATTCTGCAATTTGAGATACCCTTGGAGACTGTCTCTTATACCGTGCAGTTCGCGCGCAAACACAACATCCGTTGTATCGTGAATCCCGCGCCGGCGCAGCCGGTCCATCTGGCTGAGCTGGTTGCGGCGGACTACTTCATTCCCAATGAAACGGAGGCGGAAGTGATTAGCGGGCTCCCCGTGCATTCGATCGAGGAAGCGCGGAAATGTGCTGACGCTCTGCTTCAGAAGGGATTCCGCCGGGTCATTCTTACTTTAGGTGCCCGCGGCTCTTTGCTTGTTGGCAACGGAGTGGATGATCTGGTCCCGCCGTTTCCGGTTACTCCGAAAGACACCACCGGAGCGGGGGACGCCTTTATTGGGAGCTTTTCTGTGTTCCTGGCGGAAGGTTTGGCTGAAAAAGAGGCGCTGTCGCGTGCGAATCTCTATGCGGCTCTTTCGACCATGCGCGTTGGCACACAGAAATCCTTTCTCAAGCGCGCGGAGTTTGAGACCGAGTGGACTCGGCGCGGCGGCAAGCCGTAGCTTTTGCGCAATTGATCGGAACGCAAGCAAGTTCAAAGGAGCCGGCATGTTCGTTTTGCAGAGTTATCCGTGGGCGGTGGTGTTCTGCGTAATCACTATGTTTTGCTGGGGTTCCTGGGCCAACACCCAGAAGCTGGCGAAGAAAGGCTGGCGCTTCGAACTTTTCTATTGGGATTACACTATCGGCGTGTTGTTGCTGACGCTGGTCCTGGCCCATACATTGGGAAATCACGGGACGGCCGGGCGTCCTTTTGTGGAAGACCTTCACCAGGCTTCCAACGCGAGCGCGTATTCCGCATTGCTGGGCGGGGCCATATTTAATTTGGCGAACATTCTTCTGGTCGCGGCGATTGATATCGCGGGCATGTCGGTGGCATTCCCCGTGGGCATTGGAATCGCGTTGGTTCTGGGTGTGGCGGTGAATTACGTTGCCAACCCGATCGGAAGCGCACCGTTGTTGTTTGGTGGCGTGGTGCTCGTGGTGTTGGCGATCATTCTGGACGCGGTGGCGTACCGCAAGATTCCCGGCGGTGCGGCCGGGGTCAGCACGAAGGGGCTCGTCCTTTCGGTGGCCTGCGGCGTTCTGATGGGTTTCTTCTACCGCTTTGTCGCCGCGTCCATGTATCCCGATTTCACCCGCCCGGAGGCCGGCAAGCTCGGGCCATACGCGGCGGTGTTCATCTTCGCTGTGGGAATCTTTCTCAGCAATTTCATCATCAACACATTTGTGATGAAGAAGCCGTTTGTTGGAACTCCAGTGGCCTTCTCAGATTATTTCGAGGGCGGGCTAGGCACGCACCTCACCGGCATCCTCGGTGGAATCATCTGGGGTGTGGGCATGTCCTTCAACATTATCGCTTCGGGCCGGGCGGGCTTCGCCATTTCGTACGGATTGGGGCAGGGCGCGACCATGGTTGCCGCATTTTGGGGCGTGTTCATCTGGAAGGAATTCCGGACCGCGCCTCCCGGCACCTCCAAGCTGATCGCCGCCATGTTCGGATGTTTCCTGCTGGGACTTGCGCTCATCATTCTGGCGCGCATGACGTAAGGACTTTTGAGCGCGATGTTGATTCAGGGGAGATCTTTTCTTTCGCGAACTATGCACTGGCCGAAATCCATCGGAAGTCCCGTACTCGATAGCGTCCGGTATGCGGTGGAATCCTCGCGCGACGTACAGACACATTACGACAAGATTGTGGAGGTGGCCTCGTGGATGGCATACGAGGAATTGCCCATACCGGAATTTACGCTGCCGCTCGGCGTGGGTCAGGGCGACCCGGACGAAGCCATTGACTTCATGCTTGTCGCCGATTCCATCGACACGGCGTTCACGGATTTCAAGAGTCACGAAAAATTCCAAGTGGACTACGCGGGCCAGCACTGGTCGGACTCCGATGCGGAATTCGCCTGCATCAAGCGCGCGTTGGACAACGGCGTACCTTTTCTGGATGGAAACTACCTTGCCAGGATCACGCGCGCGGAGCTGAGCGAAATTTTCGAGGGCAATATCGAGATGCCCATGCTGGACGAAAAGCTGGAAGTCGTGCACCAAGTGGGCAAGGTGCTGGCGGAGAAATACGACGGGCGCTTCCATAAATTTGTGAAGGCCTGCTCGCCGAGACTCTATGACAATGGAAACGGGCTGATCGAGCGCCTGGTGAAGGAATTTCCGCGCTTCAATGACGTCAGCATGCTGGATGGCCACGAGATCAAATTTTACAAACTTGCGCAACTGGGCATCTGGATGCTTTACGCCACCTTGCACCGCGCAGGAAAATTCCGGCTGGACGATCCGGAAAAGATGACAGCTTTCGCCGACTACATTGTGCCGGTGGCGCTGAGGCTGCACGGGATTACCAGCTACTCCGAGCGGCTGGAAAAAGCGATCAATGAACATCAATGGATTCCGCGGGATTCTCGCTGGGAAATCGAGATTCGCGCGCATTGCATTTATGCCACGGCGTTGCTGAGAGAAGAGATCAACAAGCTGCGCCCGACGAATCAGCAGGTGATCATTCCGCAGATAGATGCGCGATTCTGGACTCATTTCCACACCACGAATTGGCCGCACCACTTAACGCGCACGATTATGTATTAGGATTTCAGGCGCAGATATCGAAGGGAAGGAATTTCCTTATGAAATGGCTCCATCGCATATGGATTTTGGGCACGCTGTTCGCTGTCTGTGTCTGTACGGCGCATGCCCAGGGGAAGCGCAAGGTGATCATCGATCAGGACGCGGCGGGGCCGGGCGGCATGGACATGCAGTCGATCCTGGCACTGATCAATTCGCCGGAGACGGACGTGCTTGGCATCACGGTGCTGACGGGGGATGCGTGGCGCGACGAAGAAGTGCAGCACACACTTCGGCTGATGGAAATCATCGGTCGCACGGACATTCCGGTGGTGCCGGGAGCGGTATTCCCGCTGGTGAACAGCAAGGAGTACATCGCGAAGTGGGAAACGCTTTACGGGAAGCTTGTGTATCAAGGGGCATGGAACTTTGCCCGCGGACACGCCGTTCATGGTCCGTATGAGATTCCGCCGATGCCGGAAGGGAAGCCGGCGATCAAAGCGTCCACGGAATATGCGGCAAACTTCCTGGTGCGCATGGTGCGGAAGTATCCGCATGAAGTGACCATCTACGCGGCGGGCCGATGACCGATCTGGCGCTGGCGATTGCGCTGGACCCACAATTTCCCGAACTGAGCAAGGAGCTTATCGTCATGGGAGGGAGCATAAATCCGCACACGGAAGATGCGGAATTTGCCCTTTCCCCGTCCCACGAATTCAATTTCTGGATGGACCCGGAGGCTTCGCGCGCGGTGTTGCACGCGCGATGGCCTCGCGTGGCCGTGACCACGGTGGACATTTCCGTGAAAACGCGCATGGGGAAAGATTTGATCGAACAGATACGCAAAAGCCCGACGCCGGCGGCGCAGTACGTGGCGAAATATGCCGAAGCGAATTTCCTGTGGGACGAACTTGCGGCAGTGGCGTGGCTCGATCCGACAATCATCACGAAATGGAAGAAGCTCTATATGGACGTGATTGTCGATCACGGACCGGGGTATGGGAACACGCTGGTTTGGGACGCCGGGCACCAGCCGGGGGCGGGCGAAATTCTCGTGGATGTGCAGGACGACTTGGACAAAGCGAAATTTTACAAGGAGTACGTGGAATTGTTGACGCGGCCGACGCCGGGAGCGAAGAACGCCACGGGGAATTAGGCCCGGGACCCACCCTTGCATAACCCAAACCCGCAAGGATGAGCCACCGTGGACGTCTTAGCGCCTTACGGGTGAGCCACCCTACAGGGATGTGATACCACACCAATCCATTTGGCGCGCAACCGTGAACGGGCTCATTGCCGAGCAGCTCGAATGCTCGCGCGTCATGGGGCGGAATGGTATGCTCTTGCTCTGCCGAAGGTTACGGATGGATTGACGTGGGAGAAGGACGATGAGCGGGGAGATCAAGCCGCGGTTGGAGATTACGGACCGGCACGGCAACCGCATCGTGGAAGCGCAGGGGCAATCGCCGCAGGAAACGATTGCGGTGCTCAATGGACGTGCCTTGCCGGGCAACCGCGGGACGTCATTGAACCTGGACTGGGTGGAAAATGTGCGCGTGAACACCAGCGCGGTGGAGCGCCGCGCGGCAACGTTGGGAACACGGCGCACGGTGAAGAAAGACTGGCAGATTGCGTGGCTGCTGCGAGCGATCACTTGCATGGATTTGACCACGCTCTCCGGAGATGACACTGAGGAGCGGGTGAAGCGGCTCTGCGCCAAGGCGCGGCAGCCCATTCAGCAGGAAATGGTGGAGAAACTTGGGATTGAGGAACTGCAAATCCAGGTGGGGGCGGTGTGCGTGTACCACTTGTTCGTAGAGACGGCGCGACGCGCTTTGGAGGGAACAAAAATTTACGTCGCAGCGGTGTCTACCGGATTCCCGACGGGGCTGAATCCATTTGAGGAGCGGCTGGCAGAGATTCGGCGGTCAGTGGAGGCGGGTGCGCACGAAATCGACGTGGTGATCACGCGGGCACACGTGTTTGGGGCGCAATGGCAGCGCCTGTTTGACGAGATTGTGGCGTTCAAAGACGCATGTGGGCCCGCGCACCTGAAAGTCATTCTGGGGACCGGCGATTTGATGACACTGCGGAATGTGGCGCGAGCAAGCCTGGTGGCGATGATGGCCGGCGCGGACTTCATCAAGACTTCCACGGGAAAAGAAAGCGTGAATGCGACGCTGCCGGTGGGTCTGGTGATGACACGCGCCATCCGAGAATACGCCGAAGAGACGGGAATGGCGGTTGGATTCAAGCCGGCCGGCGGAATTCGCACGGCGAAACAATCCCTGGAATGGTTGATGCTCATAAAAGAAGAATTGGGGAATAGTTGGTTGGAACCGCACCTCTTCCGGATTGGCGCGAGCAGCATGTTGGGCGACATCGAGCGGCAACTGGAATTTCATGCGACGGGGAGATACTCCGCAGAATACCGGCATCCGATGGTATGAAGAAGAGAAGGAATGAAGTAATGAAGTAATGAAGCAAGGAAGCAAAGAAAAGGAAGCAAGGAAGAAGAGAGGAGAAATGGCAAAGAAGGCTGGCATTAACGATGCGCAATTGATTCTGCAGCTTTACGATTTGCGGCGCGAAGCGGAAATGCGGAAGGCGCGCCACTGGTGGCTGGTGGAGTTTTGGCCTGCCAGCGCAGAGGACTTCCTGAAGGTAGCGTCGGCTTTGGGCACCCAGGAGAACAACTGGCTGCGACAGGTGGGAGGGTACTGGGGCATTGCCGCTTCGTTCGTGCTGCAGGGAGTGCTGAGTGAAGAACTGTTCCTGCGGCCTTCGGTCAGCGGCGAAATGTTTGTCATGTTCGGGAAGGTCCAACCGTTCCTTCAGGAACTACGCGAGAAACTCGGCGACCCGGAAGCGTTTGTGGATGTCGAGAAGGTGATCATGCGCACAAAGTGGGGCCGCGAGCGCCTGAAATTCATCTTGAAGCGGATCGAGATGTGGCGCGAAAAAATGGCAAAGAAAAGCTGAGGCGTACGGGCACAGCTGTTCGGAAGCTCAAATATAGAGGACACAGAGAAGAAATGAGCGTGTTTGAAAAGTTTCGGACGATGGAATATGGGCCGGCGCCCGAGGATCCCAAAGAGTCGCTGCAGTGGCTCGAGCGGAACAAGCGGCGGTTTGGCCATTTCATCGGCGGCGCGTGGAAGGCGCCCGTCGACGGCAAGTATTTTGAGACCTTCGATCCTTCGACAGGGGAGAAACTTGCCGACGTAGCTCAAGGCAGTGCAGCGGATGTGGACGCAGCGGTGAAGGCGGCACGCGCGGCGCTGAAGAGTTGGCAGGCACTGACGGGCCATGAGCGGGCGAAATTCCTGTATGCCCTGGCGCGGCAGGTGCAGAAACATTCCCGACGGCTGGCGGTGCTGGAAACCATCGACAACGGAAAACCGATTCGCGAGAGCCGTGACATCGATATCCCGCTGGTGGCGAGACATTTTTATTTCCATGCGGGCTGGGCGCAGTTGCTGGAACGGGAATTCCCGGGCTACCAAGCTTGCGGCGTTGTCGGGCAGATTATTCCTTGGAATTTTCCGCTGTTGATGCTGGCGTGGAAAATCGCTCCGGCACTCGCCACTGGAAACACCGTGGTGTTGAAGCCTGCGGAATACACGCCGCTGACGGCGCTGGCGTTCGCAGAAATTTGTAACGAAGTCGGCTTGCCGAGAGGTGTCGTCAACATTGTTACGGGAGATGGGTCGACCGGGGAGGCGCTGGTGAAGCATCTCGGTGTGGACAAAATTGCGTTCACAGGGTCGACCGAAGTGGGCCGAGCGATCCGGCGGGCCACGGCGGCTACGCACAAGAAACTTTCGCTGGAACTGGGCGGGAAATCGCCGTTCATCATCTTTGAGGATGCGGACCTGGACAGCGCGGTCGAAGGCTTGGTGGACGGAATCTGGTTCAATCAGGGCCAAGTGTGCTGCGCGGGGTCGCGCTTGTTGATGCAGGAGAGCATCGCGGAAAAGCTGACGAAGAAATTGCAGGCGCGCATGAGCACGTTGCGCATCGGCGCGCCGCTGGACAAAGCCATCGACATCGGCGCGATCGTTGCGCGAGTGCAACTGGAGCGGATTGACCGGCTTGTGAAACAGGGCGTGGCGGAGGGAGCAACTTGCTGGCAGCCGGAAGTGGTGATGCCGGGGCGCGGATTGTACTACAAGCCCACGCTGCTGAGCAACGTGCATCCCACGTCGATTGTGGCGCAGCAGGAAATCTTCGGGCCGGTGCTGGCGGCGATGACCTTCCGCACGCCTAAAGAAGCGGTGGAACTGGCGAACAATACCGCGTATGGACTCGCGGCAAGTGTGTGGAGTGAAAGCATAAATGTGGGGCTGCAGGTGGCCGCGCAAATCAAGGCGGGAGTCGTCTGGGTAAACAGCACGAATCTATTCGACGCCTCGTGCGGATTTGGCGGGTACCGCGAGAGCGGCTTTGGCCGCGAAGGAGGCCGGGAAGGGCTGCGGGAATATCTGGAGCCGGCTTGGTTTCGTAAGGCGCCTGCGATACGCGCGACGCCTGCAAAGCTCGGCGAAGAAACAGAAGTGGCGAATCCCACGGTGGACCGTACCGTGAAACTCTACATCGGTGGCAAACAGGTGCGCCCGGATTCTGGCTATAGCCTGGAGATTCGTGCGAAGAATGGAAAGCTGCTGGGCGAATCACCTCTCGGAAACCGCAAGGACATCCGCAACGCGGTCGAGGCGGCACGTAAAGCGGAGTCGTGGGCGAGAACCACGGCGCACAATCGTGCGCAAGTGCTCTATTACATTGCGGAGAACCTCTCGCAACGCGCCGGCGAAATTGCCGGCCGGCTGGCAGCGGCTGTGGGCAAGAAGCAGGCGGCACTGGAAGTGAAACTCAGCGTGGAGCGGCTGTTTTCGTACGCCGCCTGGACCGACAAATTTGATGGAGCGGTGCACAATCCGCCGTTCCGGAACGTCTCGATCGCGATGAATGAGCCGGTGGGAACGGTGGGCGTCATTTGTCCCACGCAAACACCGCTGCTTGGATTCTTCTCGATGGTGCTGCCGCTCATCGCGGCGGGGAATGCCGTGGTCGCAGTGCCGTCGGAGAGCTACCCGCTGATCACCGGGGACCTCTATCAGGTGTTTGAAACAAGCGATTTGCCTGGTGGAGTCGTGAACCTGGTGACGGGCCGTGCCAGCGAATTGCTGAAGGTGTTGGCGGAGCACGACGATCTGGACGCGGTGTGGTGTTACGGCAATGAGGAGATGTGCGCTGCGGCGAAGGCGCTGTCGGCCGGGAACCTCAAACAGGTTTGGACCAACGAGGGCCGCGAAATCGACTTCTTTGATCAGGGGCAGGGAGAAGGCAATTGGTGCCTCGAGCATGCCTATCAAGTGAAGAACATTTGGGTGCCATACGGCGAGTAATAAGCCCGTTTATTTCAACCAATCAAACTGAATTGCGGAGAAACGCACTGCAAAAATGAAGAAGGGGGTGGTTTGCGCCACCCCCTTCGCGTTTGTGTGGTGTTGGGATGTTACGGAACTACCCCAGCACATCGTCCTTTAAACGGGCCACGCGCGCATCAAGGAGCGTTGTAAAAAATCACGAAGTAGGGGGAATTGCCAGCGTTAACCGTGCTGGGTGTCAGGTCGCTTACCGTGCCCGGACCGCTCCCACCGATGCCGATGAGCGAGATTGTGCCCGGAGGACCATCCAGGTTGTTGTCGACAGCGATCAGGACTCCTGTCGGATCGACGGATATGCCGGTTGGGCCACTACCCGTTGCGGCTAAGGCCCCGTTGACTGCTCCAATCGCGCCACCCGCGCCGATGTTGTACGAGAAGACCAGGCCATTGCCCGCGTCCAAAACGTACAGGTAGGCCCCAGAAGGATCGACAGCCACGTTTATTACCGAGGTAGCGCCGGAGATGGAGTAAGGGCTGCTTGCTAGCTGTGTCAGCACTCCGCCAGCTCCAATCGAGTACGCGGAGACAGAGTTGCTCGTCGCTGAGGCAGGGCTGGTCGTATTGTTGGCGACGTAGAGGTACGTTCCAGACGGATCCAAAGCCGCATACTGCGGCACGGTGCCTGTGGGAATGGTGGGTTGTGCGGTCAGAGGTGCCAATGCACCTAATGCACCGGATCCATCTGATACCTGGTGGATCATGTAAGCGCTCACGGTGTTGCTGCCCGCGCCGGTGGTACCTGCGTTGATGACATAGAGGTAAGAGCCCGAGTGGTCCATGACCATGGAGACGGGACCATTCAAGTTGGTGGTAAACGCCGCGCCAGTGCCGGGGATCAGCGTGAGCGAGCCATCGGCCGGGTTGATCGTGTATCCAAAGATCGTATTGCTCGTACCATCCACAACGTACAGAAAGCGCCCGTAGGGATCGATTGCGCCGAAGTTGGTGGAGTTACCCACGCCCGCCTTGGCCTGCGGCTGGGCGATGGGAGCCACAGCGGGCGTCCCGGGCAGGGGAGCTATTGAAGAAGAGGGAGCGATGTCGAGGACGAAGACGTCGCTAAGATCGTCAATCGCATACAGATACTGGCCATCAGGATGCAAAAACGACTGGAGGACGGTACCTACACCAATGGTGCCAGCCGATTTGAGATAGGGAGTTGTTCCAGCCGTGACTGTATACCACTGAATCGTGCTGTCGCCGTTGTTGGCGACATAAGCGTAGTGCGCGGTGCCTTGGACCACGGTCAGGGTAGTGCTTCCTGTCAAGGTCGCAGGAGAGGTTTCATTCGCGGTGATCTTGGGAGTTCCCTTCGCAAACCCGGCGGCAATGCCGGAGTTGGCGAGAATCGCGGCGGAGGCGGGCGTGTCCGAGCTCCAAGTAATGACAGCTCCTGCGGGCGGGTTACGGAACGAGCCGTCGCTCCACTTCTCTTGCACCGTAAACGTCAAAGCGTTGCCGACAGCAATGCTGATGGGGGCCGCAGGTGAAACTACCAGGGAGAGAGCGACTGCGCCGCCAACGGTCAAACTCGCAGGGGGAGTGCTGGTCACGCCGTAGAGTGCTGCGGTGATCATCGTAGAGCCACTTGCGACAGCGGTGGCGAGACCGGTGTTGTCGATCGTAGCGACACTGGTGTTGCTGGAGTTCCACCCGTTGGCGCTGTCGACCAGACTGGTAATGTCGGTGGGGGCTGCGGTCGAACCGTCAGGATTCTTGAAGGTGCCCATCGCCGTGTACTGCTGAGTTTGCGGAGCGGCAATGGTTACCGTGGCCGGCGTCACAGTGATGGACAGAAGCTGATTAACGGCCAGGCTGACGCCGGGGGCCGTCACGCCGGAGAAAGCTGCCGTGATGGTCGTAGTACCAAAGGCAATTGCGGTGGCAACACCGTTGTTGTCGATCATCGCCACGGACGTAGCGGACGACATCCACGTTGCACTGACGGGCTGGCTCGTTCCGTTACTGTAAAATGCCGTGGCGGTGAACTGTTGCGTCGTAGTTGCGCTAATTGTTGTCGTACCTGAAGGGCTGATGATGAGGTACCGCAATCTCGGGCCACCGGTATTACATGCAGCCAGCAGCAAAAAGCACGCAAGCGAAGCCGTTGCTAGCGCGAAGGAACTCAAATTTCTTCTCATGACGCCTCCTCAGGGTTCACACGGAAAAGAACTCAAACGCTCAGAGACAGAATTGGAACCAATCCTCTTTAAAAGAACGGGCGGCACGGATGCAGTAATGGGCGAGGTTCTCACACCCAAGCTTGAGTTACGGAATCCCAAGATGCCTCTGTACGAGGCAACGATACTTGAAACCAGCAGTCAGAGCAAAGTCACTTGGCGGGCAATGTTCCTAAAGTGATAAACAGGCTTCGGGCTGATGCACAGCTTCGTCTTTAGCATGAATTGCACGCGACACCCCTCGCCGCGCCCGAGGACTCTACCCTGTGCTCGTCCAGACAACCACAGCGAGTTGCTGCTGGTCCTCGACCCCGCCAAGATGCGAACATAAGTGCCGGTTTCGTTTCGAGGGTCCAGAAATGTCAAGACCTCTAACTATCGAAGACTTGCGTCTTGAGGAATCCCGGCTACGCAAGAAGCATTGGAAGCGCTGGGGGCCGTACCTCTCGGAGCGGCAGTGGGCCACGGTCCGCGAGGACTACAGCGCGGATGGCACGGCTTGGGAATATTTTGCCTTCGAACATTCACACGCGCGCGCGTACCGCTGGGGAGAAGATGGCATTGGAGGAATCAGCGATCGGCACCAGATGATCTGTTTCGCGCTGGCGCTCTGGAACGGCCGCGATCCCATCCTGAAGGAACGGCTCTTCGGCCTGACGGGAAATCAGGGCAATCACGGCGAAGACGTCAAAGAGCAGTATTTCTATCTGGATTCCACGCCCACCCACAGTTACATGCGCATGCTGTACAAGTATCCTCAGGCGGAGTTCCCGTATCGCATGCTGCTCGAAGAAAACCGGAAACGTGGCCGGGGCCAACCCGAATTTGAGCTGTGGGATACCGGTGTATTTGCAGAAAACCGCTATTTCGACGTGTTCATCGAGTACGCGAAGTGCGATTCCGAGGATATTCTCGTCAAAATTACGGCGTTGAATCGCGGGCCGGAGCCCGCGGATCTTCACCTTTTGCCGACGCTTTGGTTCCGGAATACCTGGTCCTGGGGAAAGGATTTGCGCCGGCCAACGGTGCGAAAGTCTCCCGAACTATCCGGCGCGCTTTGCGCGGAAATCGAGCATTGGCAATATGGCAAAAGATGGTTGTTGTGCGATGGGACACCAGAGCTGCTTTTCACGGAGAATGAAACGAATTACGCAAAATTGTTCAACTACCGCGACCGCATTCCCTACGTCAAAGACGCTTTCCACGAATACCTTGTTCACGGAAATAAACAAGCGGTAAATCCTGCCTCATCTGGCACGAAAATGGCCACTTATTACGCCTTCCATCTTTCGTCCGGAGAAGCGGCAACGCTCAAACTAAGACTGACGGACACAAATCCATTGGGGAGCATGGATCCGGAATTGCCCCTGATCGAAACCCATGCCGTTCCAAGCGAGCGCAAGCCCGGCCAAGGAGTGCCCCGGACTAACGATTTTGCCGCGGGCTTCGACGATGTTTTCAGCCAGCGGATGAGGGAGGCGGACGAATTTTACGATACGCGAATCCCCAAACATCTTTCTTCCGACGCGCGCATGGTGATGCGTCAGGCGTATTCCGGGATGCTATGGTCCAAACAGTTTTATCACTACGATGTGCACACCTGGCTCGAGGGCGACCCTGCCGGGCCACCTCCGCCCGAATCGCGTGAGCAGGGCCGCAACAAGGATTGGACTCATCTGTACAACGACGACGTCCTGTCCATGCCCGACAAATGGGAATATCCGTGGTATGCGGCGTGGGACCTGGCTTTTCATTGTATTCCGCTCGCCATCGTCGATTCCGATTTCGCGAAAGAGCAGCTCGTCCTACTGCTCCGCGAGTGGTATATGCATCCCAACGGGCAACTCCCCGCGTATGAATGGGCATTCGGCGACGTCAATCCTCCGGTGCACGCGTGGGCTGCTTGGCGCGTTTACAAGATCGAGCGACGCATGCGCGGCGTGGCGGACCGGGCCTTCCTGGAGAAAGTCTTTCACAAGCTGCTGCTCAACTTCACGTGGTGGGTGAACCGAAAAGATCCCGATGGCCATAACATCTTTCAGGGAGGTTTTCTCGGGCTCGATAATATCGGGGTTTTCGACCGCTCCGCGCCTCTCCCCACCGGCGGCCACCTGGAACAGTCCGACGGCACCAGTTGGATGGGCATGTACTGCCTGAATATGCTGGCCATCGCACTGGAACTGGCCAAAGAGGACATGGCCTACGAGGATGTCGCCAGCAAATTCTTCGAGCATTTCGTGCACATTGCCCACGCCATGAACGACATCGGGGCAGACGGAAGGTCGCTCTGGGATGAAGAAGACGGTTTCTATTACGACCTGCTGCATCTCCCCAACGGCAACGACCATTTCGTAAAGGTCCGTTCCATGGTCGGATTGATTCCCCTGTTTGCCGTGGAAACGCTTGAGCCGGAAACAGTCGATCGCCTGTCAGGTTTCAAGCGGCGCATGCAATGGTTCATCGACAACCATCCGGAAGTGCCGGAACATATCGAGATGACGCAGCGCTCTCCGCGTGGCGTCCGGCGGCTGTTGTCGCTCGCGAATCGCAAGCAATTGAAACGCATTTTGAGACGCATGTTGGACGAGACGGAATTTCTTTCCCCGCACGGCGTGCGCGCTCTTTCCAGGTTCCACTTGGATCATCCATATGAAGTCCAGGTCGATGGACACATCAGCCGCGTGGATTACGAGCCGGCGGAATCGACCTCGGGGATTTTTGGCGGCAACTCCAACTGGCGCGGGCCGGTGTGGTTCCCGTTGAATTACCTGCTTATCGAGTCGCTCCAGAAGTTCCATCACTACTACGGCGAGGATTTCAAGATCGAATGCCCGACCTACTCGAAGAACGAAGTGGACCTCTGGCAGGTTTCCGCGGAAATCTCGCGCCGTTTGACGCGAATCTTCCTGCGGGATAAAGCCGGCCGCCGTCCCTTCGCCGGAGACAACGATTTTTTCAACAAGGACCCGCATTGGCGCGACCTTATCTTGTTCTACGAATACTTTCATGGAGACAATGGCTCGGGCCGCGGCGCCTCCCACCAGACCGGCTGGACCGGGCTGGTGGCCAAGCTGCTCGAGCAAAGCGGAGAGTGAAGCGTGTCTCTCCTCGCGGAAGTGCAACTCGGCAGGGAAGTCTGCTGTCAACTGGAGCTCGCGGAATCGCGCGAGTGGCTGGTCACCAATGGTTTGGGTGGCTATGCCAGCGGAACCATAGCGGGCACGACCACGCGGAGGTATCACGGGCTGCTGGTTGCCGCATTGCAACCCCCGGTGAGGCGCACGGTGCTGGTTAGCGGACTCGATGAAAGCGCGCGCTATCTCAACAACACTTTTTTCCTGGCCACCAATCGTTGGGCAAGCGGGTTCACTTCCCCGAGCGGCTATCTGCAAATCGAAAGTTTTCATTTGGAGGGATCAAAGCCCGTGTGGCGCTATGCCCTCGGGGACGCGCTGCTGGAAAAACGCATCTGGATGAAGCAGGGCGAAAACACAACCTATGTTCAGTTCAGCCTGGTTCGTTCCAGCGCGCCGATCGAACTGGACGGCAAAGTTCTTGTGAATTACCGGGATTTTCACCACACCACGCAAGCCCCGGATTGGCAGACACGCATCGAGCCAGTGGAACACGGCTTTCGCGTGCAGGCCTTCGAGGGCGCTACTCCTTTTTATTTGAAAGGCACGGGCGTGTCCTGGACCGCGAAGCAAGAGTGGTATCGCGACTACTTTCTTCCTGCGGAGCGAGAACGCGGGCTGGACGACAAGGAGGATCGCCTCTTCGCCGCCCAGTTCCACTGCCAGCTTCGCAGCGGAGAAAGCGTGACCCTTGTCCTGACCACGGAGGAGGATACGCTTCTGGACTGCGAGCAAGCGCGGACGCTCCAAGCGAATCACGACATGAAACTGTTCCAGTCCTGGCAGGAGCAGTACGCGCAAAGTTGTGCCATGTCTGCCGAGGAGGAGCCCGGCTGGCTCTGGCAGCTCGTGCTCGCAGCCGACCAATTCATCGTACAGCGCTCGTTTCCCGATCAAATGGACGGACGAAGTATTCTGGCGGGCTACCCGTGGTTCAACGACTGGGGCCGCGACACCATGATTGCTTTGCCCGGGCTCACTCTTTCACTGGGCCGGCCGGAAATCGCGAAAAACATCCTTCGTTGCATGACGCGCTATGTGGATGCAGGGATGCTTCCCAACAATTTTCCGGACGCCGGCGGTGCGCCCAGCTACAACACGGTGGACGCGACGCTGTGGTTTTTCGAAGCGCTCCGGCAATACCTTGAGGCAACGCAAGATCTGGAATTCCTCCAGGAATTGTTTCCCGTGCTCGCGGAAATTGTTGACGCGCACGTGCGGGGCACCTGCTACAACATCCAGGTGGATCCCGCGGACGCGCTGCTCTTTGCAGGCAGCCCCGAAGTGCAACTGACGTGGATGGACGCGAAGATTGGCGACTGGGTGGTGACGCCGCGGACGGGCAAGGCCGTGGAAATCAACGCGCTTTGGATCAATGCGCTGCACAGCATGGCGGATTTTGCACGCAGGGTGGGGCGTCCCGGCGAAGGCTACGAGAAACTGGGGGAAAAGGCCACGCGTCATTTCCAGAAATTCTGGAATCCCGAGCGACGTTGTTGCTTTGACGTGATCGAGACGCCTTCCGGCGACGACGATGCCTCGCTCCGCCCCAATCAGATTTTTGCCGTTTCACTTCCAGTGAGCCCGCTTTCTGCTGAGCAGCAGAAAGCGGTTGTGGACATCGTTGCGCGGCAATTGCTGACCTCGCATGGACTGCGCAGCCTGGGGCCACTTGAGCCGGGCTACCGCGGTGTTTATGGCGGACGGCCGCGTGAACGAGATTCTGCCTACCATCAGGGGACGGTTTGGGGATGGCTGCTCGGTCCATTCGCCCTGGCACATTACCGCGTCTATCAGGATGCCGCGGTGGCTCAGAGCTTCCTAGAGCCGCTCGGGAGAACTATCTACAGCGGCGGGCTAGGTACTCTTGGCGAGATTTTTAGCGGCGACCCGCCGTTTCCGCCAGCGGGATGTATCGCTCAGGCTTGGACCGTCGCGGAAGTTTTTCGCGCGTGGCAATTCCTGAGTGCGGTCATTGCGCCCGCGAATCTTCCAAACGAAAAGACGTGGCGAATGTCACCACGGGAGTAGTTTGTGCTTCCAGCGCTTTTCAGCCGATTGTAACGAACAGCTTTATTCAACCTTATGATTATTCTCCGTTTAACTATATTTCGATGTCAGGGACGCCTTCCCAGATTTGGAATAGCCTGACCTATCCGCCTGCGGATTTTGACACCTCCCAATACTGGCTACAATTACTCCCCACCTGGAGACACGTCGACCCGGGATTCCTGCGATTTCTGAGTTTGGCGGTCCCAATTGTTTGCTGCACCCCGAGAATCTACGGTAATCCGCCATTTAGAGGGCCACCCTTCGGGTATACTCGGACGCAGAGTTACCCCATGAACTTGGCCCCAACTCGAAAAATGCCATACCGCGTCGGCATACATTGGCTGCAACTAGTCCTATTCTCGACGGCCATTCTAGTGCTCTCACTTATTCTTTTCGGGGGCGATTTTCGAGAAGCGTGGACGGGTGGCCATTCCCTCTTTGCTTGGTTCGACCTAATCTTGCTCTGTCTCTTCGTGGTGGTCTTGATCAAGGTCCTCTTTAAAAGGGTCGTATTTGCTGACGACGAAATTCATTACTATTTTTTCTGGATCCATCGCCGCTATCGCTACGATGAGCTTCAGAGCGTCAATGCAGTCAACAAGTACAACCTCAATGCACGATTCGTTTTCGAGGGCGGAGAGAGCTTCAGGGTTGCACTAACCTACCACGACGCTGGCTATCTTATGGAAATCTTAAAGGATAGGACTCCGGGCGTCCTGCCAGACCTAGCGAGTCTTCGCGACGCTATAACGCCGCGCGGCTTACGTGTGGCACGCTAAGAGCCCGTTACTTGTGAGAAATTCCGGTTTATTTGTTCTGTGGCTGGATTCCTCCCGGTTCTTTGCGAGGCCCTGCCCAAAGCGAAAAAATCGTTGCAAGGAGCAGGATCCCCCCGACCACCGCCAAGGAGAGTCCCACCGAAATGTGCCACCAGGGCTCCAGCACCATTTTCACGCCGATGAAAAGCAGAATCAGCGACAAGCCAAAACCGAGATAACGCAGATAATCGAGCAGATCGGCAAGCAGGAAATAGAGCGCGCGAAGGCCCAGAATGGCAAACACGTTGGAGCTGTAAACGATGAAGGCGTCCCGCGTAATCCCGAAAATCGCGGGAATGGAGTCGGTCGCCAACGTGACATCCGTAATTTCGATCACCAGCAAGACCAGAAGCAGGGGAGTGGCGAAAAGCTGTCCATCTTGACGGACGAAAAATCTTCCCCCGGAGTATTCCTTGCTCACCCGCAGGTGGGTGCTGGCAAAAAGAAAAATGGGATTGCGTTCGTAATGGAACTGCTTTCCCCGTCTCCAAAACATGTGCAGCCCGGTGTAAACCAGGAATACACCGAACGCTGCGAGAATCCAGTGAAAGCGGGCGATCAGCGCAGCGCCGGCAGCGATCATGATTCCGCGCATCACCAACGCGCCCAGGATCCCCCAGGCCAGAACGCGGTGCTGAACTTGCTCATCCACCTGAAACGTGCGGAAAAGCACAAGAAAGACGAAGAGGTTGTCGACGCTGAGCGCTTTCTCTATGACGTAGCCGGTGAAATATTCAAGTCCTCGTTGTTCACCGTACCAGTGCCAGACGACATAGCCGAAACTGATCGCCAAGCCGATCCACACCCCGCTCCAAAGTGCGGCTTCTCGAATCCTGATTTTGTGAGGTTTGCGGTGGAATACACCCAGGTCCAGGGCAACGGAAAGGAGTACAAACAGGTTGAACCCTACCCACAGCAGCGGGGTGCCCATGTTTGCAGGATAACCTAACTTCCGGGCGTGCCCTACGGGGCGGCAACTCTCCGCGGTTCCGTGGCGTTAAGATTGCTCAATTCCAGATGCGCCGTCTGCCCGGCCTGCACGGCCACGGGCACATCCCAAACCAACCGCCGGTCCCCCGAGGACGCATCCATGCCCAGGGAACTGACCCAGTAGCTCCCGGCCGGCAGACCGGTAATGAAAGTGCGGCCGTCCAAATCCGTTTCCGCTTTGCCGGCCAGATATTTCAATTGAGCGGTATCCGGCGCCAATTGCGCCACCTTCCGCTTGTGGTCTCCTTGCAGCGCGTCCCAATCGCGTTTGGGATTGATCTCGATCAGTTCCAGTTCGATGCCCTGCACCGTTGCCGGATTCGTCTCAATGAATTTCCGCGTTTCGGCAAGAAATTCCTCTTTTTGCTTCTCGTACCTGTCCGGGTTGGAGTTTTTATCCGATTCGCGGTATTTCGGCATGGGCAGGCCGCGGGTGACACCGCCGCTATTTGATCGCTCATAGGCGGCAAAAAATTCCGGGATCTTCATGATGTCATCCGTGGAGAGCAGTTGGTTCAGATCGGGTGAAGTCAGGTCTATCACGTCATGCGCTTTCATCCACGCTTTCAATTCCGGGGAACACTTCCGGCTGTCGATGAATTGATCGCGCGTGGGAAGAACATCCTGGGCTTCAACTTCCTTGACGACCTCGGCATAACTTTTCGTAAGTACATAGAGCGCGAATTGCCGCACAGGTTCCGGCCGTGCACCGGTTGGCGTGATGCGGGCGACAATGTCGATCGCGCCGGTCCTGCCTTGAGCCGCGAGTGAAGCGGCAAGAACGAAGCAAGCACCGAGAAACGCAATCGGGCGAAGTGAATTTCGCATGTGCCTCATCCTAGCAGATTCAAGTTTTGCAGAAGTTACAAACAATGGCGCGTTGTCTAATCTACCTGAGCAAATGACCAAAGGTATCGCCCTGAACTCCGAGCGACCGCAGCGCACCAGGCTGGATTCAGAAGAGCTGGAAGCGAGTTTCGATCGTTACCCAAGCCGTGACCGGCCGCTGGTTCGCGTCACGACCCGGTGAAAAGTGCCAACTGCGCACGGTTTCCACGGCACGCTCGTCCAGTCCCATGCCAAGTCCCTTCAGAATCTTTATTCGCGCCGGCTTTCCGTCCGCGCCCACTAGAACCTGGAGTAGCATTTTTCCCTGCAGTTTTGCCTTTCGAGCTTCTTCTGTGTATCCCGGTTCGGGGCAATACAAGCAGGCCACGGGGGAAACCAGGTTCGCGTAGGGCCCGCCGTCTTCACCCGCACCGGCTCCGTTGCCGTCGCCATCTCCCATGCCATCGCCTGGACCGACGCCAAATCCGTGGCCTTTTCCCGGGCCCGCGGAATCGGTGTCTGCATTCATCCAGGGCAAGCCAAGATGCGTCACGGGGGCCACGCTGGCGGGCGCATTCGCGTCGAAGACGGCGGGCGGCGCGGGCAAAGCCACATCCTCGTTACGATTTAACCGCGGTGGGACGAGAGGCATGGAAGAGCCGGGCGCAAGGTTCCCAAAACGCGTCGGTCTGGGATCCTGTTCGCCGCCTCCGCTATTCCTTCCCAGCGACGGCCGGCCCGTGGACTGCGGGTCAGCGGGGGGTATGTAGGCTAACAATTTTTGGCCGGTACCTAACGGAATCAGTGCACGAATCGGACCGTTGTTCGGCGTGGAAGCGATGGCGAAAAGCAGGACCGCGAGAATGGCAACGTGTACTCCGGCGGAAAACGTCTGGGCCCGCCCATTTCGGCCAGAGAAGTCAATCATTTCGAAGTGGAGCGGCGCCCCATTCGCGGATGAAGCTGGAATCTCTAACCCGCGTGACACTTGCCGCAAATTCTCGGAAATTCGTTGTATCCAGGACTGTGATTTTGCATTGCGATTACCGGATGAGTCAGCAGGAAGAGTGGGCATCATGTCCCCCGTGGTTGCAGGTGCCTTGTCAATGAGAGTTCACGACCTGCACGTGGGTTGCCTGGAAATCTGGAGAGAAGTGCTCAGAAGACGCGAATGCCCGCGTGGAAGGTAGGGAATTCACAAAGTGTGAATTGAGGCTAGTACAGGCGGAAATTGACTTCGAATTGAACGATAACGCGGACTGGTTTGCCAGCCGGCCCGGTCGCCGGTTTGCATCGCCAGGTCCTCAATGTAGTAAGGGTGTTCTCGTCCAGGCCGAGCCCCGGGCTTTTGATCAAGTGCATGTTCGTCAGTTGGCCATTGAGTTCGACAATCGATTCCACCAGGACCGTGCCGGAATACTTTGCCTTGCGCGCTTCCTCGGAATACGGCGGATTCGGCATGTAGTAGCAGCTTGGCATGCCCACACCGTTCACACCGGCGTGAAAAGCGCCGCCGCCCGTGCCACCGCCTTCACCCGGGCCAAGACCGGCGCCGCTCCCGCTGCCGATTCCGCCACCCTCACCAGTGCCGATACCACCCCCACCGCCCGGTCCGTTGGACATGTTCACGGACGCAGCCATGGGATCGCCGAAATTGGTGAGGTTGGGATTCGGTATTTTCAATTCCGGAGGCCCGAGCAGAGTCGGCTCCATCGGCATCTTCGGGTCGGGATTCTTGATCACCGCTGTCGGCGGCGTGAATTGTGTCATGGTAAAGCGCGGGGCCTTGCCTTTTGTGGGGGGCAAAGGCGAACGATCGCCGCCACCACCACCACCGCCGGCCTTGTCCGCGCCTGCAGGTAATTTCGCGATGTACGGGGAAATGTCCAGCGGCGTCACGTCGATCGGTTTTTTCGAGGCTCTGGTCGGGGTGGTTAGGGAAATGACAAAAGGAGTCACCAGGAGTGCGACCACTCCGGCATGCACGGCAAAAGCAATCGCCTGGGTCCAGCCGAAATTCTCATCCTTGGACCAAATGTCCTTCACTTTGATGGGTTTGATTCCCGGGGGCAGCGGCGCCGGCTTTGGCGGATTGAAAAAGTCCCTCAAGCGCTCGCCAAAGCCACCGAAGCTTCCGCCCCAGTCGACTTCCAGGCGCCTGTTCACCGGCCCCTTGGGAGTTGCTGGCGCCGAGAAGAAAAACTTCAGGTTCGAAGCCATTCCAGAGCCGAAGGAATTCTTCGTGAAGGGAACATCGCTGCGCTCGGTAATTCTGACCGGGCGTTCGAGAAGAAACTGTTTGAGGTTGGACCAAAAGTTATCAGGAATCAGGATCGCGGGCGTGCCAAAATCCGGCAACGCCGAATTCGGCACGGGAATGTTCTCCTGAGGCCCCGTACGTTTAGGCCTGCTCAATTCATCGGGAAGGAGGTTTATAAATCCAGGCACCTTTGTCCCTCATTAGGTTTAGACGCGGACTGTCCGCCAAATGTTCACCCAGCCGATATGATTCGCGCTGGCTGGGAAAGGTTGCGCGACCCCCTCGGCTGACACGGCTTCACGGTTATTGTAACATACGCAGTTACACTGTTTATCCGATGTTTCCCGCCGGACAACAGAGGTGTGCGACCTCTGCCCATTCCCGAGGGGTGGCGGCATGGAAGGAACAAAACAAACCACAGCTATGGCCGAACCACTCGAACTGAAGAAGACTCTCAACCTGCCGAAGACCGACTTCCCGATGAAAGCGAGTCTGCCGCAGAACGAACCCAAACAACTTGCGGCTTGGCAGGAGTCGAATGTCTACGAGCGCATCCTAAAAGCGCGTGAAAACAAGCCTCTTTTTGTTCTTCATGACGGGCCGCCGTATCCCACGGGCACCATCCATCTTGGCACCGGACTCAACAAGATCGTGAAGGACATGATCGTCAAGTCCAAGAGCATGGCGGGTCACTACGCGCCGTACGTTCCGGGCTGGGATTGCCACGGGTTGCCCATCGAGACGCAGGTGGAGAAGGAACTTGGTGGCAAGGGCAAGGTGCCGCCCGCGGAATTCCGCCAGCGCTGCCGCGACTATGCCGGTAAATACATCGAGCAGCACAAGCGCGATTTTAAGCGCTTGGGCGTATTTGGCCGCTGGAACGATCCCTACCTCACCATGAGCCCTGAGTATGAGGCCACGATCGCCAGCGCGTTTCTGGATTTCATGGAAAAGGGTTACGTGTACCGCGGGCGCAAGCCGGTCTATTGGTGCATCTACGACAACACCGCGCTTGCTGAAGCCGAAGTGGAATACGAAGACCACACCAGCCCTTCCATCTGGGTAACGTTCAAGATTGTGGGCGGCGGCACGGGAGACGCGGCCAGGATCGGGTCCGATGTCTCCGCCGTGATCTGGACCACCACGCCCTGGACGATTCCGCATAATCGCGCGCTGGCCTTCCATCCTGATTTTGAATACGCGGTAGTGCAAACGGAAAAGGGCAAGCTGCTCCTGGCCGCAGAGCGCGTGGCGGCGCTGCAAGCAGATTGTGATCTTAAGCAGGCCGAAGTATTGGGCACTTACAAAGGTCGGGAATTTGAAGGGATGAAATTTCAGCATCCCTTCGTACCAATTCAAGTGCCCGGATTGCTTGCGGAATATGTCACGCTGGATCAGGGCAGCGGCATCGTGCATACCGCGCCAGGACATGGTGCGGATGACTTTGTTTCCGGCCAGAAATATGGATTAGAGATTTACGCGCCCATCGACGACAACGGCGTCTACCTGGAAGGCCTGCCCGAATACAAGGGTAAAGATGTTTTCGCCGCGAATCCCATCGTTGTGAATCTCCTGCGCGATCGCGGCGCGCTGCTTGCCAATCACCCCTATAAGCACAGTTACCCGCACTGCTGGCGCTGCCACAACCCGGTGATTTTCCGCGCCACCGAGCAGTGGTTCGTGAAAATGGATCAGGCCAAGAAGGGCGCGACGGAAACATTCCGGCAGGAAGCGCTGGCGCAAATCCCCACGGTGAAGTGGCTGCCCGCGTGGGGCCAAGACCGCATGTACGAAATGATCGAAAATCGTCCGGACTGGTGCGTTTCGCGGCAGCGATTCTGGGGCACGCCGATCATCGTTTTCTACTGCGAAGGGTGCGGGTCTCGCCTGGAGGATTTCGGCGCGCTGCGCAATGTCGTGAAGTGGTTCGAAAAAGAGGGCGCGGACGCCTGGTACAATCACCCGGCGGAAGAGTTGCTTCCTGCAGGGACGAAATGCTCCTGCGGCTCTGCGAAATGGCGTAAGGAAAACGACATTCTGGATGTGTGGTTTGACTCCGGGTCTTCGCACCTGGCCGTTTTGAAAGGGAAGGAATGGCCGGCGGACGTGTACATGGAAGGGCCGGACCAGTATCGCGGGTGGTTTCATAGCTCGCTGCTGATTGCCGTGGGCGTGCGGGACAAGGCTCCCTACCGCGGCGTGGTTACTCACGGCTGGACGCTCGACGAACAGGGACGCCCGATGTCCAAGTCTCTGGGGAACATAGTTCTCCCCACGGAGATTTGCGATAAGTGGGGCGCCGACCTACTGCGCCTGTGGGTCGCCTCGCAGGAATATCAGGCCGACGTCAAGATGAGCGAGCGGGTGATGACCCAGCTCAGCGAGGCGTACCGGAAAATCCGCAACACGTTCCGCTTTGCGCTGGGCAACCTGAACGATTTCGATCCCACGCGGGACGCCTTGCCGAACGCGCAACTGGACGAGATGGATCAGTGGATGCTGGAGCGCACCGCCGATCTCGTGAAGCGTTGCCGCGAATGGTACGTCGCCTATGAGTTCCACCGCGTCTACCACGCCATCCACGATTTCTGCGTCGTGGACCTGAGCGCGTTTTACTACGATGTGCTGAAGGATCGCTTGTATACCAAATCGCCGCACAACAAATCGCGCCGCTCCGCGCAGACCGCCGTGTGGAAGATTACCAGTGCTCTGGTGCGCCTGGCGGTGCCGATTCTTGTTTTCACCGCCGAGGAAATCTGGAAGTATTTTCCAAAGACGGCCGGCGAGCCGGACAGTGTGCACATTTCGCTCTTCCCGGAGGAATCCGAGTTGCGCGCGGGGATCGCCCCGGGAAAGGTGGACACCTGGGAGCTACTCGGCAAAGTGCGCGGCGAAGTTCTGAAGGCCCTGGAAATTGCCCGCAATGAAAAAAAACTGATCAACTCTGGCCTCGAAGCTAAAGTGCTGCTCAACGCGGACCTGGAGTTGAAAGCCAAACTGAAACATTACCTGCCACTTTTGCCCGGTCTCTTCATCGTTTCCCAAGTGGAACTGATCAGCGCTGGAGCTGCGGATTACAAAGCGGAAACGGTTCCCAGCCTCGAAGTCACCGTGCAGCGCGCGGATGGCAAGAAGTGCGAACGCTGCTGGAACTTCTCCACGCACGTGGGCGAGAATTCGCGCTATCCCACGATCTGCGAGCGCTGCAGCGAGGCCCTCCGGGAAATTGAGGGAGGAAAGGCGTGATGTCCCGCCTCTTTTCCTTTACTTCCTTAACCTCCATTGCGTCCTTAACATCATGATCCTCCCACGCCGCCTGCGCTGGCTTTGGCTCACCCTGGGCGTGGTTTTTCTGGACCGCGCGTCCAAGGCGTGGATTGAATCGCGCCCTGCAGACTATTTCCCGCACACGGTGATTCCGAACTTCATAGAAATAATCCATTCACGCAATCCAGGCATCGCGTTCAGTTTTTTTGCGGATGCCTCGTCGCCGACGGTGCGCTACGTGCTGATTCTGGGGTCGGTGGTGATCATTGGCATCATTGCGTGGCTGCTGGTCGCCAGCCGTCACTTGAATTCGCCCAGTGCGGCGGGGTTGGCGCTGCTTTTGGCGGGTGCCACCGGCAACCTGACGGATCGCATGGTCCACGGGGCGGTCACCGATTTCCTTCAGGTTTGGCTGAAATTCCTGCCTTGGCATATCTTCAATCCCTGGCCCACCTTCAACGTGGCGGACTCCGCGGTCACCATCGGTGCCATCCTCATCGTTTTTGATGTATTATTCCGCCAGCAACACCCCGTGAAATCGTAAGTAGTAAAACGTTTGTCTAATTTAGAGAGGAGTCCATGGTTCTTCGCAAGTTCGGTATGTCCCGCCGGGATTTTCTCGGCGGATTGATTGGCGCCGCGGCGGTAAGTTCGCTCCCGGCTTCCGCCCGCGCGTTTGGCGGTTTTCCGGAAGCTCACAATGTCTTTGTTCCCTACCAATTCCCCAAGGACTTTCTTTGGGGCGTGGCGACGGCTTCCTACCAGATCGAAGGCGCTTGGAATGTGGATGGCAAGGGCGAATCCATCTGGGATCGCTTTGCGCACACCGTTGGCAAAGTGAAGGGTGGCGATACGGGTGACGTCGCTTGCGATTCCTACCATCGCTACAAGGAAGACATCGCGATCGCGAAGAACCTCAATGTAAAAAGCTATCGTTTTTCCATTTCCTGGCCGCGCATTCAAGCCAATGGCACGGGCATGCCCAATCCCAAGGGACTGGATTACTACAAACGCGTCGCGGACGCGCTCCGCGAGGCGAACATCCGGCCACTGGCGACCTTGTATCACTGGGATTTGCCGCAGGCGTTGGAGGACGCGGGTGGCTGGCCGAATCGCGAACTGGTGGGGCGGTTCACAGATTATTCAGAAATCGTCACCCGCGCGTTGAAAGATCACATTTCCGACTGGTGTATTTTCAACGAGCCGTGGGTCTTTACGTTCCTGGGTTATGCGCGTGGCGTACATGCGCCCGCCCGCAAGGATCTTGAGGCCACACTGCGTGCGACACACGTGGTAAACGTCGCACAGGGGCAGGCTTTCCGTGCAATCAAAGCCGTGAATCCGAAGTTCCAGGTAGGTTCCGCGTTCAGCGTGTCCAATGGTGAGCCAGCCACTTCCAGCGCCGAGGACAGGGCCGCAGCCGATCGATTCCACGCAATCAACAATGTCTGGTTCATCCACCCTTCGCTCAAGGGTGAGTACCCCAAGGCATTTGTCGGGGCGAATCCTTACGACGTGATGGGCGTCAAGCCCGGCGACATGGAACTTTGCAAAGCACCACTCGATTTTCTCGGCCTGAACTATTACCAGCGCCAGCTCGTTTCCGCCATTCCGGTTGGTCCCGGAGAAGCGGCAGTCGGCTTCAACAGTTTCGGTGGGGTCGAAGGTCCGCTGACCCATTTTGCATGGGAGGTCTGGCCGGATGGTTTCTACGAACTGGTAATGCGCATCGCGCGCGAATACAACAAACCCGTTCTCGAAATCACGGAGAATGGCTGTTCCTATCTGGATTCTCCGGATGTGCACGGCCGCATTCCCGACCAGCACCGCATCGACTTTACGCGTGGGTACTTGAGCGCCTTAGGCCGCGCGATCAAGGATGGGGCGAACGTTCGCGCTTACCATCATTGGAGCCTGCTCGACAATTTTGAATGGGCCGAAGGCTACGCGCAGCGGTTCGGGCTGGTTTACGTCGACTTCCGCGACCAACGCCGCATCATCAAGGATTCCGGCTATTGGTATGGCAAGCTCGCGGCCTCCGGAGCGCTGGTCTGAATCGGACTAGCCACAGTTCCCAAAGCGGCGCTGGTTCTGCGGTAAACTCTCCGCGTGACGGAAACAATGCAACTTGAGTTCGCGGCTACCACGGAGGACGCAGGCGTGCGCCTGGATCGCTTTGTCGCCAACCACTGTCCCGATCTCTCGCGAACCCGCGTGCAGCAACTTATCGAGGAGGGCTTGGTCCTTCTGAATGGCAAGCCGGCCAAGGACTCGCACAAAGTTCACGCCGGCGATGTGATTGGGGTGGTGCCGCAACAACGGCCGCCGTTGCGTGCCGAAGCCGAGACTATTCCGCTGGACGTGCTTTATGAAGATGAGGATGTTATCGCCATCAACAAGCCGGCGGGCATGACGGTCCACGCCGGGGCAGGGAACTCCCACGGCACACTGGTCAACGCGCTGCTGGGGCGAGGCCAGTCCCTTTCGCAATCGGCCGATCCGCTCCGCCCTGGCATCGTCCACCGGCTGGACAAGGAAACTTCCGGAATTCTCCTCGTCGCAAAAAATGATTTCACGCACGCAAAGCTCTCCGAAGCTTTCCGGCAGCGCGCCATCCGGAAGATTTACATTGCCCTGGTCCAGGGACAAATGAAGGAAGACAGCGGCCGGATCGAGTTGGCCATCGCGCGTGATCCTAACCGGCGCACGCGCATGACCGCCAAGCGCGCCTCACTGCTTCCAAATTCGCGGCCGGCCCGGACGGACTGGCGCGTCCTCTCGCGAATCGATTCGACCAGCCTGCTCGAGGTTCAACTGCACACCGGCCGCACTCACCAGATCCGCGTGCACTTCTCCGAGCTTCGCCACCCCGTCGTGGGCGACACGCTCTACGGGGCCGCGGGCCAATTGCACGTCGGCCGCACCACGCTCCCCGTTCTCGGCCGGAATTTTCTCCACGCAGCAAAGATCGGATTCAACCAGCCGCACACCAGTAAGCTCATCGAGCTCATCGCGCCAATGCCCGCCGAACTCCGGGACTATCTTGAAGAGCTCGCCGCTGCGGCTGGCGAAGATCGTTCGCGAATTGACGCTGCGCTGAAGGGCTTCTTATAATCAAAGTACATGCCTAACAGACTGCTAATCCCTGTGTTTGCGGTTGTCTTATTTGGAGCCGCGCTGGTCCTTGCCCAACAGCCCCAAACTTCTCCCCCGCCTGCTCCAGCGCCCTCGGCGAAGCCCGCCGAGCAGGAGCCGGCCCAGAAGAGCCAAACCGTCATCAAAACACAGGTTAACCTCGTCGACGTGCTGTTCACCGTACTCGACCGGCGCAACAAGCTCGTTGCGGCCCTGGAGAAGCAGGATTTCAAGGTTTGGGACGACAACGTTTCGCAAGATATCCGTTATTTCAGCAGGCAAAGCGACCTGCCACTTCGTATCGGGATGCTCCTCGATACCTCCAACAGCATTCGCGACCGCCTGAAATTCGAGCAAGATGCCGCCAACAATTTCCTGTTCAGTGTTCTCCGTCGGAATAAGGATGAAGCGTTTGTCATGACCTTCGATGACGAACCGCAACTGTGGCAGCCCTTCACCGGCGATGCTGGGCTCTTAAGGGATCAGATTCTCCGCACTCGCGCGGGCGGCGGCACGGCCGTTTACGACGCAATTTACGAGGCTTGCTTGAACCAATTGAGCCATCCCCCGCGGCCACCCGGTGATCAGCCGGATGTCGTCCGGCGCGTCATGATTTTGATCAGCGACGGGGAGGACAATCTCTCGACGCACACCCGCGCCGAGGCCATCGAGATGGCGCAGCGCTTCAGTGTAGTTATCTACACCATCAGCACCAGCACGCAGTGGGTGTCGCTGGACGACCCCGGTAAGGCAAATTCCGGCAACCGCAAATACCATCTCACCGATGGCGACAAGATTCTCCAGGATCTCGCAGAAGAGACCGGTGGCCGCGCCTTTTATCCCTATCATGTCGACGACCTGGACCAATCTTTCCAGGACATTGGCGAAGAGCTCCGCAATCAATACTCCCTCGCCTATAATCCGATCAACCACGCGCTTGACGGCCGCTACCACAAGATCAAGATTGAGGTGCCGGATCATAAGGGCTACCAGGTCCGCGCGCGCCGTGGCTACTACGCGCGCACCAACAAGGACACAGCCGCTAAACCCGCAGCCGCTGTTCAGTAGCGCTGAACTTGCCTCTCTGTACGTTCTTTAGGGGGTCGGAGCTCTAGCTCCGACATTAAGGCTGCAGATCCACCGGGCAGACCATGGGCTGTAGACCCTGGGCTTCAGCCCAGGGCGCGAAGCGCCCTGCTAGAAGACAGCCCGGCCATCGGAACATTCACGATTACCATATTCGCGATCCCAGAGAAAAAGGCAGAAAACGTCCCGCCTATCACCGCTGTCCGTCACCGCTGTCCACGGCCACCCGCCAAACGCGGATGTGATAATCTAGAAGCATGAGACTGACAGCGGTTTTTGAACCCGCCAAAGAGGGGGGCTATACCTGCTTTGTGGAGGAGATTCCTGCGGCGATTTCCCAGGGCGAAACCATCGAAGCCGCCAAAGCGAATCTTGCGGACGCGCTAAGACTGGTGCTGCAGTGCCAGCGCGAGCTTGCGGAAAAAGGCCTTTCCCCGGGCGCAGTGCGCGAGGTTTTCGAAATCGCGGAAGCATGAAACTCGCAGAGTTGGAACGCCACCTGCGCCACCATGGTTGCGCTCTGTATCGCGAGGGTGCTGCCCACAGTATTTGGTTCAATCCCGCGCTACAGAAGATCGCCAGCGTCCCGCGTCATCGGGAAATCAAAGAAGGGACAGTGCGGGCCATCTGCAAACAACTGGAAATTCCGGGGCCATAAGGCCGATAGGATCCGTTTGTGAACATATCCATCCAAGGTGCCGCAGCGGCAGTCGGACAGGAAACCGGGGACAGAGGGAAAGTTTTCTGATGCTTTGCCGGGCCTAGCCGCGCGAACCCTTCGGCGCGTAATAGCCCTTCCGCGCCAGAACCTTGTATTCGTGATTGTCCGTATCCACACGAATCTTCCGGAATTTTCCGTCCTTTACTGTATTTGTGGGGTAGTAGCCCAGGGTGTACTGGCTGCGCAATTCCTCGGAAATCTGATCGAACGCCTCTTCCAGTTTCTTTTCCGAATTCACCACGATCATCCGTCCGCCGGTTTCGTCGGCCAATTTATGAGCGACATCGGCTCTGCCGCCTCCGAAGCGGCGGTCCGCCACAAACAGTACGTGTAGCACGGTGTCTGTTCGTTGCGCTGCTTCGATGGCGTCCTCGAGTTTCACCTTGCTGCCTTCGTCTTCGGCGTCAGAGACGATGACGACGGCTTTGCGGCCGGCCTCGCCATTCAGTTTGTCCCCGCAAGCGAGATAAATCGCATCGTAGAGCGCTGTTCCGACCATGTCCTGTCCGCCCACCGGCCCGGGGTTCCCCGCAATGTAGCCCCCGCCCGGAGAATTGATGCGGGCTTTATTGATGGCGCGATCCAGAATGCCGCGGTCGTCGGTAAAATCGGCGAGCAAGTCCACGTCAGTGTCAAAGGAGATGATCATGGCCTCATCGCCCTTCCTTAACACGCGATGGAGAAACCGCGCTCCGGCGTCCTGAATCGCTCCGAGCATGAATTGCTCGCTGCCCGAAGTGTCCAGAAGCAGTCCCAGCGTTATGGGCAGGTTCATTTCCTTTGTGAAAAAGGAAATCTTTTCTTCGTGGTTGTCTTCAAACACCTTGAAGTCGTCCTGTTTCAGGTCGGTCACAATGCGCTTGTTCTTGTCCCGCACCGTCGCAAACAGGTTCACCAAGTTCACTTCCGCCTTGATTATCGGTGGCTGGCCCTGGGTTTGCTTTCCTTGGGACTGCCGTCCCTCCGGCAGCGCCGGAACCGCCAGCGTAATTGCCGCTGTGCAAGCTAAAATTCGCGTTCCCATCATTTTCATGATTCTTATCTTCGTGTTCCCGAATCTCACAGTTTCCCGGTATCCTTAATTGGTTCCTTGGTTCGGCAAGGTGGCATCCCCGAACCGCAGCTTTTCGTTCCACACCGCAGGGCAGCTTCGTACTCTTTCGATGCAACGACCTGCCCCGCGGGATGCGTCGTACAATTCTGCCGGAGTGTATTTAACCAATTTGACCTGGGAAAGTTTGGCCCGATCACTATGAAAAGTCCACGAAAAATCGCATCTCTTGCCCTCGCTGCCACCTTCCTGATGTTTGGGGCCATCCTCCACGGGCAAAATCCTGCCCCTCCTCCCGCGAACCCGCCACAGGGTACCCAGGCCAAGCAGCCGGCTGCGCCCTCGCAGGAACCAAAGAAACCCACCATATCGACCGTAACCATCAATGTGATTGTCCCCGTCACTGTGAAAGACAGAAAAGGCAACCTGGTTGCCGATCTCAAGAAGGATGAGTTTCGCATCTTCGAAGATGACGTTGAACAAAGGATCGAGAAATTCAGCACCGACGCTGTTCCGATCTCCATGGTCGTCTTAGTGGATAACGATCTCCAGCGTAAGGATGCGGATCAGGTGGAACCCAGCCTGGTCTCGCTGGTGGCCGGGATGAGCAGCAGCGACGAAGCCTTCATCTGCCGGTTCGACCAGTACTTTCATGAGGGCCACGGGTTTACCAAGGATCAGGACAAGCTGGTCACCGAACTGCGCCGCACGGATGTTGCCTCACACACCTCGGTCGCCCCTCCTGGAGACCCCTTCGGCAACGGCCCCACCATCAACGGCGAGCCGGCGCCCGGCGTTCCACAAGTGAATGACCCCTCGTTGCGCGCCATCAAGGGTCAGCCTACCAAGGCCCTGGACGATGCCGTCTATGACGCCGCGATGCTGCTTAAGGATCGCGACAGCCGCAAGCGCCGCAAAATCATCCTGCTCATTTCCGACGGACAGAATGGCCCGAAATTCAATACCCGCAAATACGATGAAGTCCGCGAGGAATTGCTACGGCAGGAAATTGCAGTCTATAGCGTGGCGACCGGCAGATCCTACTTCGAGCGCAAATTCAATCGCCTGCTCAGCTATGCCCACGACACCGGCGGCGATATCTATTTCGGAGCCAAACAGAGTACTTTTTCCGAATTCTACTCGCACATAACTGAGGAGGCGCGCAATCAATACACGCTGGTGTATTCGCCGCAGGGCGATCGCAAGGTGGACTACCACTCCATCGAGGTGCGCGTCCGTCGTGAGGGTATGACCATCCTCGCCCGCCAGGGCTATTACGGCGGCACGTTTGCCACCGTGCCCAAATGAGTGGCAAACCCTGCGCTGTGATCGGGCCAGAGTTTTCTTGCAAGAGGTGACTTGCAGTTTAATTTAACGCCGGCTTAGCCGGCCGTGCTGTTCAGCGCTTCCTCAAACTCTGGGCAAATCAATTTGTAGGCGCAGCTCCGGCAGGCGAATCCTCGTTTCGGGGGAAATTGCTTCGCGCGGATATCCGCGGCGGTTTCCTGGACGATTTTTTCGGCCTCCCCAATCTGTTTCGCGTCCCGCGTCGTCTCCTGGGTAGTGTTGTTCTGCAGGTAATGAAACACCAGGCGCACGGGATTCCATTCGAAAATCTCTTTTGCGGCCAGCGCGTAGATGCTCAACTGCAGGCCCTTTCGTGCGTCCGCTTCTTTCTTCGGTTTCCCGGTCTTGTAATCCACGATCTCGACATCGCTGCGCCCCAGCCCGTTCACCTGGTCCATGCGCCCCGTCAGGATGACGTCGTTCGCCAGCGGCAGTTCAAACCCTTTTTCCTGTTCCAGGATTTCGGGCGGCTCTGCAACCATTGCGGAGTGAAACGCCTTCAGTTGTTCCAGCCCATCCTTCTTGTATTCGGCTTCCTGGTATTCATCCTCGTAGCCCGCGCTGGTCCATTCCGTCTCGTAAATCCGCCGGACCTCCTCAAACGACAGCTTGGCCCCTTTTTTTAGTTGCTCCATGAACCGTTTGATGGTCGTGTGCATGACGCTGCCAAAGGAAAGCGCCGCCCGCGGTCCTTCCCTCAGCGACCATAGATAGCTGAACGCGTATTGCTGCGGGCACCTGCGGTAGTTTTCGATTGCGGAACTGCTCAGCTTCAGCGGCTCCGGCACCGCGGGATGAAAGTCTTCCGCCCACTTTGCGATGCGCGTAAAGATTCTCGGCGGGCCTTCACTCATCGGGAAGAGTTCCTTCTCCCCGCTCTCCACACTTGCTTTCTTTTCTTCCTTCTCAGCTTTGACTTTTGGCGCCGTTTGCAAAATGTCTCGCCGCTTCACCGCCGGGTCCATCAGGATGTCCTCGATAAACACCGGCACTTTGTTCTTTTTCTCCGTTACCGTGGTCAGCGTCAACCGCTCCTGCGCGCGTGTCAGCGCGACGTAGAACAGCCGTCGTTCCTCCTGAATATGGAAATCGCCCTGGGGCAGCTCCTCCTTCATTAGCCGTAACGGAAATTCGAACAACGGCGCGCGATTCCGCGCTGGAAATGCGTTGGAATTCACGCGCAGCAGGAAAACATGCGAAAATTCCAGCCCTTTTGCGCCGTGCACGGTCATCAATTGCACGGCGTCGCCCGGCGCATCATCTTCCAGGCTCAATGTGCCGCCGGCTTGCTCGAAGTAGTCCAAATATTCCAGAAATTCGGGCAAGCTGTGCGTTTCGCTCTTCGGCTCCCAGTCTTTTGCGAATTGCGCGAGCTGGTTCACATACTTGCGGTCCTGCGGTCCCGCCCGTTGAGGTATTTCCAGCCATTCGACCAACTCCCCAAGAATCTCTCGTGCCGTGCGCCGCCGCAGCGTCTTTCTCTGCTCTCCCAAAAACGCCAGCAGTTCTTTGAGGGAGCCGTGCGACGGATCAAACGGCAGCTCTCCCTGCGGCGCCTGCAACACATCATAAAGGGCCGTCCCGCGCTTCTTTGCGGCGCGCTCCGCAATTCGAACCAAGTCTTCGGCTGTCAGGTGCCAGGCCGGCGCGGAAAGCACGCGGGCGCACGCGACATCGTCGTACGGAAATGCAATCAGCCGGAGATACGCCAGCACATCGCGCACCAGGGGATGCTCGAGGATGGACAGCTTGCTGATGACAAAGGGAATCTTCCGCCGCGACAGTTCCTCGACCAATTCATCCCGGTGCGCGTGCTGCCGGTACAGCACGGCGAAATCTCTCCACCGCCGCCCCGCTCCATGCAACCGTTCGAGTTCATCCGCCACCCACGTGGCTTCGCATTCCGCCGACTCCACCTCGACAATGCGGATTTTTTCGCCTTCTGGCCGATTTGGCTGCAGCACCTTCTTCGGAAATTCCGCGCTGACCTCGTTCATGCCGATGGCCTGGGTGGCCACGCGCAGAATATTCGGTGTCGAACGGTAGTTGTTCGTCAGCGCCACGCGGTATGGCGTAGAGTCCTGCCCTTCTTGCCAATTCGTGAAGCGCTGCAGGAACAGTTTGAAGCTGCCGAAGGAGGCTCCGCGAAAGCGGTAGATGGCCTGGTCGTTGTCGCCGACAACGACGATATTCCGAGGCTCGCTGCTCAGGAGATGGAGAAGTTCGAGTTGCGCGATGTTGGTGTCCTGAAATTCGTCCACCAGGATGTGCTTGAACCGTTCCCGCAATTGACGCAGGCGCTTTGCATCGCTTTTCAGCAGCGCGACCGCTTCGGCAATCGATCCGTTGATGGCTATCGCGCGCTTGTCCCGCAAAATTTCTTCGCTGGCGCGGTAAGCCCGGGCTATTTCTTGCTGCAAGGCCACCTGTTCCGCGCGCTCCTTGTAGGTGTCCTCATCCAATGACGTTCTCTCTGCTTCCAAATCCGCGGCAAGCTGATCGGCAAATGCCTGATACTCCTCGCTGGAAACCAGCTCATCTTGGCAACGCGAGAAAAAAGCGATGAAATCGCTCAGGAACTGTCCGGGCTCGGCCAGCCGCCGGTATTTTTCCAGCTTCAGCCGCGCCAGATTGCGCCGCAGCAGGATCCAGTGATCGACGGATTCGAGCGGCAGGCGATTCGGGTCCACTTCTTTCAGGATCGTTTCGCAGAACGAGTGAAACGTGGCCAGCACCACGTCTTTCCCGCGGTCGCCGACCGCCTTCACCACCCGCGCCTTCATTTCTCCCGCGGCTTTCTTGGTGAACGTCAGGCCCAGGATGTTTTCGCCCAGCAGGGAAGCGTCGGATTCGAGCAGGTAGCGGATTCGCTCCGTGATGACGCGCGTCTTCCCGGTTCCCGCGCCCGCGATCACTAGCAGCGGCCCGTCCCCGTGCGTGATGGCGCGCCGCTGCGCCTCGTTCATTTGCGGCCCGCCGCTTTCCGGTTGCCCCACCTCAAATAATGTCTTCGTCATCTCTGCGAAGCCTGGCCGGAGGCGACTCTGGCATTGAACTCAGCGGATTTCTTACGCGGGACGGTGAGCGCCGTCCATTTTCCCGATTGGGCGGCGAAGTGTTTCGCGAGGAAAGCAATCTGTCCCACATGGTAGGAGTAGTGCGCCATCTGGCGGTTGATGGCCTGCATCACCGAATGTGGTTCGGTGCGAATCGTCACCGTGCGTGTCAGGTCCGCTTCGCTCAGTGGAGTCAGGGCATCAAGCAGGTATTTCCAGCCTTGCTCCCACATCGCCAGCAGCTCCGCGCGCGTCTTTGGCGGCTCCTCGAATTCCGAATCGCGGTTGCGGTCGGGTTTCTCGCCGTCCGCGGTCAGGAAATCAGGCCAGCGCGAGCGCATGTTCCCCGCCATATGCTTCACGATGTTGGCTATGGAATTTGACTCCGCATCCAGCGCGACGAACAATCCTTCCTCGGGACACTGTTCGATCGCGCGCTCGGCAAGCTTTTTGTAGTAGCGGAACAGATCGATGGAATCGGTGAGGTAGGAGGTCGTCGATTGAAGAGCCATGGTGTGAAATTGTCCTCTCCGGTGCCGCGAATGCACCCTTCACGCGGGGCTCGCCTTTTGCGCCGCCAAGCGCTAAGGTGCTGCGGGGTAACGCGGGCCATCCCTAGGGAGGAATTGTGGGGTCGGGGTGGGAGAGAGTCAAGGCTTGACATTTCGCCTTTTGTTCGCCTAAGATGTCCCCGCTTTCCCTGCGGAAATTGAAAGGAGATCACCATGACCATTGGACAATCGATGTTGCCGGAATTCGATCAGGAAATGCAGAACACGCGAAAGACACTGGAACGCTTGCCCGATGAAAATTGGGGCTGGAAGCCTCACGCAAAGTCCGGAACGGCGGGCTGGTTGGCGGCACATATCGCCACGATGCCGGGGTGGATCGGCATGACCCTGCAGACGGACGAACTCGATTACGCGCCGGTGAATGGGCCCGCGTACGAGCCTCCGAAGCTGGATAACCGGAAGCAGTCGCTGGCGGAGTTTGACAAGAATGTTGCAGAGGGACGCGCCGCGCTTGCAGGCGCAAGCGATGCGGACATCATGAAGGACTGGACGCTGCTGGCTGGCGGACAGAAAATCTTCACGATGCCGAGGATTGCCTGCATTCGCAGCATGGTCCTGAACCACATCATTCATCACCGCGCGCAACTGACGGTGTACTTGCGGCTGCTGGGCATTCCCGTGCCCGGACTGTACGGGCCGAGCGCAGACGAACAGGAACCAACCGCAGCGGCGGCTAGCTGAACTCCATGATCGAACGAGGGCGGAGGCCTTTCCGCCCTCAGGCTCTCTCCTTCCCTCAGTTCGCGGCTGTATAATGAACCGTCGCTTTCCTTCGGAGGTCCCTCCATGGACGCACCTGTCATTCTGTCCGCTGTCCGCACCCCCATCGGCAAATTTCAAGGCGGTCTCTCTGGTTTTGCTGCGCCGGAACTCGGCGGCAAAGTTGTCGCCGAAGCCGTGCGTCGCGCTGGCCTTGACGCGAATCAAGTGGACGAAGCGATTCTGGGTAATGTGGTGCAAGCCGGATTGGGACAGAATCCCGCCCGCCAGGCTGCACTGAAGGGTGGCTGCGATCCGCGCGTGGCGGCGATGACCATCAATAAGGTTTGCGGCTCCGGACTGAAGGCCGTGGCTCTTGCGGCGCAAGCCGTGCAATTGGGGGAAAGCGAAATTGTGGTGGCCGGTGGGATGGAGTCGATGTCGAATTGCCCCTACCTACTGCCGCAAGCGCGGACCGGATACCGCATCGGTGACCAAAAGGTTGTGGACTCGATGATCGCGGACGGATTGTGGGATGCCTACGAAAATTTCCACATGGGCATGACCGGGGAACTGGTCGCGGAGAAGTACGGAATCACGCGCGAAGAGCAGGATAAATTCGCCGTTGAAAGTCACCAGAAAGCCGTGCGCGCGCGCAAATCCTGCTTCTTCGAATCGCAAATCCTGCCCATCGAGGTTCCTCAGAAAAAAGGGGACCCCATCGTCATCAAGTACGATGAATCACCGCGCGAAGATACGACCGTTGACGCCTTGGCCAAGCTGAAGCCTGCCTTCAAAAAGGACGGCACGGTGACCGCTGGAAACGCGCCGGGAACGAACGATGGCGCGGCAGCACTCATTATCACCAGCGAACGAGTCGCCGCGAAGCTGGGCAGGCAGCCGATTGCCCGCATCGTGGCGCAGGCCGTCAGCGGCGTCGAGCCCAAGTGGGTGATGTTGGCACCCATCGATGCCGTCAATAAACTGCTCGTGAAAACCGGTTGGGACCGCGACAAAGATGTGGACCTCGTCGAATTAAACGAAGCCTTTTCCGTGGCCGCGATTGCCGTGACCCGCCAACTGAAGCTCAACCCCGAAAAAGTGAATGTCAACGGCGGCGCGGTGGCGCTCGGCCATCCTATCGGCGCGTCCGGTGCGCGCATCCTGGTGACGCTGCTTTACGAATTGCAGCGGCGCAACCTCAAGCGCGGCGTCGCGGCGTTGTGTCTCGGCGGCGGGAACGCCGTCGCGTTGGCGGTTGAACGCCTGTGACAGCCACTTCCACGACGCCACGCGGCGGTTATTTGGCGGCGGCGTGGTGGTCGTAACTGATAACCCGGGTTATTTTCCAGGCGCCGTCTTTGTATTGCCATAGATGAATGAACTTGCCCTCGCCAACCGGCTCTGTATCCTCGTGCCCCGGATGGTGGAAGCGATGGACTCCCATCTCCACCGCGCCATACCCTTTCATGTAGTACACCTGAAGAGTTCCCGGAACTAATTCACGGGTCACGCGGCCACAGATGTTCTTCTTGACGCTGTCGGTCAATGCTGCTTTGCCGAGCGTGACACCTCCCTGATCGTGGTAGAACTCCACATCGTCCACGAAGAAGGACGCAAATTTCTCCAGATCGCAGCGGTTGTAGGAATCAAAAAGGGCGGCATCAAGTGCTGTGACGGCCTGGTCGAGTTCCGCCTGCGATTTGATGTTTTCGAAAGCCGGGACTGCCTGGGCGTCCGCACGCGCGGCGAACAAGGCGAGCACAGCTAAGGCTAAAGCGATTCTTAACTTTGCGAAGCACTTCTTCATGGAGGTCTCACTTTCTTGGGATGGACAGCTCTCTGGAATTTACGAAGCTAAGGCAGGAAATGTTCCGTCCGCGGCCAGGAACAAGGCGTGATAGAGTGCCTCGAACAAATCTTTCCGGTGAAGGTGTGGCGATGAAAAGACGCACGTTCATGAATGTCACCGCGGGCGCGGCGACGGCTCTGGCATTTTCTCCCTTGCCTCTGGCCGGGGGGCAAGAACGGAAAACTCCCGTCGCCTATCCCGATCCAGCGGTTGAAGTGATTGATCCGCGTTTCGCTAAATACAAACTGGGTAGCGCCGCGGTCGAGCGGCTGTACACGGGAGCGCGTTGGGCCGAAGGGCCGGTGTGGTTCGCGGACGGGCGTTATCTGCTCTTCAGCGACATTCCCAACAATCGCATGCTGCGATGGCTGGAGGACACTGGGGAGGTCAGCGTTTTCCGCAGCCCTTCGAACTACAGCAATGGCAATTACCGCGACCGGCAGGGAAGACTGCTCACTTGCGAGCACGACTCGCGTCGCCTGACGCGAACTGAATACGATGGCACGATCACAGTCCTGATGGATCGCTATCAAGACAAGAAGCTCAATGCCCCGAACGACCTGGCGGTCCATTCCGACGGTGCCATCTGGTTCAGCGATCCAGGTTACGGCATCATGTCCAACTACGAAGGCCACAAGGCTCCCTTTGAGCTGCCCGCCTACGTCTACCGCCTCGACCCGAATACCCGCCAGGTCAGCGTGGTTGCCAGCGACATGGACAAGCCCAACGGGCTTTGTTTCTCTCCGGACGAGAAAAAACTGTACATCGTGGACACGGGCGTTCCGAAACACGCGGGGGATCCGCACCCGATACGCGTGTACGACGTCGACGACGGGGTGCGCCTCAAAAATGGCCGATTGTTCGTGGACATGTCGCCGGGCTCATCCGACGGCATCCGCTGCGATGTGGACGGCAACGTATGGTCCGCGGCGGGATGGGCGGGAGAGGGTTACAACGGAGTGCACATCTTTGCGCCCGATGGCACGCTCATCGGGAAGATTCATCTTCCGGAAACCTGCGCCAATTTGTGTTTCGGTGGCGCGAAGAAAAACCGTCTGTTCATGGCGGCCAGCCAATCGCTTTACGCTGTCTACGTGGACACCCAGGGCGCCCAGTTGCCGTGAGATAGGGAATGCCTCGTTTTTGCTGAGGCATCCCCCATGGAGCAATCAGGAAAGAGGATTTGTGGGTGGAGCGGTGTCAGCAGGAGGCTTGGGAGCGTGAGAGAGTTCCGTGGCGCAAAAGGGGCAGAACTTGTCCGTGTCGGTGACTTCGCGCTGGCATTGCGGGCATGCTGGGTGGAGATTGTATTTGCAGCTGGGGCAGAAGTTGAACCGCGCATTCACGCTGGCCGCGCATTGCGGACACGTATAGGGCAGGGGCTCGCGCACAAGGAGATAAATGATCAGCCCAATGAAGAGATACGCCGGTGACAGGATAATAACCAGTAGTGTCCACAAGGCCGGATTCATACCGCGACGTTTGGCATCTTTATAAACATAGCCGAACATGAACAGTACGCAGGAGAGTACAAACCACCCTGCGGTAATCGCTCCAGCCAGTGCCAGGCAGGCGAGCCCGGGCTGATTGGCCAAGTCGGGGGCAGGGAAATACTCTCCGCCGTGTTGCATGGCGTAGAAGTTACCGATGCAACCGGCGACAACTCCGATCAGCCATACAATCACGCAACCCCACACCAGCCATTTGGGGATGATGCGCAGCTCGTCGCGGAATTTGCTGTGCTCGCGCTTCCGCCGAAAACGGATCAGGCGAAGACGTTCATTGAATGCGTCAGACATGGTTTTGTACCATCCTTATTTCTAGACTGCTCGAATCTCTTAATGCCTGCTTCCGGCCCCAATCACTCCCGCTGCTCGCTGCTGGAGAACGACGGCGACGGCGATCAATGCCGGGATTGTCCACCACAGCACGAATCCCAATTCCAAAACCGGCTTTGGCAGGTTCAATTGCGTGCCAACCCACGCGAAGCCGCGCCAGATTAGCGGCGCGCTGAACACGCCGAGCAGCCAGCTTGCGGCGGTGATGACCCACAGGAGCGCATTGCTGGAAGTCCGCGCCGATTCCTGCGCGCGCAAGCGGACACGCAATTGAGTGCGTGCGGCGAGATCACGCGGGGCGGATACTGGCACGCTGCGAAATGCCTGGAGCAGTTTTTGCGTGGTGGCGGCCTCACAAGAGCACTCCGCGCATTCGTGGAGATGCTGCTCGAGCCAGGATTGCTCGGCGGCGTCAAGTCCTTCGACCAGCGATTGCGCAAAGAGCTTTTGGGCGCGGCTGTGGGCGTTTTCGTTCATGCGGCACCTCCCGGCATTGCGGATTTCAACGCATCGAGCCCTCGGTAGAGACGCGATTTCACGGTGGAGATGGGCGTCGAAAGAACCGTGGCGATTTCTTCCAGTCCCAACTCCTCGTGGAAACGGAGTAGCAGAACTTCGCGATAGTAGGCGGGAATCTTCAGCAGAGAAAGCTGCACGGCCTGCTCATTCTCCCGCGCGACCAAAAGCTGCAAGGCAGAGATGGCGTGATCGTCGGGCGGCTCGAACGGCTGGTGGGATTCCGGGTCGGCCAGTTCTTCCAGGCTGCGGAATTTTTTCCGCCGCGACACGTCGATCGCCAGGTTGCGCGCGATGGCGAACAGCCAGGACTCAAATTTGGACTTGGCATTGTACTGGTGGCCGCGCTCCAGCACGCGAATCCAGGTTTCCTGGAACAGATCCTCGGCGAGAGCGGGTTCGCCGGTGAGAAAAAGAAGATACCGGTACAGCCGCTGCTGGTACTGCTCGATCAGGCGGTCGAGCACCTCGGGATCGCGGCGGCGCAATCCTTCGGCCAGGGCTTGGGTATCGTCGGTCATGAGACCCGCGAAGAGTAGCGGGGACCTCGAAACAGTTAAGGTGAAAGCCTGTGCGCTCATACTACCTTTGTATACGGGCGATGTGGGCAAAAAGACGCGGCCGCACAGATAATGCTAAAGTCTTGCCCCATAAGGAGTTGTGGATAGGCAGAACATGAACTTGTGCGAAATAAGCGTGTGCGAGGAAATGGTCGTATACTCTCCCGGAGCCACCGGCTCGTGGAGGCACGGCCGGTGGGAAGCGCTTGGTCCTTTTTGAGAGGGGCACCCTCATGAAGAAAGTCGCAGTGCGTGCAGTAAGAACGGCGATCGTCGTTGTGGGTTTTGCGCTCTGTGCGGTAGCAAATTTCTCTCATCAGCTGGACTACCCGCAGACGCGCAAGAGCGATCAGGTGGACGACTACCACGGAACGAAGGTTGCCGATCCGTACCGCTGGCTGGAAGACGACAACTCGGCGGAGACCGCGAAGTGGGTGGAAGCCGAGAACAAAGTTACCTTAGGGTATCTCGAAAAAATTCCGTACTGCACGCAGGTGAAGCGGCGGCTTGAGGAACTCTATAACTATCCCAAATACACCGCGCCATTCCGCAAGGGCGAACTGCTGTTCTTCACGAAGAACGACGGCTTGCAGAATCAGAATGTGTTGTACATGCAGAAGAGACTGGATGGCGCGCCGGAAGTGTTGCTCGATCCGAACAAGTTTTCGGCGAACGGGACGACGCGGCTGGGAAGTTTTGAGGTTTCGCGAGACGGGCGCTATCTAGCGTATGGGATGCAGGTTGGCGGGTCAGACTGGCAGGAAATGCATGTGCTGGATGTGGCGGCGAAGAAGGACCTCTCGGACAATCTGAAGTGGCTGAAGTTCGTTGGTGGAGCGTGGGCGGGGGACGGATTTTTCTATAGCCGGTTCGACGCGCCGGAGAAAGGCCACGAGCTTTCCTCGAAGAACGAGTTTCAGAAGGTTTACTACCACAAACTCGGCGCGCCGCAATCGGAGGACGAACTGATTTACGAGGATAAGGCCAATCCTCAGCGTTTTCATTTTGTGGCCACCACCAACGACGAGCGCTTCGCGATTCTGATGATCTCCGATCCCGGAAAAGGAAAACGCGGCAACGCGATCTATTTCCGCGACCTCTCGAGCAAAGAGAAAACCTTCACGCCTATCGTTACTGAAATCACCGACGACAGCTACGATGTGGTTGACAACCTGGGCGACAAATTCCTCATTGCCACGAACCACGGGGCTCCCAATGGCAAAGTGGTGTTATACGACCCGGCCAATCCCAAAGCGCCATGGAAAGATGTGCTCCCGGAGAAACCGGAGGCCCTGGAAAGTGTGAAGTCGCTCGGCGGCAAGCTGTTCGCCACCTACCTGAAAGATGTCGCCAGCCACGTTTATGTTTACAGCTTCACGGGGGACTTGGAAAACGAAATTGCTCTTCCGGGACCGGGCGCAACAGTCGGCTTTGAGGGCAATCGCAGCGACACGAACGCGTTCTTTCTGTATACCTCGTTGAACTACC